>Ga0247836_1001014_pt1 | contig 48163 bp, 48 predicted proteins | sample LaCruzMarch2015__4_FD_187116 | JGI IMG/M metagenome (GOLD analysis project Ga0247836, IMG submission 187116) | Freshwater microbial communities from meromictic Lake La Cruz, Castile-La Mancha, Spain - LaCruzMarch2015_14m | ecosystem: Environmental > Aquatic > Freshwater > Lake | place: Spain... | reverse complement strand
TGGATGGCCAGCTTGCCGCAGCGGTGGCCCGCGGCGACAAGCTCACCGCGATCCTGGTGTCGGACGCCGCGGCCGCGGGCGATCCGCTGGCCCGCGATCTGATCGCCGACACCGCCCGCTGGCTCGGGATCGGGATCGTGACACTCATGCACACGATCGATCCCGAGACGGTGCTGATCGGTGGCGCGATGACGTTCGGCGGCGAGTCGGCGCCGGTCGGGAAGTTTTTTCTCGACGCCGTCCGTGCCGAGGTCCATGCCCGTGCCTTCCCGGTACTCGCCGAGAAGACGACCATCCGCTACGCGAGCCTGGGCGGCGACGCCGGATCCATCGGAGCCGCCGGCCTCGCCCGCCTCGCCCACCGCACGAAACCAGATTCGGAGTGAATCGCCTAGGGAGAGGCTTCGGGCTACCCGTACCCCGAGAGCCGGCGTATCTGACCAGCGCAGGCATGGATGCCCAAGCGGAGGCGCTCCCGCCGGCGCAGGCAGATCCGAGTGAACGGAGCTCAGGAGGGGCGCAGTGAACGTCCGGCGACGGGGTATGGGTAGCCCGAAGCCGATGACGCCGTGAGCGGCTAGAATCATTCGTATGCCTATCGACTGCAAACACATCCGCAACTTCTCGATCATCGCCCATATCGACCACGGCAAGAGCACGCTGGCCGACCGGCTCCTCGAATTCACGGGCACCGTCGAGAAGCGGCAGCTCAAGGAGCAGATGCTCGACGACATGGAGCTCGAGCGGCAGCGGGGGATCACGATCAAGGCCCGGGCCGTGCGCATGGAATACCGCCACCAGGGCGAGGTCTTCGAGCTGAACCTCATCGACACCCCTGGCCACGTCGATTTTCACTACGAGGTGTCGCGGAGCCTCGCCTGCTGCGAGGGGGCCGTGCTGCTCGTCGACGCCTTCCAGGGGGTCGAGGCCCAGACGGTGGCCAATGCCTACGCCGCGATCAATCAGAATCTCGCGATCGTGCCGGTGATCAACAAGATCGACCTCACGCACGCCCGGGTCGACGAGGTGCTCGTGGAGATGGAGCAGAGCCTGGCGATCGATGCCACGGAGGTCATCAAGGCGAGCGCCAAGGCCGGGATCGGCATCGAAGACCTGCTCGCTGCGATCGTCGAGCGGGTGCCGCCCCCGACGGGAGATCCCGGGGCGACCTTGCGGGCGATGATCTTCGACAGCCACTACGACAGCTATCGGGGGGCGATCACGTATGTGCGGCTCATCGACGGCACCGTCAAGAAGGGGCAGAAGATCCGGTTTCTCGAGACGGGCACCACGCACGAGGTGATCGAGCTCGGCCAGTTCGTGCCCCAGCGCCGCGGCTGCGACCAGCTCGCGGCCGGGCAGGTGGGCTACCTCGTGTGCAACATCAAGGACGTCAAGCAGGTCCATATCGGTGACACGGTGACGATCCCCGGCGACGACGCAGCCGCCCCGCTGCCGGGCTACAAGCCGCCGCAGCGAATGGTCTACTGCGGCCTCTATCCGAGCGAAGGGGAGAATTTCGAGGAGCTCCGCGACGCCCTCGAAAAACTCGCGATCAACGATCCGTCGTTCGAATACGCCCCCGAGTCGAGCGAGGCGCTCGGCTTCGGGTTTCGCTGCGGGTTTCTCGGCCTGCTCCACATGGAGATCATCCAGCAGCGGCTCGAGCAGGAGGCCGATCTCGATCTCGTGCAGACGGCGCCCAACGTCACCTACCAGATCCTCAAGACCGACGGCGAGACGATCGAGATCACGAATCCCCAAGACGTGCCCGACTCCGGGCAGATCGAGGAGTTTCGGCAGCCGATCGTGCGCACGAATTTCCTCGTGCCCGTCGAGTACATCGGGCCGGTCATGCAGTTGTGCACCGATCGCCGCGGCACCTACTTGAAGACGGAGTATCTGTCGCCGACGCGGGCCATGCTCTCCTTCGATCTGCCGCTGGCCGACGTGATCTACGACCTCCACGACAAGCTCAAGAGCGTGACCCGCGGTTACGGCACGATGGACTACGAACTCGTCGGGTATTTTCCCGCCGATCTGGCCCGGCTCGACATCCTCGTGGGGGGCAAGAAGGTCGATGCCCTCTCGATCATCTGCGACCGCCGCGATGCCGATCGCCGCGGCCGGTCGATCGTCAAGAAGCTCCGCGGAGAGATCGACCGCCACATGTTCGAGATCGCCCTCCAGGCGGCGATCGGCACGAAAGTGATCGCCCGCGAAACGATCTCCGCGATGCGCAAGAACGTGACGGCGAAGTGCTACGGCGGCGACATCTCCCGCAAGAAAAAGCTGTGGGCGAAGCAGAAGGAAGGCAAGAAGCGGATGAAGAGCATCGGCTCGGTCGACATCCCGCAGAAGGCCTTCATGGCCGTGCTCGACACGGGCACCGAGCGGCAATAGATCCGCTGCCGGCACTCCGAGCGCTCGCTGCGCCCGGGGCCGTACGGGCCCTTCGTCAACGGTAGGTGAGCGTGGCCGTCGCACGGCACTGCGTGTCGGCTGTGATGCGAATCCACTGGGCCAGGAACCCGCGTGGAAAGGCATGGGTGAGGGGGTGGCCCGGCGGCACGTCGAGGCTCGCATACCGAAACCACTCACCGTCACCCGTGGGATCGATTTCCACATCGAAGCGAACGGACGCCTGACCGTCGTGGGACACGTCGAGCGTCTTCTCGTCATATCCGCCCATCAGATACGGATCGCTCGCGACCTCGGCTTCGACCGGCGTTGCCTGCCAGGGGCCGCCGCGGCCCGTCGGCCGCGGCAATCTCTCGCTGCCGTGGCGGGCATGGGGCGCGTAGGTCACCAGCCAGAGCCTTGTCGCCCATGGGACGACCGCCCCGATGCCGCACTCACCCGACGAGTTGCTGACCGCAAGGTGTGGGAAGCGCCCGCCGAAGGAACGTGGCACGTCATCGGCACGCGCCGCGATCGCTGCCACACACACGAGAAAAACCGTCCATGTGAGATGAGCCATCGGCATGTGCTCGGTAGATACGGCGCTTTTGCCCGCAATGTTTATACCACCCCTGCTGCCAGGACTATTGTCACCCCTGCCGACGCACGATGATGTGACGGGCGGATGCACAATGATCTGTCGCCGCGTTATATTCCCCGAGCGACTCAATCCGCTTGTCCTTCCTGAAAGGTTTCGCCATGCCGGCTACGCTGCTTTCGCGTCGTGATGTCTTATCGACCGTCGTTGGCCTCGCAGCCGCCTGCACACTGCGCGGCGCCGCCCGGGCCGCCGAGGCCGGCCTCAACCTCGGCATCCAGCTGTATTCACTCCGCGGCTATCCCGTCGACGAAGCGCTGCGACATGCCAGCGAAATCGGGTTTCGGCACGTCGAGTTCTATCCCGGCATGTACCCGCTCAACTCGACCTCCGAGCAGATCGCCGCCATGAACAAGAAGCTCGCCGATCTGGGGCTCACGATCAGCGCTCACGGCGTCAACGGCTTCAGCGCCGATGCCGCGGCCAATCGCAAGGTGTTCGAGTTCGCCAAAGCGGCGGGCATCCGGATCCTCGGTGCCGACCCCGCCCCCGAGGCGTTTACGAGCCTCGACGAGCTCGTGAAGGAGTTCGACATTCGGATCGCGATCCACAACCACGGCCCCAAGCACCGCTACAACAAAGTGCTCGACGTGCTCAAGGCGATCGAAAAGCACGACAAGCGCATCGGCGCCTGCGCTGACCTCGGCCACTTCATCCGCTCGGGCGAAAACCCGGTCGAGGTGATCCGGCTCTTGAAGGGCCGGCTCTACGGCATCCACCTCAAGGACTTCAAGGATCAGCAGGAAAAGACGCAGGGCGTGATCCTCGGCAAGGGCCACCTCGACGTGCCCGCCGTATTCGCCGCACTCGAGCAGGTGAACTTCCCGGCCGACGGCGCGTTGTCGCTCGAATACGAGGAAAACCCGAAGGACCCGCTCGCCGACATCCGCGCGTGCTACGAAGTCGCCACAAGCGCCCTGGCAGCGGCATAGGCTGTTGACCAATCCGGCTTCGGGCTCCTCAACTCGTAGGCGTTATGGACTTTCGGCGGAGTCGGTCGGTGGGCACGCGCAGACGCAGGGAGTCGTTGAGGACTGCGTCCGCGCTAGGGCCGGAGGCCCGGGTCAGCACCAGCCGACGGAGGTCGGCCAAGGAACGGACGGCAGGATGCCGTGCCATTCCGTGAAGCATCCATCGAGCATGCCTCCCTTGGCTCCGATTGCGGGTGATTATCAAAGGACCTCCTACACGCCGCGCACGTGCCAACCGGCGCGGCGGCCGGCTGCGAGGTCGAGCTCGGGGTCGTCGCCCACGAGGAGCAGCTCCGTCGGCCCAAAGCCAAGCCGCTCTTCAACGCTACGAAAAAACTCGGTCGCGGGCTTGCGCCAGCCGAGCTCCGACGACGCGAACACATGCGGCACGAGGGACAACGGCTCGACATGGCCGGCGATCGCGAGCAGCCGCTCGTCGAAGTTGCTCGCGAGCGCCACAGTGAGCCCCGCGTCGATCGCCTGCCGCACGAGCGCCGGGCCGTGAAGCGTCGGCCGCCACGCCATCGGCCTGCCGAAGTGCTCCCACAACTCATCGAAGATGGCCGATGCGGCTGGCGTATGCGGAAAGACGTCGAGCACGATTTCGCGCCAGCGATCCCGTTCCCGAACTCGATCGGTGGCGAAAGGCGTCGCCGCCGCCGCATCGATCGCTTCCTGTTTCCGCCACGCCGTGCGGAACAGGCCGTCGATCTCGGCAGCGGCGCGTTCCACGCCGTGGTGCGCGGCCACCCGCTGGTAGGCCACCGCGACGGGTGGCGAAGGCTCGACGAGCGTGCCCACGACGTCGAACACCACCGCCCGCACCCCGGCGGGCACGATGGCCGGCCGCAACTCGGTGAGTCGTTCGGCCGTGCCCTCGGTGATGGTCATGGAAACGCTACCGCCGCGGAATCAGTCCCAGATCGAGCCCGAACACGAACATCATCAGTGTGAGAATGAGCGCCAGCCCGAGGTAGGAGAGCGCTGCCACGACGCCTTCACTCGGCGGCTTGCCGCGGATCCACTCATACAACAGAAATACCATATGCCCGCCGTCGAGAACGGGGATGGGGAGAAAGTTCACGACCGCCAAATTCGCGCTCAGCGTCGTCAAAAACAGGAGGAATCGGCTGAAGCCCTCTTCGGCCGACTTGCCGGCCTGCTTGGCGATCTCGATCGGGCCCCCGAGCAGCCGGGGGCTGATCTGGTTGCTCGTGAGCTTGTGCAGAAACTTGTACACGAGCGACAGGTCGTCGACGGCCTTGCCGAAGCCGAGCCGCAGGGCGGCGGGGAGCGATTCCGCCCGCACCATGCGGTAGACCGGTTCGAAGAGCAGTCCACGATCGACGATGAACCGGGTGGGATCCGTGGCCGGGGCCAGCGTCACGTCGCGGATGACACCATCCGCCGCCTGGACCTCGAGGGCGAGCGTGGTTCCCTCGTCGACCTGCTGGAGCGCCGCCATCACATAGGGCCAGCTCGGCGCCTTGTCCGATAGTTCGAGACCACGGTCGCCGCCAGCCTCGTCTTCGTCCGGCACCACGAACCGGACGCGCACGACGCGGTCGCCGGCCACGATACCCGCCCGTGCCGCAGGACTGTCGGGAGCGACCGAGGTGACGAGCGCGTCGACCCCGACGGCGACTCCGATCGCCGACACGGCGACCGGGCTCGTGGGCCAGCGCGACTCCTCGATCCAGGTGACAGGCCGCGGCACGACGTCGATCTCTTCGGTCTCGCCGCCGACACGGGCGAGCGTGAGCTTCACGGTGTCGCCCGCCCGTAGCCGCAGTTGCTCGTCGAGCCCGAGCGGATCGCCGAGGGCCGTGCCGTCGATCGCCACGATCCGGTCTCCTGCCTGGATGCCGGCGCGGGCCGCCGGAGAATCATCCTGCACGGCCTTCACCGGGAGCGCCGTCATCACCATGCCGGTCGTCCGCATCGCCTGCGGTGGCACGTCGACGTCGAGGGTGGTGGCATCGGCCTCCGGTTGCCTGGACCGTGTGATGGAGAGCCGCACTGGCTTGTCGACGCGCTTCGACAGCTCCGCGATCAGCTCGGCGTACGTCCGCACCTGCACGCCATCGATTGCCCGGATCGTATCCCGTGCCTCGAGCGGCGGCGTGGCCCGCCCCGCCCCGCCGGGCAGGCCCTCTTTCAAGTCGGCCGGCAGCGTGAGTGAAAAAGGGCTCGTGACGCCGACGGTGGGCACGCCGAGATCGGTGTCAGGTCGCAAGAGCAGCGTGCGGCTGGCGCCTTCGGCAGGACGGCGGATCGTGAACTCGACCCCCTTGGCCACGTCGCCGAGCGTCACACCCTTCTGAAGGTCGGAAAAAATTGGGTTTTCGAGCGGGCCGATCGCCGTGATCTCGTCACCCGTGCGCAGCCCCGCCCGCCACGCCGCACCCCCGGGCCGGACGCCCGACACTTCGCAGGTGAGCTCCTTCACGCCCAGGCCAAACGCCCAACTCGCCATCAGGATCGCGAAGATCACGTTCATGATCACACCAGCCGAAATGATCGCCATGCGCTCGGGCACGCTCTGGGCCGGATAGCTCCGCGGGTCCCACGCCGGATGCGGCCCCGACACTGGCTCCGGGGGCAGATCGCCCGACTCGAGCAAGGCCTTGGCCCGCTCCGCCTCCTTGGCTGCCGCCGCCGGATTGTCGTCCTGCCCGAGCATCTTCACGTAGCCGCCGAGCGGCAGGGCGCCGATGCCGTATTCCGTCTCGCCCCACTGCACGCTCGCGAGCTTGAGCCCGCCGACATCGAAGCCGAGGAAGAACTTTTCGCACTTCACGCCACAGGCCTTGGCGACGAGAAAGTGGCCGAGCTCGTGGACGAAGATCACGAACCCCAGGCCGAGGGCCACCTGGAGGATCACCCACCAGCTTGCGGGCTGGATGATCCATTCCAGCCACGTCGTCGCCACGAGCCACGTCGTCGCCACGAGCCACGTCGTCGCCACGAGCCACGTCGTCGCCACGAGCATCACGTTCGCCATCAGACACATGCCCACTTCACCACCTCCTGCCTGGCCCAGGCATCGAGGCGACGGATGTCGTCGAGCGCGGGATCTGCTTGAAAACAATGCTCACCGAGGATGCGTTCGCTCACGGTTGCGATGTCGGTGAACGCAAGTGCCCCTTCCAGGAACCCGCGCACCGCCTCCTCGTTCGCCGCATTGAGCACGGCACCAGCCGTGCCGCCGCGGGCCGCCGCCTCGTGCCCCAGGCGAACCGCCGGAAACCGCACCGGGTCGGGCGGCTCGAACTCGAGCGCGAGCGGCCGCGCATGATCGAATCGACGGGCCACCCCGGGCACGCGGTCGGGATAGAAGAGTGCGTACTGGATCGGAAGCTTCATGTCGGGCGGGCTGAGCTGGGCGATCAGCGACCCGTCGACGAATTCGACGAGTGAATGGACGACCGACTGCGGATGGACGAGCACGGCGAGCCGCTCGGCTGGCAGGCCGAACAGCCATCGCGCCTCGATGAGCTCCAAGGCCTTGTTCATCATCGTCGCCGAGTCGATCGTAATCTTCGGGCCCATCGACCAGGTCGGGTGCCGCAAAGCCTGCTCCGGCGTCGCCGCCGCAAGCTGCTCTGCCGACCACGTGCGAAACGGTCCGCCACTGGCCGTGAGCACGATCCGCTCCACCTCGGAGGCGGTGCCCGCCCGCAGGGCCTGGTGGATCGCCGAATGCTCACTGTCGACCGGCAGGATACGAGCGCCGGTCCTGGCAGCCAGTCGCATCACGAGTGGCCCAGCCATCACGAGCGTCTCTTTGTTGGCGAGCGCCACCGTCTTGCCCGCCTCGACGGCCGCCCAGGTGCTCCTCAGACCAGCCGCACCCGCAATGGCCGCCACGACACGGTCGACCTCGGGTGATTGCACGAGGTCGTCGAGCGCCTCGGGCCCCACGGCCAGCCGCGTGCCCGCAGGCAGATCGGCGGCGTCGAGCGTGGCGGCCGCAGCCTGATCGACCACCACCACGTGCCGAGGACGGCAGGCATGGGCCTGCTCGACCAGCCGCCTGACATTGCTGTGGGCCGCAAGCAGAAAGGGGGTGAACCGGCCCCGCGATGCAGCCACGACCTCGATGGTGCTCGTCCCCACGCTCCCGGTCGATCCGAGGATGGCAACGTTCAAGCTGCCGCCGGGAGGCAGGGTGGGCACTGGTGAGGATGAATCCATGCGGGAGCCGGCGGTCGGCGGGCAGGCACTGACGGTGAAATTGTAGGTTTGTACGCCGGAAACTTCCATGTCGTTCGATGCGGCGGCTCACCACCGGGTTGATTGTCCCGGTGTTTCGGGCGGCATAGGATGGAAGCCCCATGCCTGCCAAGCACTCCCTTCCGAAACGATCTGCCGAACGGCGGCCACCGCTCGGCGGATCAAACGTCGTCTGGTCGTTGATCGCCGTGGGCGTGGCCGGATTGTTCGCGCTCAGTCTCTTGAACGCCAATCCTGAGATTGAGCTCTCCTACAGCGATCTCGAACGACTGATCCGCGCGTCGGGCCAAGCTGCCGACACGGGGGCCGAGAAGCAGCCCGTGGAAGTGTCGGGCGGGCCGACACGGTCGCCCGTCCTCTACGCCGACCTCGCCGACGTCGTGATCGGCGCCTTCCAGGTGTCGGGCACGCTGCGTGAAATCGCCCCGGAGTCGGCGAAGCCGACGCCTGCCACGGGTGGCACCGCCGGCGTGCGCCGCCGGTTTCACACCGCGAAGCTCCCGAGCGAGAACTCCGAGGGGCAGCTGTCGAAGCTCTTGGCCGAACATGGTGTGCCCTTCCGCTACGAACAAGCGCCGAGCCCCTGGCGCAACTGGCTGCCGATGCTGTTCGTGACGGGGCTCTTCGGCATCCTGTTTTTCATGATGATGCGGCGGCTCGGCGGGGCTGGCAGCCCGATGGCCTTCGGCCGGAGCCGCGGCAAGATGTACGCCCAGGAGGATCTCGGCATCACGTTCGACGACGTGGCCGGAATCGACGAGGCGGTGGAGGAGCTGCGCGAGGTCGTCGAATTTCTGCGCAGCCCGGAAAAATACCAGGTGCTCGGCGGCCACATCCCGAAGGGCGTGTTGCTCGTCGGCCCCCCCGGCACCGGCAAGACCCTGCTCGCCAAGGCGATCGCCGGCGAGGCCGGCGTGCCTTTCTTCGGCCTCTCGGGGAGCGACTTCGTGGAGATGTTCGTGGGCGTCGGCGCGGCCCGCGTGCGCGACATGTTCCAACAGGCCGAGGCGAAGGCCCCTTGCATCATCTTCATCGACGAGCTCGACGCCCTCGGCAAGACCCGCGGCACGAGCGTGGTGGGCGGCCACGACGAACGCGAGCAGACACTCAATGCCCTTCTCGTGGAGATGGACGGTTTCGGCAGCAACTCTGGCGTGATCGTGATGGCAGCCACGAATCGTCCCGAAACACTCGATCCGGCACTCCTTCGGCCCGGCCGCTTCGACCGCCACGTGCTCGTCGATCGGCCCGACGTCCGCGGCCGCGAGGCGATTCTGCGGGTTCACGTGACCGACGTGAAGCTCAACCCGTCGGTCAACCTCGAGCAGGTGGCGAGAATCACCTCCGGCTTCTGTGGGGCGGATCTCGCAAATCTCGTCAACGAGGCGGCCCTGCTCGCCGCCCGCAACAGTAAGACGTCGGTGGGCATGGAGGAATTCAACGAGGGTGTCGAGCGGGTCACCGCCGGACTCGAAAAGAAGAAGCGGGTGATCCACGAGGACGAAAAACGCCGCGTGGCCTACCACGAGGCCGCCCACGCCCTGGTCGCCTTCTCGCTGCCCAACACCGATCCGGTCCACAAAGTGTCGATCATCCCGCGCGGCCTCGCCGCCCTCGGGTACACGATGCAGCGGCCGGAGGACGACCGCTACCTGATGACGCAGAGCGAGCTCGAAAGCCGTATCGAGGTGCTCCTGGCCGGGACGATCGCCGAGGAGATGGTCTATTCCGACGTCTCCACCGGAGCTCAAAACGACCTCGAGCGGGCCAGCGAAATCGCGCGGGCGATGGTGATGGACTACGGCATGAGCCGCCTCGGCCGGGTCACGTATCGCGAAAGCCCACGGTCGCCCTTCTTGGCCGCCGCCGGGGCCGACATGCCTTCTGCCCGCAGCCACAGCGAGGAGACCGCCCGGGAGATCGACGAGGAGGTGCGCCGGATCATCGATCGCTCGATCGAACAGGTGCGGCGGATTCTCGAAACCCGACGGGATGCGCTCGAGGCCGTGGCGAAGCGGCTCATCGAGAGCGAGGTGATCGACGGCAGCGAACTCCGCGAACTCGTGGAAGCCGCGACCGACAGCCCCCAGCTCGTGCCGGGCACCGACACCGACCGCCGCCCGGCCCGGCCCGCAGCCGACGGGGCCGAGGCCCGAGCCGTCGGCGACGGCGTCGAATAGCCGCCCTCGTCGAGGTGGCGCGGCGGCACGATCGGCACAGCCGGCATAGCCTGCCTCATGCTTCATGTCGTTTGAGCCACGGGACATGCCCGGCCGATAGACCCTGTGCTGGTCTCGATCAGGTGTCCCCTCACACGCTGGCGGAGCGATCCGCGGTCTCTACGACTCATCATGTGGAAGAGCTTTTTCATCGCTGCCGGAATTTTTGCCTGCATCGTCGGCCTGGAGTTGCTTGTCATCGACTCCGCCGTCGTGCTGCCTGTCAACGGCCCCGGCAGCACTCGGGTCTTTACGGCGCCGGACTGGGCGCCGTGGACGCTGATCTCGGCTGGAGCGATCACGCTCCTGAATTTCGGGTCACTCCCGCTCAAGTCGGCAAGCCCTCTGCCACGGCCGCACTGACCCCCACCGCCTCACTGACGCAGCCAGCGCGGTGGGTCTACAATGCCGATGGTTCAGGGCGGACAGCTTCGCAATGACCATCACCCGCACCAAGCCTGCTCGCGACACCGTCCTTTACGACGGCGAGTGCCGATTTTGCAGGCAGCGCGTGGCGAACCTCCGATGGGCGGATCGCCGGCATCGACTCACCTTCACCTCGCTCCACGATGAGCGGGTGGCCCGCGACTTTCCCGAAGTGTCTCGCGAGCGGCTCCTCGAAGAAATGGTCGTCGTCGACGTGCACGGCCGCGTGCACGGCGGGGCGACGGCCCTTCGCTATCTTTCCGGAAAACTCCCACTGCTCTGGCCGCTCGCCCCCTTCCTGCATCTCCCCGGCAGCCTGCCTGCGTGGAACTGGCTCTATCGCCTCGTCGCCCGCAATCGAATGCGGCTCGGCGGCCGCTGCGAAGAGGGCACCTGCCGACGATGAGCGGGTGACGCCGGTCCTGCCTGCCACGATCAGGGAGCCTTACGGCACGCGAAACGCCTGCCCCACCGGGCCCTACTCAGACTCGCGCAGCAGCCGAGTCATCGTGTTGGCGTGCACGCCGAGCAGTTTGGCGGCCCGGGCCTTGTGGCCACGCGTGATGGCGAGCGCCTGCCTGATCGCTTCCTGCCGCAACTTACCCAGGTCGAGGCACGGCAGCCGGCCGGAGCCCTGCGACTCCTTGGAACCGCCCCGCACAGGCAGCTGCGGCTCGATCTGCAACACATACGCCTGCTCGATCACGTGCGACAACTGCCGGACGTTGCCCGGCCACTCGAAGGCACAGAATTCGGCGAGCTGCTCGGGCGAAGGCGCCCAGACTGGCAGGCGATAGCGGGCCGCGAACTGCTGCGAGAAGAACTCGATGAACTCGGGAATGTCTTCGCTCCGCTCGCGGAGCGCCGGCACCTTGAGCTCGATCATGTTCAAGCGGTAGTAGAGATCTTCGCGAAACGTGCCCTTCTCGACCTCGGCTTCGAGGTCGCGGTTCGTCGCGGCGACAACCTGCACGTCGATCGGCACGGGCTCCGTGGCGCCGACAGGCAGCACTTCGCGCTGCTGAAGCACGCGCAAGAGTTTCGGCTGGAGTTCCTGGGGCATCTCCCCGATTTCATCGAGGAACACAACGCCGCCTTGGGCCGCGCGGAAGATGCCGAGCGAACGGCCGGCTGCACCCGTAAACGCGCCCTTCTCGTGGCCGAAGAGTTGGCTTTCAGCGAGAGACGGCGTGAGGGCCGCACAGTTGACGGGCACAAAGATTTTGTCGCGCCGCGGGCCGCTGCGATGCAAGAGCCGCGCCCAGAGTTCCTTGCCTGTGCCCGTCTCGCCCGACACGAGCACGGTGCACTCGACTTCGGCGGCACGTTCGACCGCGCGGGCGATCCGCCGCATCGCCGCGTTCTCGCCGAGCACCCAGTTGGCTTCGCCGCGAGCTGCCGTCGCACATGCCACCGCTCCCGCGCCGCCGTCGGCAACGACCGGATCGAGCGAACCGCCGCGCGGATCGCGCGCAGCCGTCGTGGCACTGCGGAAGTTGCTGGGCACCATGGCCATTGCGGGGCATCCTGACGTCGTTGCAAGGGCAGTGCTTCGCACCACCTCCCTCGTCAAACACGCCCCTGAGTATCGTTGAGGACCGGACGGAAAGCAACTTTTCGTGCTACGAATTCCGTGCTGCCCAAGCCCCCACGCCACGGCTCGCCAGCAACGCTGGAAACCCCTGCCAGACAAGCACTTGGGACACACAAAGCCCGGGCAGGGGCGGTCAGGGGGCTCGGGCTGATTCCCCGCCGGCTGCCTGCTCCCCCGGGTTTGCCGCCTTGAAAAACAGGAGGTGCTGCCACGGCAGGCGGTCGAACTGCCGGTCGAGCACGTAGCCGGCGGGTTCGAGCTCGGCCCGCGCCTGGGCCTTCGTCATCTTGTGAAGCGGCTTGATCGGCACGGCTGGATCCTCGCCACGAAACTCCGCGAGCACGAGCTGGCCATCCGCCGCGAGGCTCTCGCGGATTCGCTCGAGCATCGCCTCCGGGTGTGAAAACTCGTGGTACACGTCGACGCACAGCACGAGGTCGACCGTCGCCTTGGGCAGCCGCGGATCGATCGGCGTGCCGAGCACCGGCCGCACGTTGCGCACGCCCTCGCGGACCAGCCGTTCGGCGAGCATGTGGAGCATCTCGGGCTGGACATCGACCGCATACACGAGGCCTCGCGGCCCGACGCGACGCGCCAGTTCGAGTGTGTAAAACCCATTCCCGCAGCCCATGTCGCAGATCACCTGCCCGGGGCGGATGTCGAGCGCCTCGATCAGCATCCGGCAGTCTTCTTCACGCTGCCGGCTCTCGCGCACGAGCCACGGTGCACCCGTGTAGTGCATCGTCTGGGCGATCTCGCGGCCCATGAAATGTGTCGCAGCGGGAGGAATCGGCACGCTGCGATCGATCGCCAGATCGACTGCCGGCGGCGCCGCACCAGCGGCCGCAGTGAAGAAGAGCGCGATCGAGAGCAGCACCACGCGAAGTTCCATGATGCCGCGAGTATACGGCCCCGGGCCGTCAGGCCGCCTGCTCGATCTCAATCTCAGCTGGCAGGCCCGCCGCGTCGAAGAAGCTCACGATCGTGATACCTGCTCGTTCAGCGGCCGTCGTGAGCGCGGCCCCGTCGACCAGGATCGTCCGGCCCGCCTCGATCACGAGCACGCGGGCCCGTGCGGCGGCGAGCGACTCAAGCGTGCCCACGCCGACGGTGGGCATGTCGAACCGCAGATCCTGCTGCGGTTTCGCCACCTTCACCACGACCATTCCGCCCGCCGGACACAGCCGACCCGCCCGGCGGATGCACTCGTCGGTGCCCTCGATCGCCTCGAGCGCCAGCGGCGCCCGATCCTTGACGACCACCGTCTGCCCGATGTCGAGCCGCCCGAGCTCCTTCGCGAGCCGCCAGCCGAAGTCCACGTCCTGGCGCTCGCGGGCCGACAGGCTCCGTCCGGCAACCACGCCTCCGGCGGCGAGCAGCTCGGGGGCGAAGTCGGTGGCCGGGCAGATTCGCACCCCGCGGGCGTCGAAGGCCGCCGCAATCGCCCCGAGCAGCGAGTCGTCGCGGTTGTCCCGATGACGGGTCACGAAGTGCGGCCAAAAGGTCGCGAGGCCGGTCCAGTCGGGCAGATTTCGGATCCATGCGCCGCGGCCAAACAACTTCGTCTTGTGGATCTTGCCGGCCATCGTCGTCCGCACCGCGCCGTGCCGTTTGAAGAACTCGATCGCCCCGCCGATCTCCGCGACGCCCACCGTGCCGAACACGTCGGCCAAGGGTTCGAGATCGGCGTCGGCATGGTCTTGGATCGCGAGAATCGCGGTGCGTCCGCCACGACGCCGAATCGCCTCGGCGACGGCCACGGGATACCGTCCCCAGCCGGCCAGGATGCCGATCGTCTCGCCGGCGAGCGTTCCGTCGCGCAGAAATCCCGACATCGTCCGTGCCCTCTATGCCGCCTCGGCAGTGGCACCGCCGCTGCCGCTGCCCCGCTCGAGCGCCTCGAGCCGGGCGTGGAGTTGCTTGAGGTCTTTGCGCATCTCGGGCAGCTTGCTCATGGTGGCCAGTTGCAGCTTGCGGTCGCGGAGATCGATCGCCGGCTCACCGAGAACCGTCTTGCCCGCTTCCACATCGTTCGACACGCCGGACCGTGCCCCAAGGATCGCCCGGTCACCGATGTGCACGTGGTCGCGCACACCGACCTGGCCGGCCATCACCACCCAGTCGCCGGTGGTCGTGCTGCCGGCGACGCCCACCTGGGAGCAGATCATGGCGTGGCGGCCGATCCGCACGTTGTGGGCGATCATCACGAGATTGTCGAGCTTCGAACCCGCGCCGATCACCGTCGGGCCGTAGGTGCCGCGATCGATCGTGGTGTTGGCGCCGATCTCGCAGTCGTCGCCCACCTCCACATGGCCAAGTTGCGCCGAGAGCCGATACGCGCCATCGGCCACCTTGTAGCCGAAGCCGTACGCGCCGAGCACGGCGCCCGCATGGATGATGCAGCGGTCGCCGACCTGCGTGTTTTCGTAGAGGACCGCATTGGGAAAGATCTCCGTGCCGCTGCCGATCCGGCAGCCGGCCAACAGCCGCACGCCGGAATGGATCGTGGAGCCGGCACCGATCTCAACATCCGCGCCCACCGATGCGAACGGATGCACGTCGACATCGGCGCCAAGGCGGGCCGTGGGATCGACTGCGGCCTGGGGGCTGGTGCCGATCCTGCGGTGCGGCCGGGGCGGCCGCAAGAGCGTGATCACCGCGGCGAACGCGGCGTGCACATCGTCCACCTCGATCGTGGGCCGGTCGAGCGGGCCCGATCCTTTCGGCACGATCGCCGCGCCGGCCCGGCTCTTGGCGAGCAGGTGGAGCTTCTCCTGATGGTCGACGAGCGTGACGTGTTCCGACGTCGCGACTTCGAGCGTCGTGGCATCGGAGCACGATCGCGCGTGAACGTCGGCACCGCCGACGAGTGTCCCGCCGACATGCGTTGCGAGAGCTTCGAGCGTTACGGCCATCACGACACCTCCTATCGGCAGCCTCGGGCGGGGCGGGAGGATAGGCGGCACGGGCGCCGGCCCGCAAGGCGGATTCAGGCCGCTCGAGCGGCCGAATGGCTTGTTGCGAAAGCCCCGACCAGCAGGCCGAGCCGCAGCGACCAGAGCAGCGTCCGTAGCCAGTTGGTGGCCACGAGGCGGGCGTGCGTCGCCTCGTCCCAGCCCTGGCCGAGGCGCTCGTGACAGGGCACCTGCAGGAGGAAGGTGCTCGCCCACACGCCGAGCAAGAGCAAGCCTGCGACCCACGGCAGCCACGCCGGCACGCCTTGCGGCCGCCGGAGAACGAGCCATGCGGCCGCCGCGCCCTCGGCGAGCATCGCCGGCACCACCACGAGGCCCGTGCGTTCGCGATGCCGGGCCTCCCAGGCTCCGAACTCGTCGTGCGGCCAGCCGGCCATGAGGGGGTAGTGCACGATCTGCACGAACCAGATCAGCCCCACCATGAACGCCGTCGTCACAAGGTTGGCAACGAGCGGCGCACTCCTGGTTCGAAACGCTGTCATCGCATGCTCCGCCGGAACCGCGGCGCTACGGCGCGACCTGCGGCTCGGTCTCGGGATCATCCTCGACCTCCGCGCCGCTCGCCAACCACCGGGGCGGCCAGAAGGCCACGAGCAAGATCGCAGCCGCGGCCAGCGCCATGCACGCCGGCACGAGAAACAGCTGCCGGTAGTCCACCGCACCGTCGGCGGCGGTGAGCCGCGTCTGGAGCGGGATGAAGAGCCACTTGGCGGCCAAATCGCCGAGGCCCAGGACGAGCAGGTTGAACAGACTTTGGGCGCTACTCCGCACGTCCTTGGGGAAGGCCGCATCGATGAAGATGTAGAGAGTGGCGAAGAAGAATGCGTAGCAGATGCCGTGGAGCACCTGCACGGCGATGATCAGGGCCTGGTTCTGGGGCATGAACGCGAACACTGCGAACCGGACGGCGTGGCCGAGAATGCCGAGGATCATCGTCGTCTTCCAGCCGAGCCGGGCGAGTACGCCCCCGAGCACCGCCATCGTGACGATCTCGGCCACCTGACCGATGCTCATCACCGGCATGATCCATTCCGGCTTGATGCCAACCGTCTTGCTGCCGAGAAATCCGCCGGCCATCACGAAGTAGCCGTTGTGGATCACGGCGTCGATGAACGTGACGGCGAACAGCACGAGCAAATACGGATACGACAGATAGCCCACCGCTTTGAGCCAGGCGATGCCCGCCAGGCCGCTCGCCGCCGACCGCTTGGGCGGCGTGTGAGGCAGGCAGAGGCTGAACGCGGCGAGCACCAGCGACGTGATGCCGGCGACGAGGAAGATGTTGCGGCTGGCCGCCACGGCCTCGGCTCCCTCCTTGCCCTGAAGCACGAAGTACAGCGGCCAGGCGGCGAGAATCCAGCCGATCGTGCCTCCCATCCGCACCAGGCCGAACTCCTTGCGGGCGTTCTGCATGTGCGTGAAGGCGATCGAATTCGAGACGGAGATCGTGGGCACGTAGAGGAGCGCGTGCACGAGCATCAGCCCGAAGAACACCGCAAACACGCCGAGCCCCGTCGCCGCTGCGATCTCCCGGGCCCAGTACATCGCCAGGATCGCCACGCCGCCGATCAGGTGGCTGGCCGCCATGAATTTTTCAGCGGCAAACGTCCGGTCGGCGAACTGGCTCGAAAAAAAGATGCCGACGATCGAGGCGATCGCGAACGCACTGCCGACCCAGGCGATCTGCGCGTCGCTGAAGGCCAGGCCGTCCTTGCCCATGTAGCCCCAGATGAGCGGCAGCCACGAGCCCCAGATCGCGAACTCGAGCACCATCATCAGCCACAGGCGAAACGTGGGCGCAGCGGCTGCAGATGGTTTAACCATGTCGCAGAGAATAGCAACCACTGGCCGCGAGGCCTATGCAGCCGCTTCAGCCCGGCCGGGCTTTCACGTCCGCGAGCCCGCCATCGACGCCGAGCACTTGCGCGGTGATCCAGTTTTGATCCGGATCGAGCAGCCAGACGATGGCACGCGCCACGTCGCCGGGTTCGCCCAGCCGACCGAGCGGATGCATCGCGAGCGACGCCTTTTCCGCAAGCTCACTTGCCACGAGTCCCCGCGTGAGCGGCGTGCGCACGAGCCCCGGTGCCACGACATTGAAGCGAATCCGCTGGCGAGCGTAGGTGGAGGCGGCGGAGCGGGCGAGCCCCTCGAGCCCGGCCTTCGCCGCGGCGATCGCCTCGTGGTTGGCGAGGCCGATCCGGGCCGCCGCGCTCGACACGAGCACCACCGATCCGCCGTCGGCCTTCATCAGCCGACCGGCCGCACGCACGCAGCCGAACCCACTCGTGAGATTCGTGGCGAGCGTGGCGAGCCACTCCGTCGTGCTCGTCGAGTGGGCTGGTTTGAGCAGAATGGATCCGACACAGTTGGCGATCCCCGTGAGTCCGCCCAGGGCCGCTGCCGCGGCATCGGCACAGGCGTCGATCGCGTCAGGATCGGTCGCATCGACCGCAGTCCCAGGCATGCCAAGCTCGCTGCCGACGGCTTCCAACTTTGCCGCATCGCGGCCGGCCAAAAAGACGCTCCCACCTCCGGCTACGACGAGCCTGGCGACCGCCGAGCCGATGCCTCCGGCACCGCCCAGGATCAACACCCGCTGACGCGTGCTTTCGAGACTCGTCACAGCCAGTTGTCCACGGTCTGCTCGAGCTTCGCCTCGGCAGCCATGCTGCGGAGTTTGTCGAGCGCCCGGGTCTGGATCTGCCGGATCCGCTCCTTGCACACGCCCATCGCGGAACCAAGCTCACGAAACGTCCGCGGCGGCTTGCCGTCGAACCCGAACCGGGCCACGACGATCTGCCGCTCGCGGGGCTCGAGATCTCCCAAGAAGCTGCCGAAGACCTCTTTCAAGACGCCGATCTGCTCGGCCGAGCAATACTCCGAAGAAGATATCTCCTCAGCCCGATCTTTGAGCGATTCGTCGCTCGATACGAAGCGGTTCCGCTGCTGCCGCCCCTTGTGCGACATCCGAAAGAAATGCCGTTGGATGGCATAGGTGGCATAGGTGCTGAACCGGTTGCCGAGGGCGAAGTTGAACTTCTCGACCGCCCGCATCAGGGCCACGTTGCCGTCGCTCACGAGCTCTTCGAACGAATTGCTCGCATCGATGAACTTCTTGGCGATGGAGACGACGAGCCGCAGGTTCGACGTGATGATGATCGACTTCACGGTTTCCGACTCGGCGAGCCAGCCCTCGATCTCCTCCATCTGCCGCCGGGTGGCCCGCTTCTTGTCGAGGCGACCCCGCGCGGTCGCAGCCCGAAACTTGAGCCAGTTCATCCGGCGGAAGTAGTACTGCTCCTCGGTTTTCGTGAGCAGGCGGGTCTGGTAGAGACTCGCGAGATACGGAGAGAGCCCCTTGGCGGACGCTCGGTCTGCGGCATCGCGATCGAGCGGGACTGCTGCGTCGGAGGGCGGCGTCGTCGCGAGTGCCGCGGCGTCCTTCTTCAAGAACTCACGGCAGGGGATGTACTCGATCGCGCGGGCGAAGAACCGCTCCCGGTGCTCACGGAGTTCATTCCGTTTGCGTTCAACACGCCTGTCACCGTGGCCGGGCTTGCGTGCTGTCGGCTGTGCGCTGCGGCGTCGCGAAGAACTCCGCGAAACCCGTTTGGATTGACCAACTCGTTTGGCAAGCGCGATCACGGCGACTCTCCTTGTTCCACGCAACCGGGTGGCTTCGTGTCCAGTAGAGGAACCGCACGGTGAGCCGCGTCGTAACACGTCGGCGGATCATGCCGACAAAAGGGGCCCGAAACCCAAAATTCACCCGAAACCGGGGTCAGGGCTCGGACGGGATCACCTCGCTACCGGCCCGGGTGCAGAGGGCATGAAACACGTCTTCGTCCATCGATTCCGACAGGAATCGCGTCGAGGCGTCGGCCCGCACGAACACGGCGCCGCCGGGATGACGACTGGAGAAATCGTCGAAATGATGCCCGTCGGAATTCGGCCCGTGATCGCCGACCCCGACGATCCTGGCACGCGCAGATTCGGCACCGTGAATCACGCCCGCCCAGACGCTGCCCCCAAGCCGGGCAGATCGCTCACCGAGGATGACCGTCTTCGACGACCCGTCCGTGATATCTTTCAGTGCGATCCGGCTGTTACGGAAAAAGATGCCGTCGCCCACCGCCGGCTCGTCATCGAGCGACCGGGCCGAACCGAACAGGCCCACATAGTTGCTCTTCGCGGCCCGGCAGAGCGCGGCGAGATCACCCCCATCGACGGGGTGCGCTGCGTGATCGTCTGCTTCGTGCTCGTGCCCGTCTTCATCGTGGCCGTCTTCCGCACCCACGTCGAACACCCGGGCCGATTCGGTCGGTCCGGGCAGATCGGATGGGCACAGGAAGGTCGCGATGACCGCCTCCCGCGTGCCACGATGCACGTCACTGCCATTCGACACAAATACGGGACTCCGGAAGTCAATGGCGTCGTGCAGTGCTCCGGCCTCGAGTTGCGGCAGCAGCCGTGCGGCCCAACCCCAGCCTGGCTCGTCATATTCGTCGTCCGCAGACGCCGACGGCATGCCCGCCCATCCCGACGGGAACGCCCTGGTATGGTCGTGGAAATGATGCAGGGCGATGCCCACCTGCCTTAGATTGTTGGTGCAGGCGGTGCGCCTGGCCGACTCGCGAGCGGCTTGGACGGCCGGCAGCAGCAATCCGACCAGCACGCCGATGATCGCGATCACCACGAGCAACTCGACGAGTGTGAATGCCGGACGCGGGCGATGAGTCATGGAATACCTCCGTAGTTGCAACACTGTTGCATCTTAGCCTCCCCCACTTCCGTGTCAACGGATCGTACAACGGGCGCACATCGGCCGCTCCCGGGGATCGGGTAGGGTATGGTCATGCCTGGCAATCTCATCCTCGTGCTTGGCGACCAGCTGGACCGGGGGAGCAGCGCCTTCGACGGCTTCGACCGCTCCCGCGACCGCGTCTGGATGGCCGAGGTGGCCGAGGAATCGACCCACGTCTGGACCCACAAGGCCCGGATCACCGTGTTTCTCTCCGGGATGAGGCATTTTCGCGACCGCCTCCAGGCCGACGGGGTCGAGGTCGACTATCGGGAGCTGCGGCCCAAGCCCGCGGCCAAGGAGCCGGCGTCGCTGGCAGACGCGCTCGCCGCGAGCCTCACTTCGGCCCGCAAGGCAGGCCGGGCGCCCGAGCGGCTCGTCGTCGTCGAGCCTGGTGAGTGGCGGGTGCAGGAAGCCCTGCGGGCCGCGGCCGAGGCGGCCGGCATTCCTCTCGAGATTCGGCCTGATCGCCACTTTTTTTCGTCGCGCGACGCATTCGCCGCCCATGCAGAGGGCCGCAAGCAATTGCGGCTCGAATACTTCTACCGCCCGCTCCGGGAGAAGTTCGGCGTGCTCATGGACGACGGCGAGCCGGCCGGCGGCCAGTGGAATTTCGACGCCGAGAATCGCGGCGCCTTCCCGAAGACCGGGCCGGGCAAACTTCCGGCACCGCAGCGGTTCGCACCGGACGCGCTGACGCGCGGTGTGCTCGACCTCGTGAACACGAGGTTTGCCGCGCACCCCGGCAGCCTCGATGAATTCGACTGGCCTGTCACGCCTGAGGATGCCCGCGCCGCGCTCGACGACTTCGTCGCCAACCGGCTCGCGAACTTCGGCCGCTATCAAGATGCGATCTGGACGGGCGAGCCGTGGCTCTACCACGCCCGGCTGTCACAGGCGCTGAACATGAAGCTGCTCGACCCACGCGACGTCGTGGCTGCGGCGGAGCGGGCCTGGCGCAAGGGCAAGGCGCCGCTCGAGGCCACCGAGGGCTTCATCCGCCAGGTGATCGGCTGGCGGGAGTATGTCCGCGGCGTCTACTGGCACTTCATGCCCGAATACGAGGCCCGCAATCACCTCGGGGCCGACCGCGACCTGCCGAACTTTTATTGGACGGCCGCCACGGAGATGAATTGTCTCAAGGACGCGCTCTCCCAGACGCTGCGCTTCGGCTACGCCCACCATATCCAGCGGCTGATGGTGACGGGGCTATTTGCGATGCTCATGGGCGTGAAACCCGAGGACGTACACCGCTGGTATCTGGCCGTCTACGTCGACGCCGTCGAGTGGGTGGAACTGCCGAACACGCTCGGCATGAGCCAGTTCGCCGACGGCGGCGTGATGGCCTCGAAGCCCTACTGCGCGACCGGCGCCTACATCGACCGGATGAGCAACGCCTGCAAGGGATGCCGCTACAAGCCGAAGGTCGCGAGCGGCCCCGACGCCTGCCCCTTCACGACGCTCTACTGGGACTTCCTCGCCCGCCACGAAAAGCTGTTGCGCAAGAATCAGCGGATGACGATGCAGCTCAAGAACCTCGACCGCAAACCCGCCGCCGACCTCAAGGCGATCCGCCGCCAGGCCGATACGTTCCGCGACGGCCTCGCGTGATGTCGTAGCGCGGATCAACTCGCCCGCGCCGGCTTCGGGGGAGCGGCTGAGGAGGCTCGGGGTTACCCCTGCCGTTGAGACGGCGTATGTGACCAGCGCAGGCATGGATGCCGGAGCGCAGGCACATCCGAGTGAACGGAGCCCACGATGGGCGCAGTGAACGTCCGGCGAGACGGTACGGGGTAACCCCGAGCCGGCTTGGGCGAGTTGCCTTGGGTACGAGAAAACCCGCGATTGTCGGCCGAAACGCGTTGCCCTAGAGTACGGGCATCCTCGATCCCTCCGCGCGCCCGATGACGACCTACAACCTCACCCACCTCCGCCAGCTCGAAGCCGAGAGCATCCACATCATCCGCGAAGTCGCGGCCGAGTTTGAAAACCCGGTGATGCTCTATTCGATCGGGAAAGATTCGGCCGTGATGGTCCGGCTCGCCGAAAAGGCGTTTTTTCCAGCCAAGCCGCCCTTTCCGCTGATGCACATCGACACCACCTGGAAGTTCCAGGAGATGTACCGGCTGCGCGACGAGTATGTCGCCAAGGAACTCGGCTTCAAGCTCCTCGTGTACACCAACGAGGAGGGGCGGAAGCAGGGGATCAATCCGATCACGCACGGCAGCAAGGTGCACACCGACATCATGAAGACGCAGGCCCTCCGGCAGGCGCTCGACAAGCACCGGTTCGACGCGGCCTTCGGTGGAGCCCGCCGCGACGAGGAGAAATCGCGGGCCAAGGAGCGGGTGTTTTCCTTTCGCGACGAGTTCCACCGCTGGGATCCGAAAAACCAGCGGCCCGAGCTGTGGAGCCTCTACAACACGAAGGTGCGGAAGGGGGAGAGCATCCGCGTGTTCCCCCTCTCCAACTGGACCGAGCTCGACGTCTGGCAATACATCCACCTCGAGAAGATCCCGATCGTGCCGCTGTATTTCGCGAAGGAGCGGCCGATCGTGTGGCGCGACGGCGTGATGATCATGGTGGACGACGAGCGGCTGCCCCTGCATCCGGGCGAGAAGCCCGAGCTGCGCCGCGTGCGGTTTCGCACGCTCGGCTGCTACCCGCTCTCGGGCGCCGTCGATTCCGCCGCCACGACGCTCCCCGAGATCATCCAGGAGATGCTGCTCACCACGTTCTCGGAGCGACAGGGCCGGCTGATCGACTCCGACGAGGCGGGCAGCATGGAGCGCAAAAAGAAGGAGGGCTATTTTTGAAGCGGCGCCCACTTCAGCCGTTGCAGCGGACCTGCGGCCGCTGAACGGCTCTTGCGACCGTTTCGATCACAGCACGTATGTCACACCAGTCATCTCTGATCGCCACCAACATCGACACCTACCTCGCGCAGCACGAGCGCAAGGAGCTTCTACGGTTCATCACCTGCGGCAGCGTCGACGACGGCAAAAGCACGCTCATCGGCCGGCTCTTCTACGAGTCGAAGATGATCTACGAGGATCAGCTCGCCGCCATCAAGAAAGATACGTCGCGGTACGGCACGACGGGCGACGAGGTCGATCTCGCGCTGTTCACCGACGGCCTCGAGGACGAGCGGCAGCAGGGGATCACGATCGACGTGGCGTATCGGTATTTTTCGACCGACAAGCGAAAATTCATCATCGCCGACACGCCCGGCCACGAGCAGTACACGCGGAACATGGCGACGGGCGCCTCGACGGCTGACCTCGCGATCATCCTCGTCGACGCCAGGCACGGCGTGCTCACGCAGACGAAGCGGCATTCGTTCATCGTGTCGCTGCTCGGCATCAAGCACATCGTGGTCGCGATCAACAAGATGGACATCGTGGGCTACGACCAGGCCGTGTTCGAGGAGATCAAGGCCGACTACGTCGATTTTGCGTCGCGGCTCGAACTGCCCGACGTGCACTTCATGCCGATCTCGGCGCTCAAGGGCGACAACGTCGTGACCCCGAGCCCGAACATGCCGTGGTACACAGGCTCCCCGCTGATGCCGCTCTTGGAGACGGTCTACATCGGCTCCGACCGCAACCTCGAGGACTTCCGGTTTCCGGTGCAGCTCGTGCTGCGGCCAAACCTGAACTTCCGCGGGTTCGCCGGCACGATCGCCTCGGGCATCATCCGCCGGGGGGACGAAATCATGTCGCTCCCCTCGCGCAAGAAAAGCCGCGTGCAGTCGATCGTGACCTTCGACGGCGAGCTCGAGGAGGCCTTCGCCCCACAGTCGGTGACGCTCACGCTCGAAGACGAAATCGATTCGAGCCGCGGCGACATGCTGGTGCGGCCCGGCAACGTGCCGAAGGTCGATCACAAGTTCGAAGCCTCAATCGTGTGGATGAGCGACGAGCCGCTCGTGCCAGGCAAGCAGTATCTCTTCAAGCAGACGAGCAAGGTGACGACCGGCGCCGTGAGCACATTGCGCTACCGGATCGATGTCAACACGCTCCACCGGCAGCCGGCGCCGTCGCTCGGCCTCAACGAGATCGGGCGCTGCGCCATCACGCTCACGAGCCCGATTGCGTTCGACGCCTACCGCCGCAACCGGGCCACGGGCGCGTTCATCATGATCGACCGGGTGACCAACGCCACCGTGGGCGCCGGCATGATCCTCGATCGCGAGCCCAACGAGGCGGCATCCGACCACTGGGGCGACGTGGCCGAGCCGCACCTCCACGGGCAGCTGAGCGGCGTGACGGCCGAAGAGCGCGAAGCCAGATTCGGGCAGAAGCCCGTCACGCTCCTGCTCACGGGGCTCACGGGCTCCGGAAAATCCACGCTCGCCCGGGCCCTCGAACGGCGGCTCTTCGACCTGGGGCGGGCCGTCACCGTGCTCGACGGGCAGAACATGCGGCTTGGCATCAGCAAGGATCTCGGCTTCTCCGCCGGGGAGCGGAGCGAGAACCTGCGCCGCAGCGTGGAAGTTGCGAAGCTGTTCAACGACGCCGGCATCATCTGCATTGGTGCATTCGTGGCGCCCGACGAGGCGGTTCGGCAGAAGGCCGCCGAGCGGATCGGCGCCGACCGCTTCCTTGTCGTGCATCTCGCAGCCCCGATCGAGGTCTGCCGGCAGCGCGACACCGACGGCCACTATCGGCTGGCCGACACGGGCGAGTTCGCGAACTTCCCCGGCGTCACGGCCCCCTACGAGCCCCCCGCACAGCCCGATCTCGTGCTGCCCACGCACGAGTGGCCGGTGAGCCGGTGCGTGGATGCGCTCGTGCAGCTGCTTGAATCCCGCGGAGCAATGTAAGACAGGCTTCAGCCTGTCAGGCGAACCATTCAGCCTGCACGACCGGCGAAAGCCTTTTCCATGACAGTTCGGATCGGCATCCTCACCGTCTCCGACCGCGCCAGCCGCGGCGAGTATGCCGACGAGGGCGGGCCGGCGATCCGCACCTACCTGGCCGAAGTGCTCGAGAGCGCCTGGGAAGCCCAGGAACGGATCGTGCCCGACGACCTCGAGGCAATCACCGGGGGCATCCGGGACCTGGCCGACGCCGGCTGCTGCCTCGTCGTCACGACTGGCGGCACGGGCCCTGCCCCGCGCGACGTCACGCCCGAGGCCACCGAGCGCGTGTGCACGAAGCTACTTCCCGGATTCGGCGAACTGATGCGGAAGGTATCGCTCGAAAAAGTGCCCACGGCGATCCTCTCGCGGCAGACGGCAGGCGTCTGTGGCCGGGCCCTCGTCGTGAACCTGCCCGGGCGGCCGAAGAGCATCCGTGAATGCCTCGACGCCGTGTTTCCCGCGATCCCCTACTGCATCGACCTGATCCACACGGGCGTTCCCCACGCCCCACGGCTCGAAACGAGGCCGGAGCGGATCGTGGCCTTCAGGCCGCAGTGAATGGCGGTGGGCTGAAGACTGGGCTACGCGTCACGCACGACGCGGGCGATCTCGGGGGCGAAGTAGGTGAGAATGCAATCGGCGCCCGCCCGCTTCATCACAAGCACGCTCTCGACGGCTGCCTTCCGCCCGTCGAGCCAGCCGTTGACGGCCGCGGCCTGGATCATCGCGTATTCCCCGCTCACCTGGTAGGCGAGCGTGGGCACGCCGAAGGCCTGCTTCACCCGCCAGATCACGTCAAGCGCGGTGCCGGCCGGCTTCACCATCACCATGTCGGCCCCTTCGGCGAGGTCGAGGGCAACCTCGCGCAGGGCCTCGTCGGTGTTGGCAGGATCCATCTGGTAGGTCTTCTTGTCGGCCACGCCGAGCGCCGCCGCGGTGGCAAGGGCGGCATGGCTGCCGAGCGCGTCGCGAAATGGCCCGTAGAACGCCGACGCGTACTTCGCCGCGTACGACAGGATGCACACGTCGTGCCGACCTGCCGCGTCGAGCGCCGCGCGGATCGCCCCGACCCGGCCATCCATCATGTCGCTCGGCGCCACGACGTGGCAGCCGGCCTCGGCCAACACGACCGCCTGCCGGCGGAGCACATCCACCGTCTCGTCGTTGAGAATCCTGCCGTCGCGGAGGAGGCCGTCGTGGCCGTGCGTCGTGTAGGGGTCGAGCGCCACGTCGCAGATGATGCCCACCGCATCGCCCGTCTCCTTGCGCACCGCCCGCACCGCGCGGCAGAGCAGGTTGTCGGCATCGAGAGCGAGGCGACCGTCGTCGGTCTTGTGGTGGGCGTCGAGCACCGGAAAGAGTGCGATTGCCGGAATGCCGAGGGTGGCGGCCTCGGCTGCCGCCTTCACGATGCCGTCGATCGAGAGCCGCTCCACGCCCGGCATGCTCGCCACCGGGTGGCTCGCCTCGTGCTCGTGGACGAACAGCGGCCAGATGAGGTCGGCCGGCGCAAGAGCCGTCTCGGCGACCATCCGGCGCAGCCAGTCGTGCTGACGCGTGCGGCGGAGGCGGGTCGTGGGATAGCGGCCGGGATGATGGGGCATGGGACGGTGTTACCGCGTGGCGATGGCGCAGGAAGTATCTGTTTCCCAGACGACGATTCGCTGCACGACGACCGGCAGATCGCCGAGCACCGTGGGCGCCACCACGTCGAGCAGGTAGCGGGCCATGTTCTCGGCGGTCGGGTTGTACGGCAGCACGAAGGTCTTGCTGGGTTCGACGAGCGCGAGCGCCGAAATGCCGTTCGTGTCGTCAGCCGACACGATGAAGCCGTGGTCCCAGTGCTCGTCGATCCAGCCGAGGAGCCGCCGCTTGATCACGGCGAAGTCCACGATCCGGCCGACCTCGTCGAGCACGGCGCCGCCGTCCCGCGAAGCCACCTCGACGTCCACCTTGTAGTTATGGCCATGGAAGAACGCGCACTTCCCCTCGTGGCCGAGGAGCCGGTGCCCTGCGCAGAACGATAACTGCCGCATGATCGAAAGCTGCGTCGAGCCGGAGGCGGGCATGGCGAAGGCGTCCTGCTCTGGGGCCGTCAGGCGGAGACGGCCGCTCCCGTCGCGGGCTCGATCCGGATCGGCTGGATGTCGAATTTCGGGTTTTGCCCGAGGAACCGGCAGGGATTGTTGTGGAACACCTCGATGGCTTCCTGCAACGAGTGCCCCCGCCGGCGAAACTCGAGAATGCACTCCTGGAGCGTGAAGGGATCGCTCGGCCCCCAGTCGGCCGACGAGTTCACGAGAATCCGCTCCGTGCCGTACTTCTCCAGCATGTCGACGGCCCGCTTGGGCGAGCACTTCGTGATCGGATAGAGCGTGAAACCGACCCAGTAGCCCGCATCAAGGCAGGGGCGGATCGTCTGCTCCTCGACGTGGTCGATCCAGATCCGCTCGCGATCGACGTTCATCCCCGCGAGCACTTCGAGCACCCGCTTCGTGCCATGGGCCTTGTCGGCCAGGTGCGGCGTGTGGATCAAGACGAGCTGGCCGTGCCGCATCGCGATCTCGACGTGCGCCTCGAGCGACTCGCACTCATTTCGAGTCGACTTGTGCAGCCCCGTCTCGCCCACCCCGAGCACCGTCGGCTTGGCGAAGAACTCCGGAAAGTGCTTCAGCACCTCGCGCGTGAGCACGGGGTTTTCGGCCTCCTTCGGGTTCACGGCCACCCAGGAAAAATGCCGGATGCCGTACTGCGCCGCCCGCGTCGGCTCGAACTCGCTGATCTGCCGGAAGTAGTCGATGAACGTCTCGGGATACTTCCGGTCGAACCCCGCCCAGAACGCCGGCTCGGCCACGGCCACGACGCCGCTCATCGCCATCCGCTCGTAGTCCTGCGCGGTGCGGGCGATCGCGTGGTAGTGCGGCTGGATGATCTGCATGGGTGTCGTCCCGGCGGGCGGGCGGTGCTAGACGGTGGCGAACAGTTCGAGAAGCGCGACGGTGCGCTCCTGGGACGGCTTTTGCTCAGCGACGATCTCGAGTGCCCGCCGGATCACGGCCAGCCTCTTTTCGTCGGCGGCCGCCTGACCGTTGCGATCGCCTGCCCGGGCGACGGCGGCGTCATAGCGGTCGAGATACGCGGCGATTTCGAGCAGCTGGTGCCGCGACTCGAGAAAGTAGGTCTCGACTACTTGGGAGGGGGTGAGCATCGGTATGACTCAGGAACTACAGGACTCTTCAATAATACATCGCTCTCCAAGCAACGGGAGGGCGTGCTGTTCGAGGCGTATTCGTAGCACCGCCTTCAGTGCGTACTTTCCATCAACGCGCCAGATCCGGCTCGGGGTTACCCCGTACCGTCTCGCCGGACGTTCGCCTCCGCCCTCCAGGCTCCGGCTCACTCGACTCCGACTGCGCTTCGGCTTCCTGCCTGCGCTTGTCTGCATACGCCGGCTCAACGGTAGGGGTAACCCCGAGCCTCCCCGTCTGGAAGCCCAAGGCGTGAGCCGAAGGGAATACGCGGAGTGTTTCGCCACCGGGGCATCCTCTCGGCTTACGCCTCGGGCTTTCGTTGAGGAGGCTTCGGGCTCCCCGTGTCCCGGGAGCCGGCGTAGCTGACCAGCGAAGCCATGGATGGCGCAGCGCAGGCAGGTCCGAGTGAGCCGAAGCCTGGAGGGCGGAGGCGAACGTCCGGCGATGGGATATGGGGAGCCCGAAGCCGGCGCGCGATCAACTCAGCGAACGTCCGGCGATGGGATATGGGAAGCCCGAAGCCGGGTTGGCGCGCAGGCTTAGAGCTGCGTCGGGTTCGGGGCGTCGCCGTAGACGGCCTTCGGGTCGAAGGTCTTCTCGTGCTCGGTGAACTCGAGCGATGTGCCTTCAGTCCGCTCCGCGCCGACGGGCACCTTGCGGTAGAAACAGCTGCGGTAGCCGACGTGGCAGCTCGCGCCACCGGCGATCTCGACCCGCAGCCAGACGCAGTCTTGGTCGTCGTCGATCCGCATCTCGGCCACTTTCTGCACGAGGCCGCTCGTGGCCCCCTTGTGCCAGAGCTGTTGGCGGCTGCGGCTCCAATAGTGGGCCTCGCCCGTTTCGATCGTCTTGGCGAGGGCCTCGCGGTTCATCACCGCCACCATGAGCACCTCGCCCGATGCAAAATCGGTGGTCACGCAGGGGATCAGGCCGGCCCCGTCGAACTTGGGCGCGAGGTCGTGCCCCTCCTCCACCTGCTCGATCGACACCCGCTTCCCAAACAATGCTTCCGACGACGCTTCTGCGGCCACGACGCTCGACTCCTCGCTGAAGGGATGGTTCGATATGCCTCGAATCGCTTCGAGTGTACCGTCGAATCGACCGTTGACCGACCCACCGGCGCGGCCGTACGCTGCGCGAGGAAACGCACCTATCAGTGGAGGGCGAACGATGCGCGTGTGGACGTTTTGCAGCGGGATCGCGGTGGTTTTTGGCATGCTCGCCGCCGGATCGGTGGTCGCACCCGCCGCCGACTGGCCGACGTTTCGCGGCCCGGGCCGGACGGCCGTCGCCCCGGATACCGATCTCGCCGAGTCGTGGCCGGCGGACGGCCCCACGCTCGTCTGGCAGTCCGCCGGCGCCGGCCGCGGCTACGCGAGCCTGGCGATCGCCGGGGAGAAGATCTTCACCCTCGGCGACGGGCTCTCCACGGCGGGTGATGCCGACGAATACCTCACCTGCTTCGACCGGGCCACCGGGAAGCAGCTCTGGAAGACGAAGACCGGCAGCCCCTGGGCCGATGGCCAGGAGTCGTGGCAGAGCTCGCGCAGCACGCCGACAGTCGATGGCGATACGGTGTATGTGATCACGCCGTTCGGCCAGCTCGTGGCTTGCGCAACGGCTGACGGCCGTGAGAAGTACCGCGTCGATCTCAAGGCCACGTTCGGCGGCACGAAGGGCGACTCGTGGGGCTACAGCGAGAGCGTGACGATCGACGGCGACCGGCTCGTGTGCACGCCGGGCGGTGAGCAGGCCACGATGGTCGCGCTCGACAAGAAGACGGGGCGGCCGCTGTGGAGCTGCCCCATGAAGGGCGACCGTGGCGCCGGCCATGCGTCGATCGTGACCGCCGACATCGGCGGGCGGGAGGTCTACCTCCAAACCACGGCGGCGGGCGCCTTCGCCGTCGATGCCGAGACCGGGAAATTCCTCTGGGCCTATCCGATCGACAAGACGACGGCGGTCATTCCCACGCCGATCGTGAAGGATGATCTCGTGTTCATCGCCGCCGGCTACAAGCGGGGCGGGGCGCTCCTCCGGCAGAAGGCCGGCCCGGGCGGCACCGTGACGATGCAGGAGGTCTACGGCCTCAAGCCGGAGCTTGCCAACAAGCACGGCGGAATCGTGCTCGTGGGCGACCATCTCTACGGCTGCGCCGACGACCAGGCGATTCTGATCTGTGCCGAGCTCGAAACCGGCAAGGTCGTCTGGAAGGAACGCGGCAGCGGCAAGGGATCGGCGACGGTCATCGCGGCCGACGGCCACCTCTACGTCCGCTATGCCGACGGCACCCTCGCGCTCGTGAAGGCCGATCCGTCGGGCTACACCGAGGTGTCGAGTTTCAAGGTGCCCGGCAGCGGCGATCGGCCGAGCTGGGCCCACATAGTGATCCTCGACGGCCGGCTGTACCTCCGCGAGGGCGACGCGATCCTGTGCTACGACCTGCGTGCCGCTCCGTAGCCCTCACTCCTCGCAGTCGATCATGCTCTTGTAGAGCAGGCCGCCGAGCACGCCCCCGATCACCGGTGCCACCCAGAAGAGCCAGAGCTGCTCAACCGCCCAGCCGCCGGCGAAAAACGCCGTGGCCGTGCTGCGGGCCGGGTTCACCGAGGTGTTCGTGACCGGGATGCTCACAAGGTGGACGAGCGTCAGGCACAGTCCGATCGCGAGGGGCGCGATGATCGGGCTCGACCGCCGGTCGGTGGCTCCATGGATGACGAACAGGAACATCGCCGTCATCACCACCTCGATGATGAAGCAGCTCACGAGCGAATAGCCGCCGGGCGAATGCTCCCCGTAGCCATTCGAGGCGAAGCCGAGGGCGACCTCGAACGACGGAATGCCGCGGGCCACAAGGTACAGGACGCCGGCGCCGGCCAGGCCACCGAGCATCTGGGCCACCACGTACCCCAGCGCGTCTTTCGCGGGAAACCGTCCACTGGCGACGAGGCCCGCCGTGACGGCCGGATTCAAGTGACAGCCCGACACGTGGCCCACCGCAGCCGCCATGGTGAGCACGGTGAGGCCAAACGCGAGCGACACGCCGACGAACCCGATGCCGAGGTCGGGATACGCCGCGGCCAACACCGCGCTGCCGCAGCCGCCGAGCACGAGCCAAAAGGTTCCGATCGCCTCCGCCAACAGCTTGCCCATGATTCCGTGCTCCAGAAGGAAGAGTCCTGACTTGGGTCGGCACCCTATCGCATCGCCTCGAAGCCGGTCAACGCGACCTTGCCACCGTCACGAGCCCACGAGCGTCAGGAGGCGCGAGCCGAACACGATCAGGCCGACCACGGCCGCTCCGCAGGCCGCCACGAGCACCGCCGCGCTCGCCATATCGAGGGCGTCGCGGACGCGTGGATTCCACCCCGTGCCGAACGCCCTGGCGAGCGACTCGACCGCGGAATTGAAGATCTCGGCGGTGAGCACGACCGCGATCGCTCCGACGAGCAGGCACCACTCCACGGCCGACACCCGCAAGGCTGCCGCCAGCGCGATGACGACGGCCGCCACAGCCAGATGCACCGCGAAGCTCGACTGGCTGCGAACCGCCCGCGAGAGCCCCCGAAACGCGTCGGCGAATTTTCGCGTCCACGGCCGCCGCCGAAAGTGCACGACCAGGCCTCCGGGATCCGTGGGCACGCCGTGCCGTCAGCCCACCTTCACGTAGGGATCGCCCTTCTTCCAATTGCACGGGCAGAGTTCGTCGCTCTGCAACGCGTCGAGCACCCGGAGCACCTCGGCCACGTTGCGGCCGACGCGTCCCTGGTTCACGTCCACCCACTGGATCAAGCCGTGCGGGTCGACGATGAACGTGGCCCGGAGGCAATAGCCCTCGGCCTTCTCGAGAATTCCCAGGTCCGGGGCGAGCCTCTGCGCGGCGATCAGCGGATACCCGAGACTCTTGAGATCGGCATGGGAGCGACGCCACATCATGTGCGACCACTCGTTGTCGGTGCTGCCGCCCACCACCTCGGTGTCGCGGTCCTTGAACGCCTTCAACTGCTTGTTGAATTCGGCGAGCTCGGTCGGGCAGACGAACGTGAAATCCTTCGGATAGAAGAAATACACGACCCACTTGCCGGCGTAGTCCTTGTTCGTGAGGAGCTTGATGTCGTCCTTCTCGGTGCCGACACAGGCCTGCACGGAAAACTGGGGAAACGAGTCGCCGACGGTGAGCATGATGCGGTCCTCTGGGTCAGCCGGGCGGATGGTCGAATCGCGCTCCCGGCGGCGACGAGTCTACGGCCGTTGGGAACGGCATTCAACGTGCGCGCGGTATGCCGGAACGGCACCGCGGTGTGGTACGCTCCCGGCATGTCAGCCGCATCGTCTCCCTCGCCCGGCCAATCGTCTCCACCGCACCGGCACCACGAGCCACTGGCCCTGCGCACGGTGTTCGTCGCACCGCAGCGGGCCGAGCGACCGAGGCAGGCCGCCGGCACCGGGCTGACCGCCGACTGCCCGTTTTGCGCCGGCCACGAATCGCGCACGCCGCCCGCCGTGCTGCAGTGTCCCGCCGACCCGACGCTCCCCTGGCACGTGCGGCTCGTGCCGAATCAGTTTCCCGTCGTGCGCGAAGCCGCTCCCGCGACGGCGCCGGGAGATCTCGCCGGCCTGCGGCAGCCGGCCAATGGAGTGCACGAGGTGCTCGTCGAGTCTCCCACCCACGAGCGTTCGATCCTCGCGATCGACGCCGACCACTGGCGCGACGCCTGGCAGCTGTGCCGGAATCGACTCGCCGCGCTCTCCGAGCGGCCCGACCTCGCCTGGGCGTTCGTGTTCAAGAATTCCGGCCCCGCCGCCGGCGCGTCGCTCGAACACGTGCACAGCCAGCTCGTGGCGCTCGACTTTCTGCCACCGCTCGTGGCCGGCAAGATCGCGATCGCCGGGTGCTCGAGCGATCCGTTCGGCGCCCTGATCCGGCAGGCGGAGGCCGAGCAGAGGATCGTGGCGGAGCAAGGCGATCTCGTGGCGCTCGTGCCGCACGCGCCGCGCCAGCCGTTCGAGACCGTGATCCTGCCGCGCACGGCCTGCCGCCACTTCCACGCCGCCGATGATGCGGCCGTCGCGGCCCTGGCCGCGCTCACGCAGCGGATCATCGCCAGGCTCAACCGCATCGCGCCGCGGGCCGACTACAACTGGTGGCTCCACCAGGCGCCCTTCGCCTCGGTGGGGGCCCACGCGCCGGGTGTCGAGCAGTGGCACTGGCACCTGGAGATCCTCCCCAGACTCGCGGAGTTCGCCGGCTTCGAACTCGCCACCGGCTGTCACATCACGACGATGTCGCCGACCGAGTCGGCCCGTCGCCTGCGCGAGGCCTGACGGCCGGTTTCTTTCGCCAACCGTCACGGCCGGCACAGCCGGCGCCGCACCGGGCTGGTCGTGGCTGAAAACCAGCCCGCGCCTGTTTGGCGCCGGCCGACGAAGGCCCGAGAATCGGTCGATTCCCCTCATCGCTCCCGCCCGAGGTCGTGCATGTCCGCCGCCGTCCGGTTCGTCTTCGTGCTCCACGACCATCAGCCCGTCGGCAACTTCGACGAGGTGATCGAGCAGGCGTATCGCGACAGCTACCTGCCGTTCCTCGATCTCTTCGAGCGCCATTCCGGGATCCGCATGGCGCTGCATACGAGCGGCCCGCTCGTCGAGTGGCTCGATCGGAAGCATCCAGAGTATCTCGACCGCCTCGCTCGGCTCGCCGCCCATGGCCGTGTCGAGATCGTGGGTGGTGCGTTCCACGAGCCCGTGCTCGCCATGCTGCCGGCCCGCGATCGCATCGGGCAGATCACGAGCTTCACACGCTGGCTCGAGCAGCGGTTTGCCACGCGCGTGTCGGGGATGTGGGTGGCCGAGCGGGTCTGGGATCCCGGAATGACGGCCGACATCGCGGCTGCTGGCATCGAATGGACGATCCTCGACGACAGCCACTTTAGGGCCGCGGGGGTGGCCGACGAGGAGCTCGACCGGCTCTGGCTCACCGAAGGCGACGGCAGGACGCTCGCGGTGTTTCCCGTGAGCGAGCGCCTGCGCTACGTGATCCCCTTCGCCGCACCCCACATGACGATCGACCACCTGCGCTGGCTGGCATCGCGCCGGCACGGGGCGCTGGCGGTGTTCGGCGACGACGGCGAGAAGTTCGGCGTCTGGCCCGACACGCACCGGGCCTGCTTCGAAGAGGGCTGGATGGAGACGTTCTTCACGCTGCTGGAGCAGAACGCCGACTGGATCGAGATGGCGCTGCCCTCGGAGGTGGTCCGCGACACGCCGCCGGCCGGCACGATCTGGCTGCCGGAATGCAGCTACCGCGAGATGACCGAATGGGTGCTGCCGCCTGAGAAGCAGCTCACCTGCGTGGCCGCCCGCGTAGCCGCCGCCACCGACCCGGCGCTGGCACCGGTGGCGTCCTTCATCCGCGGCGGCACGTGGCGGAACTTTCGGATGCGGTATCCAGAAGCGAACGAAATGTACGCCCGGATGCTCGCCGTGAGCACCCGGCTCGAGCGGCTGCGGCACTCGGGCACGGCCGAGGCCACGGCCCTCGCCGCCGCCACCCAGGCGCTCTACCGCGGGCAGTGCAACTGTGCCTACTGGCACGGCGCCTTCGGCGGCATCTATCTGCCGCACCTGCGCAACGCGATCTTCAAGGAATTGATCGCGGCCGAGAAGGCCGCCGACCGGGCCGAGGGGAGACGCGGCGAGTGGGTCGAGGCCACGACCGCCGACTACGACTTCGACGGCCGCACCGACGTGCGGCTGGCAAACGACCACCTCGACGCCTGGCTCGCGCCGGCGAAGGGGGGCATGCTCTACGAACTCGACCTCCGCGACCAGGAGCACAACCTTCTCGCCACCCTCGATCGACGGCCCGAGGCCTACCACGAGCAGGTGCTCGCCGGCCCGGGCGTGGCCCGGAGCGTGGTCGATGCCTCACAACTGGCGAAGTTCAAGCAGGAGGGGCTCGAGCGCATGGTGCGCTACGACCGCTCGCGGCGCAAGAGCCTCGTCGATCATTTCTGGGATTGCGACGTCGCGGCCGAGGCGGTTGTCGAGGGCACGGCGCTCGAGCGGGGCGACTTCGCCGCCGGCACCTACGAGGCGAGTGTTCGCCGCAACCCGGACCGAATCCAGGTGCTGCTTTCGCGAACGGGCAACGCGTGGGGCATCCCCTTCACGCTCTCGAAGGCGGTGACGCTCGACGCCGGGTCGGGGGCGCTCGAGATCGCGTACAAGCTCGACGGCCTGCCGCCCGACTTTCGTCAGCATCTGGCCGTCGAATTCAACTTCGCAGGGCTGCCTGCGGCCGCCGCCGGCCGCTTCTTCTACGACGAACTCGGCCGTGACATGGGCGACCTCGGCCGCCGGCTCGACCTCCCGCACGTTCGCAGCCTCGGCCTCGTCGATGACTGGCTCGACATCGATGCCCGGCTCACGTTTGGCCCCGCGTCCAACGGCGCCGCCACGGGCGTATGGACGTTTCCGATCCAGTCGGTGAGTCAGTCGGAGGGGGGCTTCGAGCTCGTCCATCAATCGGTCGTCGTGATGCCACACTGGCTGGTGACGCCGGCCGCCGATGGCACGTGGAAGGTGGCGATGCGGCTCGATCTCGGCCGCTTCTCCGCCCGCTCCCGCGTGGCGGCCGCCACCCTCGCAGCCTGCCCTACCTGATGATGTCGAAGGGCGGTTCGATTGCGCCTGCGCGGTGGGCAAGCATGCCCACGGGCAAAGGTGCGAGTGCGGCCGCGAGGTCGGCGCGGCTGTCGTGGGCGATCCGCCACGGGCTGGCCGGATCGGCATGCGCCTTCTCGTCGAGCCACGTCGTCTGGGAGAGCACGACGGTGGCGACGGCAAGCCCCCGGGCTCGCGCGGCGGTCACGGTCGCGAGCGTCCGGCCGATCGCTCCGAGCCGGGCGGCATCGACGACGACCAGCGGCAGGCCGAGCATGCCGGCAAGATCGGCGTTGGACACGCCGTCGGCGAGTGGCGAGAAGAGCCCGCCGGCTCCCTCCACGACCACGGCGTCGAAGCCGCGCGTCCACGGCTCAAGGCCACGGCTGAGGAGCGCCGCGTCGACCTCGGTGCCGGCGGCGGCGGCGCTGCGGGGCGGCGAAATGGCCGCGGGAAAAACCTGCGGGCAGACCTGGTCGAGTGTCAGTGGCCGACCGGCAGCCTCCCAGAGCACGGCGGCGTCTGCGGCGTTGCCGGTGGCCACGGGCTTGTAGACGCCGACCCGCACGCCCGCCGCCACGAGCCGCCGCACGAGCGCGACAGCCACGGCCGTCTTGCCGACGTCGGTATCGGTACCGGTGACGAAGATTCCGCGAGCCATGGAGCGATGTCGATTGCCTGGGATGACATCACGTTCTACACTTTGCATAGAAGCGATTTGAGACTCATTCTCAACGCCCTCCTCGGAGCCGCAAGTAGCGGATCGTGCCCGTGCGCAGCCTAGCCCACGTCGGTGTCGGCGTGACCGTCTCGGTCGTCGACGTCCCGGGTGCCGATCCGGTGTCGCTGCGGCTCCTCGAAATGGGGCTGACGCCCGGCGTGAATGTGGCGGTGGTGGCCGCCGCCCCGCTCGGCGACCCGCTCGAACTCGAACTCCGCGGCTACCGCCTCTCGATCCGGCGCCGCGAAGCGGCCCTGGTCACCGTCGCGACCTGAGGTACCGGCCATGACGGAGCCTGCTGGTCGCGAGCGGCCGCTCACCGTGGCCCTCGTGGGCAACCCAAACACCGGCAAGAGCACGCTGTTCACGGCGCTCGCCGGCATCCCGACCCGGATCGGCAACTATCCCGGCGTCACGGTCGAGGAGAAGGTGGGGCGGTTCTCGCACTGCGGCCGGCCGATCGACTTGATCGACCTCCCGGGGGCCTACAGCCTGCGGGCCCAAAGCCCCGACGAACAGGTGGTGAGCGACGTGCTCGGCGGCCGGATGGCGGGCGTGCCCCGTCCCGACTGCATCGTCGCGGTGGTCGACGCGACGAACCTGGCCCGTAACCTGTTCCTCGCGAGCCAGGCGCTCGAACTCGGGCTGCCGACGGTCGTGGCGCTCACGCTCTCCGACGTCGCGGCCGAGCGCGGCATCGGCATCGACGTCGAAGCCCTCGCCCGTCGGCTTGGCTGCGCCGTGGTGCCTGTCGTGGCCCCCACGCGCGTTGGCATCGAGGCACTTGGCGACCGGCTGCTCTCCGCTCCCGAAGCCCTGCCGCCGCGCCCGCCCGACCTTGCCCCTCACCGCGCCGCCATCGACGGCTCCCGGCCCGCCAGCGCCCGCGACGCGATCGCCCGCTACGCGTGGATCGACACGGTCGTCGCGGAAGTCGTCCAGCAGGCCGCGCCGCCTCGCCGCCGCCTCGCCGACACGATCGATCGCGTCCTCACGCACCGCGTCTGGGGCACGCTCGCCTTCGCCCTCGTGATGCTCGCGCTGTTCACGTCGATCTTCCGGCTCGCCGCGCCCGCCATGGACCTCATCTCCGCCGGCATCGACAGTGTTTCAGCCTGGGCGGAGTCGATCCTGCCCGCAGGACCGCTGCGGTCGCTCTTCGTCAACGGCGTGCTCGCCGGCGTGGGGGGCGTGGTCGTGTTCGTGCCGCAGATCGCGCTTTTGTTCCTGTTCGTCGCGACCCTCGAGGGCTGCGGCTACCTGGCCAGGGCGGCATTCCTCATGGACCGACTGCTCGCGGGCGTGGGGCTCTCCGGCAAGTCGTTCATCCCGCTGCTCTCGAGCTTCGCCTGCGCAATCCCCGGCATCATGGCGGCCCGCACGATCGAGAACCGCCGTGACCGCCTGCTCACGATCCTCGTCGCCCCGCTGATGAGCTGCTCGGCGCGGCTCCCGGTCTACCTGCTGTTCTGCGGCGCGTTCGTGCCCGATATCGCCGTCGGCGTTTCCTGGCTCCGGCTGCCGGCCGTCGTGCTCGTGGCGATGTATGCCCTGGGCGTGGTGGTGGCGGCGGCCGTGGCGTTCGTGCTCTCGCGCACCGTGTTCCGCGGCCCGCCGCAGCCGTTCGTAATGGAGCTACCCGGCTGGCGCTGGCCACAGCCCGCGGTCGTCCTCGAGCGGGTGCGCGAGGCGGCTTGGTCGTTTCTCACGAACGCCGGCACGCTGATCCTCGCGATGAGCATCGTGCTCTGGGCGCTCGGCAGCTATCCCAAGCCTGTGTTTCCTGACGCCCCGGCCCTCGCCGAGGCCGAGCGCCAGGGAGAGGCCCTGCGGCAGAGTTTCCTGGGGCGGGCGGGCCGCGTCATCGAGCCGGTCGTGAAGCCACTCGGCTGGGACTGGCGGCTCGGTTGCGCCGCGCTCGCGAGCTTTCCGGCCCGCGAGGTCGTGCTCGGCACGCTCGGCGTGATCTACAACCTCGGCGACGTCGATCCGGGCGAAGAAGAAGGGGCCACGCTGCTCGTGCGTCGGCTCAAGGCGGCCACCTGGGACGGCACGACCCGTAAGGTGTTCACGCTCCCGGTCGCCCTGTCGCTGATGGTGTTCTTTGCGCTCTGCGCCCAGTGCGCAAGCACGCTCGTGATCATCGGCAAGGAGACCGGCAGCTGGGTGTGGCCGGTCGTCACGTTCACCTACATGACCGCGCTGGCCTGGCTGGCCGCGTGCGCTACCTTCCAGTTCGGCACGGCCCTCGGCTGGTGACAATGCAAGACGCCATCGCCATCACCATCGCCATCGCCGCGGGCCTGTGGCTCGTGCGCACGCTCTGGCGGCAGGTGGCCGCCCCGTCGTGCGGCAAGGCTGACACCCCGTCCGGCAGCGACGGCTTCGTGCCCCTCGACGATCTCACGCGCGCAAAAAAATCGGGGCGGCCCTGAGGCCGCCCCGATCGCGTGAGGAGATGCCACTCGCCGCCCCGACGGCCACGGTCGCCAGGATGTGGGACCGTTCGGCCGGCTGGGCACACCTTGGCTGTGCCCACGCCGGCCCAAGCGAAAACGGGCACGATGCCCGTGTTTCGCGGAAACCTAGTACATGTCGTAGTCGCCGCCGTGGCCGGCTCCGCCCGCCTTCGGCTTCGAATCCTTGGGCTTTTCGGCGATCAACGCATCGCTCGTGAGCAAGAGGGTCGACACGCTCGTGGCATTCTGGAGCGCCGTCCGCGTGACCTTCGTGGGGTCGATCACGCCCGCCTTCACGAGGTCTTCATACTCGTTCGTGGCGGCGTTGTAGCCGAAGTTGCCGCTCCCGCCGAGCACCTTTTCACAGACGATCGAACCGTCCTGCCCGGCGTTCGACGAGATCATCGTCACCGGAGCCCGGGCGGCTCGCACCACGATATTGAAGCCCACGGTCTCGTCCTCGGAGAGGCCCTTCGGCTTCACCTGCGAACTGGCCCGCAGGAGGGCGACACCGCCGCCGGGCAGGATGCCCTCCTCGACAGCCGCCCGCGTGGCATGCAGCGCGTCCTCGACGCGGGCCTTCTTCTCCTTCATCTCGCTCTCGGTCGCGGCGCCGACGTTGATCTTGGCCACGCCGCCGGCGAGCTTCGCCAGCCGCTCCTCGAGCTTCTCACGGTCGTAGTCGCTCGTGGCGGCTTCGATTTCGCGCCGGATCTGTGCGATCCGCGCCTTGATCTCCGAGGCCTTTCCGGCCCCCTCGATGACCGTCGTGTTGTCCTTGTCGATGATCACCTTCTTGGCCCGGCCGAGCTCGGCCAAGCCCAGGCTCTCGAGCTTCATGCCGAGGTTCTCGAACACCGCCGTGGCGCCGGTGAGAATCGCGATGTCCTCGAGCATGGCCTTGCGGCGGTCGCCGTAGCCGGGAGCCTTCACGGCACACACCTGGAAGGTGCCACGCAGCCGGTTGATCACGAGCGTGGCCAGGGCCTCGCCGTCGACCTCCTCGGAGACGATGAGGAGCGGCTTGCCCGAGTTCACCACGGCCTCGAGCAGCGGCACGATGTCCTTGACGCTCGAGATTTTCTTCTCATACACGAGGATGTAGCAGTCTTCGAGCACGCACTGCATCTGCGTGGGATTGGTCACGAAATACGGCGACAGATAGCCGCGGTCGAACTGCATCCCCTCCACGAACTCGATCTCGGTCTTGAGGCTTTTGCCCTCGTCGACCGTAATCACACCGTCCTTGCCGACCTTGTCCATGGCCTCGGCGAGCAGTTCGCCGATCTCCATGTCGTTGTTGGCGGCGATGGCCGCGACCTGGGCCATTTCCTTCTTGCCCTTCACGGGGATCGACATCTCCTTGAGCTTGCCCGTGATCTCCTCGACGGCTTTCTCGATGCCGGCCTTCATCTGGACGGGATTGCAGCCCGACACGACGGCCCGCAGGCCTTCGTTGAACACGGCCTCGGCGAGCACCGTCGCGGTGGTCGTGCCGTCGCCGGCCACGTCGCTCGTCTTGCTTGCGACCTCGCGCACCATGCGGGCGCCCATGTTCTCGTAGACATCCTCGAGATCGATCTCCTTGGCGACGGTCACGCCGTCCTTCGTCACGGTCGGCGAGCCGAAGCTCTTCTGGAGGATCACGTTGCGGCCCTTGGGGCCGAGCGTCACCTTCACGGCTCGGGCGAGCTTCTGCACGCCGCGGCGCATCGCCTCACGGGCTTCCTGGTCGAATACCATCATTTTGGACATCGGTCGAATCTCCTCTCGGGATAGGTCTGGGGAAAAGTGCTGGTGTGCGGGAGCGGACGGATGACGATGCTCAGCCGAGGATCGCGAGGATGTCGTCCTCGCGCATCAGCAGGAGTTCGTCGTCGCCCACTTTGAACGGCTCGCCGGCATAGCTCGTGAACACCACGCGGTCGCCCGGCTTGACCTGGAGGGCGTGCCGGTGCCCCTTGGCGTCGAGCTTGCCCTCGCCGACGCTCACAACCACGCCGCGGGCCGGCTTGTCCTTGGCGGAATCGGGGAGCAGGATGCCGCCGGCGGTCTTCTGTTCGCTCTCCTCGCGCTCGACGACGACGCGGTCACCGAGGGGGATGAGGCTCGACTTCTTCTTGGCGGGCTTGGTGGCTGTGGCTGACATCGGGGCTACCTTTCGAAAACGAGTCGGGGTCGAAGATGTGGACGGTCGCCGGCTGCCGCGGCGACACACCATCAGAGCGGTCTTCGTCAGGGAAGCAACTGGCGCGCCGGACTGGCGGGAATCGGGGCCGCCGCGGTTTTTTCCGAGTCAGAGCCCCGCCCCCCGGCCTGTCCCGGCCCCCCTTGATTCGGGACGCCGCTGCCAGTTTGGCAGCACCCCTCACGGCCGACGTCGATGGCAAACCCGGGGGCGACTCGGTACGCTCCACTACCGAGCGGCGGCCGTGACCCACGCCGCCCCGCCCCCGAGAGATTTCCGCATGACAGCCCACCGTCGCATCGACACCTCGAAGGTCGGAGAGGTCACCGTGGTGCGGTTCATCGACAAGAAGATCCTCGACGAGGCCAGCATCCAGGAGCTCGGAGCGGAGCTCTTCGGGCTCGTCGAGCAGCTCAACCGCAAGAGCATCCTGCTGAACTTCGCCGACGTGGAGTTTCTCTCGAGTGCCGCGCTGGGCAAGTTGATCACGCTCGATCGCAAGGTAAAGACAGCGAAGGGCCGCCTGAAGATGAGCAACATTCGGCCCGAGATCCTCGAGGTGTTCCAGATCACCAAGTTGAACAAGGTGTTCGACATCCGCGGAGACGAGGCCGAAGCGATCGCCGCCTTTCAATAGTGGCCAGAGGAATGGAGCCCATGGCACACGATGCCGCGGCTGGTGCCCAACCTGATCCTTCGTCCGGCGGGTGGAGCCGGGAGGTGGATCTGCCGAGCGAGCGTGGCGCGAGCCGGCTCGTGATGGAGGAACTGCTCGAGCAACTCGGCCATCACGGCTGGGAGCCGACCGACATCTTCGGCATCCATCTGGCCGTCGAGGAGGCGATCGTCAACGCGATCGTGCATGGCAACAAGCTCGATCCGGCCAAGACCGTGCGCGTGTCGTGTGCGGTGACACCGCAGATGGCCCGCATCGAGATCACCGACGCCGGCGTCGGGTTCGACCCCGCAGCCGTTCCTGACTGCACCCGTGACGAACGGCTCGAAGTGCCGAGCGGCCGGGGGGTGATGCTGATGCGGTCTTTCATGACCACGATCGCCTACAACGCCCGGGGCAACAGCGTGCTGCTGGAGAAACAGCGGGCCCCGCACGCAGGCTGAACGGGTCGATTTCAGCCGCGAAATACGCTACGGTACTTGGACGTTTTCCCCGATAGCTCAACGGTAGAGCGAGCGGCTGTTAACCGCTAGGTTGTAGGTTCGAATCCTACTCGGGGAGCTTTCGTGGCACCGGCAGGCACCGGCAGGCACATGCCGGCACCGTGCCACCATCTTCGCCATCCGCATGATGGCACCATGCCGCAACGGCTGGCACCGGGCATCCCCACGTCGGCTCAAATCCAGGAACTGCATCCGGGGCGGCGATAGCCGGTCGGTTCAGCGGGTTGGCGGCAACTGGAACCTGCCCGCCACCACGCCCTCGACCGAGATGTCTTCGTCCAGACATTCCCAGCGCAGCGCCGTGCCGCCGACCTCCAGTCGCACCTTGGCCAACTCCAGTTCGCTCGCCTCCTTGAGCCGACGGAAACGATTCGCCGGAAATCCGATGATTCGTTGATCAGTCAACTCCAGGTAGACGATCCGGCCCTCAGTCCAAGCCCTCGTCGCCACGGCTTCGGTTTCCTGGTGGATGGTGCTCATCGTATTTCTCCAGCAAAAGGTCAACGTGTTCGTAAACCAACCGCTCCATTTCCCTCACGGTGTGGGCAGGAACGCCGCGGTTCCTGGCTAAAGCAACCGGGTCCAGCCAGAACTTACACTCTCCGTCTGCGCAGCGCACGTGAATGTGAGGAGGCTCGGTGCCCTCGTCCGAGTAAAAGTGGAAACGATAACCACCGACTCGCAGCACTGTGGGCATCTGTTCAGGGTATTGCCGGCGAGAGACGCAGGCAAGTTCGGCGCCGGGCGAGGGGACAGGTGACGTAATCCCAATCCTGATACGACGACACCATTTGCCACACCCTGCCGACGGTTGCCACGTTCCGACGTGCGTCGCTTTTTACGTCACTTCGGAGCCGGCTTTGCGGTATTCCCCGCGAAAACAGCGATTCGCACTGTTCCTACTCGGGGAGCTTTCTTCGCAGGGTGCAGCACCGGCTCGCATGGAGCCGCATCCGGCATCGTCGATCGAGCGTTGACAGCGGCGTCATCCGGCAACAAAGGCCCGAGCGCGGCCAAGATGCAGCATTCTCTGGACGATCCGGCGGTGAATGCGCTCTCTCCAATCGAGCGCTGGCGTTGCGGTCACCGTTGACCGTAACGCCCCTCCAGGATTCCCGCAAACGAAAGGTCTTCGTCGAGCGTTGGCCAGTGCAGCCCAAATGGAGAGATTTCGATACGGCCCACGTCTTCCTCGGCAGCAGACTCCAGCCTCGGGTTGCCCTTGGTGGGGAAACTCACCTCATGGCCGCTGGCGAACCTGACAAAGATCATTCCACGCTCATGCCATGCCTGCAGGGCACGGTCAGCCAAGGTGCTCGGCCCACTTTTTTTTGATGAGTTCGAGGTTGTCATCGATGAGGTCCTCCGCTCGCGAGAGCTCTCGTACATTGAACCCGACGGATTCGCGCAATTCTACTTCCGGCTCGACAACGAACACTGCTTCACCACCACCCCGGCGGACATGAACGTGGATGGGGGCATGGTCATTGCTGTAGAAGAAAAACGAGTAGCCATCTTGTTCGAAAATCTTCGGCATTGACCAAGTGTACCTGACTGCGGTCTCGGATCCCGGCTCCGCCGAGGCATGATCGCTGGGCAGGTGCCGGGGAGGGGGTTCGTCTGCTAAGGCCCTTTGCCGAACATCTCTCGCGGGCCCCGTGCGACCTGATGCGGTTTCCTGCGGACTTTCCGCTGCGTCGGATTCTGCGTCGCGCCCGTGCAGAGCGTTTCGACGGCGTGTTCTTCGTCGATCTCCCCGGGCGTGACCAGAAAGACGCGATCTGGGCTATCTACACACGGCACTACGGACTCGACGCGAAGCAGGCCCGCCCGGATGACACGAACTGGACCGGCGCCGAGATCAAGTCGTGCTGTCGGCTGGCATCGCTCTTGGACGTGCCGCTCGTTCAGGCCGCGCAGAACGTCGTGCCCGTGGCTGTCACTGCGGGCGACAAGATCGAAGGGTTACGCCAGTGGGCCTCCGGTCGGTGCCTGTCGGCGGATCGGGCGGGGGTGTATTCGAGGTCGGAAGGGACGAGTGGCGGTCGGGTGCGGGGGGGTTGTGCGAGCAGAGTGAGGCTGCCGTGAAAACACAGAGGGGAGCAGGCCCGTAATGGAACCTGCTCCCCTCGCGGTGGAATCACGTTGGCTGGTGCGCGTCAGGCCCGCTTGCGACGGCGGAAAAGCGAGTAGCCGCCGCAGGCTATTCCCGCGAGGGCCATACAATAGGCGGAGGGCTCGGGAACGGGCGAGATCTGCACGCTCAGCGGATTGAAGGTCGCCATTTTTGAGGTCGATCCGTTCGTCGCGACGATCTTACTCGGACTGAATTGGATAGTGGCGAACGTTGAATAGGAGCCGACATAGTCTGCCAGATACGCCGCCGGGGTCGGTGGGTTGACTTCCGTTATGGATTGGAACCCGATTCCGGTGAGCCCTGCACTGAAGGAGAGATCGTCAATGTAATACGTGGGGTCGGCAGTGAGATACAGGCCTTGATTGAGGCTCGGACCGATGCTCGCGTCAGCGGAGAGCTTGGGCGACAAGACGTTTGTAAACGCAGTCTGCCATCCTAACTGAAGATTGGAAAATGGTTGGCCTTCCGTCGACAGCGGCAGATAGGTTCCGGAGATTCCCGAGCCGGAGATTCCCGACCACAGAACGGGCTGAAAGGCAAACTCTTGTTCGTAAACTGCAGCACCAGGATTCTGAGCATCTCCCAACAAAACTACCACTGGCGGCGGGGGGAAGTCCCGCACCTGCCAGGTGAAGCTCACCGGGTCGCCCGCGGCGTAGCCCATGCCGGCGTCGGCGGTCGAAATCGTGCCGGTGACGATGATGTTGATCGGGGCGGCGTGGGCATTGGGCAGGGCAAAACTTGTGAGAAGCAAGGCGACCAGAGCAGCGGTCGTAAAACGGCGGAGCGAGTTCACGAGCGATCCTTTCGCGAGGAGGGGTGGTGAGCGGCAATCGATTGGGCGACAGCCATCTGCGGGCGCAAGTGCCATGCCAAATGCTTGCGTCGCCGAGCGGATCGGCCGGCCTGTGAGCCTGCAACGCGTCAAACGGCCTCGTGATCCCCCCGCCCTCAGCCTCCATAACGAACTTCACATAATTTGCGATTTTCTCGACGGGAGTGCCTCCTCACCACATTGGTGAGCATTTGGTAGTCTCTGCCAAATGAAATCCGTGACTTCTTCCAAATCAGTGCGCGCGGCTGCGAGGCCTCTGCCCCGGGTCGTCGGCACTTCGCCCGCCATCCAGCGACTCGAAGAGACCATCACGCGGGTGGGCGATGTGGACTGCCCTGTGCTGCTCACCGGCGAGACCGGCTCCGGCAAGGACGAGGCGGCCCGGGCGATCCATACCGCCGGGGCGCGGGCCGCGCGGCCGTTCGTGGCGATCAACTGCGCCGGCATCGTGGGCACGCTCGCCGAGAGCCTGCTCTTCGGCCACGAGAAGGGGTCGTTTACCGGCGCTGACGAGACCACGACTGGTGCTTTCCGGGCCGCCGACGGGGGCATCCTGTTTCTCGACGAGATCGGCGAACTCTCCATCGACCTGCAGCCCAAACTCCTGCGGGCTCTCGAACTGCGGGAGGTCGTGCCCGTGGGGGCTACGCGGCCGGTCAAGGTTGACGTGCAGGTGATCGCGGCCACTAACCGCGATCTCCATCGCGAAGTGGCTGCGGGAAGGTTTCGCGAGGATCTGCTCTATCGGCTCAACACGATCCATATGGGCGTGCCGCCGCTGCGTGAACGGCGCGACGACATTCCGCAATTTGCCGCGCACTTCGCCGCCGACTGTGCCGAGCGGTTCGACCGGCCGGGGTGGACGCTGCCCGACGAGGCCATCCGGCGGTTCATGGACCACTCGTGGCCGGGGAACGTCCGCGAGCTTCGGCAGACGATTCTGCGGATCGCCATCTTCGAGGATCGGCTTGAAGAGATTTTGGACGAACTGACGGCAGTGCGACCGGTGGTGGAGCTGTCGACGGCACCGCCCCCGGAATCCGCGGCTGCCAATCCCGAGACCTTCAACCTCGACGAACTGCGGCGTGACGCCGTCCGGAGGGCACTCGCTGCGACCAACGGGCACTACGGCCGCGCAGCGGCTTTGCTCGGTGTTTCGGCGAAGACCATGACCAAGTGCGCCGCCGAGGCCTACCCCGACAAGGAAGCAAAACGTGGCCGGCGCCGACGGAAGCCGCTGCCGCGGTAATGCCAGCGCGGTCGCATTGTCGGCGGAGTGAAGCGGGCTGGAAACCTCCGCACACATGCCGACCCACATCGGCGTCAGTGCTGAACCGGTACATTCTCTTCTCTATCTCTTTCTTCTCTTCTTCTATCTACCTATGGGGAACCCCCCGCGGCCCCATCCCAATGCCCGATAGAAGCCCGCCGTTCATACGGGGTTTTCGCACCGTGATCCCGGCTCATGGTGTCAGACGGCTCCGTGGTCGCCTCGGCGGCTGATCGGGCTTCCTATCGCCCCAAAAGCTTCGCCAGCCAGAGGGATTCTCCAAGCCCGAGCCGCCACCAGTCTGTCAGCAGTCTGGGCAGCCGGGCCTTCCATCCAACCTTCAAGGAGATTGCACGTACCGATGTCCACAGCAACCACCACTTCCCACGACACCGGAGCAACGAACGACAGCAGCCCGAGCGTTTCATGCCGACCGTGAACTCCTCTCGGCCAGCAAACTCATCCTCGACACCAACACCCCGCCTACCGTGCCGTGGCTGCCGTCAGCCCTGAGGCTTCTGGGTACTGGCACACTGTGACGCTGCCGTTCCCCGAGGCTGGCATTCGGCTGCTACCCCAGAGTTCGCTTAGCACGTTCGTCAGCACGATGCAGACGTAAGCGGTCTCGAGCCCCAAGGTGCTCCCTGCCAGATGGTGCCCGTCCCTGCGCACTTCGGGCCTACGTCGCTTTTTACGTCACGTTCGAGCCGGCTCTGCGGTATTCCCCGCGAAAACAGCGATTCGCACTGTTCCTACTCGGGGAGCTTTTTGCGAACCGGTGAGTCCAGAAGGGACGGGTGGTCTGTAGAATCGTGGCAGGAGACTTTGCCATGACCACCGTGACGCTCAAAGAAGCCCAGTCTGGCTTGGCCGACATCATCCATCGCCTCACGCCTGGGGATGAGGTCGTGATCACAGAGAACGACCAGCCCGTAGCTCGGCTCGTTCCGACACCACCGATTCCCAAGAGGGCTCACCGCCAACTGGGAACCATGAAGGGAACCGTCCTGTACATGGCTCCCGACTTTGATGCTCCGCTGGAGGACTTCACGGAGTACATGGAATGAGGCATCTTCTGGATGCCCACACCTTGATCTGGGCGTTGGACGACCCGAGTAGGCTCGGTGCCAGTGCCAGAGCCGTCCTTGAAAACCCCGCCATTGAACTGACGGTAAGCGTCGGGACGATCTGGGAACTCTCCATCAAGACAAGCCTCAAGAAACTTTCGCTGTCTCTGCCGTATCGCCAATGGGTGGAGCGGGCGTTGGCTGACCTCGGCATCACAGTGGCCCCAATCACGTTGGAGTTCAC
>Ga0247836_1001008_pt1 | contig 48414 bp, 51 predicted proteins | sample LaCruzMarch2015__4_FD_187116 | JGI IMG/M metagenome (GOLD analysis project Ga0247836, IMG submission 187116) | Freshwater microbial communities from meromictic Lake La Cruz, Castile-La Mancha, Spain - LaCruzMarch2015_14m | ecosystem: Environmental > Aquatic > Freshwater > Lake | place: Spain... | reverse complement strand
CGCAACAATCTCTTCCGGCTTCCGTTTCCTTGCCATCGTGATCCTCCATCCCGTCCAAAACATACCTAAGGGCGGACCACTTCAAAGGGGGCGGATCAAAGTGCCTCTCGGCACATGGGCATGAGACGTTTGTCCGCGACCTCTATCGGCTCGACTTCGACCCGCGACTGAAGCTGTCCGAGATGCCCAGCCGGCCCGGCTGGACGCCGGCGCCGGATGTGGAAGCCGAGCGGCGGCTGCTGGCTGAGGCCGATGTTTTTGCCTTTGTCTATCCGCTCTGGTTCAATTCGCCGCCGGCGATCATCAAGGGCTATATTGATCGCGTCTTCGGCGCCGGATTTGGCTATGCCAGACTGAGTTCTGGTGGCCACGAACCGATGCTGACCGGCCGTCATCTCATCCACATCACCGCCTCGGGTTCTGCCTCCGCCTGGCTCGGGGAGCAGGGCGTATCGGGTTCAGCCCGGACATTGTTCCAGGATACATTCGCGCATGCGTGCGGATTGCGCGTTCGCCCGCACATTCATTTCGACGGCATTGTACCTGGCATCGACCCGCGCTGGCTCGCGACGAACCTGAAGACGCTTGAGACAAAGCTGGTTCAGTATTTTGGGCCGGGCAGTGCAGACCTCACATGAGCAGAAAGCGGCTGGCTCCCGCCTGCCGCTGACCTGCCCCAACGGCGCTGACCCGACTGTGTGTTGACGAGCGCAGCGGCAGTTTGAGCTCCCGGCATCAAGCGCACTTTCGGAAGCCGCCGTCGCTTCTGCTCGCACCGAATGAAGGAGAGACCGCCCGGGTCGCGTTCATGAAAACGAGCTTGCCGATAGGACCAGGACCCGTCTCTTGCGATCCCCGAACGACCAGGCCCTGCCCCGGTCCAGAGACGAGCTCATCGCGATGCCAGCGCCGCGACAGTGGAAGTCCTCGGTGCCGCAGATTGGCGGCGATCTTCTGATCGGACTTCACTGTCGAGGCGCAGATCGTTTCGCAGAAAACGTCGACGCTTCGATGCGCCGGCATCTCCTCGCCATCACCCAGTCTGAGCCCGAAGCGGAAACACAGTCAGATCGCGTGCTGGATGACCGCCGCCAGAAAGCGGCGCCGCTTGCCGGAATTTCGCGCCATTGGGTTGTCTCCAGAGGCTGACGATCCCGGCCTGTGGAGAGACGGGTCAGCACAGGCCTGACATCACCAGCCGACGCGTCGTTACGGCTTGATTTCCCGGATCGTCTGTCGGGTCGTTGCGCCCTGAGTGATGGTCCGCATGCCCGGAGTTCTGAAGTCGATCTTCTTCAGATCAATCATTCGAACCTGTCGATCCGACATTGTGTGAAAGTAGAACAGCCGGTTGTCGAGATCTGCTGCTGTCGTGATCTGGGTGGCGCTTTCAATATCTTTCGCGATGCGGTCGGGCGCGCCCGTCGTGCCCACAGGAATGTTGAAATTGTCCAGGATGCGGAAGGCTTCGAAGATGGCGTCCTCGCCGGTCGCAAGCGGGCGGGCTGAGGCGGTCAGGGCGACGGCGCGCACGAAGCGCGATGGCGGGGTGAAATCGCCCGGCAGTCCCCTCAGGCCTGTGCCGGCGCCAAGCGGTGAGAAGACCTGTCCCGCAATTTCGACCGGAAGAGCCGCCGCCGGAGAGAGGCCGAGATAGTTCCTCAGATTTGTCAGGTGCCAGCCATATCCTGGTGAGTTCGTGATCACCCCCATGAAGCCTTCAAAGACCTGGATCTTTCCGCCGTCGGTAATCTCGATGACGATGCTCTGGCCACTCGCATCCTGCACCTTCCAGTGAAAGGGAAGCGCGGCCCCGCCAAAGCGTGGATCCTCGACATTGACGACCCGGAGCTGAGCGAGACTGGCGCGCACCTCGGCCACGGTCGAAAACGACGACAGCATCCAGCGCATCAGGTCCCCGACGCTTAGCGAGCGCGCCGCCTGCTTCGGATCATAGGGCGCGAAATCTGCGAAATCGGGAAAGTAGTACATCCCGACATACAGCCCGGCCTCGTTCATTCCGTCCGGTCCGTAGGGCTCGCCATACGCCCCGAGAGACACAAAGCCGAACCTTCCCTTCCACGAGAGGCCGTTCAGGCCTTCGGGGGTCTGGGCGACGAAGGCGTGCTGTCGCGGGAAAACCACGAGCGTATCGTGATCGGCGTCGCTCAGGGCCCATTCTACGGTACGCGCAACGATGGACGCCCCGTTCGTCGCGTTAAGAGAGATGCCGGTGCAGGCGATTGCTGACGGCGATGCGCCGAGCGCAAGGACGATGGCAAGGCCGATGGATCGGATCGCAGACATTTTGCGATAACTCCTCTTTGGATGAACGAACGCTGCCCGGAAAGGAACGTTGGGTCAGGATTCAGGACCGTGTTCAGACAATGCTACGGCGGGAGCCGTCAAGCAAACTATCGATTCATCGAGCGCTGCAACTCTTCCATCGGTTGTTGCGACACCTGGATGGCGCCCGCTCTGGGCCGGTCAAGATCAAGTATGACCGTGTGGGCAAGGGTGAGAAGGATCAGCAGCAGGGCCGTCTCCCCGCGATGGGTTTGCCGGCTGGCGGCCAGCACCGAGCCCATCATGATCATCGACAGGACCGCATAGAGCAGCAGCACGACGAGGACGGTATCGGGAATATGGGCCGAGCGCACGGCTTTCCGGGCGGCGGCCAGGTCCAGGCTCTCATTGAGGGAATCCATGGCCCCCCGGGTCAGCAGGGCGGGACTGTCCCCGCGCAGGGCCTTTCCCATGGCGGCCCACAATTCATCCTGCAGCGCCTGGGTTGGGCCCTCGGCTGCGGCATCGGCGGGGGCCTCGGACCAGATAAGCCTGGCATCGACATAGCGCTTGAGAAGTTGGCTCATGTCGGAGCGGTCAGGTTCGTTCAGCAGCTGGATGCGCAGCCACGTTGTGCCTAAGGCGTTCGCCTCCTGGACGACGAGATCGCGGCGCGTTTCGAAGCGGTTGAGGGCCATGGAGAAAGAAAAACCCAGAAGCAGGGCGAGAAGTCCAAGCGCAGCTGACAACAGGTGGTCGGGCCCGGACTTTGTCGCGTCCGACGGCGCGCTCCGGCGCTGAAGCCAGACCTTGCCGTGATATCCGAGAGCCACCGCACCGGCGAGGGTCAGGAGGATGACAAGACCGATCACCAGCAGGGGTAAGGGCTCTAGCGAGGCCATGATCGCCTATCTCCTGAACGAACCGCATAAAGGGGAGCGTTGCGCGAGGATTGGCCATCTTACCTGGCCCTCGTCAATCAGAACGGCAGTCCGCTTGCGCCGAAAACGAAAAGGGGCCGCCTGTAAACCGGCACGATCGCCAGCAAGGGCCTGAGAACATGCCGTCAAATGCGGGTGCAAGCGGGTCTTTGATCCAGCGCCATGAGGGTCTGAGACCACGATTCTCGGAGGCAGCCCATGCGAGCACAACAATGAGCGCCAGCCCGATGAGCCTCTGGGCCTGGAGCAGGAGTGCGGTCATGAACGTCGCTTTCTGGTCGATCGCCCAACTTTCATCGAACACTTAGCTCCTGCTGCTGGCGAGGGTCGTCTGGGCCGGGACTTCATCTGCGTTGAGAACCAAGGTGGAGCCCGGGCGTCGACACGCAGGTCACACTCTCGATGTCGCTGACAGCAGACAGATGAGTTTTTGGCGCAGATTTGCGCCGAAGGGAACGGAGACCCGGACAATTACGTTCCAGGGAGCCGTCACAAAACGCGACCTCTTATGGCGCCACGATCGCTGAAAGGCGCAGACGAGACCCTCGACGAAACCGCGCACCATCATGTAACCGCTGAACCTCTTCATCCGGATAACCCTGTATGCGGCGCCGACGCCGCGCTTGCGGCCGCAGCCCTGCGGCGCGAAGCTCGGGAGGATACAGATCAAGCGCGCTTCGACGCTCTCCGCTCTTGCTGGTGCGCCTGCTGTTGCTGGCGCGCTCGCCGGCGCTGCATCGGCAGGGTTCGCCGAGGCGTACGAGATGTCGCTCATGGTCGCAGAAATCCCGCTCGGCTCTCCGGCTTCAAGCTGCCAGTATGGACCGGGCATCCATGCGTTCTCTGTTCGAACCCGGGCGGATGCGCGGGGCCTCCGGCGAAGCGTGGTCGGGTATCTCCCCGGATGGCGTTGCACGGGTGTCGGATGCATCGCAACGCCGCGACAGCCAGTCGTCGAGGGTTGGCGGACCACCGGCGCCCGACAGGCGCTGAAGCCTGTCCGCCGCCACGAAATGAGCGCGTGCGGCGTGACTGTGCCCGAGGGCTGGATGACCCATGTCCGTGTGCTGCCGATATTCCATGGCGCCCGCCGACAATCGAGAGTTTTGCAAAGTTCAGGTCTCTGAAGTCCATCGAGCTGCAGGCTTCGCTCTTGCGCGGCTGTGTGGACAGAGGCCGCTTCACATCTCCGGCATCACAACGCATGCTCACAGCGCGAAGAACAGCTCGCAACGCATCGTCATGGATGTGTCAAGCGGGCCGACTAGCATCGCAACACCTCAAAGGAGGCACGCCATGACCCAGCGATCATTTGACAGAGCGCAGCACACCCGTCGGCAGCTCATCAGGCGATTCGGTGCAGCCGCCGGCGTCTTCGTCGCCGCTCCCCTGCTTTTCCGCGAGGCTGTCGCGCAGGTGGCTTTCGCCGATGATCCCTTTCAGCTCGGCATCGCCTCCGGGGAGGCGGCCGGAAACGGCTTTGTCATCTGGACGCGGCTCGCGCCGAAACCTTTCGAGATTGGCTTTGGCATGCCGAGCCAGCCGGTGGAGGTCGAATGGGAAGTTGCATCCGACGACGCGTTCGCGAACATTGTCCGCGCCGACAAGGCGATTGCCAACCCGATGATGGCGCACAGCGTTCATGTCGAAGTGGATGGTCTCTCCCCTGCGAGGCCCTACTGGTATCGCTTCCGCGCCGGCGGCGTCCAGAGCCCGGTCGGTCGTGCGAAGACGGCGCCTGCCGCCGGTGCGCCGACGGCTCGCGCCACCTTCGCCATCGCTGGCTGCCAGCATTACGAGGCGGGCCTCTATACCGCTTACCGGCATCTTGCCGCCGCCGAGCCGGATTTCGTGTTCTGCTATGGCGACTATATCTACGAGAATGGTGGTGCCCCCGCCACAGCGACCACGCCCGCGGCCCTGGTCAACCGTCGCCACCTTCCCGGCGAAATCTTCAGTGTCGACGACTATCGGCGGCGCTATGCCCAGTACAAGTCCGATCCCGATCTCAAGGCCGCACATGCTGCAGCAGCCTGGTATCCGGTATGGGACGACCATGAGACCGACAACAACTGGGCATCGGAATGGGATGAGAAGGGCACGCCGCCCGAGCTGTTCCGCTTCCGCAAGCAGGCGGCGTTCCAGGCGTATTACGAGCATATGCCCCTGCGCCGCTCCTCGCTTCCGAATGGCGCAAGCCTGCAGCTCTACCGACGCGCGCCGATCGGCGACCTCCTCGAACTCAATCTTCTTGACACGCGCCAGTACCGCTCCAACCAACCCTGCAATGACCAGAGCCAGGGATGCACGGACCTTGAGTCTGCGCCGCACTTCCTCGGCGATGCGCAGGAGGCCTGGCTCAAGCAGGGGCTATCTGCCTCCAGGGCTCGCTGGAACGTGCTGGCGCAGCAGATGGTGATGATGGATCTCGATCGCGACCCGGGCGAAGGTTATCGCGCCAATGTCGACAGCTGGGCGGGCTACCGGACCCCGCGCGGACGCGTCCTGCAGCATATTGCTGATGCGCGCATTCGAAACGTCGTGGTGCTGACCGGCGATGAGCATGTGAACTATGCAGGCGAGGTCCATCTCGACAGCCGCAAGCCCGGCTCAAGCCCGGTCGCCGTCGAGTTCACGTCAACCTCGATCACCTCAGGCGGTGATGGCCAGGACCTGTCGCCCAACGATCAGGCCGTGATGGGCGCCAACGCTTCGCTCAAGTTCGTCAACCGCCAGCGCGGCTTCATGCTGTGCGACGTCACCAGGGACAGGTGGGAGACATCCGTGCACGTTCTCGACAAGGTATCGGCGGCGGATGGCGCCATATCGCGCCGGGCCCGCATCCAGGTCGCGCCTGGAACGAACCGCGTCGAGGTCAGTTGAGCGCACGATCGGGTGCGGCCGACCCGGCGTGAGCATTTGAAGCGGACCACGGCCCGGCGATCGTCGCCTGCCGGGCCTTGGAGGCCGATCGCGTCGCGGTCTGTCGTGTCGACGATGGCCGGCGCGGAGGCGAATTGGTGATCATTGTCGGCGGCGGCTGAAGCGCCCCCTCCTCCCATGCGCCAGGCCAGCCGCTGACGATTCGTAGAGGACCGTCCGACTTCATGTTGTCTTCGAAGTCGCGCCCTGCACCGGACAATGTCCTCATCCCGTCGGCAGCCAGCGTCGGCAGCGTCACCCCCTTGGAAAGGCGCCGGCTGTTCTGGCCATTGTCCGTGCTCCTTGCAGAGGCAGCGTTTACTGATGTGGCGCGATCTCGCTGACGGAGCGCCACGGGCGCGCGGACCGCAAGAGTCAGCGCGCGCGCGTGGCGCGGTCTGTGGGCATGATGGTATCGGCCTCAGGCGTTTTCATGCGGCGCTGACAGGCATGTCCTCATCGTCAGGGAGGCGAGGCGCAGCAAGGCGGCGGGATGCCCGGAAGTCCGCACCATCCTCGTTCGGGGGAGACCAGCACCGCGCGCCTTTGTACGGCCCCGCTCGCCTGCAAGCTGCACGCCCTGACCATGAGCTGCCGCGGCGTCGCCCCGTTGTGCGGGGATGTGTTGCCGTTCGATACCGGTAAAGTCACAGCCCGGCCCGTGCCGAAGCGGATGGCGATGTCGAGGATTCGCGTCGCGTTCGAAGCGAGCAGGCCGTCGCTGCCGCTACGTCTGTCGCGCTTTTTTGGCGCGTGCTCAGGCCGGCGCTTTCCCGTCAGGACCCGGGCCGTAATGTGCATGCCACAGCCTGCCGATGATGCCGAAGCGGCGCCACGCTCTGCGCCCCGGCAGACACATTCTTCAGACATCCGGCTTCAGACATCTGGGGTCCTCGTCCGCCCGGCGGCGCCGCTGCATGATCACGCGCCCTCCCGTCAGGGGTGAACAGGCGCACAGCAGCATCCTGCGTGACATGCCCTGGAAAAACCCGTTGCCAGCGATGTTGAGGCCTCTCTACCCTCCTGCAGATCGTCAGCCTTGCGGCGGCGCATGACCAAGGGGACGGATCAGCGATGTTGTCCCGGGGCAAGGACATGATGAGTTGTGAGGATGCAGGATGAAGTCCGCCATCGCATGGGCGCTTGCAGGCGTGATGACGCTTCTGGGCTGTGGCTGTGCGAGCCTGTCCCAGCCGCCCTGGACAGCCAGGCTCGACGCCGTCATTGAGGCGGCGATTTCGCGCCATGAGATGCCCGGCGCTGTCATATGGGTCGGCCGCCGCGACCAGACACTCTATCGCAAGGCCTACGGCAAGCGGGCGCTGCAGCCGATCGCCGAGGACATGTCTCTTGATACGGTGTTTGACCTTGCCTCTCTCACGAAGGTCGTGGCGACGGCGACGGCGGCCAGCATTCTCATCGAGGAGGGGATGCTGCGTCTCTCAGACAGGGTCTCCCGGCATCTTCCGGAGTTCTCCGGGCCGGGCAAGGATGCCGTCACAATCCGCCATCTCCTGACCCACACAGCAGGCCTGAGGCCAAGCCTTGATCTGGGGCCGGACTGGAAAGGGGTTCAAGCGGCTGTGCAGCGGGCGGCCGCAGAAGACCTGCAATCGCCTGCGGGTGAGCAGTTCATCTACAGTGATATCGGCTACATTCTTCTGGGCGAGATCATAGCGCGGGTCAGCGGTGCATCCCTCGAGAGCTTCGTCGAGCGACATATTCTGAAGCCCCTCGGGATGAACGCCTCCGGCTTCAGGCCAGATCCCGCGTTGAGGTCTGAGATCGCCCCGACGCAGCCCTGCCTCCCTCAAGGCGGTCCCTGCGAGGCCGCGGATCGCATCATGATGCGGGGCATCGTCCACGACCCGACGGCCCGGCGGATGGGTGGAGCAGCCGGGCATGCAGGGCTGTTTGCGCCTGCATCCGACCTGTCGCGATACGCCCGAATGATCCTGCGTGCCGGGGAGCTGGACGGTCAGCGCGTACTCGCGCCGTTGAGCGTGACGCGGATGACCTCGAGGGCGACCCCGCCGGAGATGAGCGTCCAAAGGGGACTCGGATGGGACATCGACAGCATTTACTCCTCCAGCCGTGGCGATCTTTTCCCCGTTGGCTCCTTCGGACATACGGGATTTACGGGCACATCGATGTGGGTTGACCCTTTCTCGGGGGTCTATGTCATTCTTCTCACGAACCGCGTGCATCCCGATGGCGCAGGAGATGCAACGCCCCTCCGCTCGAAGGTCGCCACCATAATCGCGGCCGCCCTTGGAGCCGAGGGGTCTGTCGGGGGCTTGCGCGGGCGGCCCCATGCATCACCGGATTTCCCGATTGCCACAACGTTCCCCCCTGCTCCGCACAGCGAGGTCCGCAGCGGCATTGACGTCCTGAAGGCGCAGAACTTTTCTCCTCTGCGCGGCAAGAGGGTTGCTCTTCTGACCAATCAGACGGGCCTTGCATACGATGGGGAGACCACGCTTGATCTTCTTGCCCGGGCCGACGGTGTCCGTCTGACGGCCCTTTTCAGTCCTGAGCACGGCACGCAGGGTAATGTCGATGCTGCCGTTTCATCTTCCCGCCATGCAGCCACCGGACTTATGGTGCACTCCCTTTATGGCGAAAGGCTTCGGCCGGACCCGGAGATGCTGGCCGATTCAGATATCGTCGTCATTGACCTGCAGGACGTCGGCTCGCGTTTCTACACATATGCGACCACAATGGCCTACATGCTGGAGGCCGCCGCCAGCCGCCAGATACCCGTTATCGTCCTCGACCGCGTCAATCCGATAAACGGCGTGAGCATAGAAGGACCGACGCTGACTGCTGCGGAACTGTCATTCAACGCCTATCGCCCCATGCCGGTTCGTCATGGAATGACCCTCGGAGAGCTCGCGCGCTACTTTGTCGCCGAGGCAGGCCTCACGACGGACCTGAGTGTCATTCCCGTCGGGGGGTGGAACCGCGACAGCTGGTTTGACGAGACCGGCCTTATCTGGGTCAACCCATCTCCAAACCTGCGTAACCTGGTCTCTGCAGGTCTCTATCCTGGCATCGCGACCCTGGAACGCGCGAACGTCTCCGTGGGCCGCGGCACGGACACGCCCTTCCAGATCGTCGGCGCGCCGTGGATCGACGCCCGGCGATGGGCAAGCGAGCTCAACGCCCGCGGTCTTCCCGGCGTCAGGGTCTATCCCGTCAGCTTCCGGCCTTCCGCCAGCACGTATGCAGGTGTTGAATGCCACGGCGTGTTCGTCGTGGTCACAGATCGCAAAGCCCTGCGGCCTGTGCGCATCGGTCTGGAACTGGTCCAGTCCCTCTACCAGCTCTTTCCGGATCATTTCGAGATCCTTCGCGTCAAGGAGTTGTTCGGCGCCGAAACCGTCGAAGGGATAATCGTCGGCCGAACGCCTGACGAGATTGATGAAGTCTGGCGAACTTCTGAAAACCAGTGGCGCGAGCGCCGGCAGCCCTATCTGATCTACCATACGGGACGGAACGAGAGATGATCCTGTCAGAGGAACAGGTCGACACATTTTTCGATCGCGGCTGGCTCGTTGTGCCGGATGTCTTCTCGTCAGAGGAGATGATGCAGGCGCGTCAGGCCTTCGACCGGCTCCGTCAGACATCCTTTCGCCTTCGGACGACACAGACCCATGCAGGCGCGTATTTCGTCCTCGATGAAACGGCGCATGGCGACGTGATCATCAAGCGGATCGTCTGGGCCGGAGGCATGGAGCCGTCACTGCTTGACCTGTCGGCCGACAGGCGTCTGCTCGGCCCGGCGCTGCAGCTTCTGGGCAGTTCGCAGTGCGAGCAGCTGCTGTGCCAGGCCCACTTCAAGATGCCGGGCGATGGCGTGTCGTTCGACTGGCATCAGGACATTCAGCATCGTGACAAGGGTCCCGGCACATGGCGCGACACCAACGGGCGAGGGTCGTATGTTCAGACGATCGTCCTTGTCGACGAGATGACCCCTGAGAACGGGCCATTGCAGTTTATCCCGAACGATGCCGTTCGATTCGATGGGTCAGGGCGGATCTCTTCAGGACACCATGACGATCCCACGCCAGGGAGTGACAGACAGGCCGTCTCTCAGATCGATGAGACCAGGGCCGTGACGGTTACCGGCGGGGCCGGCTCGGTGATCCTCTTTGGCCCCTACGCCGTGCATGGCAGCACCGCCAATGCATCCCGGATGTCCCGTCGCATACTGATCAATGGTTATGCTTTCCCGGGCGCCAATGGCCGTATCTATCCTGGCGAAGGTTCGGGACGCCGTCTGGAGCTGGCATGAACGGTTTTGGGATCCTCGACTGGTCCGTCGTCGCAGCCTACTTCCTGCTTGTGACGCTGATCAGTCACCACACCAGCGCGCGCCAGGTCAATGTCGGGGAGTACTTTCTGGGTTCGCGCAGCCTGCCATGGTATGCTGTCGCCGCATCAATTGTCTCAACGAGTGTCAGTGGGGTCACCTTCATCGGCGTTCCCGCTATTGTCTTCGCCGATGGCGGGGACCTTCGCTACCTGCAGTTCTGCCTCGCCGGTTTTCTCGCGAAATGGATCTTTGGCCACTGGATCCTGCCGAAACTCTATGCGGGCGCATACACCAGTCCCTATGATTACATCCGTGACCGTCTCGGCCCCGTCCTCGGTCGGTTGTCTGCTCTGCTTTTTTTCGTGGGAGCAATCCTCAGCCAGGGTGTCCGCATCTATGCGGTGTCCCTTGTTCTCGAGCTTCTGACCAGTCTGGATTTTTCCTGGTGCGTCATCATGAGCGTCGGCGTCGCTGTCGCGAGCACCTGGCTTGGCGGCGTGCGCGCCGTCGTTTGGACTGACGTCATACAGTTCATAATGCTCATAGCCGGCGGCTGTGTGGCGATCGGTTTCATCTCGCATGACTATCCGGGAGGATTGACCGCATTGCTTTCGGCGGCCGGGGACGCCGGCAAGACACGGATGGTTGATCTGTCTGTCGACCCGCTGGCCAGCTACACGCTATGGGCCGCCATTTTCGCGATGCCCTTCCAGAACCTCGCCGCCTATGGTGCCGATCAGCTGAATACCCAGAGAATGCTCTGCTGCCGTTCGATCGGAGAGGCCCGCAAGGCGCTTTACGCCAGCAATATCGGCGAAGGCATTGTTCTCCTGTTTCTTCTTGTCGGTGTGGCCCTGTGGGGCTTCTACAGCCGTGAAGTCATCGATCCGCGTTTTGCAGCGATGGTAGCGGAAACCAATGACCGCATATTTCCCGCTTTCATTCTCTCGGAAATGCCAGCCGGACTTCGCGGATTCATGGTGGCGGCTATCTTTGCTGCAGCCATGTCGAGCCCGGTTCTCTCCGCGCTGGCTGAGACGAGCCTCACCATGTTCCACACTGGCCATCGATCAGGTTCGCTGAGCGAAAGAGAGGCCATGGTGCTATCGCGGTCACTGGTTGTGGTATGGGGAGGCGCTCTGGCAGGGTTTGCGATCATGCTGCGTGGTACGGACGAGGGGTTGATCCCGCTCGCCTTCGCAATGACATCGTATACCTATGGCGGTTTGCTGGGCCTGTTTCTGATGTCGGCTTTCGTGCCACGCGCCTATGTTCGCCGTCCCCTTCTCGGCGTCTTCACATCGATCGCGGGCGTCGTGATAGTCGACAACGCAGCCTCGCTCGGGTTGGCTGCCAGCGGAAAAATCCTCGCCTTTCCGTGGCTGTTTCCCTTTGGCCTGGCCGTTTGTCTGGCGGTGGCTCTGGCCCCGTTTGGAAAGCCGGGCGCGACGGTTCGGGGGCTCTGAGCAGACCCATGACCTATCGAAACAGGCCTGCCCGGGCCTTTAGCCTGTGCCAGCCCTTGGCCGGACGGGTAGGAGAACCAGGGCCGCGCTTTCGTGAGCGCAACGCCCTTGGGAAGCACGGCTGGATCTGAGCCTCGACATATCGCCTCCAGGACGCCGTATCAGAAAAGGCCCCCCTGCCCCCGCTCAACACACCGCTTGCTGATGAAGTCCTGGACCCGCACGGCAGCGGCCAGCGATGGGCCTGCCGACATCGCCGCCGGCGGATGATCGCAGCGTTCATTGCCGCGTGTCTGATCTCCCGTCAGCTGTTCGCCGTGCTGAACGCGAAATCCTGTTCCTGGCGCGGCGCGCCAGCAGGGCATGGGTCCCTGTCGATCCTAGCCTTTATCCTGTCGCCGGCGCGCACACTGAGGCATCCGCGCGACCTGCTCACGACCCTCCACGCGCATGACTTTCACGCGCGCGGGTCTGCCGAGGCCGCCGCAGCGCTTCTCTGGGTTTGGCCCGATCGGGCGTAGGTCATGATCGGCGAGGTGTCCGGCGTGGACTTAATGCCCGGTCACGCCTACGTCATGGCGCATCGGTTGGGGTGCATGCTGGAGGACAACCGGTTCTTCTCTCAGAGGTCGCAATGAACCAGACACACGCACAACCGGGGCAGTCGCGCTATTACGTGCTGGCGATCCTGACGCTTGTGTACGCCTTCAATCACATCGACCGGCAGGTGCTTGTGATTCTGCTCGAGCCGATCCGCGAGGATCTGAAGCTCGAGGACTGGCATCTGGGCCTGCTCTCGGGCCTCGGCTTCGCTGCGGTCTATTCGACAGTCGGGATACCCGTTGCGATCTGGGCCGACCGCGGCGTGCGGCGTGACATTGTTGCGCTGTCGCTTGGCTTCTGGTCGTTCATGACAGTGCTGTCCGGCTTTGCGCAGACCTACTGGCATCTGCTGCTCGCCCGCATGGGCGTTGGGCTCGGCGAAGCAGGCGGCACCCCGCCTGCGACATCGATGATCGCTGACCTCTATCCGCCCTCGCAGCGCGCGACTGCGCTCGGCGTCTATACGCTTGGCATCGGCCTTGGGATTCTCGCCGGCTTCCCCCTCGGTGGCTACGTCTACGAACTCTATGGCTGGCGTGCGGCCTTTTTCGTCGCCGGCGCGCCAGGGCTCGTGCTTGCGCTCGTCGTCTGGCTGACGGTGAGGGAGCCGGAGCGCGGACAATCGGAGGCGCGCGTCGACACGGCGCGTCCCTCGATCAAGCAGACATTTGCATTCATGCTCGGCCAGCCGGCATTCCTGTGGCTGCTTGCCGGTTGCATGATGATCTGTGTTTCGGCGAACGCCTTTCTCGCCTGGACCTCGCCCCTGCTGATCCGCACCTACAGTGCCGGCGTCGGCGAGGTGAGCCTTGCGCTTGGCCTCCTGGTGGGCGGACTGGGTGGACTTGGAGCGGTGCTTATCGGCCTCGTGTGCGACCGGCTGTCCCGCAAGGACCTGCGCTGGCGTCCGTGGATCATTCTTGCCAGCGCCATAGTCGCCCTGCCCTTTGCATGGGGCTTCCTCAACGCGGGGTCGCTTCAGAACGCCTATCTGTTCAACATCGTGCCGAGCTTCATTGGCCTCGTCTATGCCAGCATCGCCTACACCGCTGCGCAGGAACTTGTCGGCGTGAAGATGCGCGCCGTCGCCAGCGCGTTCACGCTGTTCTGCCTCACCCTGCTTGGCATCGGCGGCGGACCAACACTGGTCGGCTTCCTGTCGAGCGCGTTCGCCTCGGATGGACCTGCAGTTTCGCTCCGTCGCGCGCTGGAGTTCATGTTGCTGTTCAACCTCGGCAGTGTTCTGTGTCTCTTCATGTCGTCGATCACCTACCGGCGGGACGCGGCGAGGGCGGCCAACTGCTAGCTTGCGACCAGGGCAGGCAGGAGACGGCTGCGCGGCGGGTCAGATCTTCGCCATCGCGATTCCGCCTGCTCCACGCGTCATCGGCGCCGCCGAGGCCCGCGCAGTCGCCTTTGTCCTCTCGCCGGCGCACGCACTGAGGGATCCGCGCGACCTGCTCACGACCCTCCACGCGCCTGACTTTCACGCGCGCGAGTCTGCCGAGGCAGCCGCAGCGCTTCTCAGGGCTTGGCCCGATCGGGTGCCGGTCATGATCGGCGACGTATCCGGCGTGGACTTCATGCCCGGTCACGCTTACTTCATGGCGCATCGGTTGGGGTGCATGCCGGAGGACAAGGCGCACATGCACGCCTGCTGGAAAGCGTGTTGGCCCCGGGATCGACAGGAGAATGGATGTGACAAGAACGATTGAGCTGATCTTCGATTTCGTCAGTCCCAACGCCTATCTGGTGTGGCGGCCACTGCACGAACTTGCCGCGCGACAGGGCGCGCAGATCAGGATCACGCCGGCATTCCTTGGCGGCATGCACAAGCTGACTGGCAATGCCCCGCCTTTCATTCGCGATGCGGAGGTGAAGGGCAAGAATGCCTATGCCGCGCTGGAAATGCAGCGCTTCATCGCAAGGCACGGGCTCACCGCGTTCAGGATGAACCCGAAATTTCCCTTCAACTCGGTCAACCTGCTGCGGATGCTGGTCTCGCTGCAGGACGATGATCAGATCAGGTTCATCGACACCATGACGCCTGCAATCTGGGAAAAGGGGCTCGACGTCAGCGACGTCGCCGCGGTCACCGCGGTGCTGACGGAAGCAGGTTTTGATGCCGAAAGCCTTCACGCGAGGACGCAGGATGCGGCAATCAAGCAGGCCCTGATCAACAATACCGAGCGGGCGGTCGAACGCGGCGTATTCGGCATCCCGACCTTTTTTGTCGGCACGGAGATGTTCTTCGGAAAGGAACGCCTCGGGCAGATCGAGGAGATGCTCCAGAACAGCTGATCCGGCCACAGAATTGCCCACCGCGACCGCCCACCGCCCTCCATGCTTCGTCCATGTCGCGGCTGGTGTGCGTCTGGTCGGGGAAGGCAAAGCGCCTCAAAGTCGAGATCAGGCATTTACTGTCGTGGCGCAGCTGCGAACAGTGCAACACAACCCAAGCCATCCAAGGCCATCCACGGGAGCTACCCATGAACCAGGACCTGCTCGAAAGCATCGACGGCGGCATCGCGACGCTGACCATGAACCGCCCCGAAGCCCGCAACGCGCTGTCGGCTGAAATGTTTGACGGGCTGTCCGAGGCTTTGCCGCGCCTCGCCAACGACCCTTCGGTCCGACTGGTGGTTCTCACGGGCGCGGGTTCAGCCTTCTGCTCGGGCGGCGACGTGAAAGGCTTCGCGCGGAGAGCTGACGGAGAGACGGAGGAGACCACATTTGACCATCGCGTGACGGACCTGCGGATGCGTATGGAGGTCAGCCGCTGGCTCCACGAGATGCCCAAGCCGACGCTGGCGGTGATCCCGGGCCCTGCGGCGGGCGCCGGTCTGTCGCTCGCGCTCGCCTGCGACCTGCGCATTGCTGCGGAAGGTGCCAAGCTCACCACTGCGTTCTCAAAGATCGGATTGTCCGGCGATTTCGGGGGCAGCTATTTTCTCAACCATATTGTCGGCGCAGCCAGGGCGCGCGAGATGTACTTCAGCGGACAGGTGATTGAGGGCGCTGAAGCCCTGCGTATTGGCCTGGTTCACCGTGCTGTACCGGCCGCACAGCTTCCCGAAGCGGCGCAGGCGTGGGCTGCCGAGCTGGCGGCGTTGCCGACGATTGCCATCGGTTACATGAAGCGCAATCTCAACGCAGGCCTTCGCCTTTCATTGTCAGATGTGCTCGACGCGGAGGCGGTCCACATGATCCGCACCTTCGAGACTGCCGACCACAAGGCAGCGGCGGTCGCCTTCGTCGAGAAGCGCGCACCGCGCTTTGACGGCCGTTAGAATGGACAGGGACGGCGCGGATGGCCGATGGGGGCGCGGACACGGTGCGCCGTGCACTGGCCCTGCAGGCCGACCGCCCAGTCGGATGTGTGCGTGCTGACGATCACAGCGAAGCCGTGCAAGGCTTCATGACCGGGACGCAGTCCGGCCTGCAATGGCCGGAGACCTGTCCACACTGACGGGCCGATACCACAGGGAAGGAAAAGGCAATTGACGCGTGAATTCGACATCGTGGTGTACGGCGCCAGCGGTTACACAGGCCGGCTCGTTGCAGAATATCTCGTCGCAAATGCTGGCGATGTGAAATGGGCCATGGCCGGCCGGAACGCGGCGAGGCTTGCCGACATCCGTGACCTCATCGGCGCGAAGGCCGACACCGCCCTGATCGTCGCTGACGCCGAGGATGACGCTGCGCTGGCCAGCATGGTGCAGAGAGCTGCAGTGGTGCTCACGACTGCCGGTCCATATCAGCTCTATGGCGACAAGCTGGTCGCCGCCTGCGCCAGGGCGGGAACGGACTATGTCGACCTCACCGGGGAGTCGAACTGGATCGCAAGGATGATCGCGGAGCATGAAGCGACCGCAAAACAGAGCGGGGCGCGGCTGATCTTCTCCTGCGGCTTCGATTCCGTTCCCTTCGATCTTGGCGTCCTGTTTGTGGAGAACGAGGCGAAGAAGAGGTTCGGCGCGTATGCGCCGCGTGTCCGTGGGCGGGTGCGCGCGATCAATGGCGGGCTATCGGGTGGTACGATGGCTTCCGGAACGGCGACGGCTGCAGCGATACAGAAGGACCCCTCCATCGGCGCCCTGCTCGCCAATCCGTTCGCCCTGACGCCCGGCTTCACCGGCCCTGAGCAACCCGACCTGACCGCAACGTACGAAGACAGCGTGACGGGGTCGTGGGTCTCGCCCTTCATGATGTCGGCGATCAATACCAAGGCCGTTCACCGGTCGAACTTCCTGCTTGGCCACGCCTGGGGCCAGGACTTTGTCTATGATGAAATGTCCATGGCCAGCGGCCCCGGCGCTGCGCCCCCCGCCGGATTTTCGTTCGGCGGGCGCCTGAAACCCGGCGAGGGCCCGACCAGGGAAGAGCGCGACGCCGGATACTACGATCTGCTCTTCATCGCCGCGTATCCCGACGGTCGCACCCTGCGCGCATCGGTCAAAGGCGACCGCGATCCGGGTTACGGTTCCACATCGAAGATCATCGCCGAGTGCGCGATCTGTCTGATCCGCGACATCCCGCGCGGACAGGTCGCGGGCGGGTGCTGGACCCCTGCCTCTGCAATGGGCGAGGCGCTCCTGCGGCGCCTGCCGGCGCGCGCGGGCCTGACATTTGCCGTGGAGGGGTAGGACGGACCGGTCATCTGCAACGATGAGCACCGGCGCGACACGCTGGTGCTTCAGGCGCCGTGGCAGGGGTCGTGCGAAGCAGGCAGCGGTGGCTCACCGCTGCAGCCAGTCATGCTCCAGCGATTTCAGGCGCGCCATGACCGACAGCAGGAAGGCGGTGGACCAGGCAAACAGGATCACGCCGTTGGCTGCTTCGATGGAGCCGAACAGTCTCCAGTCACGCGACAGGACGATGTCTCCATAACCGAGGGATGCAAAGGTCACGGTTGAAAAGTAGAGCGCCGATTCGAAATCCGCCACGGCGCCGAGCAGCATGTAGGCGAAGGCATAGAGCCAGATTTCCACGGTGTGTATGGCGAACAGGCCGAAGATCACGGACATGATCAGCGCGCCCTGGCCGACGACACTCTCGTGCGCGCGGAAACGGCCACTATGTCGTCGCAGCAGCGAAAGCAGCGTCAGCAGGCCGAAGAAATGGATGGTCACGGTCGCAGCGACCATGAGCGAAGACATTCCCAGATTCTGGGCCATGCTTGAGTACATTTCACGCAACTCCGTCTGGTATGGCATTGGCTGACGCATCCGAACTAACCCAGAGCGCGCGCGATGTTCGCCTTGATCAACGTCAAGTCGCGAAGGCGAAAGGGCAGCATGGGGATCGCGGCCGGGCATCTGTGGCCCTGCGTCTTCGACGGGAAGCGGGCGACCACGCCCAGGCCGAAATGGGGCCCATGACGGACGCCCGGCGCATCGCCCGGGTGCTCATGGATGTTGCCTTCGCCTGCCCTGCGGCCATCCTCGTCGCCTTTGTCGATGATCCCGGCTGGTTGTCCTCTGGCAGGACAAAGCGCATCTGCGCACGCTGGTGCGCCAAGGCTGCCTTTTGGCCGGCGGGGCCATCCCGTTCAGCCAGCAGGTCGCCACAATCCTGCTAGCCGTGCATGGTGTGCAGGCCTGGTTTCTCGGGGAAAGCAGCTGATGTGCAATCACTACCGGCAGGCGATCCTCAAGGGCGAGACGGTCCCTGGCTGGTCGATTGACCCGTTCTCGGAGATCAAGGTCCCGCTGCGCTTCCACAACATGGCGCAGGACGTCTATCCAGACCGCGAAGGTCTCGTGATCCGGCTGCAGGACGGCAGGCCTGCGATCGAGGCGATGCGATGGGGCTTCCCGCCGCCGCCTGCCGCGAACGCCGCCTACGTCACCAATGTGCGCAACACGAAGTCGGGCTTCTGGAAGCCGTGGCTGAGGGAGGCGCATCGCTGTCTCGTGCCTGTCGCGCAGTTCGCCGAACCGGATCCTGAGAAGCCCGTGCCACGCGCCGAGCGCTGGTTCGCGCGAGCGGACGGCGGGCCCATGTTCTTCGCCGGCATCTGGCGAGAATGGGACGGTGACCGCGGGCCGAAGTCGAAGCCGGTCAAGGGTCCGCACCTGCTCTTCGCGTTTCTCACGACCGAGCCCAACGCGATCGTTGCGCCGATCCACGCCAAGGCGATGCCGGTGATCATCGCGCCTGCGGATACACAGACCTGGCTGGCGGCGCCGATGGCCGAAGCGCTGGAGCTTCAGCGCCCAGCACCAGACGATACAGTCATGCTGCTGCCCCGGGAGGCGGCCTGAGCTCATCGAAGCGTCATGAGCGCAAACGCGAACGACAAACCTGGCGGCGGCAATGGCGTATCTCATCCGGCGGTTGGCGCGCTGTGCTTCAACGACGAGGTGACGCGTCGATGAAGGGCGCGCCGAACCATCCGAAGCCGTCAGGGTGTGCCAGTCGTCAGGGGCCCCAGTTGCCCGGCGCCTCCTTCCATCCAAGGCCCAGGTTTGGGGGGATGGGCCACGGACAGCTGGTTGGACCCATCGTGCACGTGATCTTCGGCTGATCCAGGTAGGGTCCACGGAGGTGGTGTAAATTCGCTGACGGAGCGCTTCGGGCGCGCGGACCGCAAGGGTCAGCGCGCGCCCGGGGCGAGTCAGAGCCTCTGCGATCCTGTCCGCCATGCCGGTGCGCGCTGATCCCGGCGCCGTCCAGTCCGGCGAGCCGATCATCTCGCGCCACGCTTGCGCCCTCCCCTGTGAACAGGCATGGGCTCAGGACGCCGACAGCCGCGCCACAAGATTGATTTCGCAGCATTCCCGGCGGCGCTTCCGGCGCCTGTCAACAGTTTGAGGTTCCCGGCCTGACCTCCTGGTCCGTGAGCGAACATGTCGGCCGTCCTGGTCCTGATCTGCGCTGATGTCGGGAACGTAGAGGCACAAAAGAGTTCCCCGATGCAAAGTCGCATGGCCATGGCAAGCAGACCAATATGCCTGCCGGCATGGCGGCACGCATGCAGTCACGGGCCGCTCGCTGACGGGTTCACGCCATGACGGCCTCGCCCTGCAAACTGACTGGCGCCCCTCTTCAGGACATTCTGGCATGCGCGGTGGATCCGGGCCCGCACGAGACGATGGCGGCCGGTGGGCGCATCAAAGGTGAATGCCTCACGGCCAGCTGCAGCGACGGACAGCGTTCGGCCCAGGCGGTCAGCGGCAGAGGCATTGCGCATGGCTGAACACAACTTGCAGCAGGTTCGAGACCTTCAACCCCTTTCCTCGCGCCTTGGCTATCTGGGGCTGATCCCCTTTGTGTCGCTCGCGGCAGCTACTGTGTTCGCGCCTGCGAACCTGCGGTTTTTCGCTTCAGAGGCCTTGCTCGCTTATGGGGCGACCATCCTGTCTTTTCTCGGCGGCATCTATTGGGGGCTGGCGATCGCATCGCCCGCCGCTCCGTCAGCCCGCCTGCTGCTTTTCCTGGGTATCGGCGTGACGCCCCAGCTGCTTGGCTGGGCCGCCCTGCTCCTGCCAGGCCAGGCGGGATTCTTCCTGACCGCGATGGGCTTGCTTGCGCTTCTGATCGCTGATCGTGGGGCAGTGAAGTCCGGCATGGCCCCAGGCTGGTTCCTCGATCTGCGCTGGCCTCTCTCCACCGCTGCTGCGATGGCTCTGCTCCTGGGTGGCTTTTCGTCAGGCCTCTAGTGGGTGAGGCCATCGTGCATTCGCGTCTTTGCAAGGACAGCCAAGGTGACCGACCCCCGCTATCGCAAGGTGCCGTCTGCCCGCCTCTCCCGGCTTGCATCCTTCGGGCAGATGGCAGGGGGCGTCGCAGGCGGCATGCTTGCGGAGGGGGTGCGCCGCCTCGCCTCGGGTGAGCGTCCGAAGCTCTCCGATCTCCTGCTCACACCTGGCAATGCAATGCGGGTGACCGACCAGCTCTCCCGTTTGCGGGGGGCGGCAATGAAGCTCGGGCAGATGATCTCGATGGACGCCGGCGATATCCTGCCGGGTGAGCTCACGGCGATTCTCGCCCGGCTTCGCGACACGGCGCATTTCATGCCGGCTGCTCAACTGAACCAGGTCCTGGCGGGTGAGTGGGGAGCCGACTGGCGCCGACAGTTTGCGCATTTTGAGGCAAGGCCGATTGCAGCGGCATCGATCGGGCAGGTCCATCGCGCTGTTCTGCCTGACGGTCAGGTTCTGGCGGTAAAGGTTCAATACCCCGGTGTCGCCCGCAGCATCGACGCAGATGTGGACAATGTCGCCAGCCTCCTGCGGTTGTCCGGCATGTTGCCCGATCGTCTGGCGATAGGGCCGCTTCTTTCCGAAGCAAAGCGGCAGCTTCACGAGGAGGCAGACTATGTGCGCGAAGCCGAGCAGATGCGCCGATACCGCACCATGCTCGAGGGCGACCCGGCTTTCGTTGTGCCGTCCCCGGTTGACGCGCTCTCGCGCAAGCAGATCCTGGCCATGGAGTTCGCGCCAGGCGAGCCGATCGAGACCCTGCAGGATGCGCCGCAGGCGGTTCGCGATGGCACGATGACGGCGCTTCTTGGCCTTGTCCTGCGCGAGCTGTTCACGTTCGGCTACATGCAGACCGATCCGAACTTTGCCAACTATCGCTGGCAGGCTGAGACAGGCCGGATTGTCCTTCTTGACTTCGGCGCAGCGCGCGCGGTTCCCAGTCAGACCGTCGAGGCGTATCGACGCCTGATGCGTGCCGGACTGGCGGATGACCGGGATGCCGTTCTCTCGGCGCTGATCGAGGTTGGCTTTATCTCAACAGCGACGTTGCAGCGCCACAGGCGCACAATTGATGACATGGTTGACCTGACACTCGGGCATGTTGGCAGGCCCGGGGCGTTTGACTTCTCCGACCGCTCATTTGTCGGACCCTTGTTGCGCCAGTCGGAAATAATCATTGCCGATCGCGGCGCATGGCACGTGCCGCCTGCCGACACGCTTTTCGTGCAGCGCAAGATCAGCGGAATGGCCTTGCTTGCCATCCGCATGCAGGCCCGCGTGCCGGTACGCGACATGGTGGCAGACATGCTGGCGCGGTAGGCTGTGAACAGGCGTCGTGAGAGGACCCTCGGCCGTGCTACAGAATCGGCCGTTTGCAACGCCTGTCGGCGCCCTGACCTCACACCGGTTCGCTCAGGACGGCGCTCCTCAATCGTATTGCTTCATGTCGGTGTAATCCCCGCTCGTGCGAAGCGTGATGGTGAGGGGTTGTCCACTGCGATTGCGCCAGAACCAGCCATGGCTGCCGGTGAAGGCGGCGGTCAGCTCGCCTTCCTGGCGGTCGACATTCGTACCCTTGCCGTAGCCGTGATAGTTGATCCCGGCGCCGTCGCCATGTGTGTCGTAGTTCACCTTTGGACCATTGGTGAACCACGCGAAGCGTGCGGTTGCGCCCTTCTCCATGACCAGCTTGACCTCATAGCCCGCGTCGGGCGCAAGATTGACTGTGGTGGTGTCGGCCCATGCCTCGGCTTGGGGCGCTGATGGCGCCGGCGTCGGCTGGGCTCCCGGACCGGGCGACGCCGCTGCAGGAGCTGACGGCAGAGACGGCACGTCAGCCGGCGCAGCAATGGTTGGTGATCCTGCAGTTTCTGCAGCTGCGTCGGCTTTCGCCTCTTCTGCAAGCTGCATCTTGATGCGGCCCATTTCCGTCAGGCCGAGCAAGGAGCCCACGCCGGTCGGGTCGACGCCGTATTCAGCGGGAAGCACGGTTGTCACCAGGAGGGCGCTGGCGACGATCGCTGCAATGCCGGTCGATTTGAGAAGCCTGCCGGTCGAAGGCAGTTCAGAAGGATCAGGTCTTTCTGCGTTGAACATGGAATGTCTCCGGTCAAGCGAGGAAGTAGCCGACGAGCTGGTAGCCCGTCAGAACGAAACCGAGGGTCATGACGACGGTATTGGCGAGGTAGGCGTGTTTCCAGAAGCCTGGCGTTCTGCGCCAGAAGCCCATCGCGATGAGAATGGCGCCCAGGGCCAGAAGCTGACCCAGTTCAACACCGATGTTGAAAGCAACAAGGTTCATGACGAGGCCGTCGGGCGCCATCTCGAAGTCCTGCAGCTTGGTTGCAAGGCCAAGGCCGTGGAACAGGCCGAAGATTAGGGTTGCTGCCTTGGTATCCGGCTGGAAGCCAAACCAGCGCTGGTAGGCGCCCATATTGTCCAGCGCTTTGTAGACAACCGACAGACCGATGATGGCGTCCACCAGGTAAGAACTGACGCTGATATTGCCGAGAACACCGGACAGCAGTGTCACCGAGTGCCCGATGGCGAACATCGTCACGTAGATGCCGATGTCCTTCATCCTGTAGAGGAAGAAGATCACGCCAAAGAGGAAGAGCAGATGGTCATAGCCCGTCACCATGTGCTTGGCGCCAAGGTAGACGAACGGCCAGAAAACAATCCCGCTCGTCTCCTGAATGTAGCCCTTGTCGCCGGCCTCAACCCCGTGGGCGAAGGCTGGCTGGCAGAACAGCAGCACAAGAAAGAGAGACGCCAGGAGCCACCTGTGGGCATAGATCCAGGGGACCACCGGGTGAACGGACGGTCTGAAGAGCGTGTCAGTCATGCGGAACTCCCTTGACGATCCGAAGCTGCAGCATGCCATCTGATCCAGCGGCGTCACCTGAATGGTGGCGGACGTGCTGGCTGTCGCCAGGGGCCTGTCGGGTCAATTGCAGCCAGATCCTCCGCGCGCGCCGGATCCTTGATGGCCTCACCGATGGCGATGAAGTTGCGCTCGACGGCGGCCTGGCGCTCTTCGTTGGCGAGATCGGATTCTTCCGTGTCGTCTTTCGTCCAAGCGAGGATCATCGCGATGCGCCGGCGCGCGTGATACACCATCTCGGCAGGTCTGATTTTCCTGCGGCGCTCAGAAGACATTGACGAGATCGGCCGCAACCCGATGCTTCAGCTTTTTGGCGTGTTCGAGACCTGCTCGTGAGATCACGTCGACCGAGCGTCCGGGGATATGTTCAAGCTGATCCGCGATTTCGCCGAGCTTGAAGAGCCCGGGAGCCGTGCCGTCGGTGGTATCGACCACGACGTCGACATCGCTCAGGTCGTCGGCCTGGTCGCGCGCAACGGAGCCGAACAGCGCCAGATGCGCGACGCCGAGCCTGGTCAGCTCATCACGGTGGTCGCGGAGGCGTTCGAGGACATCAGAGCGGTTCACAACCCGGGAGTAGGCCCGTTTCGTGGTTTCGTCAGCGCCGCGTCCGCGCGCGCGCAGTCGCTGGTATTCGGCAATGGACATCGCGACCAGGGTGGGCTCCCCGTTGGATGTAATGGTCACCGGCGCCTGCAACGCCTCGCGCTGAAACGCAGCCGGCCGCCGCTGCATGTCGAAAGCAGTGATAAAGCGAGCCGGGAGCTGGACTGGCCTCTTACGCATACGACGTAGTTTGTGCAAAATCGCAGGGAAGCGCCAGCACAATCAATCTCGTCACAAAAACGATAGCGGTCAGAGCCTCAGACCCTTCTCCCGCACACATATTCCTGTGCCGCTTTATCCCGAGAGGAACGCATGGATGTTCGAGCCGCCCTGGCGGCGCAAGCGTCCCCAGTGACCCGGAAGAGCCCTGTAGTGCCCGCTTTCGGAATGCGCGCGGAAGCATCGGGACACGTGGTTCGAGGTTAGATCCGCCTCCTGCGAGAGGCTCTAATGCAGCTTCAGGCGCGGGCGGATAACGTGATTGACGTGGCCGATCGCGATCAGGGCCAGCCCGCGGAGCCAGCCGTGGATCGCCAGCAGGTGCATCTGGTAGAGCGAGACGTAGACGAAGCGCGCGAGGCGGCCTTCGATTGCAAGCTTGCCCCCGATGAGGCCGCCCATCAGGCTGCCGACGGTTGAGTACTGGCTCAGGGACACGAGCGAGCCGTGGTCGTGGTAGGTGAATTCGACGAGCGGCTTGCCGGCCATCGCATTGTTCAGGTTCCTGAAAACCGTCCCGGCCATCTGGTGTGCAGCCTGTGCGCGCGGCGGCACCGGCCGGTCCGAGCCCGGCTGCGGGCAGGCACAGCAGTCGCCAAGCGCATAGATCCGGTCGTCGCGCGTCGTCTGCATCGTGCGGCGCACGACAAGCTGGTTGCTGGCGTTGGTTTCGAGCCCGCCGATATCCTTGAGGACGTCAGCGCCACGTACGCCCGCAGCCCAGATCCTGAGATCTGCCTGGACTTCGCCAGCGCTGGTGATCACCGCGTCACGCGTGACCTCGGAGACCCGCGTGGATGTCTGCACCTTGACGCCGAGGCGCTCGAGCTCGTCGCGCGCGGCGGCGGACAGTTTTTCGGGCAACGCTGGCAGGATGCGCGGTCCGGCCTCGAGCAAGGTTGTGACCAGACGCGTCTCGTCGAAGACTTCGAGGCCGTAGTGTTTCAGGCCGAGGGCGGCGTTGTAGAGTTCGGCGGCAAGTTCAACCCCGGTGGCGCCGCCGCCGATGATGGCGATCCTGACCTGCGCGTCGCTTGCAGGATCGGCGCTCATGGCGCGTGACACGCGCAGGCACTGGTTGAGCAGCTTGAGGCGGAAGCGGTCGGCCTGTTCGCGTTCGTCGAGCAGGATGCAGTTCTTTGCAGCGCCCGGCGTGTTGAACGTGTTCGTCACCGAGCCGATCGCAACCACCAGGTAGTCATACCGGATGGTCTGCCGGCCAATGACCTCGGCGCCGTCCTCGTCAAGCAATGGGGCGATGATGACCTGGCGATTGTCCCTGTCGATGCCCTCAAGTGCGCCCCAGAAGAATCGATAGCCCCAGCGGGAGCCGTGGCTGCGATAGCCGACTTCATCGAGATTGGCGTCGAGCGCCCCGGCGGCGACTTCATGCAGCAACGGCTTCCAGATGTGGGTTCGGCTTTTCTCGACGAGGATGATGTCGTGACGCTTACGGCCGTACTTGGCGCCCAGCCTGCGCGCCAGTTCGAGGCCACCTGCGCCGCCCCCGACGATCACGATCTGTGTCTTTTTCATGCCGACTTTTGCCGCATCCATTCATTCGCGCCAAGCATTCTCACAAGAGCAGCGTTTCCGGCATTCTGAAACCCCGGATTTCGCGCACCAGGGCGGCCAGCTTGCCGTTGCGTCAGCGGGCTTGTCCTGGCTTGCGAACGGCGCCCAATCATCTTCGGCGCCCACCCCTGGCGCTTGCCGGACGCGAGACGATGGCCGATCAGACAACGACATGCGACGTCCTCGTCATCGGCGCTGGCGCCGCCGGCCTCATGTGCGCCATCGAGGCGGGGCGGCGGGGGCGGCGTGCCATCGTGATCGACCATGCGGACAGGCCCGCGGAGAAAATCCGCATCTCCGGCGGCGGGCGGTGCAATTTCACCAACCTGCATGTGACGCCGAAGCAGTTCCTGTCGCAGAACCCGCACTTCTGCGTCTCCGCGCTCAAGCGCTACAGCCAGCATGATTTCATTGCGCGGGTGACGGCACGGGGCATCGCCTGGCATGAAAAGACGCTGGGCCAGCTGTTCTGCGATGGGTCTGCAAGGCAGATCATCGACATGTTGCTCGACGAGCTCGCGCTGGCTGGCGGCGCGTTGAGGCTTGGCGTCGAGCCCGGCGCCGTGACGCGCGCGGGCGATGCATTCAGCGTTGCGACATCGCAAGGTGCGATAGCTGCCTCGTCCGTGGTGATCGCAACGGGTGGCAAGTCGATCCCGAAGATGGGCGCGAGCGGATACGCTTATGATGTGGCGAAGGCGTTTGGGCTTAAGATCGTCGAGCCGCGCCCAGCCCTTGTGCCCTTCACGCTGGCGGAGCCGAAGCTCGCGCCGGTGGCGGAACTCGCAGGCGTTTCGGTGGAGGCACTTGTGAGTTGCGGCAAGACGCGCTTTGCGGAAGGGCTGCTGTTCACGCATCGCGGACTGTCAGGGCCCTCGATCCTGCAGATCTCGTCCTACTGGCGTGAGGGCGAGGAGATTTTCGTTGATCTCGCGGGCGGGCGGAATGTGTTCGAGGAACTCAGGCGTGAGCGGCGCGAGCGGCCAAAGCTGCAGCTCGACACGGCGCTGGCGCACTTTGCTCCGAAGCGGCTGGCCGACCAGATTGCAGCGCGGACATTCGGCGCGATGCGGCTGGCGGATTTGTCGGACGCCAGGCTGCGCGAGGTCGCGGCTGCGGTGAATGCCTGGCGGATCGTTCCGGATGGGACGGAGGGGTGGCGTACGGCGGAGGTGACGCTGGGCGGGATCGATACGGATGAGCTGTCGTCGCGCACGATGGAGGCGAAGGCGGCGCCGGGTCTCCATTTTGTCGGGGAGTGTGTGGATGTGACCGGCTGGCTGGGCGGCTACAACTTCCAGTGGGCGTGGAGCTCGGGCTGGGCGGCTGGCCAGGTGGCGTGAGCGCGCCTGTCCTGCGGCATCGGGCCGAGGGTGGTGCAGATTCCCAAGATGTGTTGCTCAGCCGGCGGGAGCGGCTTTGGGAGCTTCGAAGCGGGTCTTCAGCGCGGTGGCGAAGGCGTCGACCGTTGGGGCGTCGGCGAGGCGGCGGACGGCTTCGGTCAGGCCGGCGCCCGAGACGTCGGACTGGGCGGTGACGAGATCAAAGCTGGCCTTGTTGCGATTGCCCGTCATGGCGTTTGCGTAGGTGCGCAGCTGCGTGGTCATGACGCTGTCCCTGGCCATGCGGGCGGCGATTGCAGCCTTGAAGACAAGGTCGGCATGCTTTTCGGTCGCCTGCCCTGCGGGCGGCAATATGGATATGAGCGCACGGGCGGCTTCGGGCCACTTGCGGTCGCGCCAGTAGGCGTCGGCGATGAGTGATTTCGCCTCGGGGCCCTCGAGCGGCTCGACGAGTTCGATGACGTGGTCGAAGCGACCAAGGTCGCGATAGGCGGCGGCTTCGAGCAGGCGGCGTTCCAGCGCGAGGGGCTTTGGCAGCGACGGTTGCCGTGTCGAGTTGAGGGCGGCGAGCGCCTTGTCCGGGCTTTTGTCCCAGAGATAGATCGTGGCGAGATCGACAGCGACTGCGGCCTTGCCGGTGCCGCGGATCCGGTTGTCAACCTGGTATTGCAGAAGGGCGCTTGCGGGCTCGAGCAGGTCGAAGGCGACGAGGCGCTGGGCGAGCTTGCGCACCATCTGGTCGCCGTCGGGGCCGATCGGCATCAGCGTGTCATCAAATTCGTAGAACAGGGCGACAGCCTGGATCGGATCGAGCCGGTCTGCCTCGCCATTGAGAAAGAGGCGGCGGAAATAGTCGGCGAGCTTGAGGCGCAGTTCGCGCGAACCTAACGCATTGGCGTCGCGCATTGCGGTTGACTGGGCAAGCAGGAGCGCGTCGCGGAAGCGCCCGACACGCATGTACTGGTCGGCCAGGATGCCGACGGTCGCCATTTCCACCTGGTCGCCGCGCCAGCGGAAGCGAAGGGCGTCGAGTTCAGCGGCGGCGTCGTTGGCGCTCATCTTGTTGGCTGGAACCGCGAGTTCGAGGCGGCGCAGTTCGGCGCGGACGGCGACGGGCTCGACTGCCGTCTTTGCGAGCTTGTCGACATCAGCCCACGCCGCAGCGGGGCTGTCCATCACCGCCTTGAGATCGGCGAGCACGAGCTGGCCGCGCTCCTTCGTCTCGCGCTCACCGTTCGAAATGGCGAGATTGGCGTGGCGGCGGGCGGCGTCGAAATCGTTGACGCGCATGGCGGTTTCGGCCCACGCTGCGGAAAAATCCGCAGCATGAACGGACGGGTAGAGGAAGAGCTGCTTCTCCGCCGACCGGAAGAGCTCGATCGCACGCTCCCAGTCCTCGCGCTGGGCGGCGACCATGGCCAGCCAGAGGGCGGCGGATGGATCGCCCCGCAGCACGCCGCGCAAGAGATTGTCCTCGGCGTCCTTGAGGCGGCCGGCCATGTAGCTGGCGGCGCCGCGCATGCCGAGGAAGTTGGCATCCTGCTCAAGCTCGGGCCGGTCGGATACCGCGACGCGGAGAACGCCGAGCGCCTCATGCGCCTGGCCATGACCGATGTGGAAGCGCGCGAGCTTCAGCGCGGCCTCGGCGCCCGCGGGAGAGGCGGGATCAGAACCGGCCGCGGCTGATTCAAGCTGTTCTAACTGCTTGACGTACTGCTTGCCACGGGTCGCCCCCCATGCGGCGAAATCCATGAAGGCGGGATTGGCGATGGCCTGGCCCGCGGTGATTTCCGCGACCGGCTGCTCGGTTGCGGTCTGGGCGCCGGCGCGCATCGAGATGACAACACGTTCGCCTTCGAGTGTGACCTGGACATCGTCGGACTTGGGCGCGATGGCGACGCCGTGGGCCGTGGCGGGGAGCGAGGCTTCGACGAAATCGCGCGGCGTCAGCGACGCGGTGGACGGGCCATAGGAGACGGCGACGGCCAATTGATCGCCGATGACCGGGTCCTCGAACCAGACGATGCCGGCGGCGCCGATCAGCATCGTCTCGATGCGGGCGCTGCCATCATCGCGATTGCGTCGTTCGGATGTGGTGAAGCGCTGCGGCCGCATGGCGCTCGGGGCTATCTTGAGGCTCCACGAGGACTCGTCCATCTCGGCGGAGACGGCGAGGCCCTTCGGCGTCTCGAGGCGAAGCACGGTCGCGTTGCGCACGCGTGTGGTGCGGGCGCGATAGCCGACGGGCAGGCTGGCGGCGTCGATCTTGAGATCGGCGTTGGCGGCAAAGACAGCCCAGACGACGGGGCCGCGCGCAAACACGGCGGCGGGCGCGGGCGCGGCGAAGGGGAAATCGAGTTGCAGGCCATTGGCCAGCGGGGCGGCCTTGACCAGTACGACGCCATTGCGCGGGGCGGGATCGGACCAGGCCGGTGCAAGGGCGGTCACGCGATCGGGACCGCCGATGGCGATGGAGGCAGGCGTGCCGGGTGTTGCAACTGCGGCAGGCTGCGTCGGGGGGGGCGTGAGGCTGATGGCCCCGCCCTGCTCTTTCGGAGGGGAAGCTGGCCTCGCGGGCGGCGGGGTGACTTTGGTCTTGTCCTGGGCTGTTTCCGGCGGAAGCGGTTTCGAGATGTCGACGACGAGCGTGTCGCCTTCGAGGAACGCCTTCAGCGGCAGCTGGTCCTTCGACTTGATGGTGACGAGATAGCCCTTGTCGGTGTTCTCGCCCTCAAAGCTGGCGAGATTGGGCGGGGGCGTGATGCGCAGGTAGGCGAGATCGGGTTTTGCGCGCTTGGAAAACTGCAGCCTGAGCTCGCCGGGCGTTTCGGACACGACGCGGTGGGTGGTCTTTTTGTCCCAGTAGAAGGCGACGCGGGAGGAATCACCCGAATGGCTGCCGCGAACCTCGAGCGGCTCCAGCGGGGCAGGCGGCGCGATTGCGGCGGTGCGCCTGGCCTCTGCCTCTGCGGCCCGCTTTGCGATGAGGGGCGAGACAAGTTTCGGCGGGTTGGCGCTGACGGATTCGGGTATCAGGTCGACGGCGACGAGATCGGCCGAGGTCGAGACGGCGAGGCGCGGCGTCTGTTTCAGGCCGATGCGGGCGGTCATGCCGTCCGGGTCCATGAGGGTGACGGCGGCCCAGGCTGGAAGGCTGTCCTTCAGCTTGTCGAGATTGATCGTCACCTTCTCGTCGAAGGAGAGGATCAGAACCTGGTTGGAGACGCGGGCGCTGACGCGGGGCGCCACCGCATCTCCGTCCGCCCATTTAGCGGTGATGCGCGCATAGCCCGGCGATTCCGAGAAACTCATCTGCACGGGGCGGTCGGCAAAGGCGGGCGAGGCAAAGCCGATTGCGGCCGCTCCCATCACGGAGAGGCCGAGCGCCCGGCCAGAGGGAGGGCGTTGTCCGCTCATGCAGGCGATGCCGGAGGCGCAGCAGGCGCAGCAGGCGAGGCGGGCGCGGCGGGCGCTGAGGTTGGGGTGGTGAGGTTGGCGGGCGGCTTTGCGAGATTGGCCAGCAGGCGCGTCACCATTTCGGCGCGCTTGGGCTGCATCGAAGACAGGACGGCGGCGAGCGTGGCGGGCTTCATCGACTTGGCGATGTCGGTAAGGAGGTCGTCTTCCATGCCGTTGAAGATTGCGGCAGCGTCCTTCGGCTTCATGGTCTCATACGATTTGACCAGAGAGGCCATGCGCCCCTCGGACTTCTCGTCCATCTTGGCGAGCAAGCCCTGGACCTGGGTTTCGAGCGCCTTGAGTTCGGCGATCTGCTCGCTGAGGCGTGCTTCGGCGGCGCCGGCGGCAGCCTCGCGCGTGCCGATCTCGCCTTCGCGGGCGTCGAGCGTCTCACGGCGCGCCTGCAGCGAGCGCAGGACGACGATCTCCTGCGAGGAGAGCCCCATCTCCTCGGCGGCGGAGTTGAGCGTGGTGAGGCATTGTTCAGGCGTTGGAGGCGCTGCGGCGGCGGCGGCGGGCGCCTCTTCGGGAGGCGCCTCCTCTTCCAGGCCAGCTGTCAGCGCAGTTTCTTCCGCCGGGACCACGGCGGGGGTGTCCTCCGCCTCGACGGCGAAGGCGGTCTGGGCGATGTCGACGCCCTTGAAGGCCAGCGCGCCGACGGAGACCGCGATGACGACGGAGAAGACCCCGACCTTTGGCGTGATCGCCTTCATGACAGGCTCCTAGAGGACGCTGCGGCGGCGGAGGGAGAAGTCGACCGGGCGGACGGCTTCGCGTTGCGGTTCTTCGCGCAGATACTGGCTTGCGGCCTGCGCCGCGGCCGTCATCGCGCGGGCCTCGTCGATCTTCGTCTGCAGTTCACGGCCGGCGGCGTCGGCCGAGCGGCGCATGGCTGTGACGGCGTTCTCGGCATGAACGACGGAGGACTGCAGCTCCTTCGCCGCCTCCAGCATGAGCGAATTGCCCGAACGCAGCGCCTTGAGGCGCCCATCGAGGCGAATGCAGTAGGCGATCGCAATGATCAGCAGGAGGGCGAGGAAGCCTTCGAAGGCGAGAACATAAAGCTGGTTCATCATGCTTCCATCACTTTCTTCTTTGTGGCCTGCGTAATCGGCTGTTCCACGCGCATGGCAACTTTCTGGCCGATGCGGCCGACCTGTCCGGTTGTGAGGTAGATGTCGCCGCACATCAGGTGGGCCTTGGATTGCGGCGTTGCGTTCATCATCAGCGTGTCGCCGACCTGCAGGTTAATCATCTTGCCGAGTGGCTGCTCGAAATCGTCGAGCACGACGCGCAGCGTGGTGGGAGCGGACCACATTTCGGTGGCGAGGTGGCCTTCCCAGATGTTGTCGCGGCCGAACTTCTCGCCCATGAAGTTCTGCAGCAGCAGTTTCCGGATCGGTTCGAGCGTCGCATAAGGCAGCAGAAGTTCGCAGCGTCCGCCGCGGTCTTCCATGTCGATACGCAGCTTGACGAGGATCGCGGCGTTTGCGTGCTGGGCGATGGCGGCGAAACGCGGATTGGTCTCGGTGCGGTCGAGTTCGAAATCAACGACCGTCAGCGGATCGAACGCCTTGCGGCAATCCTGCAGGATGATCTCGATCAGACGGGTTACGAGCACCCGCTCGATCGTGGTGTAGGGACGGCCCTCGACACGCATGGCGATGGTCCCGCGCCTGCCGCCGAGCAGGACGTCGACGATCGAGTAGATCAGGTTGGAATCGACTGTCAGCAGCCCGTAATTGTCGAGCTGCTTTGCCTTGAAGACGGCGAGGATGGCCGGGAGCGGGATCGAGTTGAGGTAGTCGCCAAAGCGTAGCGACTGGATGGAGTCCAGCGACACCTCCACATTGTCGGAGGTGAAGTTGCGCAGGCTGGTGGTCATCAGGCGCACGAGGCGGTCGAAGACGACCTCGAGCATCGGCAGGCGTTCGTAACTGACAACCGTGGAATTGATGAGCGAGCGGATGCCGCTCTTCCCTTCGCCGCTCTGGTCTTCCGTGAAGAAGCCGAGGATGGAGTCGATTTCGTCCTGGTTGAGGATTCGCTCGGTGCCGGTCGACTCCTGGACGATCGGCTGCGCTGCGGCGGACGGACCGCCGTTACCGGACGGCTGGGTGGCATCCCACGCATCGTCGGCGGCTGCCTGGCCGCCGCCTACGCTGGCGTCCCAGCTGGCGGCGAGCTCCTCGTCTTTTGCTTCGGTGGCCACTGGTTCCCTAATCCTACTGAATCAGCATGCCTTCGATGAGGACCGCGTCGATCTTCCTGGGGTCCAGCACCGTGTTGAAGCGCTTTAGGAGTTCGCGGCGGAGCGTGTAGGTGCCGCCTGAGCCGTTCAGATCTTCCACGCGCAGCTCGCGCAGAAACGAGTTCAGCGTGTCCTTGAGGCGCGGCATCATCTCCGGCACCTTCGCAAACGCAGACGTCGTGCTGGATTCAAGCGAGAGCTCGAGTTCCATCATCACGGCGCGCGAGCCGCCGGCCGAAGCAAGGTTCAACACCAGCTTGGGCATTGCATAATAGCAGGGGTTACCTGACGCGCATGGCAGTGTGCGGCCGACCTCGCCCGCGTCTTCGGCTGTGCCGCCAGCGTCTCCGCCGTGATCGCCGCCTCCAGCGTGGTCGGCGCCGTGATCATCGGCGGGAGCTTCAGCATGCTCGCCCTCGGCCTCGACATGCTCACCCTCCTCGCTCGCTTCGGCGGCTACAGCGGCAGGCGCGCCGCCACCCATCAGCATCATCGCGGCGGCGCTGCCGCCGCCCACGACGAGGACGGCGGGGAGCGCGATGAAGAGCACGAGCGTCTTGCCGGCCATCTTCTTCTTCTTGGCGGGCGCGCCCTCGGCGCCTTCGGCGCCTTCGACGGCCGGCGCTTCGGCGTCGGGCGCTTCGGGTTTCTTCGGCTTTTCCTTCTTGGGCTTTTCCTTCTTAGCCTTTTCCTTCTTGGCCATGGCAGCGTTCCCAGTGAATCAGTCTCGCCCGGCGCTCCGGGCTACCCCGCAAAATCACCTCCGGAAGGTTAAGGATTGATGGAGATGGGCAATTCCTGCCGGGTCGGTTGCTGCCGGGAGAGCTGTGCCTGGCAATGTCTCGTTAACCCTCGGCCCTCATGCTGGGGTTAATTCGAGCGTCCGCTGCAGAAAACGCGGACCTAGCACAGCCTGGCTCCAGCGCTGCCAAAGCGCAGCGTGGGGACAAACGGCGGCCCATGGACAATTCATTCATGGTCGGCCTGTCCGCGCAGCAGGTGCTGCGGCGACGGATGGACACGACCGCAAACAACCTCGCGAACATGACGACTGCCGGCTTCAAGGTCGAGCATGTGGTCTCGCGCGAGCTTTCCGAGAAGCCGGCGACAGCTTCCGACAACCCTGCCGACATCGCCTTCACCGACGCCTGGATGCTGCAGCGCGACTTTTCGACGGGACCGCTCGAGCGCACCGGCAATCCGCTGGATTTCGCGCTGGAGGGTGAAGGCTTCTTTGTCGTGCAGGCTCCCGGCGGCGAAGCGTTCACGCGCGATGGCCGTTTCGGCCTCGACGAGCAGGGCCAGCTGGTCACACGCAATGGCGAACCTGTGATGGGCGATGGCGGACCGATCACGATCGATCCGGCCGGCGGGCCTCTGTCGGTTTCGCGCGAGGGTTCGATCAGCCAGGATGGCGCCGTGCTGGGCACGTTGAGGGTGTCGGCCTTCCAGACGCCGGGCGGACTGGAGCGCATCGGCTCCAACCTCTGGCGCGCCACGGATGAGGCGCCGCAGCCGGCGACGAACCCCAGGATTGCCGCCGGCTTCATCGAGGGTTCGAACGTCAACGCAGTGCTTGAGCTGACCGAGATGATCGAGATCAGCCGCGCCTACACGTCCATTTCAAAAATGATCGCGCAGGCAGACGAGCTGCGCGGGACATCGATCGAAAAGCTGGCCCGAGTTGGCTGACGACCCTAGGAGACGCAGATGCGCGCACTGAACACTGCCGCGACGGGCATGCAGGCCCAGCAGCTCAATGTCGAGGTTATCGCGAACAATATCGCGAACATGAACACGACGGGTTTCAAGCGCCAGCGCGCCGAATTCCAGGACCTGCTCTACCAGAATGTCGAGCGCATGGGCGTTCAGTCGTCGGATGCTGGCACCATCGTTCCGACCGGCGTGCAGGTAGGCGTCGGCGTCAAGGCGGGATCGGTCTATCGTGTGACCGAACAGGGCTCGGTCACCCAGACGCAGAATCTCTACGACGTCGCCGTCCAGGGCGAGGGCTATTTCATCGTCCAGCTGCCCGATGGCCGCGACGCCTATACCCGGGCTGGCAATTTCTCGCTCTCGGCGGACGGACAGCTTGTGACCAAAGATGGCTTTACCGTCGCCCCGGGCGTCAGTGTGCCGCAGGACGCAGTTGGCGTTTCGATCAACCGGCAGGGCGTGGTGCAGGCGATCATGGCCGATGGTAGCGCGCCCCAGGAAGTCGGTGCGCTGGAGCTGGCGCGCTTCGTCAATCCGGCTGGTCTTGACGCGATCGGCGGCAATTCGTTCCTCGAGACGCCTGCATCCGGCGCCGCCAATCGCGGCTGCCCGGCTCAGTGGGTTTCGGCACGGTGCAGCAGGGCTTCCTCGAGACGTCGAACGTCAATGCGGTGACCGAGATTTCCGCGCTGATCACGGCCCAGCGCGCCTATGAGATGAACTCAAAGGTCATCACGACGACTGACGAGATGCTCCGCTCCACCAGCAACCTGCGGTAAGCTTCATGATCCGCATCGCCGCCCTCGTCTTCGCTTTTCTGGCGCTGGCGCCTGTTGCAGGCGCCCAGGCCAAGCAGGTGAGCGGCGACTGGATCAGGCTGGGCGATGTCGCGCCGGTGACGGGCGAGGCGGCGGGTCTTCTGATCGGGCCTGCGCCGCCTGTGGGCCAGACGCTCTCGCTGGACCCGGCCTTTCTGATTTCGACTGCGAAGAGTGCGGGCGTCCTGCTCGCCATCCCGCTCGATGCGCCGGTGATGGTGACGCGCACGGGCAATGCGACACCGGCGAATGCAGCGCGCCCGGCCAATCCGGCGCGGCAGATCGCTGGCGATGCGCGCGATGGTCAGGTTCTGGTGCTGGCGCGCGATGTTCCGCGCGGCGGTGTCATCACGGATGGCGATCTTGCCTGGCAGGCCGCGAACCCGTCGCGGCCGGTGCGCAATGGCGTCGATCCGGACGCTGCTGTCGGCATGGAGGCGCGGCGGCTGCTGAAGGCGGGACAGCCGCTGCAGGCGGCCGACCTCAAGGCGGCTGCCGTGATCCGCAAGGGCGATCCGGTGACGTTGATTTATGCGACGGCGGGCGTGAAGCTGACCGTCGACGGTGTCGCGCAGAACGAAGCTGCGAAGGGCGAGGCCGTGCGCGTGCTCAACAGCTATTCGAGGCGAACGATCAAAGCCGTGGCGAATGCGCCCGGCGAGGCGCGAGTCAACTGAGGCGGATGCAATGAAGACGACAATCACGACGGGCGCCGGATTTGCCGCGCTGCTGCTTGGCGGATGTGCAGGGCTGGGCGATGTGGTCGCGCCGCCGCAACTGACACAGATCCAGAACCCGGCGACGATTGCAGGATCGCAGCGCGTTTCCATGCCGCTGCCTGCGCCGACGATGGAGACGGCTGCGCCGAATTCGCTGTGGCGCACGGGCGCGCGCTCCTTCTTCAACGACCAGCGCGCGGCCAAGATCGGCGACATTCTCACCGTGAACATCGAGATCCAGGACTCGGCGCAGGTGAACAACACGACCGCGCGCAGCCGCACGTCCAACACCGAGGCCGGCATTCAGGCGCTGGCTGGCCTTGAGGGCAATCTTGTCGGGTCGGGCGTCTCGCTCGATCCGGCGGTAGGTTTTGATTCCACCACCAGTTCAAATGGCACGGGATCCGTGAACCGGCAGGAGTCGGTGAACCTGACCGTCGCCGCCGTGATCACGGACAGGCTGCCGAACGGCAATCTGGTGATCGGCGGCAGCCAGGAAGTACGGATCAACAACGAGCTGCGCGAACTGCTGGTGTCGGGCGTGATCCGTCCGGAGGATGTGGCGGCTGACAACACGATCGAACACACCAAGATCGCCGAGGCGCGCATCTCGTATGGCGGGCGCGGCGACATAAGCCAGGTCCAGCGCGACAAGTATGGCAAGCTGCTCTACGATCAGATCGCGCCTTTCTAGCAGCAAGCGTTCCTCGCAGCGGGATCGTCACATTTCCGGATCGCGGGCGCCTGCTCTGCGTTCTGCGCGTGGATCTTCTGATGCCTGTGATGGACGGGCTGGAGGCGGCGCGCACGCTGAGGCTTCACGAACGCGAAGGTGATCGGGAGGGTCATGCCTGCACAGGGCGCGGGGGCGGTCCGTTCGCCAGGCAGCTGGATCAGGTCGCCTCACGGGCTTGTCTGGAGCCGCCGCCTGTCCGTCTCAAGCCGCGTTGCGCCTCGCGGCCTTCTTGACCTTGTTGATCGCGTAGGAGCGTTTGAGGCGCGACAGGTGGTCGATGAAGAGTGTGCCCTGCAGGTGGTCCATCTCGTGCTGGATGCAGACGGCGTACATGCCTTCAGCCCATTCCTCGATCTGCTCGCCCTTGTAGTTGAGGTAGCGCAGCTTGACGCGCCTGGGGCGTTCGACCTCGTCGAAGAAGTCTGGGACTGAGAGGCAGCCTTCTTCGTAGGCCTGCTTGTCGCCTTCAAGCTCGAGGATTTCCGGGTTCACGAAATAGCGCGGCGCGGGCTCCTCGCCCTCTTTCGCGAGATCCATCACGATGACGCGCTGGGGCACGCCGATCTGCACGGCGGCGAGGCCGATGCCGGGGGCTGCGTACATTGTCTCCAGCATGTCATCCATGAGGGCGCGCGTCTCGTCGGTGACTGTATCGACGGGTCTGGAGACCTGCTTGAGGGTCGGGTCCGGGACGGTGAGGATGGGACGGATTGCCATAACGGCTAGCTATGAAGGGGCGGCCCGAAGGTCAAGTGACGGCTCGCGCAAGGGGTGTTCACCGGCGGTAGAACACGCCTGACGAAAGGCCTATTTGCGCTTGGGGGGATCCGTGGAGGGAACCAGTTCGAGTTGGGCGGGGGCTTTGGGTCCATCCGTGATCGCCAGTTTCGTCAGCGGCCGGACTCCAATTTCCAGCGGCGTGAGTTCCGGGATTTCCTTGCCTTCATGATCGACCTTCAGGTCTTCGAAGCGGCGAGCCTGCGTCAGGACCTGCCCTTCCAGGGAGCCCACGAAGGAATTGTACTTTTCCACGGCGCCTTCCAGCGCCGCGCCCACCCCCTTCACATGGCCGCCCATGACGGAGAGGCGCTTGTACAGGTCCTTGCCCAGGCGCGCGACCTCGTCGGCATTCCGCGCCTGGTCCTCGACGCGCCAGCCATAGGCGACTGCCTTGCAGAGACCGAACAGCGTCGTTGGAGTAACCAGGAGGACCCGCTTTTCCATCGCTTCGGACATCAGCTCCGGTGCGCGGTCCAGTGCGGCAACGAGAAAGCTGTCGCCCGGCACGAACATCGCCACGAAGTCAGGTGACTTCTCTTTCTTGAACTGGTCCCAATAAGCCTTCCCCGAAAGCCCGGCGATGTGCTGACGGAGGCTGGCCGCGTGCCGCGTGAGCGCGGCCTCGCGTGCCGCGTCATCCACGGCTTCCTGTGCATCGAGATAGGCATTCAGCGAACACTTTGCGTCGACCACGAATTTCCCGCCGCCCGGCAGGTGCACGACCACATCCGGCCGCAGGGTCGTGTCGCCTTCGAGGTGGAACTGTTCTTGAAAATCGAACTTGGAATCGAGGCCCGCGATCTCGAGCACGTTGCGCAGCGTTTGCTCGCCCCATCGGCCCTGCACGCCGGCGCCCCGACGCAGCGCCGTGGACAGCTTGCGCGCCTCTGCCTGTGTCTGATCGGAGGCCTTCATCAGCGCCTCGATCTGTGCCTTCAGACCACCGACATCGTTGAGCCGCTTCTCTTCCAGCTCCTTCACATGCTTCTCGAACCGCTCCAGCGTGTCGGAGACCGGCTTGAGCTGTGCACCAAGTTTCTCACGGTCGATCTTCTCGCGGTTGGCGCGCTGCTCCTCTTCCAGCTTGCGCAGGTCGCCCAAGGCGGCCCGCAAGGCCTCGCCGGACTGGGCGGCAAATGCGTCCTTCATGTTCTTGAGCGTTTCGTCCGCGAATTCGGTCTTGGCGCGAACGCTCGCAACCTCGGCCGCCGTCGCCGCGTGTTCGGCCCGGAGCGCCGACAGTTGCCTGACCAGTTCGGCGTTTGCCGCTCGCTCATCTGCCACCTTGGCGTCGGCGGCGCCCAGCTTTGCAAGGGCGGCGGCCTCCTCTCGGCCCGACGCCTCCGCGCGCTTACGGAGTTCGCCGACTTCACGCTTCCGCTCTTCCAACTCGGCTGAAAGGTGGGCCGTGTCCGGCGGCTTGCGCTGTGAGAAGACGAAAGCGGCGGCGGCGGCGGCAAGCGCGATCAGCCCCAGAACGATGTGCAGGATGTCCAATGTCATCGCTTGACCTTAGGTTCCTTGTTTGTTCCTAGCAAGCGGCAGGCGAACAGGGTCACGCGATTCTGCCCATGGGGCGAAGCACGTCCGGCTGTCGGTCGAAAGCTGGCCCGGTCAGTCCCGCGCGCCGCGCTTGGGTCGCCAGCCTTCGGGCATGTACGGATAGTTGGCGACGCCTTCGAAGGCGGCGTCAGGCACGTCGGCGCCGAAGACGTCGAGCGGGTCGCGGATGCGGCGCGTGGCAAGCCTTGTTTTCCCGGCGGCGGCCTTGATCTGGTCGCGCATCAGCCACATGCCGATGCCGACGCCGACGCCGACAGCGGCGACGGTCAGCAGCACAGGAACATGTTCGCGTTTCACCATGGGACGCCCCACCTGTTCTTTCTATCGCCGCGAAGCCATCGCAGCGGCAATCGTGCCATCGTCCAGGTGGTCCAGCTCCCCACCCACGGGAACGCCGTGGGCCAGCCGCGTGACCTTCACCTGGAGATGAGCCAGCCTGTCGGTGATGTAGTGAGCCGTCGTCTGCCCGTCCACAGTCGCATTCAGCGCCAGGATTACTTCGCGCACATCTGGATGGCTTGCCCGCTCCACCAGGCCTGAAATGTTGAGGTCTTCGGGACGTATACCATCGAGCGCCGAGAGGGTTCCGCCGACGACGTGATAGCGGCCGCGGAACACGCCGGCGCGCTCCATCGCCCACAGGTCGCCCACCTCCTCCACGGCGCAGATGATCGCTCCGTCCCGTCCCGGAGCGGCACATACTGCGCAGGGGTTCACGGTGTCGAAGTTTCCGCATTGGCGGCAGACCTCGACCTTGGCGGCGGCGTCTGCGAGGGCGGCGGCAAGCGGGTTCAGCAGCTGGTCGCGCTTCTTCATCAGGTGCAGGGCGGCGCGCCGGGCCGAGCGCGGACCCAGGCCCGGCAGCTTGGCCAGGAGGTCGATCAGGCGGATGATTTCCGGGCCGGCCGAACGGTTGATCATGGGGACGGGCCTGCTGCTGCGATCTCCTGCACATAAGCGTCCGGAGCGTTGCTGGAAACGCCCGGCGGCGCGCTATTTCGCCTTTTCGGCCAGGCGCGCCTCGGCGGACAGCTCCTCGAATTCCTGGCGCAGGATGTAGGCGCGGACGAAATCGACAGCGACAACGCGCTCGATATAGCTGGCGAACATCCAGTCGATGTCGCGGCGGGAGACCAGGCCGCGGCGGGTGAGGCCGGAGACGAATTCGAGGAAGTTGAGCAGGTCGATCAGCTCGCTCTCGAGCGGCTTGGGCATGCCGGGGGTTGCCAGCTCCTCGCGCAGGGTTGCGAACTCGGGGGCCTCTTGGTTGGCGAGGACAAAGCGGATGCGGCGATAGCGGTCGGACTCGAAGAAGCTCTTGTAGAGCTCTCGCACCTGTTCCGTCTGGCGCATGCGCTCGGAGCGCAGATAGCGGAACAGGCCGAAAACACCGGCCAGAAGCGCTGCGAGAAAGGTGAAGGCCGACGCCCAGTTGCGCGCCAGCTCCGACCAGTAAAGGGAAGCGTCCCCGCTGCCTGCAAAACTCGACCCGAATTCCACGCGACTACTCCCCTGTTCTGTCCCTGACCCGGATTGTGTAGCCGCCAGGCGCCATGCCGTCAGCAGGCCTCAGCTTGTCTTGAGCTTCTTGCAGAGATCACCGGCGGGCGTGGTGGCGCGCCACTCGTATTCCAGGTGGTGCAGATCAGCGACGCGCTGGCCGTTGCGTGTCGCCGGCACGAAATCCTGGGCGGCGAGGCAGCGGAGGGTTGGTTCGAGGAAGCTCGGGTCTGTGCATTCGCCATCGCCATCCACCATGCGCCCCTGTGCATCGATCTGCAGGTCCATCTGGCAGCAGGCGGAGAGCTGTTTTGCACGTGCGCCCGTGGGCCAGCGGCAGGCATCCGGCCGGAAGCCGCCGGCGAACTGGGCTTCGGTTCTGGCTTTGGGCGTTCCGGTTTGCGCAAGGCTTGCGGTGGCGAGGCCCGCGAGGGCGGCGATACATGCGAAGGTGAGCCGGAAGCGCATGGGGGAAAGGATCACACGTCAGCGGGTGCGTAGAAAGACCCTACCTGTCTGCGCGCTTTCCGGGGTGGCGGACAGGTGGGCCTGGTTCAACGTCCGCTGGTCGTTATTGCACGCGCGATCAATTCGCGCTGTGTGTCCCGGCATGGAAATCAGTCTTCTCCCGGTGCTCGACTATGCGGGCGTTGCGACGTTCGCTGCCTCAGGGGCGCTGATGGCGGCGCAGAAGCGGCAGGATGTCCTCACTTTCATCTTCTTTGCGGCGATCACCGGCGTGGGCGGCGGCACGTTGCGCGACCTCCTGATTGGCGCGCCGGTCTTCTGGGTGCAGGATTCCGGTTATGCGATCGTGTGCTCGGTCGTTGCCATCCTCGTCTACCTGACGCGCGGACGCGGGGTGCATGGGCAGACACTGCTGTGGCTCGATGCGATCGGGCTGTGCGTCTATGCCTGCGTCGGGGCGGCGAAGGCGCTGTCGCTGGGCGTCGATCCGGTGATCTGCGTCGTGATGGGAGCGCTGACGGCGACCTTTGTCGGCATCATCCGCGACGTGCTGGCGGGCGTGCCGTCGATCCTGCTGAGCCGCGAACTCTATATAACGCCGGCAATCGTCAGCGCGTCCGTGTTCGTCATGCTGCGACTGCCTGGCATGGACTGGACATGGGCCAGCGCCATCGCCGTGGCGCTCGGGTTCGTTGTGCGCGCCGGCGCGATCAGGTGGAAGTGGCACATGCCGGCGTTTCAGCCGCCGGCGGGCCGTGATCCGTCCTGACGATCAATCGTCCCGGATCGTGCGTTCCTTGCGCTCGTGGCGTTCCTGCGCCTCGAGGCAGAGGGTGGCGATCGGGCGGGCTTCAAGGCGCTTGATGCCGATCGGCTCGCCTGTCTCCTCGCAATAGCCGTACTCGCCAAGCTCGATCCGGCGGATCGCCGCATCGATCTTGGCGATCAGCTTGCGCTCGCGATCGCGGGTGCGCAGTTCGAGGGCGCGATCGGCCTCCGACGACGCGCGGTCGACGAGGTCCGGGATCGGCGCCACGTTTTCCTGCATGCCATTGATCGTCTGGCGATTGCCCTGAAGGATCTCCTCTTTCCAGGCGAGCAGCTTTTCGCGAAAATACTTGAGCTGCTTCTTGCCCATATAGGGTTCGTTCTCGGTCGGGCGGTATGTCGCCGTCTTGGAACTCATGTCGCAAACTCCATGGCGAGCCGTCCCCCGGTCGCCCTCGATGGCGGCGCTGTATAGCCTGAGGGCTGGCGGCCGTAAACGCCCTGCCTTGCGCGGCGAGCGATTGAATTTGCGACAATTTTCAGCTCTTGCCGGTTGTCGCGCAGGTCATGGTGGGTTTTTGCCCAAGCGCCGGTCGTATGGCGCGGGGCGGAATGGCCCGGGAGGCGTGGTCAACCCGGCTCAATCGCCCGTTCGAGCTTGGCGGCTTCGACCGCGACGCGGACCTCGGCCCAGTTGAGCGTATCATCGAGGCCGAAGTCGCCGGTGGCCTCGTTCTGCTCGGCGAGGGCATCCTGAAGCAGGTTCAGGTGGCGTTTTGTCGGACCATCGCCCAGCAGCGCGACCTGGAGGCGGTCGAGCGCATCGAGCATGCGGCGGCCTTTCCGCAGGGCGCGGGCGCGCGCTTCGGGGCCGCCAATACCCTGCAGCGCCATCAGCACGGATATGCCGGAGACACCGGCAGCGGGCGAAACGGAAGATGCGGCGGCGCGTGGCGCTGTCCCGCCCGTGTTCAGCAATTCGCCAAAGCCTTCTGCTGCGGTCTTTGCGCCGCTGCTGGAGGCCGAAGCCGAGGTTGATGGGGTGGACGTGACCTTCATGGACGGAAGATTCGACCCACTTGGTTAACGACGGCTTAAGCATCAATTCCCTTCGGGCAACATCGCTTAAGGTTTTGTTGCCGATTGGGGCGGCATCCTTTGCCTGAACAACGCTGCGGCCAGAATGGTCGGATGATTTCCCCTCACCCGAACTCCGGTATGCCATGCGCGCGCTCATTTCCGCTTTCCTGTGCCTGTTGTCGGCGGCCGCGCTGGGCGCGCCTGCCCATGGCGGTACGCGGCTCAAGGACATCATCGATGTCGAGGGCGTGCGCGACAACCAGCTGATCGGCTATGGCATCGTTTTTGGCCTCAACGGCACCGGCGACAGCCTGCGCAACTGCGCCATGCTCCAGCAGAGCCTCGAATCCATGCTGGAGCGGCTGGGGATCAATACCCGTAACTCGACCCTGAACACCAAGAATGCGGCTGCGGTGATGGTGACCGCCAACCTGCCGCCCTTCGCCACCAACGGCACGCGCATCGATGTGACGGTTTCGGCCGTGTGCGATGCCCAGAGCCTTGAGGGCGGGACGCTGCTGGCGACGCCGCTCCTGGGCGCCGATGGCCAGGCCTATGCGGCGGCGCAGGGATCGGTTGCGGTTGGCGCGTTTACCGCATCTGGCAGTTCGGGCACGTCTTTGACCCGCAACATCCCGACGAATGGCCGCGTGCCCAATGGCGCGACGATCGAGCGGGAGCTGCGTTTTGACTTTGCAGCGCAGGGCGAGTTGCGCCTGTCGCTGCGCAATCCGGACTTCACGACGGCCATGCGCATTGCTGGCGCGATCAACGCCTTTGCCGGCTCGGAAGCAGCCGCTGCAACCGACCCCGCCACGGTGCGCCTGCGCCGGCCGTCGAGCTTCAGGGACATGTCGAGCTTCATTGCGCAGATCGAGGGTCTCGAGATCGAGCCTGAACAGCGCGCCCGCGTGATCATCAACGAGACCACGGGCATCATCGTGATGGGTGAGAATGTGCGCGTCTCCACCGTCGCCATCGCCCAGGGCAACCTCACCATCCAGGTTCAGGAGACGCCCGGCGTCGCGATGCCGAACTCCTTCACCAACGCGCCGCCCGTTGTCGTGCCCCAGACAGACGTCGCGGTTGCGGAGGACACCGCCAAGCTGGCCATCCTCGGCGGCAGCGGAGTGCCGCTGCGCGAGCTGGTGGGCGGTCTGAATGCGCTGGGTGTCAGCCCGCGCGACCTGATCGTGATCCTGCAGGCGCTGAAGGCGTCCGGTGCGCTGCAGGCCGACATCGAGGTGATGTGATGCCGGAGCTGGGTCTGCCTGCCCTGCCGACCGACGTGCTTGCCCCGAAGCGGGCGGCGCCCAACGTCGCCGATGTCAAGACGCGCGCCCAGGCCGAGCAGGTCGCGCAGCAGTTCGAGCGCATGTTCATCGCCGAGATGCTGGGCCCGATGTTCCAGGGGCTGGAGACGGACGGCCCCTTCGGCGGCGGCAATGCCGAGGCGACCTTCCGCCCCATGCTGATCGATCAGTATGCCGATGCGATCGCCAAGGGCGGGGGCGTCGGCATCGCCGAATCGGTCCTCAAGGAAATCCTCAAGATGCAGGGGCTGGAATGAGCATTAACCAGACGTCCGGGGAAACCGATCAGCGTGCGGAACAGCTGGACGCCATGACGCGCCGGCTGGTGGGGCTCATCGGGGCCGAGGTGGAGGCCGTGCAGGCCCATCGCCTGTCGGCTGCGAGCGCCGACTGGGACGAGAAGGAGCGGCTTGTTCACGCCTGGCGGCTTGAGGTTGCACGGATCAAGGAAAACCCTGCCTTGCTTGCCGGAATTTCACCGGCCCGGAAGGCCGCGTTGAAGGTGTCGTCGAAACAGCTCGAACTTGCGCTCGAAACGCATGCTGTCGCCTTGTCTGCATCGAAGGTCGTTACGGAAGGACTGGTGCGCTCGATTGCCGCCGAGGTCGCAGCCGTGCGCAGCGCACCGGCGGGATATGGGAGCAATGGCAGCTTCAACAGTTCCGCCCCGCGCCAGGCCTCTGGCGTGACACTGAACGCCAAGGCCTAATCAGCCTGGGATCAGTCTTCTTGCGCCGGGACAGCAAGGGTGCAGGACATGCACGTCTTGCAGGCGTTTGACGCGGTTTTTGTGCCATGGACCTATTGCGCACTTGATCTCGGGCCGTTACCGGCAAAGGAAGTTTTCGCTGGGGAGCGTAAGCGGGAGGCCGGAAACCATGTTCTGGACAATCCGCGGTTTGATTACGGAAGCGGCTCGATGAAGCATCGTCGCAAGCGCCGAATTCCATTTGCAGCTTATGCAGCCCTTGTTTTCAACGGGGCGCTGTGCGCGACGCCGTTCATGGCGGCGCATCTGATTTCGCAGGCCTATGGCGACAAGCGGCCGCCTTTCCAGACCTCGCCGGAGGCCATTGTCGCGACGCGCCAGGCGATGGACGCGCGCTTTGCGGCCATTTCTCTGACGGAAGATGCCCGGCCACGCGATGTCTGGTCCGACCTTGTGCGCACCGCGCTGGAAGAGCGTGAGATGGCGCGTGTGCGTGGCCTTCTCCTCGGCGCGCCTGCCATGCTGGAGAGCAAGGATGGCGAGGCCCTGCGCGCCCGGATCGCTGTGGCTGACGGTGCTGGCGATGACGCGGTGCTGCAGGCAGCGCTCGCCTACCTGCCGGACGACGTGCAGGACGCCTACGAGCTTCAGACCAAGTCGATCGTTTCGATGTTCAGCGCCTCGGCGCCGGCGTCCGCCCTGCCGAGCGCCAGCCCTGCCCTCGCCCGCATCGCGCCGGAGACCGGGGCAAGGGGCGGCGTTGCGACGGTTCTGATCGAGGACGAGATCGAACCGCGCGTGGCGACCAACCGGCTGGGCGACCTTCGCCAGCACACCCTTGCGGCTGTCGGCTGGGCCAATGACGACAACACCGACGTTCCAGCTTTCCTGCTTTCGGGCATCGGCCTGATCCTGGCGGACCCGGAAGCCCGCGAGGGCGCCTCCGTTGCGATGTCCACCTTGCGCACGCGCACCCAGGGCCCCGTGCCCTTGAAGCTCTACCTCACCAGGCGCATCGAGGAGATCGTGCCGGTCGCCGAAGTGAAGCGCCTGTTGAGCGCCGAGCTGGGCAATGAGCTGCGCTATACCACGGATGCTCAGGCCGCGGTCGAGCGCGTGTTCCGCACGGCGATCGACCGTCAGAAGCTGGAGCCGCTGCTCGCAGAATTCCGCATCCTGCGCGAGATCGCGCATGACACCTCTGTCGAGTCCGCGATCGCGATCGTGAGCCGCGTGCAGGACGGGGTGGACCTTCGCCGCGCTGGTCTTGTGGTGGCCGCGGGTGGGGACCGCGCCGTGGCGCTCGAGCATCTCGACGGCGACAACCTGCTGGAGACTGCGCGCACGGCGAACCCGATGACCAATGCACTGAAGCTTCAGCTCGCCGGCATCGCGGCGTGCCTTGCGCTTCTGGCCTTTGTTGCGCTGACGACATTCTGGAAATCGTTCACCCGCAGTCGCCCTGTTCGCAAGAGCGCGGTGTATCTGATGGAAGAGCATCCGGCCTGAGGGCGGGCATCGCCTCAATTGCAGGCGTTGAGCCCCCGCTGGCCTTCCTTTCGGGGTCAGGGCTTGCACGTCTGGGGGCGCTTCAGCATCGGCACTGATGCGAAGCGAGCGCTCTCCTCCTGACAAGGGGAGATCTGGACCTGGGTGGCAGGGCTTGCTGTTACGGAGCCGCTGTCAGCGCCGCGACCTGTCCCATCGCATCCGCGCCCTGCAGACCGAACGCGCCGATGATGCCCACGATGATCATCTGCACCGCCAGCGCCGAGAGGATGACGCCAAAGATGCGCGTGATGGCGCCGGCGATCTGGTCGCCCATGACGCGGATCAGCGGGCCGGCGGCGAGGAAGATCAGCCCGGCAAGGACCAGGTTCGCGGCGATGGCGAATGAGACGATGCCGATGCCCACCGGGTCCGACCCGGCATTCTGCATGTAGAGCATGGCTGTCGCGATCGAGCCCGGGCCTGCGATCATGGGTATGGCGAGCGGGAAAACCGAGACATCATCATGGCGTCCGTCGGCTTCCTGAACGGTTTCCTGCTCAGCCAGCACCTGATCGGCGCGGTTCTTCTGGCGCGCCTGGCGTTTCTCGAACACCATTTCAAGGGCAATGAGGAAGAGCAGCACGCCGCCCGCGACGCGGAAGGCGTCGAGCGAGATGCCCAGCGCGCCAAGCAACCAGGCGCCAGCGAAGGCGAAGAAGAAAAGGATCAGGCCTGCGATTGATACGCATTTCAGCGCCATCCTGCGGGCATAGGCTGACCCGCCCGGGGCGGTCAGAGATACGAAGATAGGGGCGACGCCTGGTGCGTTGATCAGCACGAAGAAGGTGACGAAGGCTGCTACCGCCTGCTCGAGCTGGAGGGCGCTGAGCACCTGGGGTCAGTTCGGGCGCAGCAGTGCGAGCAGCGACTGCGGCGCGGTGTTGGCGATGTTGATGGCGGAAGCGGACAGTTCCTGCCTGACCTGCAACGCCTGGATCAGCGCAGCTTCGGCGGCAAGATCGGTGTCAACCATCCGTCCGACGCCGGCGGCCAGCGCATCGGCAAGGCGCGTAACGAAGCCCTGCTGCGCCTCGATACGCCGGCGCTCGGCGCCCATGGCTGCAAGCTCCTCGCCCAGGTTGGCGATCGATTGGTCGATCAGCTTGTTGGTGTTGGCGGCTGCCTGGGTGGTGGTGAGGGCGGTCGTGGAGGGTATGGCGACCACCACGGCGCCGCCAGGCGACAGGTTGCGGCCCTCAAGCGTGATGGTCTGGGAGGCTTCGGCGTCGGCGATGAAGGAGACGCCGTTGGGTTTGGACCCATCGAGCAGGTTCGCGCCGTCGAAGGAGGCGTTGCCGATGAAGGTCTGCAGCAGCGCCATCTGCGTTTCGTACTGTTGCTGAAGGGAGATACGCTGGTTCTCCTGGAGATCGCCGGCCATCGCCTGGGTGACGGTGGCCTTGATCGCGCCGAGCTGTTTCATGACCTGCTCACCCCCGGCAAGGGCGGTGTCGGAGATGGCCTCGGCGCGGCTCAGGCTCAGGGTGACGGCGTTGAGCGTGCCGCCCTTCCCGCGCATGACGGAGGCGGCAAGATAGGAGGTTGCGTCGTCGCGCGCGCGCTGGACCTTGAGCCCTGAAGCCAGGCGCGTTTCCGCCTGTGACAGGTCCGTTCTGGAGCTCTGGAGATGCTTGAGCACCCCGAGGACCCCGGTCGCGTTGCTGAGTCTGTCGACCATGACCGCCTCCTGTGACGAATCATGGTTAGCGATCCGTCAATCAGGCGTTAGTCTTCGTTAGCATTCGTTAACGCAAGGTTTCCGCCGCCTCACCGCGTGGCGGACGGCAGCGAACCTGCGTCAGCTGCGGAACAGCGACAGGATGTACTGCGGGGCCTGGTTGGCGATCGAGAGGGCCTGTGTGCCCAGCTGCTGCTTGATCTGCAGCGACTGAAGACGGGCGCTTTCCTTGGCAAGGTCAGCGTCGACGAGGTTCGAAATCCCCTCCTCGACCACATCGCGCAGCTTGCCGATGAAGTTGTTCTGCGCCTCAAGCGACTTGGCCTGCGAGCCCATCGCCGCCATCTGCGTATTGATCGCAACGATCGCCGTGTCGAGGTTGCTTGCCGTCGTCAGGGACGAGCCGGCCGAAGCCAGCAGGTTTGCGGCGGTCGAG
>Ga0247836_1001007_pt1 | contig 48438 bp, 42 predicted proteins | sample LaCruzMarch2015__4_FD_187116 | JGI IMG/M metagenome (GOLD analysis project Ga0247836, IMG submission 187116) | Freshwater microbial communities from meromictic Lake La Cruz, Castile-La Mancha, Spain - LaCruzMarch2015_14m | ecosystem: Environmental > Aquatic > Freshwater > Lake | place: Spain... | reverse complement strand
ATGTTGGTTCAGGCGGGCCAGCAGTCGCTCATCGTTGGGGGACAGCACAGTGCTCATGGGCGGTTCTCGTGTTTGTCGACGGTTACCGCTGTATTGTAAGCTACCACATCAGTTTTGATCACACCCGTGCGCTAACGAAATTAGCCGGACCGTCATTGGGTATTCGTCGCTCCTGCGGCTCGCCGGGAGCAGAGCGGCCGATGAGGGTTTCCACTGGATCGCCGGGGCACCGCAATGCCCGGCGCCGTCAACGGCCGGCAACTGGATACGCTGCAAAGTGCCAGCAATTCCCGGCGAAGGGCTCCCAACCACCTGATTTAAAAAGATTCTGAATTGTTTCGCAACAAAATTTGCAAGAAAAACACATTACTTTTCAGTAAGTTGGCGTTCACCGGGAACTGCTGGCAAAGTGCCCACTTTTCCGAAACCGGGACCGTGACGCATCCGCGGGACCGATGAGTCCCCGCGGTTGCCGGCTGTCGACACGGCGGTTCTCAAGCCGCGGGGGGCGCGGGGAGGACGACCTCAAACCGGCATCCGCGCCTGTCCGGCCCGGCGGTCAGGGTTACCGAGCCACCCATCGCCGCGGCGGCCTCGCGCACGATCGTCAGGCCAAGCCCCGCCCCCGCGGCAGTCGCCAGACGCCCACGGCGGAAGCGCTCGAAGACCTGCTCGCGCTCCTCGGGCGGGATCCCAGCGCCGTCGTCGGTGACCTTGACCCGCACCTGTCCGGGACCTGGCTGCACCTGCACCGCGATGACCCGCCGCCCCGTCCCGTGGCGCATGGCGTTGTCCAGCAGGTTGTCCAGGATCGAGCGCAGCGCGCCCGGATCGGCGAGGGCCATGGCCGAGTCCGGCCCGCTCAGGCTGAGTTCCACTCCTTGCGCTTGCGCCCGCTCGGCGAGGTCCGCCAGGGCGTCGGCGATCGGCGGCACGATATCCAGGGGCGCGGCGCCCGACCGACCGCCCTGCTGCTCGATCTGGGCCAGGCGCAGAAGCTGCCCGGCGACCCGCGAGGCGCGCGCCAGCGCGTCCTCCAGCCGGCGCAGCGCCTCCTCGCGCGCCGGCCGGTCCGCGGCGCGGGCCAGGACATGGGCCTGGGCGCCGATCACGGCGAGCGGGGTGCGCAGCTCGTGCGCCGCATCCTGGACGAAGGCCGACTCTCGCTCCAGGGCCGAAGCCTGGCGCACCAGGAGTGTGTCCAGGGCCTGCGCCAGGGGCTTGAGTTCCCGGTGTCGCACCGGGATGCCGAGTGGACGTAAGTCCCCCGGCGCGCGGGCGGCCACGGCGGCGGAGAGCCGGCGCAAGGGTGCCAGTCCGCCGCGCACCGCGAGCAGCAAGGCGGGCAGCACGATGGCGCCGGCCGCCGCGACGTAGGCGGCCAGCTCCAGCCCAAGCCCGTTCAGGACCTCGCGGCGGCGCAGGTCCGCCGGGTCGGCCGTCGCCGTGGTCCAGCGGGGGGAGCGGGCCACGGCCAGGTGCCAGGAACGGCCGTCGGCGGTTCGGGTCGAGAAGCCCGCGGGTAGGGCGGCATAGTCGAGCCGCGGTGCGTCCGCCGCCCGGTACACCAGGGTACCGTCCCCGGCCAGCACCACCAGGCGCGCCGCCAGGGCCTCGCCGGCTGCCTCGCCCTGCTGGGCGGCGATCTGGCGGCGCGATACGGTCGCGAGCGCCCGTGCCGCCGTGCGCACCGCGTCGATGGTCCCCGCCTCATCGAAGGCGGCATTCGCGGCCGCGACGAACTGACCCAGGTGGGTGTCGATCTCCCCGGTCTCCTGCTGCAGCGCGGACAGGGCGAAGAAGGCAAAGAGCGCGGCCCAGACCAGGGCGAAGGCGCCCGTCAGCGTCAGCATCAGGCGCCGGACCATGGAGGGCTCGGCCAGCGTCGTCATCCCCGGGACCCGGCAGTCGTGCGGCGGCCGATGCTGGACCATGCTGCGCTCACTCGGGTTCACTCGCGGGGCCAGCGGTCAGCGCGGGTTCATCCGGGCCGTCGCGGGGCAGCCGATAGCCCACACCCCGCACCGTGCGGATCAGGTCCTCGCCGAGCTTGCGGCGCAGGTGGTGGACGTGCACCTCGATCGCGGCGAAGTCCACCGGGTCCCCCACCGGGCTCAGGAGCCGCGCCAGGCGGTGCTTGGGCACCACTCGCCCGGCGGCCCGGGCCAGGACCAGGAGCAGGTCGATCTCGCGCGGGGTGAGGGCCGCCTCGGTCCCGTCGCGCCAGACCCGGCGCTGCCCCTCGTCGATGCGCACCGGCCCCAGCAGCCAGGCGCTGCTCGCCTGCCGGGCGGCGCGGCGGGTGACGGCACGCACGCGGGCGGCCAGTTCGGGGATGGCGAAGGGTTTGACCAGAAAGTCGTCCGCGCCGCCGTCCAGCCCCGCCAGCCGGTCGCCCAGGGCGGCGCTGGCGGTGATCACGATGACCGGCAGGGCGAGCCCGGCGGCGCGCCACTGGCGCAGCAGGTCGAGTCCGCGTCCGTCCGGCAAGCCGAGGTCCAGCAGGCAGCAGTCGTAGGGGTTGGACGCGGCGAAGCGAGCGCCGTCCTTCAAGGTCCGCAGCCATTCACTGCCGATGCCCTCGGCGCGCAGGGCTTGCACCAGGGCTGGCCCCAGGTCCAGGTCGTCTTCGATCAATAGGACGTACATGCGGCAAGTCTACCAGGACGGCCGCCTGGCAACCTTGGCGTCAGCTTAAGGCGGCTTCGGCGTCCTTAAGCCGCCGACAAGCTGCCGCCGCGTAGTATCTCCGGCATCTGTCATCCATCGAGAGATACCGCCATGGACACACCCCAACTGGTCCGTTCCGCCCGCGACGCCATTGCCGCGGGGCTGCTTTTCCTGTGGGCCGGCGGCGCGACCCCGGCGCCCCCGGTGCGCCAGGGTACCGCGCCGGCCGACTATTCCGCGGTGCGGCGCGAAGGCGCGCGGCTGATCGAGCAGGCCATGCACGACCAGGGGGTGGTGGGCTTGAGTCTCGCCCTGGTGGACGACCAGTCGGTGGTCTGGACCCAGGGCTTCGGCTACGCGGACCAGGCCCACGGCGTCCCCGCGACGCCCGCGACCCTCTATCGGGTGGGCTCGATCTCCAAGCTCTTCACCGCGACCGCCGTGATGCAACTGGCCGAGCAGGGGCGGCTGCGGCTCGACGACCCCCTGACCAGGCACTTGCCGGAGTTCCAGATCGAATCGTCCTATGGCCCGATCGCCGACCTCACCCTGCGCCGCCTGCTGACCCACCACTCGGGGTTGCCGGCCAATTTGATCAAGGGGATGTGGGGCCAGGACCCGGTCCCCGCGGCGGACCTGATCGCGGGGCTGCGCGACGAGGCGATGGCCTACCCGGCCGGACAGGTCTTCTACTACTCCAATGCGGGTCTGGCCCTGGTCGGGCTGGCCGTGGAACGGGTGGGCGGCGAGTCCTTTCCGGACTGGATGCAACGCCGGCTGCTCGCGCCCCTGGCGATGAGGCAGTCTGCCTTCATGATCGCGGTCCCGGACTCACCGCTGACGGCCCGCGGCTACCAGGGCGGCCGGGAGTCGGCAGACCCGCCGCTGCGCGACATCGCCGCCGGGGGGCTGGTCTCCAATTGCCTCGATCTGAGCCGCTTCCTGCGCATGGTCTTCGCCGACGGCCGAGCGGCCGACGGCCGCCGGATCCTGAAGGCCGAGTCCCTGGCCGAGATGCTGAGACCCCAGAACCGCGGCCTGCCACTGGACGCCGACCTGCGTGTGGGGCTGGCCTGGATGCTGAGCGGCGTCGCCATCCCCGGCGCGGGAACCGTGGTCCATCACGCCGGCGCCACCCTGCGGTACAGCGCGCAACTCGTCGCACTTCCCGCCCACAAGCTCGGCATCGTGGTCCTCACCAACAGTGGCGACGGCGGCGACACGGCCGCGCGGCTGGCGACCCAAGTCCTCACACTGGCACTTCGGGCCAAGACCGGCGCCGCCGTACCGCAAGTCGCCGCGGCGAGCGGCGACGGATCTCGGCTGACCGCTGCCGGGCGCGCCCCCTACCTCGGCTACTGGACCACGGAGATCGGCCTGGTCGACATCCGCGACGGCGGCGGCCGCCTGCGTGCCGCGGCCCTGGGCAAGACCTTGACGCTCGAACCGCGGGCCGACGGGCGTCTGGGGGTGCACTATCGCTGGCTAGGTCTGGTCCCGGTGGACCTTGGGGAGATCGGCCAGGTTGGCCTGAGCCTGAAGCGGATCGGCGGCCAGGACGCCTTGCTGCTGCACCAAGGCACCGAGGACCTGCTGCTTGGCACCCGCCTCTCCCCGACCCCCATCCCCACCGCCTGGCGGGCCCGGACCGGCGACTACGCGCTGGTCAACCAGGGGCGGGATTACCCGCTGCTGTCCGCCGTTCGGCTGCGCGAGCAGCATGGGGTGCTGGTGGTCGAGATCGAGTCCGAGGGGGAGACGGGTCAGGTCGCGCTCCAGCCGCTTGACAACCGCCAGGCAGTGCTGGCCGGCAAGGTCGCGGGTTTCGGCGAGCGGGTGACGGTGCAGGGCCGCGACGGTGCCGAGCTGCTCCGGTATTCGGGCTACCTGTTTCGCAAGACCGGCCGGCGGTGAGGACTGTTGTATGCGTGCTACGATCCGATGGTTTCCACGGGTCCCCGGGCGCGCGCTCGTGCCGGGGCTGTTCCTGGGTTTGCTGTATGATCGTTAGTCGCTCGATGAAGCTAAGAGTACCGCACCGTGGGCCTTCAGGTCAGGCCGCAATCCGTGGGGTCCGCGTCGATGACCGACAGCCGGGTGGTACATGATTTGTCAGGGTTGGGCCGGGCCTTGATCATCGTTTCGGCCGGCTGCGGACGTTCCGCACAGCGGACCCTACGGTACAACAGTGATCTGTAGGGTCCGCTGTGCGGACCGACGACCGTGCAGATCGTACGGTGGTCGGCTTTATGACCAAGGCCGGTGGGCCGAGGCCCATTCAGTCCAAATCAGGGATTTCGCCGGTAGCGATATACACTACGCGTTCGGCGATGTTGGTCGCACGATCGGCGACACGCTCGTAATTGTGCGCGATCCACGACAGCGCGACACCCGGCGCCGCGGCCTCCGGATGGGCCCGGATCCAGTCGACGATGGCGTCGACGGCCGCCCGTTGGAGTGCGTCGACCTGATCGTCCCTGGCGGCCGCCGCCCGCGCCAGCGCCGCGTCGCCGCCCTCCCGCTCATAGGCAATCATGGCATCGCGAAACATCGCCAGCGCCGCGTCACCCATCTCCGCGACTTGTGCAGCCAAGTCGCCCGGCAGCCGCAGTCTTTCGTCGTGAAGCAGAATCCGCGCCACGTCCGCCGCGTAATCGCCGATGCGCTCGACTTCCCCAACCAGTTCCATGGTTGCGGCGATGCTGCGCAGGTCCGGTCCAGCCGGTTGGTAAGCGGCCAAACCCAGCAGCGCCTCCTGTTCGAGGGCGCGGCGGGCAAAGTTGATTGACGCATCGCCCTCGACGATCTCGCGGGCCAGCGCGCGATCCTGGCTGCGCATCGCCTCCAATGACTTTTCCAGCGCCAGTCCGACCTGCTGCGCGAGATCGGCCAACCCGTGCTTCAACGACTCACGCTTTTTCTCGACCAACAGTTTGGAGTGGATCATGGGGTGCTCTGGGATGGTAAGGCGCTATCGGTGCGGGCGCGGATCGGCTGACTGCCCAACATAACGGAGCAGTCTTACGGTTTGATTACCATCGGCCCTGTGGTCGCTCTGCGCGCATGGCTCGTTGTGGCGATACCATCAGCGGCTCGTTTGCCGACAGTCACACTCCGGTAACCCGCGGGCGCAGACCTGGGGTTAGGATTGTCCCCAGATCGCGTTCAATCTGGGAGTTTCTCATGCGTATCCGTGTCCTCTCGCTCGCCGTGGCGTCCCTGTGCTCCTTGCCGGTCGCGGCAGTCTGTCCCGGCGGTGCACCGCCGACCAAAGTGGAATTCACCGGCATGTCGGCGCCGGCCACCGCCGACGAGAAGGCCGACATCTATACGCGTGCCACGTTGCAGATGACCTGCGCCGACGGTCAAACGACGGCTGTTCCGTTGAGTTACCACCAGATCTTCGCTACCACCGACCGCGTCGGCGACGCGATGGTCGGCGGGTTGTTCACCGCTGCCGGGACGCCGCTGACCGATCGGGATGGTCAATTGGCTTCCGACAGTCCGGACGGGACCTCGCTCATGCAGATCGCGGGTCTGACCGTGCCCGGCGCGGCTGGCCATCCGCTGGCGCTGGTCACCCAGTTCGAGTTCCGTGAATTACCCCCGAATGACGGCAGCAGCACTGGCTCGTTCTGGTCCAAACTGCCCGCCACCGTCGGGTTGACCCTGCTCGACCAGGACCCGGCGAGCGGTCGGCTGACAGCCAAGCACTACCGCCCGATCGATTTCTCCGCGGTCCATGGCGGCTGGATCCACTGTGGTGCCACCCTGTCCCGCTGGAACACCCACGTCGGTTCCGAGGAGTACGAGCCCGACGCCAAGGTCCACGGCGGGGGCGTCAAGGCCGAGGGCTCGGATGACAAGACCGATATCGCGAGTTTCAGCCGCTATTACTTCGGCGATCCGGCCGCCGCTAACCCTTACCATTACGGACTGTTGCCCGAGGTCACCGTGGCCGCGGACGGCACCGCGCGGGTGGTCAAGCACGCTGCCGCCGGCCGTTTCGCCCGCGAGATGCAGATCATGGCCGCGGACGACCGCACCGCGATCAGCGGCGACGACGGCAAAAACACCGGGCTCTTCATGTTCGTCGCCGATCAGGCGCAGGACCTCTCCGCCGGGACCCTGTATGCGGCCAAACTCGCCCCGGCCGACGCGGCCGACGGTGATCGTTTCAACCTGCAATGGGTGCGCCTCGGCCATGCGACCGACGCTGAGATCAAGGCCATCGTCGATCGCGGGATTCGTTTCAGCGACCTCTTCGATGTTGCCGAGACCGACCCGAATGACCCGAGCTTCACCAAGGTGTTGACCTATAACGGTACCGAGTGGCTCCGACTCAAGTCCAGCACCGCCTTCGACGTGGCGCAGGCCGCCGCCTTCCTCGAGACCCGCCGCTACGCCGCCCTCCTGGGTGCCACCACTGAATTCTCCAAGATGGAATACATCGCCTACAACCCGACCGACAAACGGTTCTATATCACGATCTCGCGGGTCGAGGCGGGCATGGTCGACACGCAGGGCGCGATCCGGCTGCCACCCAACGACGGCGGCATGGTCTTCGAGATGCTGACCGCCGCTGGCCAACAGGACACCCGCGGCACCCCGATCGATAGCGCCTATGTCGGTGTCAGCCTGGCCCCAATCCCCGAACTGACCGGCGGATGGCTGGGCAAGAACAACCTGGATGCCGAAGGCAATGCGTGCAGCCAGGATCGGATCTGCGGTCCCGACAACATCGTCTATGCCGATGCGATCCGCACGCTGTTCATTGGCGAGGACACCGGCAGACGCAACAACAACTACCTCTGGGCCTTCAACATCGACACCCGTAAGCTTGCGCGCATCCTCTCGGTGCCCATGGCTGCCGAGGTGACCGGTCTGACGCTGGCACCCGACTACAATGGTCACGCCTATCTCATGGCCAACTTCCAACATCCCGGTGACGAAGCCATCGATGCCTATAAGGGTGCCGATCACGCCGAGGTCGTCAGCAAGATCAATGCGAAGTGGGGCGATCGCAAGAAAGCGGCAATCGGGTATATCGGCACCGCCGAGGGGGCCCTGCCGGCATTGCAGTGAGGGGGTAGGTAACAAGCGATAGGTTAGACAACGAATACAATCGTTGTCGTAATCGGAGAAGCAATCTGGCTCCCATGCTCCTGCGTGGGAGCACGTGCGGGCACTCCGCGTCCGGCGCCGAGACCGGACGCGGAGCGCCCGCTAGGCATTCCCACGCGGAGCGTGGGAACGAGAAAGAAAACGAGTCAAGCCCTCACACGTACAGCGGCGCCATGCGCCGCCAATAATGGCCGCGATGGGCGCGTCCCTGCCACTCGTGCAAAGCGTGCCCAATGCCCTTCTCCCACAGTAGCCGGCTCAGGTAACGATTGTTGTCGAGGAAGGGGTCCTGGTCGCCGATGACCAGCACGATGTCCATGCGCCGCAGGGCGGCGAGCCGCTCCGGGCAGTGGAGATTGGCGAGATACTGCGCCGGGGTATGGAAGTAGGTCAGTTCATCCCGGTGCCCGCTGAACAGGTCGCGAAAGCAGTCGACATTCAGGGTGAGATCATAGCGCCCGGAGAAGGCCGCGACTTTCTGAAAGAGATGGGGATGGCGCAGCGCGATATTGACGGCATGGAAGGCTCCCAGGCTGCACCCGTGAGCAATGGTGCAAGGGTGGCGATTCTTCATCGCCATCAGCGGCAGCACTTCGTTGAGGATGTAGTCCTCGAAGGCACAGTGGCGGCGGATGCGATCCGCGGGGTGGCACCAATCGCAGTAGAACGACTCCCAGTCGACACTGTCCACGCAATAGATTTGCAGTTGGCCCGCCTGAATCTTGTGGCCCAGGGCCTCGACCAGACGGAGGTCTTCGTATTCGTGGAAGCGCCCGTCGCGGGTGGGAAACACCAGTACCTTGGCTCCGCCATGGCCAAAGACCAACAGCTCCATGTCCCGGCCGAGCCGGGCGCTGTACCAACGATGGTATTCGCGATTCATGATAACCTGCCGGGTGGATGTCTCAAGCGGAAACGCCAGGATTTTAGTCCTCCAAGGTTGCAATACCGTGAACCGACGTCACAGTGGCCCGAAGAAAGCCCATAGCTCGGCCAGCAGTTCCCGTTCCCGCCGCGTCCGGTCCGGATAGTCGAAGTGTCCTGCCGGCAGTACGAACAGGCGTTTGTCTCCCCGGATGGCGTTGTAAACCGCGAACTGCCCAGGCGGTGCGACGGCCGGGTCGAACCGGGCGGCGGCCAGATGCATGGGTTGTCGGATGTACCTGGCGGCGACGGCCGCATCGTAGTACGCCAGGGTTGTTTGAACGTCGCTTCGGGTCCGCGCGTAGCGCTGGACGGCAGCGGCGCTGCCGACGCTCGGCAGGCTGAGGCGCAGGGGCTGGTGGCCGAAACTGGGCACGTTGAGGTGACCACGACCGACGCGGTGATCCCAGGCCAGGGCCATGGCCCCGATACCGCCGCCGAAGCTGATGCCCAGGTAAGCGACGTGACCGGCCAGTTCGGGGAAGAGCCCGAGCAGGGCCGAGACCCCGGTCCAGAGATCATCCACGCAGCCGCCCAGGATGTAATGATCCCGCCGATCGATATCATGGAGCACATGCCAGGAGGGGTCGTCGGAAATCGGCGGCCGACGGCTGCGGCTCAGGCCCCGGAAACAGGGGATCAGGTAGGCGCCATCGTCGCGGGGCAGGTCGAACGGTGGCCGGTCGACCCCGCCGTAGCCGTGACCCAGCACGAAACCGCGTCGCGGCGGTCCGGCGTTGGGTGTCAGGAGCCAGCCGCGGATGGGAAAGGCGTCGGTCGAGTCGTATTCCAGGTCATAGACCCGGAAGCGCGGGTGGGCATCGACCGAGAGCCGCAGCCGGGGGTTGGGTGTGACCGCCGCCGCGCGGTCGTAGCGGGCGCGCCAGAACGCGACGAAATCGGCCGGTTCGGGCGGGAGCTCTACCGCCAGCAGGTCATCCAGGCTGTAGCCGTAACCGGGATCGAAAGGGAAGTCGTGGGCAAAGGGCATGAGGCGAAACGAAACCATCATAAATTGGCGTCAGGGAGAATGATACAGTGCGGACCGGCGGCCGTGCAGATCGCGCAATGGCCGGGTTCATGATCACGGCCCCCACGCCGCCGCGGGTGGACTGCACTGCGTTTGTCCACTCTACGATGTTGCGTGGTGGGAACCCTGCTGACCAAGGCCGACGCGACTTGGACGGTTCGCTCGCTGCACAGCCTGCAACCGCCCATCAGCAGCCTGTAGGGTCCGCTGTGCGGACCGACGGCCGGTAGGGTCCGCTGTGCGGACCGACGGCCGGTAGGGCCCGCTGTGCGGACCGTCGGCCTGTAGCATCCGCTGTGCGGACCGCCAGCCACGCAGATAGCTCGGGTGGCCCGGTTGATGACCGCGGACGCCTGTATCCCCCAATCAGGAGCGGAGCGACGCAATGACGATTGATGAGAAGCAATTTGACGGCATGGATTGGATCAAGGCCGAGCTCGAGGACAGCTTTGATGAAGACTTCGAGCTGGAGTTGTCCGAGCCGGCGATCTCCATGGAATTGCGAAAGCTTTACAAGCGCAAACATCCGGCGACCCTGGACCGTCTGACCTACTTCAAGGCGTTGCTGACACTGCAGGCCGAGCTCATCAAGCTTCAGGACTGGGTGGAGCACACCGGCGAGAAGGTGGCGGTGATCTTTGAAGGCCGGGATTCCGCGGGCAAGGGCGGTGTCATCAAACGGATTACCCAGCGTCTCAACCCGCGGGTCTGTCGGGTCGTAGCGCTGGTCAAGCCGACTGAGCGCGAGCGCACCCAATGGTATTTTCAGCGCTACGTGCCGCATTTGCCGTCCGGCGGCGAGATCGTGCTGTTCGATCGCTCCTGGTACAACCGGTCCGGCGTGGAGCGCGTCATGGGCTTCGCCTCACCCGATCAAGTGGAGCAATTCTTCCAGGACGTGCCGGAGTTCGAGCGGATGCTCGTCCGCTCGGGCATTCGCCTGATCAAGTATTGGTTCTCGATCACCGACGAGGAACAGCAGTTGCGCTTCCTGATCCGGATTCATGATCCGCTCAAGCAATGGAAACTCAGTCCCATGGACCTCGAATCACGGGTTCGCTGGGAACTCTATACGAAGGCCAAGGAAGAGACTTTTGCGCGGACCAACATCCCCGAGGCGCCCTGGTTCATCGTTGAAGGCAACGACAAGAAGCGCGCACGGCTCAACTGCATTCATCACCTGCTCGAGCAGATCCCCTACGAGGACGTGCCTCACGAGGAGATCACTCTGCCCGAGCGGGTTTTCAACCCGGACTATGAGCGTGCGGTGTTGCCCCCGGAGTTGCAGGTACCGAACCGCTACTGAAGCCGCTCGTGTCGCTCCTGACACCGCGTGCAGCGGGTCGCGTTCGGCACGTGCATCAAGCGCTTCGCAGGAATCTCGCAGCCACAGTCCAGGCAGGTTTCGCGACCTGGCGCGCGGCTCGTGCGCGCGCGAATCGCGGCGATTGCCAGTTCGGTCACTTGGTCGATACGACACTGTGCAAGGTCGAGTTCGTCAGCAAAGCGTTCCAATGTAGCCGTCTCCGGGTCTGTGGTCGCGAACCTGGAGCATCGCAGAAGGATGTGACAACCGCATGACTTCGGATGTCCAACGCGATCAACAGCGACCGGAACGCCGATCGAGACCGTCTCACGCACTACCGGCACTGCATGCATATTCAAACTCCGGATCAATAGTGGCGCGCCCCGCGCAAGGGCTGGCGGACGATCCCGAAGGCACCGCGGCGCTGGAGACCTTCCAGCGCTGAACCCGCCAGTTAGGCCGGCGGCAATTTGCTGCGGGCGCTGGTGCGCGGCGACCTGTCCGCAGCCGACGACGCCTGCTCCGCGGTCCTGTCGCAGTCGGACGGCGACGTGCTGACGAGGTACCAGGTTTCATGCTGCTGTTCCTGCGCGAGGCCGCCCGCCGCGGTCACGGGGATGCGTTGCTGAGCGACCTGCGGGACCGCGGCATCGCCGATACGCACTGGCCGCTCGTCGCCGCCTACGAGGCCTACCTGCACGGCGAGGCGCGGCTCGCGGACGTGAACCCGGAGGTGCGCACGGCCGCACGGCGCATCTACGACTGGCTTGATGCCCCGCGGCGGTCGGAGCCGTCGGCGCCGCGCCGTTGACCTCCTGCGCCGGGGTCCGCGGCGCTGCCGCCGGGGCGGCGGTGGCCAAATTTGCAGATCGAGGCTACCGCTCGCGCCAGTCGGCCTGGCCCTCAGTGTGCCGCTGCTCCGGCCTCCCGCGCCGACCGCCGCTTGACCAAGCGCAGCCCAAGCCACGCCAGGCTGACGACGAAGGGCAGTGCGATGCCCATGCCGAGCGACGCGTCGACCGGGAAACCGCCTTGCTCAAGTCCCTTGAGCGCGTAGCCGATGAGCCCCAGCCCGTAATAGCTGATCGCGATGACTGAGAGTCCCTCGACCGTCTCCTGGAGACGCAGTTGCAGGTGCGCGCGGCGATCCATGGACTCCAGCAGTTGCCGATTCTGCTCCTGCAGTGAGACCTCGACCCGGGCGCGCAACAGGCTGGTCAGTCTGGCCGCCCGTTCGGCCAGGTCGGTCTGGCGCAGTTGTGTCGACTCGCAGGTGGCGATTGCGGGCGCCAGCCGGGCGTCGAGAAACTCGGTGATGGTCTGCAGGCCTTCAATGCGTTGCTGACGCAGTTGTTCGAGCCGCTGGCGGACCATCCCGTAGTAGGCCCGCGAGGCGTCGAAGCGGTAGGTCGTGCGCGCCGAGATCTCCTCGATCTCGGCCGCGAGATGGGTGAGTTCGGCCAGCAGGTCGCTCTCGAAGCTCGGGTCTGCCGTCTTCCCCCGGTTGGACATGCGCGATGCCAGCAGCGCCAGTCGGCGATCGGCCTCGCTGAGCGCGGGTGACACTTCACGTGCCAACTGAAACCCGATCAAGGCGAGTGCCCGGTAGCAGTTGATTTCCAGTATCCGTTTGGCGAGTCGGCCGGCCTGATTCTTGGACAGGCTGCAGTCGCGCACCAGGATGTGCACGAAGCCATCGGCATTGATCTTGAAGTCCGTCCAGACGCGTGCCGACCCGCCGACTGCCTCGGACCCGATGACTGCATTGCCGTCGAACAGCGCGCCGAGTGCGTCGGCGTCGCGTTCCGGCATCGCGCAGGAATCGACGGCCATCGAGACCGCGGCCATCACCTCGCCGGGTAGTTCGCTCAGCCAGTCGACGGGGAGTTCCTGGAGCACGGGTGCAACGAAGGGGTGTTCGAACGCGCCTTGCTTGCTGAAGGTGTAGGTGACGAATTCAGTGTGACGCTCCCAGCGCACGCGCAGCGGTCCCAGGTCGGCCCAGTAGTGCAGATCGATCGTTTCGGGGATCGGCCGCCCATAGAGCCCCAGCAGTCGCTTGAGATGCTGGACCTGGCGGCCGGTTCCGCGCTCACCGCACACCACGGCGAGATGAGAGACCCGTTCCGGAGCGCGGAGCGGTTCGAAGGTGCGGGCGTGAAGCTCGGCCGTGACGATACGACGGAGCGGATGCTCTCGGAAGACCAGGGACATGATGTGGATGATCCGTAGTGGGATGCGCGCACGTCACTGAATTGACTGACGGACGGCATGAATTGTATGGGGTGGCGTCAGCGCTTGGCCGGCCGTGGCGTTGGTCCGGAGCATTCTTCAGACGGGGTCTGCTGACCCAAGTGTACCGTTTGCGAATCCCGGTGACCGTCTCTGCGGTCACGGGGTCGATGCGACACTGCGCTGGAGCGCATGAGACGCTGCCGGACGCGATCTTCGCAGACGGGTGTGACGCCGGTATGATGCCTCGTGTTCGAACCGATCGACAACGGCCTGGGCTTGCCAGGTGCGACTCCGGCCACTCCGGCAGACCACCATCCGGCGGGGGTTTCCGATGCCTGGGCCGCAGTGTTCCAAAGGACTTCGTCGGGCGTTCGGTCGGGTCGATCCACCGGGGCGTGCCGGGTTTCAGTCGTCCTTCACCCACTGGTCGCAGCACCGTCACTTGGGCGAAACGTCGAGTGATTATCCTCTGCTGCGGTGCAGCATCGCAACCCTGCGCCAGTTGATAGCCGTCGCATGGGATAACCAGACATCAGCGCGTGTTTAATGCCAGCCCCTCCACCAAAGGTTTGTCTGGATATCAGGGGCGACGGATACACCCTGTCAGCGAAACGACTCCAGCGAGGAATCCATGACTGCCGACCTCGCGTGTGGCGTGCGGTCGTCCGGTCATCAAACAGGAAGCAGATCATGCTCGATTCAGATTATTTCAACCTTGACGGCAAAAAGGGGCTGGTGCTCGGGATTGCCAACGAGCACTCGATCGCCTACGGCTGTGCCCGCGCCCTCCGCACCCTGGGAGCGGATCTGGCCGTCACCTATCTCAACGAAACGGCGCGTCCCTATGTCGAGCCGGCCGCCGCGGCAGTCGACGCCGAGATCTTCCTACCCTGCGACGTGATGGTGCCGGGTGAACTGGAGTCGGTCTTCTCGGCCATCCGCGAGCGTTGGGGGCGACTCGATTTCGTGGTCCATTCCATCGCTTTCGCGCCGCGCGAGGACTTGCAGGGCAGGCTGATCGACTCATCAGCCGAGGGGTTCGGGCTGGCGGTGAATGTCTCCGCCCATTCCTTTCTGCGGATGGCCCACCTGGCCGAGCCGCTGATGTCCGAAGGCGGTTCACTCTTCGCTTTGACCTTCTACGGGGCCGAAAAAGTCTTGCCCACCTACCACCTGATGGGCCCGATCAAGGCGGCCCTGGAGGCGGCGGTGCGCTACACCGCGGCCGAACTGGGGCCGCAAGGGATTCGCGCCTTCGCGGTCTCGCCCGGTCCCTTGCCGACCCGTGCCGCGTCCGGTCTCAAGGGCTTTGATGTCCTGATGGCCGCCGCGCGGCAACGCGCACCCCTGGGCCGGCTGGCGGACATCGACGACGTGGGTGCGGTCGTCGCCATGCTCGCCACCCGCACCGGCGCCATGCTGACCGGGCAGACCATCTACGTCGACGGAGGATTCCACATCATGGGCTGAGTAGCTGTGCCCAGGATCGCCTGAGCGATGGGGTGGTTGCTGTCGCCGCGTGGCGAACCCGCCGGATTCGGGCGATGGACGGGGTGAAAAGCACTTCGCGCGCCGCTCGCCTCTGAACTATGATTCGTGCGGTGGGTAGGTCCGGCATATCTGGAGGTTCTGTGATGACACCGCTCGAAAAAGTCGACGCCTTGTATGACGAACTCGTTGCCTGGTACGGCGAGGGACAAGACCGGGAGATCCGGGCCGCATCCAAATTGCTGATGATCGCTTTGCTCAAGCTCAAGGAGCATGGCGGATTCGGCTGGCAGGGTTTGCTCGAAGAGTATGTACTCATATTGAAGAACGATCCCGAGCGCTACCGGGAGATGCTCGAGTCCAACCGCGGGGAAGGGAGAAGCGGGATGAACCCCGCAGCCGGTCGAGGCGTCGATCGCGACAGCCGGACCTAGGGGCCGGTTTTCAACCTGCCCGACACCAAGGCCATGTGGCAATGTCGTTGGCGAAGTGATAACAGCCTCCGCCCTGACGCGGCTTCGTCGCCGTACGGCAAGACAGGATCTGCCCCATGGCTTTAGGACACGCTCGTTATGCCTGACACGTTGATCTGGACCGCCTTCTGGATCGGGATCCTGAGTGCCGTGTCACTGCCCATGGGGGCATTGGTGGCACGCTTCTGGACCCCGAGTGATCGGGTGACCGCGATGCTGATGGCCTTCGGTGGGGGGGCCCTGCTCGCCGCATTGACCATCGACCTGGTGGCCGCGGCCGTGAATCGCGGGCACTTCAACGCACTCGCACTCGGGGCGGTGGGCGGCGGCCTGCTCTTCGTCCTGTTGAACCAGTTGGTCAACGACTTTGGCGGTTTTGTTCGCAAGGCATCGACCACCTATTACCACTTGCGGCGCCAGGAGCACCATCGGCTCCAGCGGATCATCGGCCAGGTCGCACGGTCCGAGCTGTTCAGCGACCTCAGCGATGCGGATTACAAGACACTGGCCGCGTCCGTCACCAGTGTCGACTTTGCGAAAGGTAGTTCCATCTTCGAGGCCGGTGATCCGGCCGACGCGGCTTACATCCTGGCCTCCGGAAGCGTGGAGATCTACGACCCGGCGGACCAGAATCGCCTGCTGGCCCGACTCGGACCCAACGAGGTCTTCGGCTGGTATTCGACGCTCACCGGCGCGCCTACCAGCGATACGGCGATTGCCGCCACCGATGCCTGCGTTTGGGTAGTCCCCAAGGACAGTCTGGACGGGTTGTTGCGCGGTTCAACCGGCTATGTCCAGGTGGTGCATCGCCGTTTGCGCAGTCGCGAGACCTTGGAGTATCTGGTCGGGCGCCAGCGCATGGCCCAAGAAGTCGCCGAGGCCTGGCTGGACCGCGCCGCCCAGTCGTTGCTGCGCACCGGGACCATCGTCAAGCCGGAGACACAGGTCTGCAGCGGATTCGGGTTCCGCTCCCACCTGTCGCAGATCCGCCGCATCCCGCTGTTCGACGGATTGCCCGCGGACGAACTCGACCTTGTCTCCAGTTGTTTGATCTATAAAGTCCATCCTCAAGGTCGGACGCTTTTTGTCCAGGATCAACCAGCCTCTCGCCTCTATCTTGTCGAGCGCGGCCAAGTCAGCCTGATCGATCCGGAGCACACCTACCTGGAGCCCAAGGTGCTGCGGGCGGAGGATGCGGTCGGCGGACTGTCCTTTCTCACCGGGGCCAAGCATACCAAGACCGCCGTGACCACCGAGGAGACCGCGGTCTGGGAACTCCGCCGTCGGGACCTCGACCGAATCCTGGGTCGAGCGCCAAGACTGACCCAGCGGATCCGCGGATTTTTTGGCGGCGGTGAGGTGGCCGCCTATTTGGTCGAGCGTGTCCATCTGCCGGCCGACCAGGCGGCGCGCTGGTGCCGGACGGCTGAGCGCGCCTTGGATCAACACCAGCCGATCCCGCCGGTCGCGGCTCTCACCCTGGGTCATGCCCAGCACGGCGGGGCGCCCTTGGCGATTTTTTTGGGCATCACCCTGGACGGCATTCCGGAGTCGCTGGTGATCGGGTCCAGCATGCTTCATTCAGCGATCAGCATCTCGTTGATCGTAGGACTCTTTCTCTCCAATTTCCCGGAGGCTCTTTCCAGTTCAGTCGGTATGCGTGCGCAAGGCATGGGTTTCGGTCGCGTCATCGGTATGTGGACTGCGCTGATGCTGATCACCGGGGTCGGAGCGGCTGCCGGCAGCGTCTTCTTCGAGGGCGCCGAACCTCATTTGTTCGCGATCGTGGAGGGCTTGGCGGCAGGTGCCATGCTGACTATGATCGCCGAGACCATGTTGCCCGAAGCCTATCTCAAGGGCGGCAATGTCGTGGGCTTATCGACCCTCGCGGGCTTCCTGATCGCCATCTTTTCAAAGACCTTGGAGCCGGTTGACGCGACCGGGCACCGGCCCCATATCCGAACCGAGCCCGCCGCTGCGCAGTTGATCGTGAGTCGCCGGGACAACCCTATTCATCGAACAGTCACGCAGGCGTCATGGAACGTTAATCTGCGGTCCGTACCATCCAGCCTCGGGACGAGCCGGATCGTCAGGGCGCAGAAGCGATTGACAACCAAGCGGAGAGGTAACACATGTTGAAACAGCATCTCACATGGGGCGCGCTGCCTGGCATCCTAGTCATGGGCGTTGCCGCGATCAGTGCAACGCCCTTACCTGAAAACGGCATCAATCCCTCGGTGCAGGATTACGCCTCCAGCATTCCGCAAAAGAGCTTTCAGCGGGTTGCGACCTTTGGCAACTACCTCAATCTCGACCCGGCAGCGCGTGACGAGGAGACGGTGTCGGAGATTATGGCCGCGACGAAAGACGGCAGGCTGCTCGTCTACACTGACAGTCCCGGCGAACGGATCGGTTTCGTCAACATCGCGGACCCCGCGAGTCCGCTGCCGGAAGGCACACTCGCCATGGGCGGAGAACCCACATCGGTCGATGTGCTGGGCAACGACTACGCGCTGGTGGCCGTCAATACCAGTGAGAATTTTATCAGCACCAGCGGCAAGTTGGTGGTTGTCGATATCAACACCAAGACGGTAACCGGTGAGATCGACCTGGGCGGTCAACCGGACTCGATCAAAATCAGCCCGGATGGCAACTATATTGCTATTGCGATCGAAAACGAGCGTGATGAGGATGTCACGGTCGCTGGAGTGGAGGGCGGATTGCCTCAGGTGCCGGCCGGATACCTCGCCATCCTGGATATCAAGGGCATGAATCCTATGAACTGGGTGCGGCGCGATGTCGATCTGCGCGGTCTCGCGGCCTACGGCGGCGGCGATCCGGAACCCGAGTTCGTCGATGTCAATATCCATAACAAGGCGTTGGTCTCGCTGCAAGAGAATAATCACCTGGTCATCGTTGACCTAGTAAAAGGTCGGGTGACCAACCATTTCGATGCCGGTGCAGTCACTTTGGACGGCATCGATCAGACCGAGGACGGCATCATTTCACGGACCGAGTCACTCGACGATATTGCGCGCGAGCCGGACGCTGTCGCTTGGGTCCCGGCCGGCGGTCAGCGTTTGAGCATGATCGCGACCGCCAATGAAGGCGATCTGTTCGGCGGCAGCCGCGGCTTTACGCTGTTCGACCGCGCGGGCCAAGTGCTGTTCGATAGCGGGGCTTCGCTGGAGGCAATCGCCGTACAGCACGGTCATTATCCGGAGGACCGCTCCGAGAACAAGGGAACTGAACCCGAGGCGATCGAGTACGGGCGTTTCGGCCGGGACGACTATCTGTTTGTCGGCTCAGAGCGCGGAAGTTTCGTTGCGGTCTACCAGTTGAAGGACGCGCGCCCGGTCTTTCAGCAATTGCTTCCCGCACCCCTTGGCCCGGAAGGACTGCTGGCCATTCCATCACGTCACCTGTTGATCGCCTCCGGTGAGAACGATGATCCGAGCTTTGGGGTTCGTTCCAGTCTCATGATTTATCAACTGGAAGCCGGTCAGCCGACCTATCCTCAAATCCTTTCCGACGATCCGTCCGGGTCCCCGATTCCCTGGTCTGCGCTGTCCGGAATGGTTGCTGTGCCCGATCAGCGTGACACCCTGCTGGCGGTCTGGGATTCGTATTACAGCGAGAGCAGGATTTTTACGATCGATGTCTCAAGCAAGCCAGCCGTGATCACCGCGTCCCTCAAGATCGAGGGTGGAAGCGGTAATTATGATCCGGAAGGTATCGCCGTGGCGCCGGACGGGACCCTCTGGATCGCCAGCGAAGGCAACGCGAGTGACTCCAGGCCTAATCGGTTATTGCAAGTCGATGCGCGCACGGGCCAGGTCCTCCAGGAAATCGGCTTGCCTTCCGACATCCTCGCCTGTCGCCGCGCGTCGACTCGCCGGGGGACACTCGGTTCCGGCTTCGAAGGCGTCTCGGTTCGGCCCAGTGTCGATGGCTACCGCCTCTTTGTCGCCCAGCAGCGCGGATGGGACTACACCACACCGGACTGTGAGGCGCTCGACGACGATGCCGGCGGGTTGAATCCTCTCGGACAGCCGAATCAGACTCGCATCTGGATCTATAATCCGCAGGTAATGACCTGGAAACACATTGCCTGGGACTTGGCGCCGTTACCGGATCATGCGGAATGGGTGGGTCTCTCGGAGATCACCCGCGCGCCCGATGGGTCCCACATCCTGATTGAACGCGATAATCTCACAGGTGACTTCGCTGGTTTGAAGTCACTGGTCAAGGTGCCTGTCACTGCCACCGCCGACCGACTGGTCAGCAGCGGCGAGAAGTCGGTCGTTGATCTTATCCCGCGAATGAAAGCAAACGCCGGTTGGATCACCGACAAGCCGGAAGGCGTCGCGGTCACCAGCGACGGCAAGACCTTTGTGGTCACTGACAACGATGGCGTTGACGATTGGTCGGGCGAGACCTGGTTCCTTGATCTTGGGCGTTATCAGAGGTTGTTTCATTAAGGCGCCAGGTGGTCGGTCGTCAGTGGCTCGGCGGTGGTGGCGCAGAGCGCCCGTCCGATGCGTGACACCGCGAAGCGGTGTCACGTGCGTCACGGCAACGAAACATCGGTCATGGGGTAACGAGTCTGTCATCAGGCTCAGTGATAATCCAACGCGACACGTCTGTTTCCGGACGCTCGGAACGTCACTTCTTACTGGTTACGCGTCAACCGCATGCATACATCACTGGTGTCGCTACCATCTCGCTCAACCATCGGTCCGATGAAGACCATCGAACTGATCTGGTTCAACGCGGGGGGTGGTCATCGGGCGGCCGCGCAGGCGCTCGAGCGCGTCATCCGTGACCAGGAGCGGCCGTGGCACGTCCGTAACGCCAATTTGATGCAGGTGCTCGATCCGAAAGGGGTGTTTCGCCGACTCACCGGCATCGAGCCGGAAGATCTTTATAACAAGCGGCTGGCCAGCGGATTCACGTTAGGGCTGACACAGGAACTCAAAGTGCTCCAGCGTGCGATCCGCTGGGGTCATGACGCCATGGTCCAGCGGCTGACGGCGCACTGGCACTCCACCCGTCCAGATCTGGTCGTGTCACTGATTCCGAACTTCAACCGTGCCCTGCACGACAGTCTGGCGTTGGCCCGGCCGGGCGTGCCGTTCGTCACCGTGCTGACCGACATGGCCGACCATCCGCCTCACTTCTGGATTGAGCCAGACCTTGCGCAGCATGTGGTCTGTGGCACTGATCACGCGGTCGCTCAGGCACTGGCGGCCGGCTGCAAGACGGGTTTTGTACATCGCAGCAGCGGCATGATTCTGCGTCCGGGTTTCTATGCGGCGGCGCCTGGTCAACGGGTCGCCGAGCGGGTGCGCGAGGGACTGGACGCGCATACGCCGACCGGGCTGGTGCTGTTCGGCGGCACGGGTTCGCGGGCGATGAAGGGGATTGCCGCGCGCTTGCCCGACATCCCCCTGATTCTGATGTGCGGGCGCAACGCCGCGTTGGCCGATGCGTTGCGCGCGCTGCCGGCGCGGGCGCCGCGGGTGGTGGTGGGGTTCACGACCGAGGTGGCGCGGTGGATGGGCCTGGCCGATTTCTTCATCGGCAAGCCGGGGCCGGGCAGTCTGAGCGAGGCGGTGCAGTGTGGATTGCCGGTGATCGTGACCCTGAACCCCTGGACCATGCCGCAGGAGCGCTGGAATACCGAATGGGTGCGCGAACGTGGTCTAGGCGTCGTACACCGTAGTTTCTTGAACGTCCGGGCGGCGGTTGACGAGGTGATACGCAATCTGCCGGAGTACCAGACGCGCGTCCGCCGGATCGACAATCGTGCGTTGTACGAGGTACCGCAGATTCTGGAGCGTATCCTAGAGCAGGCACGAACGCCGGTTTTCAATGTACGCCAAACTCCTGTGGTGGTGTCGTCCTCCGGCTATCCGCGCGATGTCATCAGGGTACCGCGGCGTGCGCGGACCTAGCAGATCTATGACTCCTATCAGGTGAGACTATGAACACTACGTTTGCCGCAATCGGCTGCGTTGTGCTGTCGGTGATGGCGCAATTCCTGATCAAGGCCGGTATGTCGAGTGTTGCGGTGACGACCGCGCTCGCGCAGCCTGCCGGTCTGCATACGGCCGTGGCTTTGATGCTGGACCCCAAGATCATCGGCGGGTTTACACTCTACACGCTCGGGGCCGTCGCCTGGCTGAGCGTCCTGGCGCGCTGGGATGTCAGTAAAGCCTACCCGTTAGAGGGTCTGGGCTTCGCGCTGGCGCTGGTCGTCGGGTTCATGATCGGCGAGCAGGTCACCTTGATGCGCACGTTCGGAGTGTTACTGATCTGCGCTGGCGTATTCGCGATCAGTGCGAGCTGACGGTTCCTGAAAACCAGCGCTGTACCCCTATCTGCGCAAGTCAATTAGGAGACACTTTCGGCGTCGTTGTCGTTGTCGTAATCGTAATCGAGAGTTAGGATCTTCACCATGGCTCTTACGTACCGCTTCGCTACGTGGTTCTTGTGTTGCGAGCATCAGCCGATCGACATCGGGCTGCCGATGCCTGAAGTGTCTCGCTTCGCCGATTGCGAATACGACAACGACTACGATGGCATTCGTCGTTAGACCTATTTCCGACTCGTTACTAACCCGGAGGTCGACATCCAGATGGCATACGAACAAATCATCGGTGAACACACCTATGTCTTCGATGTGGACTATGGGGAAGAGCACGAGTGCGCGCGGATCATCGTGCGTTCCGCGGAGGGAGGGCCCGAAGGATTGTTTCTGATCGACGCGGAGGGTGTCGCCGAACCGGCCGATGACATCGAGGGTTTCGGAGCAAATCCGGCCGCCGCTGATGGTCTGTGGCCGCTGCCGCCCGATGAGCTGATCGAGGATGCGCGGCGGATCGCGGCGGCCAAAGGGAGCGCCGACTAGGCTCCGGTCGGCAGCGAGCCGACCATGAGGAGTGGGTCGCGGCCAGTTTCCGGATGGTCGCGGCTGTTCCGCGTTTCGCGCCAAGTCTCGACTATATGTTCCGGGCGGGTCGCTCATGGCTTGTATATCAATATGTTATCATAGGTCACGGTGCCGATCACGGCTGGTGGAACCACGATCGAGGCCGACCGGCACTCGCTATGTCACCGTCCGTTCGTCGGATGTCATAGAACAGTCACGAAATCGTCACAGCACCATGGGGCTTCTGCTGCGACACTTGAACCGCTGATACCAAGCGCGGCCGCCTCGATGGGCGCCGCCTTCCCTTTCAACCTACTTGGGAGTCATCACATGCAAAAGGCATCCGTCATCAAAGCGGTGTTGACCGCTGGTTGCGTCGCGCTGTTCGCCCTGTCGGGGCCGGTGAGCGCCGAGGTCAAGCTCAACGGCTCGGGGGCGAGTTTCCCCTTTCCGATCTACTCAAAATGGTTCAAGGATTTCAGTAAAGAGAATAAAGATATACGCGTCGACTATCAATCCAAGGGCAGCGGTGCCGGCATCCAAGACCTGATCAATGGCACCGTGGACTTTGCCGCCTCGGATGCCGCCATGGAAGACGCCGAAATCGCCAAGGTCAAGCAGGGCGTCGTGCTGCTGCCGATGACCGCCGGTGAAATCGTGCTGATCTATAACCTGAAAGGCGTGAACGAGCTCAAGCTGTCGCGCGCCGCCTATGCCGGGATTTTCAGCGGCACCATCACCAAGTGGAACGACCCGGCCATCGCTGCCACCAATCCGGGTGTAGCCCTGCCGGATAAAGCGATCACGGTGGTGACCCGCTCCGACTCATCCGGCACCTCCTATGTGTTTTCCGGTCACCTGGCCGCCATCAGCGAAACGTTCGACAAGACGGTTGGCAAGAGCAAGCAGCCCAACTGGCCATCCTCCGGCAAGTTCGTCGCTGCTCCTAAGAATGATGGTGTCACCGCTCAGGTGCAGCAGAACGAGGGTGCCATCGGCTATGTCGAGTACGGCTACGCCAAGCTGACCGGCTGGAAGCAGGTTGCCCAACTCGAGAACAAGTCGGGCAATTTCGTCGCCGCGGGGCCGCAGACCGGCGCCGCCGCGCTGGCTGCCTCCGAGTTCTCCGGCACTACCCTGCCGAACAGTGACGTGCCCAACCTGATTGCCTGGAACTGGGACCCGGCGGGCGCCGATTCCTATCCGATCGTCTCCTATACCTGGATGCTTTTCTATAAGGATCAGGACGACGCCAAGGCCGCGGCGCTGCGCAAGCTGGTGAAATACGGCGTCGAGGAAGGTCAGAAGATCGCCGATTCCATGGGTTATATTCCGCTGCCTGAGAATGTGCAGCAGAAGGTCATGGAGGCTGCCGAGTTCATTCAGTAGCCGGTGCGGGACGCTCTTTCAGCCGTAGGGTGCGGTGAGGGACGAACCGCACCGCGGGCGGTTGATGCGGTTCGTTCCTCACCGCATCCTACGGACGTTTTAATTTCCGGCACGGCCGCCATGCCAAAGCGTGCGGATGTCGCCGCCCTCATTCCTTTCCATTTTGTCAACCTGACAGGGTGACCATGGCTAACTTATTTGCATCAGCAGGCTCGGCGAGCAGCGTCTCGGGGCCGCCATCCGGCAGCGATTATGCAGCCGACAGCATTTTCCGCGGCCTAGCCTGGATCAGTGCTGCCCTCATCATTGCTCTCACCGTCTACATCCTAGTGGAGATACTGCGCGAGGCGGGCCCCGCGATGCAGGCCCATGGCGTGGGCTTCATCACCGGAACCACCTGGAACGTCAATACGCAGCAATTCGGCGTGCTGCCCGAAATTTGGGGCACGCTCTACAGCTCGCTGCTCGCGCTGTTCCTGGGGGGCAGTTTCGGTATCGCGATCGCCATCTTCCTGACCCAGGACTTTCTCGATCACCGGGTGGCCACGGTCTTCCGCACCATCATCGAAATGCTGGCCGCTATTCCCTCTGTGGTATTCGGGCTCTGGGGTATTTTCGTGCTGATCCCGCTGCTCAAGCCCGGTGCGGAGTGGCTGCACGGTCAGTTCAGCTGGTTCCCGCTGTTCAGTACCGATCTGGCGGGGCCTGGCATGGCCCCGGCCGCCTTGGTATTGGCGATCATGATCCTGCCGACCGTGGCGGCGATCTCGGTCGATGCCTTCCGGCGCATTCCCTATAAGGTCAAAGAAGCGGCCTACGGGATGGGCACCACCCGCTGGGAGGCCATCCTCAAGGTCATGGTGCCGACTGCCTCATCCGGTCTGCTGGCCGCACTGGTGCTCGGCTTCGGCCGCGCGCTCGGCGAGACCATGGCGCTCGCCATGTTGATCGGTAACGCCAACCAGATCAGCCTGTCGCTGTTCTCCCCCGCCAACACCCTGGCCTCGCTGCTCGCCTCCACCTTCCCGGAAGCCGGCCAACTCGAAGTCCAGGCACTGATGTACGCCGCGCTGGTGCTGTTGGTGATCACCTTCATCGTGAATGTGCTCGGTCTGGCGGTGCAGCAGTATACGATTCGCAAGTTCGAGGGTAAGAAATGAGCGACTTCGATCTCACGAAAGCGGTCGAGACCGCGCGCCCCATGCCGCAACTGGCCCGTCAGGGCTTCGAGGTGCGGGCGCTGAAAAGCGGTCTGCTCACCGGGCTGACCTGGCTCGCCGCGTTGATTGCCGCGGTGCCGCTCGTTTCAGTGATGTACCTGCTGCTGGTCAAGGGCGGCAGCCGCCTGTTCGGGGCCGATTTCGTGGAGGTCCTGACCGGGCTGCCGCCGGCCGGCTTTGAACTGGGCGGCGGCATCGGCCCGGCGATCGTCGGCACCCTGGTGATGGTCGGCATCGCGTCGGTCATCAGCATCCCCATCGGCATCCTGGCGGCGATCTATCTCGGCGTGCTGGAGCCGCGCAGCTGGCTGGCCAACACTTCGCGCTTCCTCGCCAAGGTGTTGACCGGATTTCCCTCCATCATGGCGGGCGTGTTCGTCTACGCGGTTCTGGTCATCCACTGGGGCTATTCGGCCTGGGCCGGCGGGATCGCCCTGGCTGTGCTGATGCTGCGCACGGTCGTCCTGGCGGCCGAGGAGGCGATCGCTCAGGTCCCCCAGCGGATGAAGGACGCCGCCTACGGCATGGGTTGCACCCGCACCCAGGTGATCTGGAAGGTGGTGTTGCCCACCGGTTTGCCGGGCATTCTGACCGGGGTCCTGCTGGCGGTCGCCGGCGCGGCCGGGGAATCCGCCCCCTTGTTGTTCACGGCGCTATTCAGCAATTACTTCATCTCCGAGCTGTCCGAACCCACCGCGTCGCTCTCGATCCTGATTTACAACTTCTCCGGCATGCCGTTCCCGAACCAGATCGAACTGGCCTGGACGGCCTCGCTGGTGTTGGTGCTGATCGTGCTGATGTTCAACATCCTGGCACGCCTGATCGGTCAGCCCAAGGTCTGATTTCACCGCTTACAAGGTATTGCAACCATGAACGCAGCAGCAGAATCGACGTTCGTCGCTGACCCCTACGCCGCCGTTGGTGAGGTCGTCATCGATTGCCAGGTCGATAAGATTTTCTACGGGGACTTTCTCGCCGTGCGAGACAGTCTGGTGCCCGTCGAGAAGCATAAGATCACCGGGTTTATTGGCCCCTCGGGCTGTGGCAAGTCCACGGTGCTGCGCAGCCTGAACCGCATGAACGATCTGATTCAGGTGTTCCGCTTCGAGGGCCGCGTGATGTACCACGGACAGGATGTCTATGGCCCCAAGGTGGACCCGGTGCTGGTGCGCCGCTACATCGGCATGGTGTTCCAGCAGCCCAACCCCTTCTCCATGAGCATCTATGACAACGTCGCCTTCGGGCTGCGGCTCAACCGTTTCAAGGGCGATATGGACGAGCGCGTGCAGAAGGCCCTGGAGCGCGCGGCCCTGTGGAACGAGGTCAAAGATAAGCTCAAGAACAGTGGTCTGTCGCTCTCCGGCGGCCAGCAGCAGCGCCTGTGCATCGCCCGCGCTATCGCCACCGAGCCGGACGTGCTGTTGATGGACGAACCCTGCTCCGCGCTGGATCCGATCGCCACCCGGCAGGTGGAAGAACTGATGCTGGATCTGAAGAAGAACTACACCCTGGCCCTGGTGACGCACAACATGCAACAGGCCACACGCGTGGCCGACACCACCGCCTTCTTCTCGGTGGATATCTCCCATGGCGGACGGACGGGCTATCTGGTCGAAATGGGTCCCACCGCGCAGATCTTCGAAGCCCCCAGGGAACAACTCACCAAGGACTACATCTCCGGCCAGTTCAGTTGATTCAGGTTGCGCGAGGGGAATCCGATGAAGGCTTCAAGACGATTCGCGGGGGCGGTGTTGGCGCTGCTGGCCGCCGTGGTGATTCCGGTGTGCGCGCAAACGCCCGCTGCGCCGCCGACGGCCCAGACCCCAGGACTCAAGCTCACCGGCGCCGGGGCGACCTTTCCCGCGCCGCTCTACCAACGCTGGATCCTCGATTATCGGGAGGTGCGTCCGGATTTGACCTTCACCTATGACGCCAAGGGCAGCGGCGAGGGCGTGAAGCGCTTCCTGGCCGGCACCGTGGATTTCGGCGCCAGCGATGCCGCGCTTTCGGATGCGGAGCTCAAGCAGGTCGATCCCCAGCGGGGCGCCGTCATGATCCCCATGACCGCCGGGATGGTGGTCCTCGCCTACAATATTCCTGGGGTGGCCGAGGGTCTGGTGCTCAGTCGGGAGGTCTATGCCGACATCTTCGCCGGCCGCATTCGCCAGTGGAACGACCCCCGGATCAGCGCCGCCAATCCCGGTTTGACCCTGCCCGCGAAGGCGATCATCCCGGTCGTACGGCGCGACTCCAGCGGCACCACCTTCGCCATGACCAACCATCTGGCGCGGGTCGACCCCGACTGGGCCCAGCAGGGCCCCGGGGTCGGCAAGCTGGTGGATTGGCCGGGTGCCGCCATGACCGCCAGCGGCAATGCCGGGGTCGCCCAGCGTGTCAAGATCACCGACGGTTCCATCGGTTATATGGAGTACGAGTTCGCCGAGCGGCTGGGACTGCCCATCGCGATTCTGCACAATAAGGCCGGCCAGCCGATCATCCCCAGCCCGGCTGCCGGACAGGCCGCATTGGCTTCGGCGACCGAGATCCCGGCGGATTTGCGGGTCTTTGTCCCGGACCCCGACGGGCCGGACGCCTATCCGATCGTCAGCTATTCTTGGCTGCTCTTGAACGCGCGCTATGCGGACCCGGCGAAGGCCGCGGCACTCAAGGACGCCCTGGCATGGGGGCTGGATGAGGGTCAGTCGGTCGCCAGGGATATGGGCTATTTGCCCTTGCCCGCGGCCATCATCGCCAAAGCGAGCGAGGTGCTGGCACGGGTTGAATGATGTCATGTGCGAGGCGCTGGGTACTTCTGGGTGGCCGAGATCGAACAGGCCACCTATGCACCCTCGCGGCCGCCTTTGAGTGCGCCCGGTCCGGACACGCGGTTTGGTTTGACGACGGCAAGATCGGTGGGGTGGTCTCCGCCAAGGATGGCGAGCGGATCGCCTTCCACCGTCATCCTCGCATTGCTGGTCATTGTTCCGGTGCTGGTATGCTCGCTATTGAAAGCAACGACGTTGGCGTTTGTCCTTCATGCCAAGCTCAGGGGCGCGGGACTTGTATCCGCACCGTTCATGTTGCGCTTTCATGACTGAGTATCTTGGAGTGTTGACTTTTCATTCACCGCTGTTAAAGTTCAACAGCATCGTTTCTGCCGGGTAGCAGTCCCAGCGATGTTCATCGAGCCGATAGTGCCGACAAGCAGTATCGGATCACTCTTGCTGATCAGGAGACAAGGTATGAAGCTTCCAGTGTTCTGCATGTTGTTTCTTTTCGGTGCCGTCGCCATTGCCGCAGAGGACGAGGCGGCCTTGAAGGCGCAAATGCATAAGGATTGCGCCCCGCTGTTTGCGCCGGGCGGCGCCTGTGCCGACTTGGCCAAGGGGACCAGAAAGTGCACGCGGATGAATCTGGCCAAGGGTGGGGCGGCCTGTGCAGAGTTTGAGAAGGCGCATCCCGCCTTCTTCGACGCCGGCATGAATGACGAAATGATCAAGAAGTAGGTCGGCGCAGAACGGCAAGACCGGTCGCGGTGAGGTCGGGCGGCTCCTGCGTTGCCCGACCTTTCTGTTTGTCATTCACCTCAAAGAAAGACCAGCCATTGAAGGCGATGGACCGATCACCGCCTAGGTGACCTACGCAAGCTAACAAAGGCGCGGCAGTTGCCGCGCCCCTTCCGGTTTCGGTGTTCGACTGATCAGGGAGCAGTCGGAGTACGGGATGGTACCTTCCTTGACGCGGGACATCCTGATAGACATCGCAAAGCGTATCGCTGCCGACCTCCACCCGGGTCACCGTGTTCGGGCCCCATGCCTGGGGCGCACCCTGGCCGAGGATAGCAACGTCGACCTGCTGGTTATTCTCGCCGACTCCGACGAGCCGCCCCGCCGTCGCGCCGTGCGCGCGCACCGCGCTTTGGGAGAAGTTTCCGCGCCGTGTGACATCATCGGTTGTCCGCGGACGAGATCAAGCGAACCAATCCGGTGCGTTCATCACTGCTGTTTCGCGCCTTGACTGAAGGGCAGCAATTGAATGGCTGATCTGCAGCGCCTGGACGCACTGGCCTGGCTGCGCCGCGCCCGCGATGATCTTACTTAGCGCCATTCGGCGCCCGCCTCAATTGGTGTTCAGCTCTCCCCGCCGGATTTTAGTTGAACCTGGCTCCTTATCTGCCCTTATCTGCCCTTATCTGCCTTATCTGGGATGATGATCGCGCTCACGGCCCCGGTGCCGTCGACATTGATCTAGGTGTATACCGGGCAGGTTTATGGATGTCTAAAGTTTCGCGCAAGCCTATAGGGGTAGGTCTGTAAGTCCGCGGATGACATGGGGGTCGGGCCTCTGTCTGTGTCCCGAAATTGCAACATTTGTAATAGGTGTCTCTTTTTTTATCGATCGTGTCGCAAAGGGTTTGTTGGCACTCTATCATTTGTGCGACAAAATACGATTGCTGGTTCACAAACGGACAGCTTCGGAGAGATGATTTTAAGCTCCCCATTCCTCTGCATGAATCGCGGATCCTGGTTGCGCTGCATCGAGCACGGTCGGCTCACGGTCTTTTCGCGCGCTCTTAGGTTTCACTCACGTTGCATCATGAGTCCGATTGCGTTGGTTTATTCAGTCCTTGTTGCTAAATCCACAACAGCGGAGATCACTGATGACCAAGAAGTTACTCACCCTGGCAGTCGCTGCCGCCATGGCTGCTCCGGCAATCGTTTTTGCCGAAGCGATCCTTTACGGCAGGCTCAATGTTTCGCTCGACTATATCGATGTCGATCAGAACGCCCCATTCTTCCGTCCTGGACGGCAAGTTGGCCCGACATTCAACATGGCGACGTTCAGGGGCGCGGGGACCTACAACGCCGTGTCGAATCTGGGGACCTTCAGTCCCGTCTATTCGGCTAATGCCCCGAGCCTGGGCTCGCTGACGACAACGACCCTGAGCAACGAAGCGACGGCTGCCTACTACGAGGCGGCGACAGCCGCTCTGAATTCGGGCAAGACACAGGCCCAGGCGCAGGCCGCCGGTGTCGCTGCCGCGAATCTGTACAGCACCACGCTTTCGACGAACCCCACGGTGCGCGCAACCCAACTCGCGAACATCGAAAGTGCGCGCGAAGCTGCCTTCGCGACCGGCGGGGCCGCGGCTGGTTTTACCGCCCTCGACAATTATTTCAGCACTCAGGCTGATTTGCTGGAACAGAACTTCGCGCTGGGCCGCATGACCGAGAGCGCTTACCTGGCTGAAGCAGCGCGGCTCGATGCTCTGGAGCGCATCGCTGTCGGATCGGCCGCTGTTGGGGCCTTCAGAACCGGCCAGTCTTTCAAGGGCTGGGGCATGGATCAGAGTGCGAACGGCCCCGGATCGCGTCTCGGTGTCAGGGGCTCCGAAGATCTGGGCAACGGCCTGAAGGCGGTCTATCAGATCGAACTCGGCGTTGACATCACCAACGCGACCCGTGATACCAACATCGCCAACGGCAACCGCGCAAACGGTTTTGCCTTCCGGAACACCTTCGTTGGCCTGGCCGGCGACTGGGGCACCTTCCTGCTGGGTCGCCACGACACCCCCGCTGAGGCTCTCCACCAGAAATCTGGATCTGTTCTCCGACACCCTGGCGGACTACAACAGCACTATCGGCTTCCAGGATCTGCGCCCAGACAGCTCAGTGGCCTATATGTCCCCGACCTGGATCGGCTTCCAGTTCATGGCGGCCGTCGTTCCGCAGGGCGGTGCGACCTTGTCCGGCGCGTTCAACCAGGATGAAGACTCCATCGCCGGCGCCTACTCGCTGGCCGCGATGTACACGAACTGACCCTTCTACGGGTCTGTGGCCTACGAGTCGCTGGAGGCCGAGAACTACGCGGTTGACGACGACAACTACGCGTTGCTCTATGGCCCCGGCATGACCGCCGAGTCCGACAACAAATGGCGTGTTGGCTTGGGCCTGCTGGACTGGAACGGCTTCAGCCTGACCGCGATTTACGAAGATCGTGAGCATATCCTGGGTGCTCCGGAAGATGCCGACGCTAATTTCTTCCAGGTGCAGGCTGCCTATGCCTTCGGCAACAGCATGATCAAGGGAATGTGGGGCCGTGCCGACCTGAACCGTTGCGCCGATCCGAACAATGTCGGCTTTCGCTACACCTGCTCGTCGAGCGCCTTGGGCGAGTATTTTGCGGCCAGCATCCTGGTCCAGAACAACGAGAAGATGTCTTGGGCCGTCGGATATGACTACAACTTCAGCAGGCGCACCACCGCGTTCGCCCTATACACCCAGGTCACGGACAACATCGAGGATGCGGACTGGAGCGGCTTCTCGATCGGCATGCTTCACAGATTCTGATGATTCAGAAGCCTGCCGCCTTCGGGTGGTCACGATTGGACTAAAAAACCGGGCCTTCGGGCCCCGTTTTTTTTGTTGAGGCTAAGTGGGGTCGGCCTTGATTAGGGTTCCGGCCACGCGGCATCGTCGGCGGACAAGCGCAGCGCAGTCCACCAGCGGCGGCGCAGGATTGAGTCGTTACCAACGTCCGATGGTCGCGTTCTGTAGCTATAGCAGGAACAGGGTCGCGAGTCCCAGGACGATCAAGAATCCGCCGGAATCGGTCAGCGCGGTGACCAGGACCAAACCGCCGAGCGTCGGATCGCGGCCAAGCCGCTGGCGGATCAGCGGGGTCAAGACCCCGACGGTCGCGGCCAGCAGCAGGTTCAGCGTCATGGCGCCGCGCATGACCCAGGCGGTCAATCGGAGCCCTTGGCCCCTATTCGATCTCGACCCCCTTCTCCTCGATCTCCTGCTTGACCGCCTCGTAGACGGCCTCCTTATGCTCTGCCTCCAGGACCTCGGGGCTCTTGTTGCCAAAGAAGGACTGCGCGGCAAACACCAGGCCCGGCAGAACGAAGAACACTCCCAGGATGTAGCCGAAGACGACCAGGCGGGAGCGCTCGGCGCCGTTGGCCAGCGCCTGGGCGGCCTGCATGGGCAGCCTCCACAGCGGCGGGATGGCGGCGAAGAGCGCCACGCCGAATCCGTTGTAAAGCAGGTGCACGAGGGCGACTTGCAGCGCGAAAAGCTCATACTCGCCAGTAACCGCTGTCGCCGCAAGCAGGGCCGTGATCGGGGTGCCGAGGTTTGCTCCTAGGGTGAAGGGGTAGACCTGGGCCAGGGTGAACACCCCGGCACCCGCCATCGGCACGATGAGCACGGTGGTCAGGGTGGACGACTGGACGACGAGGGTCACGACCAGGCCGGAGAGGACCGCCAGCGCCGCGCTCTTGCCGACGGCGGCGTTGAAGACGCGCTGGGCCTTACCCGTCATCACCGCCTTGAGGCTCTTGTTCAGAGCATACACCACACCCAGGACCGCCGCGATTCCGACCACGATCATGACGAAGCCGCTGATCTCGTCCGGAAGCAACCCGATCAGGTCACGAAGCGCATTGATGACCGGCCGCGTGATGGTCCGAATGAAATCGAAGTCGCGCATCGAGGCGTCGCCGCTTCCCTCGAAGAACTTCGCCAGGGATCCCGCCAGACGCTCCAGCGGGTGGAACAGCATCTCGATCGGCAGGAAGATCAGGATGGTGAACAGATTGAAGAAATCGTGGACGGTCGCGGCGCTGAACGAGCGGTTGAACGCCTTGTCCTCCCTCAGGTTGCCCAGGGCGGCAAGGGTGTTGGTGACCGTCGTCCCCATGTTGGAGCCCATGATCATCGGAATCGCCATGGCCACCGGGAGACCGCCGCCGACCAGACCCACGATCACCGAGGTCACCGCGCTGGAGGACTGCACCAATGACGTCGCCAGTACGCCGAGCAGGACACCCACGATCGGGTTCGTGGCAAACTCGAAGATCGCCGTGGCTCCAGCCGCGCCCCCGGAGACCGACCGGAAGCCCTGGCTGAGGAGCCCGACGGCAATCATCAGCGCATAGACCAGTGCAAGAACGATGAGCCATTGCACGACTCGCTGGATGTCGCTCCCCCCTTCCTCGGCGTCTCCCGCTACGCCTTGCGCCAGCCCAGCGCCACTCCCAACTGTGTCTTCGCCGCTCATAAAGCACCTCCTGAGGTTCAATTGCTCGGTCAATACATTGAAAATGGCAGAACTTCCTGGGCCGCGTAGGCACCCCGACGTGCTCGCCTTGCCAATTCTAGATGTTCAGTGTGACAATTCGAGGGCCCCCTGTGAGGCAGGGGTCATCGGCGCAGTCCGAGCGCGCTCGCCAAGAGACTGGATCCTCATCCCGCAGCCACCCCACGGTCATCCCAATGTCATTGAAAGAGACGCCCGACGCCGCCGCGAATGAGCCGATTCGGCCAGCAGGCGAGACCGCGGACCGGCTGATCCTGCGCGTGATCAGCGGCTATGCCGCCGTGTTCGTCGTCTTCGGTTTTCTGGTCTCCAGTCCCACCGAGATCGGCGAGGGGTTGGTCGCGATAGTGACGTCGCGCGACACGCTGTTGACCGATTATTTCGGCGTCGGCGGGGTGGGCGCCGGATTCGTCAATGCGGGCCTGCTGACCCTGAGTGCGTGCCTGGTCTACTCCCTCGTGGGGGCGAGGATCAATGGTGCGGCGGTGGCCGCGCTCTTCCTCCTGTTAGGGTTCGGTCTGTTCGGCAAGAATCTGCTCAATATCTGGTTCATCGTCTTCGGCGTGGCGTTGTACGCGCGTTTCAAGGGACAGCCATTCGCGACCCACATCAATGCCGCGTTCTTCGGCGTGGCGCTTGCGCCGGTCACCTCGGAGATCCTCTTCAGCTCCGTCTTGCCGGTTGGGATCGCGGTGCCCCTCGGCATCGGTACCGGAGTCCTGATCGGCTTCATCCTGCCGCCGGTGGCGGCTGCGGTGTTCAAGGTCCATATGGGCTTCGCGCTCTATAACATGGGGTTTGCCGCCGGCCTGGTCGGGATCTTGATCGTGGCCTTGTACAAATCCTATGGGTTCGTACCGGACCCCGTGCTCGTCTGGACCACCGGGAACACTCTTCTGTTGGGCAGTTTCGTCGGGTTTGTGCTGGCGACGATGCTGGCGATCGGACTCCTGCTGGATCGTCAGGCGCCCGCCGGCCTTGCGCGGATTCTGCGCGAATCCGGGCAGGCGCCGAGCGACTTCATCGCCATCGGCGGGTTCGGCGCGACCTTGATCAATATGGCGCTGAGCGGGGCGATCGGGCTGGCCTATGTCCTGGCCGTGGGCGGTGACCTGAACGGCCCGGTGATCGGGGCGCTATTGTCGATCATGGGATTCGCGGCGTTCGGCAAGCACCCCAAGAACCTCGTGCCGATCATCATCGGTGTCGTCCTTGGCTCGTTGGCAAAGCCGTGGCATTTGGCTGACCCATCCATTCTGCTCGCCGCGCTCTTCGGCACCAACCTGGCGCCGATCGCCGGACGCTTCGGTTGGGGCTGGGGCATTGCCGCGGGCTTCTTGCACTCGTCAGCGGTGCTCAGTGTGGGTGTGGTGCACGGCGGACTGAATCTATACAACAACGGCTTCGCGGCCGGGATCGTCGCTACCGTCCTGGTTCCTATCATCATCGCGCTCCAGTCCGGCAGGGCGCGGGCCGAGCCGCCGCTGCGCCAGCCGTCCGGCGCCTCGGGACGGCAAGTCGATGACGGCGATGCATGACCGCCAGCGTCTGCCGCGGCCTGCCGTGCGATGGCGGCGAGGTGAGCGGTGAGGCGCGCCGGAAGCGCAAGCGACTCCCGCTGTCGCCCGCTGACGGGCACGGGCTCAGGAACTGACCGCGCTCGGTTCACGGCTCCGTAACAACGCGGTGGGATGATCCTGACGCGGTGCCTCGGACGCCGCGCCAGATCCCGTCACAACCCCTCAATCCAGTCAGGAGCACTTCGCATGCAGCTGCATCGTATTGGCGCCGCCGCGCTCGCCGTGGCCCTTACCCTTCTGCTCAGTCTGCCGGCCCAGGCACAGCAGGTCCGGATCAACGGCGGCGGGGCGAGCTTCCCGTTTCCGCTCTACTCGGCCTGGTTTCGGCACTTCAACCGGGACAACCGGGGGATACGGATCAACTACCAGTCGGTCGGCAGCGGCACCGGCGTGCGCAACGTCATCAACCGTACCTTTGACTTCGGCGCCAGCGACGCGGCCATGACCGACGAGGAGATAGCCCAGGTGCGCGGCGGGGTGCTGGTGCTGCCCATGACGGCCGGTGAGATCGTCCTCGCCTACAACCTGCCGGGCGTCGACAATGTGCGGCTGCCGCGCGCCGTCTACCCGCTGATCTTCTCCGGTGAGATCACCAACTGGAACGATCCGCGGATCGTCGCGGCCAATCCCGGGGTGACCCTCCCCGACCGGACGATCCGGGTCGTGCGGCGGTCCGATTCCTCGGGTACCACCTTCGTCTTCACTCAACACCTGAGCGCCATCAATGAGTCCTTCCGCACGCGGGTGGGGACCGGCACCTCGGTGTCCTGGCCGAACCAGCCGAATATCATCGGCGCACCGCGCAACGATGGCGTCACCGCCACGGTCAACCAGACGGTTGGTTCGATCGGTTACATCGAGTATTTCTTCGCCACCTCGACCAACGCCCAGGTGGCGATGCTGGAGAATGCTGCTGGTCAGTTCGTCGCGCCCAGCGACGAGTCCGGCCAGGCGGCCCTGGCCGGCGCGGACCTCACCGGCAAGGACCTGCGCATCTGGGTGACCGACCCCGCCGACCCGGCCGCCTATCCGATCGTCACCTTTACCTGGATGCTGTTCTTCCGCGAGCACGGCAACGAACGGATCAGTGCGGCCCTGCGCGATTTCGTCACCTGGGCGCTGGCGGATGGTCAGGGAATGGCGGCCGACCTCGGCTACATCCCGATGCCGAAGGCCGTCGTGGAGCGCGTTCAGGCGGAGATCCCCAATATCCGCTAGCTGGTGGTGGGTAGCGGACGTTGGGCGGCGTTCCGGCAGGCGCCGGGGCGTCGCACTCTAGCGGTCGGGGCTTTACGGACCAAGGCTGGTCAGCCCCGAGGCCGACCGGCTAACGGCCATGGAAGGAACAGCAGCCACCCCGAACGACGAAAGGTCCCCGTGGGAGCGGCGTCCCGCCGCGGTGACCGCGAACGCTGCGGTAACACGCCCGACCCCATCGCGGCGGGACGCCGCTCCCATGGGGTCGCTGCGCGACTGCCACGGTAAGCCTCGACCTCCGGTATTCCAGTGGCCGGAATAACGATCAAGGCCGGCCCGACAGTCCGCCAACCAGGCTTGACGCTCCGCGTCGCTAAAGCATCCGGCGCCGGTAGATCAAGACAAAGGCGACGATGACGGAGGCCAGCATGACCCCCATGACCCAGACAAACCCGTTGGCATCCTCGAGCCACGGCAAGCCGCCGACGTTCATGCCGAAGATGCTGGAGATCAGGGTGATGGGCAGAAACAACGTCGCCGCAACGGAAACGAAATAGAGATTTCGGTTCGTTCGCTCGGTGAGACGTCGGTCGATCTCTTCGTTCAGCAGCCGCGCCCGCTCCTGCACGAGTTCGAGATCTTGGGTTACCGACGCCAGCGCCCGGCCCAATCTGCCCAGATCCTTGGACGCCAGCCCGTCCCACCAGGGTGGAAGATGTCCCGGAAGGTCGCGCAGGGCATGACCATCGGCGCTGACTTGGCGTCGCAACCGAGCCATTGCCAGGCGATGCTGTCCGAAATTCATCTCGTAAGCGCGCCCAGAGAATACACGATCTTCGGCATCATCGATAAGATTGCCATACTTGGCGACCATCGTCTGAAACGTTGCAAGCAAATGGCCCAACAGGCGGTTGAGCAAGGCCGCGGTGGTCTCGATCGGCATCCCGCGGTCAAGGTCCCCGTGCAACAGGCCCACCGCTGAGATCGTATGGTGCCGGCCTGTCACCAGGCAGGTCTGATCGGCGTAGAAGCGAAAAGCGCCGAATTCGTCGGGATTGTCTGCAAGGACGTCCGACAAAACGCCGACGACGGTGTGCGCAGTCGCTTCAATGCGGGTATTGTGCTCCTTCGACAGCAGTAAATCCCGGCCTTCCAGGCTGAGCCAGGCGCAGGCATTGACCCACTCAACGGCCCGGCGATCGCTCAGGTTGAAATGTAACCAAACACAACCTTCAGGTGGCTGCAGTGGATTGATCGCATGACGATCAAGGGCGGCGGCTGGCCCTTGCGACTGAAGCTGAAAGCCGAAGATGAGTCCCCCGTCATCGCGCAGATCAATGCCCATTACGCCTATTCACTCCCATCGCCGACTCGAGCGAGCGCGCGTCGCATACGCGCGGTTGATCCCTTTAAGGGTGCCGAAGTATCCAACTCGCTGTTCTGTTCGTCAAGAACGCAGACGCGCACCGGGTGACATCGGTCATGGGGCGGGCGGTACACTGCGGCTATCCGTTCCTGTTCGATCCACTCCGCCCGTCCGCCCGCCCCGCAGGTGCGATCGGGCCAGACCCATAGCGGAACATCGCGATGCCTAACATCGATTCGCGGCTGATGGCGACCATCCAAGAGGGCCGTTGCGTGGCCTTCGTCGGGGCTGGCTTCTCGGCCGCGGCCGGGTTACCCCAGTGGAAGGACCTGATCCGCGCGGTCGCGGGCGATCTGCCGACGGACGCGCGGGGACCCGAGTACGCGCTGGTGGCGTCGATGCTCGACGACCAGCCCACGCCGTCCAGTCGCGAGCTGGCCATGGCGGCGCAACTCCTGTTCGATTCCCACGGTGAGGATGCCTTCCGTGAGCGGCTGGCCCTGGCCCTGCGCAAGGAAGCGCTGCCCGCCGACATGCGGCTGCGTCTCAAGCACCTGTACGGCATCCCGTTCCGGGCGATCCTGACCACCAACTTCGACCCGCTCCTGCCCGGCCTGCCGCCCGGCCCCGAAGCCTATCGCAAGCTCTTGCGGGGTCGGCGGCCATCGCCCTGGCGCGAGGCGCTGGCGCGGGTGGCCCTGGACCCGGGACCGCCGGGCGGGGAGCGGGCGGATGGCGATGCGGTCGTCATCCAACTCCATGGCCGGCTGGACGTCGCCCAATCGCTGGTGCTGACGCGCGCCCAATACCAGCGGCGCCTCTACGCCGACCCCGCGTACCTCACGGTGCTGCGCTCGCTGTTCGCCACCTCGACCGTCCTGTTCCTGGGCTATTCACTGAACGACGCCTACCTCAACGAACTGCGCTCCGAGCTGGTGGAGGCCTTTGCCGGTAGCGGCCGGAGCGGCGAGCCGCTGGCGTGGGCGGTGATCGAGGGCGTGTCGGAGGTCGCCTGCCGGTACTACGAGCGGCACGAAGGCCTCGGCGTGGTCGCCTACTGCCGCGGCAAGGCCGGCCGGGAACACGCCGGCTTCGACGCCATCTTAAAGGCGATCTACGATGAGACCAATCCAATCCACCGGTTGGGCGAGTTGCTCGCCGGTCGGCGGGTGTTGTGGTTCGATCCGAACCCGGCCCACAACCACCGGGGACGCGACCTGTTACGCGCGGCCAGCGCGGAATGCGGCGACGCGGGCGATGCGTTCGGCGAGTGCTTTGTCGAGGCGCGAACGCTCGATCAGGCCTGGATGCGCTTGTTGAGCCCCGGCCGGATCGACCTCGTCGTCTGCCACTGGGGTCACGGCCTGGCGGCCGACGGACGCGCGAACGGCGAGGCGTTGCTGCGCCGCGTTGCCGGCCTGCGGGCGGGCGGGAACAATGCAGCGCCGGTGGTGATCTTCTCCGGCGGCGGTGAGTATGAGTCGGTGAATCGCCGCCGCGCTTTGGATCTGGGCGCCGCCGAGTTCGTTTCCCGTTGGGAGGATCTGATCGCGGTGTTGGAACGGGTGCTGGGAGAGACCTTTACGGGTCGGGGGGGTCTGGCGAGTGCCCGCGCGTGACGCGCTGGCGGTCGATGCCTTATCGTGTAAGTCCGGTCGGAACATGGTGAGAGCGGCGTCCCGCCGCGATGCGGGGCCGCAGTGACCTTTGACGCTGCGGCGGCACGCCCGGCCCGTCGCGGCGGGGCGCCGTTCCCACAGGGTCGCCGCGCGACTTGCACGGTATGCCTCGATCTCCGATTTTCCTGCAACAACGATGTGCTGTCCTTGCGATTGCAGCCAACAGCGCTGGCGTTCCATTTGAGCACCTTGCCCATAGCCCCTCCTCTTCCTATGTCGTCCTAGTCTTATCCTCGGTGTGGTCGTCGGCGGCACCCAACTGGCCGCCACGGCGACGCTGCCGACAAAGCGGCTCACGGTGCTCCTGCTCTCGGTGGTGGCCGAATTCGGCATGCTCACCTGGACCCTCGTCGAACTGGCCATGATCCAACAACTCTCTTGGCTCCAAGTCCTGTATTTCGGTCTCGGCGGATTGGAACTGATCCCGGTTCAGGCTTTGCTGGGCATTATTCCGACGCTGGCAAGTTCGCTTCGGGCATGTGAAACGATGCGCGCTGGAGCGCCAAGCGTTCGTTAGCAGAGAGAGCGGAAAAGAAATGCAATCACCCATGTGGTTGGGTTGAGGAATGAAGCGCTAACCTTTGCGCTGCGACGATCACTCGCATTTTTCGCCGCGCTGTTGGCTGGCGGGCGGGGTCGCGACCTCGACGCTGTTGCGCCGCCGAGCCGCGCCCGAACCGACCGTTCGACCACCGTCTTGATGGCCGCGAGATAGCGGCCTGGACTAGACTATCCACTGCGTCGCCAGGCACGCGTCGAGTACCCGGTCCACTTCTTGCGGACGGCTCCGGCGCGGCTGTTCCCACCTAGGTCTCGTAAACATTGTTGCGCACTCGGAGCCACCATGTCCGAATCGACCCTCTGGACCCGCGAAGAAACCGCGCTCCTGGCGCGTCTGCAGTCCCACCCGTTCGAGAATCCCGCGGACAGTCTGGACTTCGCACGTCGGCTCGCCCGCGAGCAGGGTTGGGGGCTGGCTCGGGCGCGTGCTGCCATCGACGAATACCGCCGCTTCTGCTTTCTGTGCTGCACGGCCGGCGAGGAGATGACACCGAGCCAAGAGGTCGACGAGGTTTGGCACCTGCACCTGACTTTTAGCCGCGACTACTGGCAGATATTCTGCCCGCAGGTGCTCGGCACAGTGCTGCACCACGGCCCGACCCGCGGCGGGCGCACCGAGGGTCTGCGCTTCCGCGAGCAATACGCCCGCACCCTGGCCGCCTACGAGCGCCGGTTCGGGCCGCCGCCCCTGGCTTTCTGGCCGGGCAGCCAGGAGCGGTTCGCCGATCCGGGGCGCATCCGGCGCGTCGATCGCGCGCGTCACCTGGTACTACCCAGACCCCGGCTGCCCGGTTGGCGGGGGTTGCTCGGTTTACTCGGTTTGCTCGGGTCGCTCGCCGCGATTGGCGCGGCCGCAGCGGCCGACGCGCTGCCCGCCAACCCGCTTGATTGGACTGCCGAACCCTTCCTATCGCTCTTCGCCGGGCTCGCCGCGGGCGCGCTGGTCTGGTCGTTCATCCTGCGCCAGATCCTGCGGCGGCGCGCACGGCGTAGCGGCAGCGGCCAGGATGCCGCGCTCGATCCCTACCATCTCGCCTACTTGGCCGGCGGTCCCGACCGCGCCATCGACGCTGCGGTCACCGAACTACTCGTGCGCCGCGCTGCGCGGCTGGAGCGCCTGCCGCAGCGAATCGACCTGAAGGTGCCCGTCGCAGAGTTGCCGGACGAGCTTCGCAGTCTCGGCGAGGCGATCGAGATCAGCGACAGGTTGTTCACGCTGCGCCGCTGCGCCGCGGTCTGGACCGCTCCGCTGCGGGCGCGTCTGGAGTCCCAAGACCTGGTGCCCGCGTCGACCGCGGCACGCCAGGCACGGATCGCCGGCGCCCTGCCCCCGCTGGCGGTCGCTGCATTCGGGGCGGCGAAGATCGCGGTCGGTCTAACGCGCGACCGTCCGGTGGGCTATCTCGTTGTCATGACCCTGATCCTCGCGGCTATCGGCCTTTATCTGCTCTTTAACGCCCCGCTGCGCACCCAGTCCGGCGACCGTGCGCTTGAGGGCGCCCGCCGGCGCCTCGCCCGAGTCGTGCGCGCACCGACTAACGAGGAGCTCCCGATGGCGGTGGCCCTCGGGGGCACCGCGGTGCTCGCCGGCACACTCTATGCCGACTATCGTGGCGTCAACCCAGACGCCAGCGGATCGAGTGGCGACGGGGGTGGCGACGGTGATGGGGGCGGCAGCGGGTGTGGCGGCTGCGGGGGCGGCGACTGAGTGCCGGGTATCTCGGGCTAGGATCGAGGCCAGTTCCGCTGTGGCAGCAGTCCGCTTCGGTTCAGCAATGCAGGTGTTGACCCGCAGCGAATCGACGTCCCGTTGGTTGGCGGACGATTGCACCACAAAATAGCGGTTACATCTCCCTGTCGTGCCCACGATCCGGTTTCCTTTCAGGCGCTTCCCGGCCAGCGGACCCTTGTATCGATTCCCGCCGCAGGGCGTTGCGCTCGGACGGATTGCCTTCGGCTAGGACCTGGGGGACTGACCGCGCTGTCGCGCTGGGGCGCCTGAGCCGCCCCGGTCCGGCTCCGGACCTAATCGGCCGCGATCTCCTAATTCGTCACCATGCTGTCATGTTTTCCTGTCATGCTGCGTCTAAGCCTGCGATAAAATCTGCGCGTAACCCGCGTGGCCCCCTCCCGTCAATCCATCGGCTTCGGAGGTCTCATGTTCACTGACCTGTCGCGAACTCCGGTCGCCGCCGCTCTGGCGGCCTCGCTCCTTGGTCTCGCCCCCGGTGCCGCAGTTGCGGCGGAGGTGGAGAACCTGTGCACCCCGGCGGCGAATCAGGTCGTGGTGCGCTTCACCTACGGCTCCGAGAAGGCACCCTGGATCCACGAGGTCACTGACGCCTTCAACCGGCAGGGCGAGAAGACCGCTTCCGGAAAGACCATCTGCATCCACGCCATTCCCAAGGGGTCCGGCGATGCCGTCAACGAGATCAAGGACGGTCAGGCCGGCCCCAACGAGGTCCACGCCACCAGTCCGGCCTCGGACCTCTATGTCAACCTGATCAATTTCGAGTCGACCGACGCGCAGGGTCAGGATTTGCTGAAGGTCGAGGGCTTTCTGGTCTCATCCCCGGTGGTGATCGCCGTGTGGGAACCGGTGCTCGCCAAGCTGGGCCCGGCCGATCAGGTGGGTTGGGCGGAAGTCTTCAAGCGCTCGGCCACGGGTGGTTTCCGCTACGGCCAGACTAGCCCGGAGAGTTCCAACAGCGGCCTGTCGGCCCTGGTCGCCCAGTTCTACGCGGGTGCTGAGGCCGAGACGGGGCGGCCGGTGCCGCGCCTGTCGCTCGCCAAGGTGGAGGACCCGAAGGTCCGCGCATTCGTCGCCAAGGTCCATGAGAGCGTCATCCACTATGGTCGCTCTACCGGCTTCTATGCCGAGAAGATGCGTGCGGGCGGCCCGCAATACGCGGACGCGGTGGTGCTCTATGAGAGCGACGTGATCCAGGCCAACCAGTACATCCGCGACCAGGGACTCAAGTTCCCCAAGCTGATGGCGGTCTACCCCAAGGAGGGTACCTTCGCCACCAATCACCCCTTCGCCATCGTCAAGCGCGACTGGGTGGACGCGGACGAGGAGGATGGGGCCAAGCGCTACTTCGCCTTCCTGATGTCCCCCCAGACCCAGGCCAAGGCACTGCAATACGGGTTCCGTCCGAGCGTCGCCCTCGATATGGACCCGAAGATCTACGCCATGGTGTGGAACCCGGACCAGGGGGTGCAGCCATTCGAGACGGTGCACAACTTCCTCGCCACACCCGGCGGCAACGTGGTCAAGGCCGTCCGCGATGCCTTCCGCGCGATCAAGAACAAGTCCCAGGTGGTCCTGGTGATCGACCGCTCCGGCAGCATGGACACCAAGTTGCGCGACAACGAGCGCGGGGTGGAGCGCTCGCGGATGGAGATGGCGGTGGAGAGTGCGAACCTGCTCGCCGGGACCCTCCAAGACCAGGACCGCCTCTCCCTGCTGCTCTATGATTATCAGGTCCAGTATTCCGATCTGACGCCCAAGGGGCAGCCGATCGCCATGGATGCGGCCGGCAAGGCGCGCCTGACGGAGGCGCTCGCCAAGATTCGCCCGGCGGGCGGTACCGCCATGCGTTCGGCCGTCGCTACCGCCTGGACCGACCTCTGCCAGGCGATCAAGGCCAACCCGACGGACCGGTCGATCCGCGTCCTGGTGGTTCTGACCGATGGGGTCGACAATGCCTCGAAGGTCTCGGATGCCGACCTGATCCGGCAGATCGGCTTCGCCCAAGGCGACGGCCGCGGCGGTTATCTGGGCGATCCGGCCTGCAAGATTCCGGTCTTCGGCGTCGCCTTCGGCGGCCAGGCGGACGACGCGCCGCTCAAGGCCATCAGTGCCGCCGCCGGCGGCGAGACGCGCCGCGGGGACTCCGCGGAGATCCGCGAGATCTTCAAGCGTTTCAGTGAGCTGCTGTGATCAATGCAATGCAGAGGAAGACCCCGATGTCACGATTCGCGAAACCCGCGCCGACGGCACGCCGAGCCAAGGCCCCGTTCTTAAGACTCGGCCGCACGGTAGCCGGCACCTTGCTGGTGCTCGGCATCGCACTCGCCGCGCCCGCGCTCCCGGCGGCCGACAAGTTGTTTGACTTCGGCAGCCTCAACGTCGACCTGTCCAAAGTCCAGGCGAAACCCGGCGCGACCCCCGATCAAGCCGGGACCCCAGCGGCCACGGCCGCGAAGGAGGCGCCGGCCCAGCAATTGCCGAGCACCCCGGAGAGCCCGGCCCCGGCCGTCTTGCCGCGCGACGGTCAGGAGTCGATCGGCGCGACGGTCAAGAGCCAGGCGGTCACGGTCAAGCCGGTGGAGGTCGCCGCGGCCAAGACCGGTCAACAAACTGTGAACTATCCGGTGCCGGAGGACCGGCAGGTGATCGAGGTCAAGATCGCTGCCGGCTCCGAGAAGAAGGACTGGTTCGAGGAGGCCGCCCGGCGCTTCATGGCCGACCCCAGCCTCAACAGCATCGACGGCAAGCCCATCCGGCTCACCATCGACAAGATCGGCTCCACTGAGTCCGCGACCCTGCTGGCCGACGGCAAGACCATGCACGGCGGGCGCAACGAGTATCAGGTCTGGGCCCCCGCCTCCAGCATCTTCCGCACCCTTGTGGAGGACACCTTCACCGGCGGCAAGCTGTTCGAGACCGATGAGTCGGTCGCGCGCAGTCCGATGGTCTTCGTCACCTGGGAGCCGGTGCAGCAGGCGATCGATCAGAAGATCCAGAAGTCGATGAGCTTCGATACGCTCACCGAGATCTTCTCCCGCGAGTTGGGCGGCGAGAAGATCGACCCGAATGGGCGCAATTTCCAGTTCGGCTTCACCCGCCCGCAGGACTCCAACAGCGGCGCGGTCGCCCTGATCACCATGGCCTACGAGTTCTTCGCCAAGGACCGGGCGCGCTACAAGATCCGTCTGGAAGATCTCAAGAACCCCGACTTCCAGGCCTATCTGGCCTTCATGAAATACCTGTCGGACCAGACCAAGGACAGCACCGGCAAGCTCGCCGAGCCGATGATGCAGGCCGGTTATGGGGGCCAGCCGTTGTCCAGCGTCTACGTCTACGAGAACCTGGGTGTGAAGCTCGCCTTCATCCGCAAGGCTAATGACCCGGCCGGGGCCAAGCCGGTGATCCGCTATCCCAAGTACAATCTGATCTCGGACCATCCCTATTACACCCTGCGCCACGGCAATTCCCAGGCCCAGGTCGAGGCCGCGCGGCGCTTCAAGGATTTCCTGCTGACGCGGGACATCCAACTCCTGGCCCTGCAAAAGGAGGGCTTCCGCCCGGTCAGTCCGCAGATCTCCAACCAGGAGATGAATGAGGTACTGGGCGATTTCGTGACCGAGAATGGACTCGTGCCCGATCTGATCAAGGCGTCCCAGATCCTCATCCCGGCCCAGAGCGGCGAGGTCATCATGGCCCTGATCCGCACCTACCAGGGGCTTGGCGACCCGGTCGGACCCAATCTCTGAATCATCGAGGAGCCACGACATGAGGACTCAAGAGCCGACGCCGCGCGCTCGATGCGGGTACCTGCCCCTGCTTGCTCTGACCGCGCTGATGGCGACCACGGTGGCCCAGGCGGCCAGCTTCGGCGATTACCTGAAGCAGTTGGGCAGCTTCTCCTTCGGCGGTAGCGAGTTCAACCCCGCCGATATGGCCGGCAACCAGAAGCAATGGGACGATCGCGAGCGCTGGGTGAAGGAGGCCCTGGATCAAGCCTATCTGGCCCTGGCGCGCTCCGATAAAGAGGTCAGCCTGTTCGACTTCCAGAACTATTACAACGTGTTGTCCATCCAATGGACCCCGGAGTACCTAACCGACCCGGCCCATATCGGCAATCTCAACGCCTACGCCACCTTCACCGAGTACCTCTCGCGGTATCTCAAGGTCAAGCAGGATCTCATCACCAAGATCGCCGAACTGAACCGGCACTTTGCGGTATTGAAGCAGGTCGACCCGCGCCGGCTCACCGGTCCCTTCCAGCTGGACACCGGCGGCCAGGCGCAGTCCTACACCCAGCAGGCCGCCGGCTCGGTGGACGCGACCGCCCACCAGGCGGCCCTGGCTACTTCCGCCGGGGCGGTGGAGAAGTACACTGCGGAACTGAATCGCGCCATCGACTATGGGCTCAATCTGGAAGGCCACTTCAAGCAGGCGACGGGGATTCAGTGACGGTGATCTGAGTCCCGGATAGACCTTGGACCCTGGTGTAGGGGCGGGTTTGAAACCCGCCCCTACGTCGAATGGCGCGAAGATAAGCCGAGAGCATCTTTTAACCAGCGGGTTACCGTTGCGATTCATGACCAAAGATCGGCGTGTTCAGCGCTGTTTCTTGGGGCGGCCGTTCTCCTGCGCGAGGCGCCGGGGCTTGGTCAACAGCGGATAGCTCTTGAGCCGACGCTTCAACGTCCGCGGCTCAATGCGTCCTCGCCGTAGACTGACGCGGGGTTCGGCGATCAACACCAAGAGGGCACGGATCACCACCGCGTCACGTGTCCCGCCGCCCTGCTGCTGCCAGGAAATCCAGATCTGCACCGTGTGTGTAAAGCCCAGTTGGCGCGGGATTTGGTCTGCCAGCAGGGCGGCTTGCGCCATCAACATGGGAGCCGGATGGTGTAACACTCCAAGTCCGGTTCTGCGAGGAGCCGGGAACGAATCGCTGTATGGCAGAGATAGTGTGGCACCGTCGGGAAACCAGGCGGCAACAGAGAACACCAACGTCTGTCTAACCAGCGGTGAGAACCCGGCTTACTCTCCGGCTCGAATTGCACTGACTTAAGCTGCGGCATAAATCAATCAGTAGCTTACAGTTGGATCGACAAGCAGTCACTTTTGGCGAGGTGTTCGCGGGCGCGCGCGGGCAAGTCGGCCGCGTCGGCGAGGCGCGCCAGACGCGCCCACACGTCGGTGAAGCGGGCGGCGACCTGCGCCACGGACTGCACCTGGCCGCGCTCCAGGTCGTAGGGGTGATACAGGATGCCCAGTTCACTGGTGCCTTTGATCACGGTCACCGGCATCCCCGCCCGCGCCGTCTCCAGGGCTTGCGTCCAGGTGGCCGCCGTGCGATCGGGCGCGTACTGTTCCAGCAGAATGAAATTCGACACCGGCTCGATGGCGACCAGGCAGACGTCGGGGTGAAAGGTTTCATCCTCAGCGACCGTCAACTCCTGCGCCGGCATGCCGACGGCGAGGGCGACCCGCTGTTCCTGCGCCTGCGTGGCCACGGCCTCTTGCAGCTGCACCGTCAGCGCGTACTGGCAGCCGTAGGAGGCCCCGACGACCGCCGACAACCCGCTCAACTCCAGGAACTCACACACCAGCCGCACCCCGGCGCCGGCCCGCAGGGTGATGATCAAATGCATCACCACCACCAATTGGTGCAGCCACTGCGCCCCCGCCGGGGTCGCCAGGCACGCCGCCACCTCCGCGGGCAGCCCCGCCAACGGCGCCGCCGCGCGCCAGCCGCGCAGCGTACTGCGCGCCACCCCCAACTCCGCTGCCACCTGCCGCAGCGGGTGTCCCTGCGCCAACTGGCCAGCGGCGAGCCCGAGTTGCTCCGCCCGCTCCAAGCGGGTGCGGTGCTTCACCGTACACCGCCGCTCGCCGACCAGGCTCGGCCGGGTGGCGAACGCCTGGCATCTGGGCTAAAGTCAGTTGCGGCAGGATCTTCGGACATTGTTGACTACCCTGGGTTAGTTTGCACTTCCAAGGGTATGAAAGTTCGGAGGTCCTGCCAACCTCCCCGACACCAAAGGCCGAGTTCAGCGCTCGGTTTCGGGCGGATTTATGATCAAGGCCGTCGCGTCATTGCGGACCGGGATTCGCTCCATGAGCGCTGAGCCCTTTGTCGACACCAATATCTGGGTCTACGCTCATACTGAGGAACCGCAAGATATCCGCGGTCCGCTGGCAAATCAGGTATCGCTTTTCCTATTGGGATAGTCTGGTCATCGCGACTGCACTGGATGCGGACTGCAAGGTTCTATATTCGGAAGATCTTCAGGACGGCCAGCAGATCGAAGGCTCGCTGCGAATCGTTAATCCCCTGGCGACGTCGACGGCACCCACGTGCTCAAAGACCGAAAATGGCGATGCATGAAACGCTTCACCGAAATCGTGCGTCCGGCAGCGGAAGATCAAAGCAGCGAGTTCTGGCGGCCCGCCTCGGTTAGGATTCAGGCAGCCACCGGATTTAAAACGGCTTGAAACCCGAACCCGTCGAAATCTTTCACATTGGCGGTCGCCAGTTCGGTCACCCCGTGATGGAGCAATGTCAAGGCGATGCGGGCGTCGAATATTCTGCGCCGTGCGAACTGCGGCTGCCCGGCAAGTTGCCAGATCTGATCCATGACGGGTGCGTTCTCGACCAGGCGCCAGCGCGGATTGTTGCGATAAGCCATGCAGGTGTCGGCGGCTATTTCGGCGGAGAGGGGCGCGGTGAGGACGGCTGGGTTTCGCAGCAACAGGTAGAGTTCGACCAGCACCAGTTCGCAGATCGCCACGTCTTCTCGAGTCCCGCAGGCGGCGACGAAACCAAAGGCTGCGCCATGTTCGGCGCAATCGGCGTTCTGGGCGTAGCGCAGAATGTTGGTATCGATCGAGATCACGGAACGGCGCGATCGGTCGGCTCATTGGCAAGCAGCCGCCAGTCTTCCACCGGGGCTTGAAAGGTCCCCAGGGCTCGGGGTGGCGGCGGCATCCAAGGGGGCGCACCGGATGGTACCGGCGGGTAGATGCGCACGATGTACTCCAAACCGCGGCGGACGACCTCGGCGAGCGAGATCTCGCGGTCGCGGGCGACTCGCTTTGCCTCTCGGTAGAGTGCGTCAGGAAGTTGGATCTGAGTCTTGATCATGCTGGGAAAATACCATCATGGCGATTCTGTATCAATGTCTTGCGGGTAATTCAGAAGACAACTGCTGTTCCTGATTCCTCCGAAACCTTCGGGACGGGGCTGCAAACCCCATCCCTCCGGAGATTTCCTTAGGGTCTCAACACTCCGCCTCAGGACAGGTCCAGCGCATGGGCCTTGAGGTCTGCCAGACTCACAACCTCCAAACAGCGTTCGTGGGTTGCGCGTAGCGCGACCCGCGGGGCCGCCCCGCCCTCGAAGGCTTCCTGCCAGCGCG
>Ga0247836_1001005_pt1 | contig 48503 bp, 55 predicted proteins | sample LaCruzMarch2015__4_FD_187116 | JGI IMG/M metagenome (GOLD analysis project Ga0247836, IMG submission 187116) | Freshwater microbial communities from meromictic Lake La Cruz, Castile-La Mancha, Spain - LaCruzMarch2015_14m | ecosystem: Environmental > Aquatic > Freshwater > Lake | place: Spain... | reverse complement strand
AAATCTCCGAGGCTTGGGAAACCTCCAAAGCTTACCTCAACCCCACACTCCTCAAATAACCAGCACCACTCTCAACCAATCACATCACCCAATTTAACTTTTACAGAAAAACTGTTGCTTAACCGACGCAGAGAGGTGTAATATTTTTGTGGCCCACAGAGCTGTCGCCGCCGGTGCCATCGTCCCGAAGATCAACGGATACCAAAATGAATATCCGCCACTGGCAAATCAGTGGGCAGGCATTCTGAACTGTCGACCGTTTAGCATTATTGACATTAGTCCCCCCACATACAGTATTGAGCATTGGTCGTCTGCGATGGAAGCAGACCCGCAGCCTGGTGCCATAATCGCCGACCCATACCCCGGGGGGATGGGTCACGCTGCCATCATTGACTATGATGGGGGGGGGATCGGCGCAGGCTCTTCCGGCACTGTCAACAAAAATCATTACTTCTACCAGGGAGATTCTAGATGGCGGGGGTATCGGCCATGAGAAAGCGTTGGCCCCTGCGTTGTTGGTATGGCATTTTGATTCTGATCGGGGCTGGTGTTCTTCCTGTGATGTCCCAAGCAGCAAATTCATCTGCGGAGGAGGCGATGATTCTGCTCAATCGGATAGAAGAGAAAATGCGCCAACAACCGGGATGGGACGAGCCATCTATGGCGGTTGAAAATCCGCATATTCTACGCTCCATGCCAGAATTCCTTGAGCTTCAACAGACTCTACAAGATTCGCCACAGCTGGTAAGCCGCATAGATCAAGTCGCTTCATCAGATGTGTCAAAGGCCATCCTTTTTGTGGCAATGCAATCCTTGCCACCTCAAGACTATCTCCGTTTTTTAGAGCAGGCGACAACCTTAGCCGAGGCAGGTATAGTCAACAGGCGGTTGCTAAAATGGGCGCTCTTCCCGGCTGACGCCAACGTAAGGGGCATTGTCGAATATAACTATACCAATCAAGCAGTAAATAGCATCCTAACACGAGCGAAAGTCATTTACTCAAGCGACCCTAGTATTACCGAATACTTCGATGCTGTGTTGGCAGGGAAGATTGCGCGGGAGTCAAGAGCCTATTTGGATTCTAATCCTAGGGAGCCCCGGTCGCGGGCCGCGCTTGCTTACATAGCCGAAAGTGGCCGAGGGCGATCCACTTCACCCCCCTCTGAGACAATACCTTTTCCGCCGCCTGCTAGTCCAAAGCCGGAAGAGACACCAGAGCAGCCCTCGGCCCCACCGAGTGAAATGGTGTCCTGGGTTGCGTTGCAACCCATTTCGATGGCGGTTGCTGGGGCTGCTATCTTGGTGGGTATCCTCTCCCTTCTTCGCTGGAAATCTAAGCGTTAGCTCGCAGGCGAGGTCGGTCAACAAATCATTGAAAATATGCGATTCAAATCGCATAAGAAAATAGGGGTCAGTGAGAAAATAGGGAAATAGTAGGGAAATAGGGGTCAGTGTGCATCTCCTTTCAGATTGCGCTTGCTTCGATCACGAGTCAGCGATGAGATGCGGCGTGGCCCGGAGCATTCGCATCGAATACGCTGGAGCGAGCTACCATGTGATGGCGAGGGGCAATCGTCGGGAGCGGATCTTCTTGGACGATGACGATCGGCGGTTTTTCCTGAAGAGCCTGGCGGAGGCTTGCGGTAAGACGGGTTGCGGAACTCGGGGTCAGTGTGCATTTCCCTGCTAGGCCACCGGCTCTTTTTCCAATGGCAGATGTTCGCGGGAGGCAGTGAAGGCCCTCGCAGCTACGCCCGCGGATGGGCTCCGTCGTAAGCGCGCTTGAGGCGTTCGGTCGTGACGTGCGTGTAGATTTGCGTGGTCGAAAGACTCGCGTGGCCCAGCAGGGTCTGCACGCTGCGCAGGTCGGCACCGGCGTCGAGCAGGTGCGTGGCGAAGCTGTGCCGCAGTTTGTGCGGGCTGGCCGGCACGGGGATCTCGGCCAGGCGGAGGTATTTTTTCACCAGGGTCCAGATCGAACCCGAGCCGAGGCGGCGGCGGAGTTTGCTGAGGAAGAGCGGGCCGCTGCGCACGCCCGCGCGTTGACGGTATTCCTGAATGGCGTGCAGGGCGGGTTCGCCAACGGGGAGCACGCGCTCCTTGGAGCCCTTGCCGAGCACGCGCACGGTTTCATTGTAGGGATCGATGTCGCGCACATCGAGCGCGGCCAGTTCGGCCAGACGCAGCCCGCTTGAGTAGAACAACTCGAGCACGGCCGCGTCCCGCCAGGGCAGCCACGCCGGGGCCTGCCTTTCCGGCTTCGCCTCGTGCGGCGCCCGCAGCAAGGCATCCACCTGCGTGGTCGTGAGGAAGACGGGCAAACGTTTCTCCGCCTTGGGCAGCGACACCGGGAGCAGCGGGTTTGTCGCCAGACCTTTGCGCTCGCACAGAAACCGGTAGAAGCTGCGGAGGGCGGCGAACTCGAGGCGGATGGTGGCCCGCGCGCGATTTTTCTTCATCAGGGCGAAAAGGTAGGCCCGGAAATCATCGGCCCCGGCCCCTCGCCAGCTTTTCGGACCGAGAAATTCCGCGGCGGACTGCAGGGCGCGGCGGTAGTTTTCCAACGTCCGCGGCGAGGCGTTCCGCTCATCCTGCAGGTAATCGAGATACGCCCGGGTGAGGGGATCTTCGACAACAGCCATGGCGCTGATTAAAGGCCTCGGTCGGGAATTTGCCAATGCGGATCAAAGCCGACCACCCGCCGCGGTTCAGGTGCCCGGGTGGGTCGCGTTGATCTGCTTGGCCTGCCGCACTCCCTCGCAGGCCCCATGGAAATAGAAATCGAAGCAGAGTTCAGCCCCCAGCGCCGACGAGACCGAGATCGGGTCGGCGGAATCGTGGTAAAAGCGAAAGGTGACATGCGTCTCCTCGCAGCTGGGGTAATCATCGATCACGGCCCGGAATCCCCGCAGGCCACGGCGGCGAACCGATGCCTATTCGATTGATTCTGTCACTCAGCACGTCAAACGCATGGCGGGGCCGTCGGCTTTGTCGCGGACTAGCCTTTGCGGCCCATGGGGGCGGCGAGCGGCGGTTGGTCGGTGACACCCACGTCTCCCTCGCGCCCGGTGGCGCGCTCGAAGCGCAGGAAGGCCCGTCGGATTTCCTGGCCGTCCGGGGACGTGGCCACGATGGGAATCTCGTATTCGCCGTCGGGGAAGACAAAGTGGTAGCGGAAACTGCCATCGGGACGCAGTCCGATATCGCGGCCGTCAATCGTGACTTTCGCATCCGGATGGGTGCCACCGTAAAAAATGACCTCGGCATTGACGTGCATGAAAAATTCACGCGGCGTCGGCTGGCTGAACGGTTGCGCACTCCAGCTGGCGCCGAGGCCCCAACTGCTTTCCGCGCCCCAACTCGACGGCGTAAACTCCGACCAACTGGACAGGGCGGACGATCCGGCGCCGCCGCTCCACGAAGCGCCGAGCAGTCCGAAAAGCGCGAGGAACCCGCTGGAAAGTCCGCCCGGTGCCTCGGTCCATGAAGCCGGGGCGGCTGCCTCCCAAGAACTCGGCGCGAAGCCCCCGGAAAACAGGCTCGCGCCGGGCGAGCTGAGAAAACGTCCGAGGTCGCCCGAGGTGAGCGAGCCCAAGTGTGTGCCAAGCAGCGTGTCGAGGACCACGCGTTGACTCCCGCTCAGCTTGCCAATGGGGAAATCGCCGTGCGTCTGCAGCCGGGACAGCGCCTCGGCCAAGCTTTCGCCCTCGCGCATTTGGCCGCGCAATTTTTCCACCAATTGCTGAAAGGTCACATGGAAGGGCATGTTGGCAAACACAGGGTCGCCCAGCCCGGCCAGCGTGTCCCGCGGCGTGAGCACCGTGCTCGAGCGGGTCAGCGGGTGCCATTCCCCGTCCTCGTAAAGCCCGAGTTCGACCACATAAGCCGCGTCCGCTTCGCGCACCGCCAGATACCAACTGTTCGTCTCGCCCGGCATGCGCACCTCGCCCTCGGGGTCCTTCGCGCCTTGACGGGTGTGGCGCAGAAAAACCTGACCGCCCAGTCCGTCGATCAAGGTGTAGTCCCAATAACAAAAAAGCCAGTGGGGCTCCTGCGCGACCACGAAGATGCGTTCCTCACCGTAACTGCGGGGCAACTCCCCGAGCTGGTCGAGCAGGGTCGATGCTTTCTTGGTCGCCGGACGAACCGCAGCCTTCCGGGGCTTCGTCGTCTTGGTTTTCTTGGCGGCCTCAAACTTATGCACATCCTCCGCCACCTTGGCGCGAACACTGCGCTCCGGGGCGGCTTTTTTGGTTGCGATTTTGGCTTTGGGCTTGGTGGTCTTGGATGGCTTTTTCATGGCTGCAGTTGCGCGGGTGCCCGGGAGGTCGCGACTACCGAGAATTCCTGTCTCGTTGTTTGGTGTAAAGAGTTTATCCCCCCCGGTCGGGATTTGGTCCGGCCTTGACTCCGGAACCTTGGATAAAGTCCTCCCGGCCGTATTTTGAGGCGACCAGACCACTGATCGCGCTTTCCAGTGTCGGCGGCGGCACCCAGGGAAAGATGCTGCCGGCCAGAGCCTCGCCGATCACTTGGGCGGCCTCCGCCCCAAGCGAAGCCACCTGGATCGACCCTTGGTGAAGCAGCCCTGCTTTGGTCCGGCGTTGGGCGCCGCCGGCGATCTTCTTTCCGGCGCTGAGAATGTCGTGCCGCACCGGCCGGGCGAAGCATTCCCGCCCCGCCGGCTCGGCCTCGTCGGACAGTCCCGCCGCAACGCCCAGACTTCGCAGGGCCCCGGACAGGGCCTCGTGCAGTTGCTGATAGCTCTCCGCCGGTCGCAGGCAGGCCCACGGTTCGCCGCGTGGCACGACCAAGGAAAAGGTCAGGTCGCCCTCATGCACCACCACGCCTCCGCCGGTCCAGCGCCGGCAGACGGGCAGGTCGGGCCTCACGGCAGCAGCCTCAGCCCAGGGCACAAAATAGCCCGCGCTGACCCACGGACGGGTCCACCGAAAGATGCGCAACACGGGGTGTGTCGCGTCCTGCAGCAGGGCCTCATCGCAGGCCATCTGCGCCGGACCCTCGCGGGCGGTCAAGTCTGACCACAGCCCAAGACCATGGAGGAGTGGGATGGCGCGGACCGCTGTCATGCGTGGCGCGCCATCCGCTCGAGGCGTGCGCTGCTAGTCCAGCAGTTCGGGCGGCAGTTTCCCGCCGTGCTTGGCGATCTGCTGCAGGACCTGTTTGTGCAGCCAAACATTCATCGCCGCCGAGTCGCTCGTGTCGCCGGTGTAGTGCAGCTCCCGGGCCAACTCCTTGCGGTCGGCGAGACTGCTCTCCATGCCGACGAGCTTCATCAGGTCGACGATGGAGGTTTTCCAGGCGAGTTTCTCCTTGGACGCGGCCGCGAGGCCGTCGAGGTAGGCGGTCACGTCGATCGGTTCGACCGGCACTGCCACGGCTTCGGCAACGGCGACGATTTCTACCGGTGCGGCCGTCGGCGTGGCCGGGGCCGTCGGGGTGGGAGTGGCGGCTTTGGAGCCGAAGACTTTGCTGATGATCGTGGAGAGGAGTCCCATGGTGTGTTGTGGTTAGGTTTGGTTTATTTGTTGGTGAGAAGGGAGGCGAGGGCAGGGATCTGCTTGATCACGGCGTCGACCGCATCCGGGCCGGCCACGGATTTGGCCTGCTCGAAAAATTCACTGGCCAGCGGTGCGGCTTTGTCGAGAGGAATACCCGCACCCTGCAGGGCCCCGATCACTTCGGCCGCACCCCCAAGGTTGCCGCCGAGCAATCCCCCGGCCTTGGCCAGGAGCCCGCCGAGGGCTCCGCCGGCCCCGCCGCCCTCCGCCGGGACCGAGGCCGTGAGCTCCGCGGCGCCGGGGAGCAACCCGATCAGGGTGTCAAACTGCGTGCCGGCGGCCTTCTGTTTGACGAAGTTGAGAATGAGGCCGACGCCGGTGCGAACCGCGGCTTCGGGCAGGTTGAGACTTTGACTAAGGGAGGTGATGATTTGATCCATGGAATGGCGGATCTTAGACCCGGATCATTTCCTGGCGAGCCAAAATACCCGCCATCGACCGACCCGCCCGGGTCAATAGTCCGATCCCTCCGCCGGAGGATTCGCGTCATCCGCATCCAGAATCCGCCCGAGGGCCTCGTAGAAATCATCGAGCGCGTCGTCCGGCACCATGATGGTGTCGCGCCGGCCGTTCACGTCCTCGGTGATCTTGAGCACGCGGCCGCGGCTGTTTTCCTTGAAATCGAGGAAGAAAATTTTTCTCCCTGCGACAATTTTTTCCGAGGCCAGAACTTTGTCCGGGCTTCGCGGATGGTCTTCCCTCATAAATTTCGCTCCCTGCGTCTCGCGCAAGCCAATATCCAAGCGGCCGGAACAGCGAGCAAGGAGAAAAGATTCAGGGCCATGGATACCCCGTGCCACAACCGGAACCCCCCGGTGCCGGGGGCATGGCCGGCGAGGGCGGGGGCGATGAACGCCGGGATGGCGGCCAGCGCCCCGAGGGCCAAGAGTTGCAAGATCAGCGCGGCGGTCGCGCGGTGCCCGTCCCGCCGGTGCGGCCAGAGAGCAGCGGTGGCGAGGATGCCCAGCACGATGGCCACGGTGAAATAGGCCGGAAAAAGCGCTGTCGTCACTTCACCGGCCCGCTCGCGCGGGAACACGGCAAAAAGCGTGCGCGCGACCCCGAAGGTGAAGAACCACAGCACGGCGGCCCACGCCCCGGCCAGCCAGGCATAAAGTTTCATCCGCGCAGCCCCACGGCGGTCTCGACCCTGGCCATGACCGTGGCGGCCAGTTTGTTGGCGTGCTCGGCCCCCCGCCGAAGCACTTCGTCGACGTGGGCCCGGTCGGCCTCAAGCTCGGCCCGGCGTGCCCGCATCGGGGCAAAATACTCCCACACCGTGGCGAAAAGTTCCTTTTTGAAATCGCCGTAGCCCGTGCCGCCGGCGCGGAATCTTTCCGCCATCGCCGCCGCTTGCTCCGGGGCGGCAAACAGCTTGTAGAGCTGGTAAATCGACGAGGCCTCCGCATCCTTCGGTTCCTCCACCGGCGTGGAATCGGTCACGATGCCCATGATTTTCTTTTTCATCGCTTTCTCGTCGGCGAAAATCTCGATCGTATTGCCGTAGCTCTTGCTCATCTTCGCGCCGTCCGTGCCCGGCACGAGCGCGGCGTCCTCGCGGATGCTTGGCTCCGGCAGCTTGAAGACCGGGCCGAAGGTTTCGTTCATCTTGATCGCGATGTCCCGCGTGACCTCGAGGTGCTGCTTCTGGTCCTTGCCGACCGGGACCACGTCGCTGTCGTAAATCAAAATGTCCGCCGCCATCAGCACCGGGTAGGCGAAAAGCGCATGCGTGGGGGCCAGGCCGCGGCTGATCTTGTCCTTGTAGGAATGGCATCGCTCAAGCAGGCCCATCGGCGTGACCGTGCTGAGCAGCCAGGTGAGCAGGGGAACCGCCGGAATATCCGACTGACGGAAAAGATGCGCCCGCGACGGGTCGAGCCCGCAGGCGAGAAAATCCAGGGCCACGTCCCGCGAATAACGCCGCAGCGCCGCCGGGTCCTGCAGGGTGGTCAGCGCGTGGAGATCCGCGATGAAATAAAGCGCCTCCCCCTCGTGCTGCAGCTCCACGGCGGGCCGCATCATGCCAAGAAAATTGCCGAGGTGCAGCGCGCCCGAGGGCTGGATGCCGGAGAGGATGCGTTTCATGACCGGAAAAGTTAGCGTTGCACGCGGCCGGAGCGAAGGAGATTCACTGCGCGGCCGACCCGGCGCGATCAATCCGGGATGGACGGCTCCGCTTCAAGCCGCCCGGGCCATGGTCGAGGTCACGGTCAAAAGCGGCACCACGGCAATATGATCTTCGCCATCCTTCTCGTAGGAGATAATTACGGCCGTCTTTTTGCGGGAAAAACTGATAAAGTCCCGATGCGGCACGTCAAAAATCCGCCCGGAAGCCGTCTCGATCTGGAATGGCTTGTTGGCGGTGATCAAGTCCTCGATCAGTGAGCTATCCATGCGGGGAATTTGGACCGGCCAATCCGGTTGCGCAAGCGCGTTCAGCGCTCAATAAACATAGTCTTCCGGCAGCGGAAACGCGTTCCGGATGAGCGTGATCGCGGGGTTCTCGCGCCCGGTTGCGACGACCTCGACGATGTCGAAGCGGAAGCGGATGTCCGGGAAATTGAGCAGCCTCAGCCAGGCCATGGCACCGCGGGCAACCAGACGCTGCTTGGCGTAGTCGACGGCTTCCGAGGGCCGTCCGCGCTCCTCCGTGGCCCGCGTCTTGACCTCGACAAAGACCAGTGTGTCCTCCGGTTTGTCGCGGCAGACCAGATCAACCTCGCCCCCGCCGGGCGCACGGAAGTTCCGATAGAGAATGCGGAACTTCTGCCGCCGCAAATACGCCGCCGCCACCTCCTCGCCCCATTGGCCGAAAAGAAGGTGGTCAGGCAGCGGCTTCGGGCGCTCTTTGCGCCTGAGCCACCGGGGCAAAAGACCGGCGGTGTGCGGGGCTGGGTCCATGGCGTCGGAGGGCCTCAAGGTGCCCGGGCACACCATACCCTTTGTGCCGCGCGAATCCATACTGCGGATAATCCGCGTCGAGTTCCATCATCAGCCGGTCCCGCGTCACCTTGGCCATGATGCTGGCCGCCGCGATGCTCACACTCAATCCGTCGCCCCCCACCACCGCGGTGTGCGGCACGGGCAGTCCGCGCACCGGGCGGCCGTCAACCAGGGCGTGCCCGGGTTCGCGCGGTAGCGCTGCGATCGCCCGGACCATGGCGAGGTGGGTCGCCCGCAGAATGTTCAGCCGGTCGATCTCCTCCACCGAAGCTTCTCCCGTGGCCCACAGGACCTCTGCGTGGCTGGTCAGGAATGCAAAAAGCTGCTCGCGCCGCGCCGCGGAAAGTTTTTTCGAATCGTCGAAACCCGCGCCGGCCAGGTCCGACGGCAGGATGACCGCAGCGGCCACGACGGGACCGGCCAGCGGGCCGCGTCCGGCTTCATCCACTCCTGCGACCAAAAAAATCCCGCGGACGCGCAGGGCGCGCTCGCGGGAAAAATTGCAGGCCATGGTTCGGCCCGTGGGAAACTACTTGGCGGCGGGGGCGGCGGTGCGGGCGCGTTCTTTCACCGTGGTGGCCGACTTGCCTTTGCGGCCGCGCAGGTAGTTGAGCCGCGCGCGGCGCACGCTGCCGCGCTTCTCCACCTCGATCTTGGCGATGCGGGGCGAATGAAGCGGGAACACCCGCTCGACACCCTCGCCGTAGGAAACACGGCGCACGGTGAAGTTCGCGTTCACCCCGGTGCCTTTGCAGTCGATGACGATGCCGGTATAAATCTGGATACGCTCCTTATCGCCCTCGATCACGCGGGTGTGCACCTTGATGGTGTCACCCACGTCGAACTTGGTGACGTCTGGCTTGAGTTGCTCGGCCTCGATTTTGTCCAAAATATTCATGAGATCTTCCTTTCGCCTAAAAAAAGCGGCCCTGTTTCCTATCCCCGCAAGGCGTTCAGGGCAACAACTTTCCTTGGGTGGGGAAGAACATATCTACGTATCATGATACATTGATGGGTTGCTTTTGTGTGATGGTCAGTCATTTAATGCATTTGTGAACAGCATCTCGACCAAAACAGGGGACGATGGAACGACCTCACTGCTTTTCGGCTTCCGCGTGCCAAAAACCGACCGGCGGGTTGCGGCCAACGGGCGGGTGGACGAATTGAATGTGCGCCTCGGCATGGCCAAAGCCTGCCTGCCGCAGGACGAGACCGAGGCCCGGGCGTTCATCGAGCAGGTGCAACGGAACTTGGTGAATTTGATGGGCGAGGTTGCCGTTGCTCCGCGTGATTGGAGTCGCTACGCGGCCTCGGGCATGCCGAATTTTGACCACGCGCTGCTCGGCGTGCTCGATGAGCGGGTGTCCCGCCTCGAGGCCGAGGGCTTCACCTACCAGGGTTGGGCTACGCCCGGGGCCAACCTGCCGGCGGCGTCGCTCGATTGCGCGCGCACTGCCTGCCGCGAGGCGGAGCTCGCGCTGCTCGGCGTGCACGAGGCCGGCTTGCTCAACCCGGAGCGCGCCGACCTCATTCTCCATTCGCTCAACCGCCTCTCCGATGTGCTTTGGTTGGAAGCGCGGCGGGCCGAGAGCACCCAAACGGCCGCCCAAGCGTAAGTTCTTATTGTCATGGGCCATAAAGACACCGCCAAAGAATTGCAGGCCCTCCTGGCCGAGAGGATTGTTTACCTCGACGGTGCGATGGGCACGATGATCCAGCGCTACAAGCTGGACGAGGCCGCCTACCGCGGGGAGCGCTTCGCCGCCTGGCCCAGCGACGTCAAGGGCAACAACGACCTGCTCGTGCTGACCCAGCCCGACATCGTCCGCGAGATCCACGCGAAATACATCGACGCAGGCTCGGACCTGATCGAGACGAACACGTTCAACTCCACCACCATTTCCCAGGCCGATTACGGCATGGAGGAAGTGGTGCCGGACCTCAACCTCGCCGCGGCCCGCTTGGCCCGCGAGGCCGCCGATGCCTGCACCGGGCGCCGGGTTTTTGTCGCCGGCGCCGTCGGGCCGATGAGCAAGACGCTCACCATCTCCCGCGATGTGAACGACCCGGGCGCGCGCGAGGTGACCTTCGCGCAGGTCGCGGCCGCCTACCGCGAGCAGGTGGAACATTTGATCGAGGGTGGTATCGATCTTCTGCTCGTGGAGACCGTGTTCGACACGCTGAACTGCAAGGCGGCGCTTTTTGCCATCGCGGAGTTTTTCGCCGATCGGAAAATCAGCGTGCCCGTCATGGTCTCGGGCACCATCACCGATTTAAGCGGCCGCACGCTGACCGGGCAGACGACCGAGGCGTTCCTCAATTCCATCGCGCACTTCCCCTTGATCAGCGTCGGGTTGAATTGCGCGCTCGGGCCCAAGGAAATGCGGCCCTACATCGAGGAACTCTCCAAGCTCGCGCCGTTTCATGTCAGTGCCTACCCCAACGCCGGGCTGCCCGACCCGCTTTCCGAGACTGGATTTCCCGAGACGGCGGCTTCGCTCGCGCCGCAGCTGCGCGACTGGGCCGAGCAGGGCTGGCTCAACATCATCGGCGGCTGCTGCGGCACGACCCCCGACCACATCAAGGCGATCGCCGACGCGACCCGGGACCTTCCGCCGCGGCGGGTTCCCGAGCGGACCCGCACCCTGCGCCTGAGCGGGCTCGAGCCCTTCACCGCGCGTCCGGAAATTCCCTTCATCAATGTGGGCGAGCGGACCAACGTCACGGGTTCGCCGAAGTTTTCCAAGCTCATCCTCGGCGGCCTCTACGACGAGGCGCTGGCCGTGGCCCGGCAGCAGGCCGAGGCCGGGGCGCAGATCATCGATGTCAACATGGACGAAGGCATGCTCGACGGCGCCGCGGCCATGACCAAATTCCTCCAACTCGTGGCCAGCGAGCCGGATATCTCCCGCGTTCCGATCATGATCGACTCCTCGAAGTGGGAAGTCATCGAATCCGGCCTGCGCTGCGTCCAGGGCAAATGCGTGGTCAACTCGATCAGCCTCAAGGAGGGCGAGGAGAAATTCAAAGAACACGCCCGCAAAGTGCAGCGCTACGGCGCGGCGGTCATCGTCATGGCCTTCGATGAGAAGGGCCAGGCCGACAACCTCGAGCGCCGCAAGGAAATCTGCTCCCGCGCCTACCGCGTCCTTGTCGAGGAGGTGGGGTTTCCGGCCGAGGACATCATTTTCGACCCGAACGTTCTCACCGTGGCCACCGGCATTGAGGAGCACAACAACTACGCGGTTGATTTCATTGAGGCGGCGCGCTGGATCAAAGCCAACCTGCCCTACGCGCGCGTCAGCGGAGGGATCAGCAACATCTCGTTCTCCTTCCGCGGCAACAACGCGGTGCGCGAGGCCATGCACACGGCCTTCCTCTACCACGCCATCCGCGCCGGGCTCGACATGGGCATCGTCAATGCCGGCCAACTTGGCGTCTATAATGAGATTCCGCCCGATCTGCTCGAGTTGATCGAGGATGTCCTGCTCAATCGCCGCCCGGACGCGACTGAGCGCCTCGTTGTTTTCGCCGAGACGGTCAAGGGCAAAGGACGCGAGGCGACCGAAAAAGATACCAAATGGCGCGAGGCTCCGGTCGAGGAGCGGCTGGCCCACGCGCTGATCAAGGGCATCGTGGATTTTGTCGATGAGGACACCGAGGAGGCACGGCAGAAATATCCGCGGCCGCTCGATGTCATCGAGGGCCCGCTGATGAACGGCATGCGCATCGTCGGCGACCTCTTCGGCGAGGGAAAAATGTTCCTGCCCCAGGTGGTCAAAAGCGCGCGGGTGATGAAGCGCTCGGTCGCGTGGCTGACGCCCTACATGGAGCGCGAACGCGCGGCCAATCCAAACGCCCGCGCCCAGGGCAAAGTCCTCATGGCCACGGTCAAGGGCGATGTCCACGACATCGGCAAGAACATCGTCGGCGTCGTGCTGGCCTGCAACAGCTACGAGGTCATCGACCTTGGGGTGATGGTCTCCTGCGAAAAGATCCTCGCCGAGGCCCGCGCCCACGGCGTGGATGTCATCGGCTTGAGCGGTTTGATCACCCCGTCCCTCGACGAGATGATGCACGTGGCGGCCGAGATGAAGCGCGAGGGTTTCGAGTTGCCCCTGCTCATCGGCGGGGCCACGACCAGCCGGGCGCACAGCGCGGTCAAAATCGCGCCGCATTACAACAACGAGGTGGTGCACGTGACCGACGCGTCCCGCGTGGTCGGCGTGGTCTCGCAATTGCTCAATCCGGAAACGCGGCCCAAGTTCGCCGCGGATTTGGCGTCCGACTACGAGCGGCTCCGCACCGAGTTTGCAGCCAAGCAAAAGGACACCAAGCTGGTCACCATCGAGGAGGCGCGAAAGCGTCGATTCGCCCCGGACTGGGCCGCGGAGTCGATCGATGCGCCGGCTTTCACCGGGCTCAAGGTCTTCGAGGATTTTCCGCTGGCCGACCTCGTGGATTACATTGACTGGTCGCCCTTCTTCCACGCGTGGGAGCTGCGCGGGCGCTTCCCCGCGATCCTCGAGGACGAGGTGGTCGGCCAGCAGGCCAAGGACCTCTACGCCGACGCGCGCGAGATGCTGGACCTCATAGTCAAGGAGCGCTGGGTCACGGCCAAAGGCGTCTGCGCCATCATGCCGGCCAACAGCGTGGGCGATGACATCGAGATTTACGCCGATGCGGACCGCTCGGCCGTGCTCAAGACCTTCCACACGCTGCGCCAGCAACTCGACAAATCCTCGGGCCAACCGAACTTCGCCCTCTCCGACTTTATCGCGCCGAAGGACAGCGGTCGGATCGACTACTGCGGTGGGTTCACCGTGACCACGGGCCACGGGGTGGACGAGCGGGCCAAGGCCTTTGAGGCCGCGCATGACGACTACAATGCGCTGCTGCTCAAGGCCCTGGCCGACCGCCTGGCCGAGGCCTTCGCCGAGCGCATGCACAAGGAGGTGCGCGACCTGTGGGGTTTCGGGAAGGACGAGAACCTCACCGCCGAGGAAATCATCCGCGAAAAATACCGCGGCATCCGCCCGGCCCCCGGCTATCCGGCCTGCCCGGATCACACCGAGAAATGGACCTTGTTCGACCTGCTCGAGAGCACCAAACACACCGGAGTCGTCCTGACCGAAAGCCTGGCCATGCTGCCGGCCAGTTCGGTCAGCGGCCTCTATTTCGCCCACCCCGAGTCGAAGTATTTTGCCGTGGGTAAACTCAGCCGCGACCAGATCGAGGACTACGCCGCGCGCAAGGGCATGACGCTGGCCGCGGCGGAGAAGTGGCTCAGCCCGAACCTCGCCTACGAGCCCACCCGCTGAGGCCGGTTGCGTCAGAGCTTGAACTCTGGGATGTCCTCGTCGAGGCGGGGCTGGTCGGTAGATTTGAAAGTCGCGGCGAATTCCTCGAAAGCGGCGACGGCCTGCTCGTAAGTCATGGTGCAGGGCGGGTCCTGCATCGGGCGGTCGAAGACCGGGAGCACGAAGTCGTCTTTGGGATCGATCACGATCAATTTTGACACATCTGTCGGATGCGCTCCAATCCCTCCTCGCCGCCGTGGCGGCGGATCAAGGCGGCAAAATCCATCCCCCGCTTGGCCGCCTCGCGGCTGAGTCGTTCAATGAGTTCGATGATCATGCGCGTTACCGGTGGCAGGAGCGAAGAGGTTTCCTCGTCGAAGGTTTCCATGTCCGACATGCTCTGTGGACGCCCCCGGGCGACCACGCCGAGGACCGGAAAGTCAACGCCCTCCGAGAGGAACAATTCGATAAACTCTCTGGAATCTGGGTTGAGGGGCATTGGTGTGGGTGCGCTCAAGGATTTCGAGCAGGATTTCCAGCCGCTCGGCGGGAAGGATGTCACGGTAAAAGGCCCGGTCGGCCTCCGCTTGTTCTTGGTGGCTGCGAAAGATTTTGGCGGCTTTCTGCATGCCCTGCTCATGCGAAAAAGTTGCGGCTGAGGCAATGTGGGTTCGCTTCAGGCCTGCGGTGTTGTGGTCGCATCGCGCAGGGCGAGGGCAGGTGAGACGGCCGTGGGCGACGTGAGTTCGTTGCGCACAGCGGCGAAGTCGAGACGCATCGCCGTGCGGGCCGCCGGGTCATCAAGCAGCCGGATCGCTTCGGCGGCCAGGGCCTCCGGCGTGGCGTCGTTTTGGATGAACTCTTTCACGATCGGCCGGCCGGCCAGCAGGTTGGCCATGCCGAGGTAGGGGACTTTGATGACTATGCGGGCGGCGATGTAGGTGATCCACGCGGTGCGATAAACGAGGGCGTAGGGCAGTCCCAGGAGCGTGGCTTCCAGGGTGGCGGTGCCCGAGGCAACGAGGCCGGCCGCGGCTTTCTCCATCAGCTCGCGGGCCTTGAGGGGGCCGATTTCGCACGTGATTCCGGCCTCGGCCGCCATGACGGTCATCAGCTCGCGCAGTTTTTCCGAGGGGGCGGCCGCGGCGAAGCGGGTGGCCGGACGGACCTCCCGGACCTGCCGGGCGGCGGTGAGCATGACCGGGAAGATTTTTCGCACTTCGCGATCCCGGCTGCCGGGAAGCAGGGCCAGCAGATTGGGGTCGCGTCCGGCTTCACCCATGGGCTGGGTGTGCAGCGCCATGGGATGCCCGACGAAACTCGTCGGCAGGCCGGACGCCTCGTAAAGCTCCTGCTCGAAGGGAAAAATGCAGAGCATCCGGTCAAGCCAGCGGGCCATGCGCGGAATACGTCCGCGGTTCCAGGCCCAGACTTGCGGGCTGATGTAATAAACGAGCTTTACCGCGGGTCGCAGCGGTTGGAGGGCGCGGACCAGACGAAGGTTGAACCCGGGATAATCGACGAGCAGGACGGCATCGGGTTTCTCCTCCTCGATGCGTCGACGGGCGGCGTGGAATTTTTGGCGGAACCATCCGTAGCGCAGAAGGATGTCCCATAGGCCGATCACGGCGGCTTCGTGGGCCCAGTCTTCGACGTCGGGGCTGAGGGCATGGAGCTTCGGGCCACCCAACCCGCTGATCTGCAGGCCGGGGGTGAGGGTTTGCAATGCGGCCAGCAAGACCGCAGCGTGGGCATCGCCGCTGGTTTCGCCGGCCACGACGAAGATCCGCATGGGGTCAGCTGTCCCGGCGCGGTGCGCGCTCGGCGATTTGGCGGGTGATTTCGACGGCCAATTCGAGCGCGGCCGTGGCCTCGACGCCGCCGACTTTCGGCTGGTGCCCAGCCTGGGCGCACTCGACAAAGTCTCGCAGCTCGCGGATGAGCGGTTCTTCCCGTTCGATCGCGACGCGTTCCCGCACGATCTTTCCGCCATCGAGGCGATACATTTTTCCGCTCTGTTTCTGGTAGTCGAGCGAGAGGTAGGCGTCTTCCTGGAAGAGGCGGATTTTGCGGGTGGTTTCGATGCTGATGCGGCTGGCGGTGACATTGGCCACGCAGCCGTTGGCAAAATGGAGGCGCACGCTGGCGATGTCCTCGCCTTTGCTCAAAACGGCGACGCCGACCGCATCCACGCTGGTCACAGGCGAGCGGACGAGGTGGAGAATGATTTCGAGGTCATGGATCATGACATCAAGGACCACGCCGATCTCGAGACTGCGGCCGGGGTAGGGGGAAAGACGGGTGACTTCGAGAAAGCGGGGGTGATTCAGCCTCTGCTCAAGCGCGGCGAGGGCCGGGTTGAAGCGCTCGATGTGGCCGACCTGCAGGACAAGGCCCTTGGCGCGGGCCAGATTGACCAGTTCGGCTGCGTGCACCGGGTTGTCGCTGATCGGCTTTTCGACCAGCAGGTGCCGGCCGAGTCCGAGGAGTTTCATCCCGATTTCGTGGTGCAGGTGGGTCGGGGCAGCGACGGTGACGATGTCGGTGCGGTCCGCGAGGTCCTCCAGCGACGTGGCCACGGCGCAGCGGTATTTGCGCGCCGCACGTTCGGCCGCCGCAGTGTCGGGGTCGTAGACGGCGACCAGGTCCGCCTTCTCGAGCAGGGAATAAACGCGCGCATGGTTGAGGCCCATGCTGCCGACGCCGACCACGCCGGCACGAAGTTTGGTTGTCATGTTTGTATGCCCACCAAGGAGATTGCGTTTTCGCGGGCCAGCGTGCGCAGGTTCTCGGGTTCGAGGAGCAGGGTGCGTCCGGCCTCGACCGCGAGGACGGACAATCCGGCCCCGGCCGCGGCCTCGATGGTCAACGGGCCGATGACCGGCACATCGAACCGGAAATCCTGGTTGGGTTTGGAAACCTTCACGGCCACCGCCTGCCCCCGCCCTAGGGCGGCCCCGCGCTTGATCGCCTCGTTGGTGCCCTCGAACGCCTCGACCGCCAGCACGGTGCCGTGGCGGACAACCACGGTCTGGCCGATGTCGAGCCGGCTGGTTTCCTTGGCGATGCGCATCCCGAAATCCACGTCGCCCAAGGCGCGCCGCCCCGGTTTGGGCCCGGCGAAATGGCCCTCCGGGGCGAGAAACTCGTCGAGGAAAGTGGTGGCGGGCAGAAGTTCGATCTTCTCCCGGGCCAGCGCCTCGGCCACGGCCCCGAAGAGCGTCTCGGCGTTTCTTTCCTTCAGCTTGGCCAAAAGCAGCAGGGCGGCAAAATCCGGCCGGATGTCGAAGAGATTTTTCGGCGCAATCTGTCCCGCCATCATCGCATGCTGCACTCCGGTCTCGCGGGCGTAGGCCAGAAATTTGCCGATCTGGCCGACCTTGAGCCAGCGGAGGTCATCGACCGCATCGGCCAGTTCCGGCCTCGTCTCCTGCTCGAAGGCCGCGGCAAAAAGGCGGCTCACCCCGCGTCGGCGCGCGGCGTCGGCGAGCTGAAACGGATAGTGCCCGTTGCCGGCGATGATGAGGAGCGATTCGGGTGAACTCAACATGCTAGATTCTTGCGGTCGCGCCGGGCATTGTCGAGGTCATGAAAACTGCCATCCACTGGTTCCGCCGGGATTTGCGGATTATCGACAACACGGCCTTGGCGGCGGCGGCAAGTGCGGCCGAGTCGGTTGTGCCGGTTTACGTTGCCAGCACATGGAAGGGCCCGCACCGCTGGACCGGAGCGCCGCGGCAGACATTTCTGTGCGGCTCGCTTGCCTCGCTCGACGGTAATCTCCGTGCCCTCGGCAGCCGTCTGATCGTGCGCGAAGGAAACGCGGTCGAGGCGTTGATCCGGCTGGCGCGCGAAACCAAGGCCGATGTTGTTTTCACCAACCGCGACCCGGACCCCTTCGGGCGCACGCAGGAAAACCTGCTGGCGTCGGCGCTGGCGGCGGACGGGCGCGAGTTGCAAACGTTCAAGGATGCGGCGGTGCATGAACGCGACGAGGTGAAGACGGGGGATGGCGGGTCGTTTCGCGTTTTCACCCCTTACTCACGGGCTTGGGCCAAGCTGGACAAGCCGGCTCCCGGTCCGCGGCTGAAAAAGTTGAGCACGCCGGATGCGATTGTTTCCGAGCCGCTGCCGGAGCCGGTCCGCTGGGGCCTCGGGGTTTTCACCGGGGGAGTTGAGCCGGGGGAGAAGGCCGCGCGGACCCGCCTCAAGGCGTTTCTGGCCGGCCCGGTTTTCCGCTACGGCGAGCGACGGGATCTCATGGCGGAGCACGGGACTTCGCAACTGTCGCAGGACTTGCGGCATGGGTTGCTCTCCCCGCGCGAGATTTACCAGCGGGCGCGCGAAGCGGCGGAAGGCGGCGATGCCGACGGCCGCAACAGCGTTTGGAAATTCATCAGCGAACTCATCTGGCGCGAATTCTATTTTCAGATCCTCTGGCACTGCCCGGACGTTTTGCCGCACGAGTTCAATCCGAAATACCGGGGTATGGCCTGGGACACCGACGCGGAAAAATACGCTGCGTGGTGCGAAGGGCGGACGGGTTTTCCCATCGTCGATGCGGCCATGCGGCAGCTCAATGCGACCGGCACCATGCACAACCGGGCGCGGATGATCACGGCGATGTTTCTGACCAAGGATCTGCACCTTGATTGGCGGATGGGCGAACAATACTTCATGCAACGATTGCTCGACGGCGAGATCGCGAGCAACAACGGCGGCTGGCAATGGAGCGCGGGCACGGGAGCCGACGCCGCGCCGTATTTTCGCATTCAGAACCCGTGGACCCAGTCCGCCCGGTTCGATGCGGATGGGGTTTACGTGAAGCGCTGGGTGCCCGAGTTGGCCGGTCTCCCGGCGCAAAAGTTTTTTGCCCCACCCGCCGATGGCCGGCCGCTTGCTCCGGGCTATCCGTTGCCAATGGTCGATCACGGGACCGAGCGGGATGAGACCTTGCGGCGGTTCAAGCTCGTGGGGTGAGCGCGTGCCGTCGGCCGTTTTTGTGCTAGGATGCGGGTTGTGACCAGCCCCCTCGACCTCCGCCGCGTGCGGGCCGATTTTCCCATCCTCGATCTCGAGGTTCAGGGTCACCCCCTAGTCTACCTCGACAATGCCGCGACCGCGCAGAAGCCGCGCGCCGTCCTGCAGGCCATGGATGATTTCTACACGCTTCGCAACGGCAACATCCACCGCGGCGTGCACCACCTGAGCCAGATCGCAACCGAGGCTTACGACCGCGCCCGCGAGCGGGTCGCCGGCTTTCTCGGTGCGACCAGCGCGCGCGAGATCGTGTTTGTCCGCGGCGCGACGGAAGGCATCAATCTTGTCGCTCACGGCCTGGCCGAAGTGTGGTTGCGTCCGGATGATGAAATCCTTCTCACCCGCATGGAGCACCACGCGAATATCGTGCCGTGGCAAATGGCGGCACGCCGAAGCGGGGCGCAGATTGTGGTCGCGGATGTGATGGCCGAGGGCGCGATCGATCTGGATGATTTTTACCGCAAGCTCACGCCCCGGACCCGCGTGGTCGGGCTCGTCCACGCCTCCAACGCGCTCGGCACGATCAACCCGGTGGCGGAAATCATCCGGAGGGCCCATGAGGTTGGTGCCGTTGTTCTTCTCGACGGTTGCCAGTCCGTCCCGCATTTCCCGGTCGACGTATCCGCGCTCGGTTGTGACTTCTTCGTTTTCTCCGGCCACAAACTTTGCGGTCCGACGGGTATCGGCGTGCTTTACGGCCGCAGCGAGTGGCTGGAGCGACTCCCGCCCTACCAAACCGGCGGGGATATGATCGGGCGGGTTTCGTTCGAGGACGGCACCACTTTTCGCGGGGCCCCGGAAAAATTCGAGGCGGGCACCCCGGACATCGCGGGGGCCATCGGGCTGGGCGCCGCCATCGATTATCTGGCCGGGCTCGGACCCGACGCGACCGAGGCAGCCGAGGCGGCGCTCCTCGCGCACGTCACCCCGCGCCTCCGGGAGATACCCGGCCTCAAGCTCTACGGCGACGTGGCGGCCAAGGTGCCCATCGTCTCCTTCACGCTCGAAGGGGCGCATCCGCATGACATCGGCACGATCCTCGACAGCAGCGGCATTGCCGTGCGCGCCGGGCATCATTGCGCCCAACCGCTGATGAAGTTTTACGGCATCCCCGGCACGGCCCGCGCGTCCTTTGCCTTTTACAACACGACGGAAGAGGCGGATGCGCTGATTGCCTCGCTGCGAAAAGTTGCCAAGATGTTCGCCTGATGTCCGAGTTGTCCGACCTCTACCAGGAGATCATCCTGGACCACAACAAACGCCCGCGGAATTTTCGCGCGTTGCCGGATTGCCTTTGCTCGGCCGAGGGGCACAACCCGCTCTGCGGTGATGAGGTGAAGGTCTTCGTGCAGGTCGACGAGGGCAAACTCTCCGACGTGGCCTTCGAGGGTCAGGGCTGCGCGATCTCGCGGGCCTCCGCCTCGCTCATGACCCTCAAGACGATGGGCCAGACGGTCGAGCGGGCGCGGGAGTTGTCCGGCACGGTGCGGGAAATGCTGCTCGGCCCGGAGGCCGACCCCCCGGCCTTGCTGGGCGACCTTGTGGCCTTGTCCGGCGTGCGCAAGTTTCCCGCGCGGATCAAATGCGCCATGCTCCCGTGGCGCACACTCGAGGCGGCGCTCGACGGGCGCGCCGCGGCGACGACGGAATAGCGGCGCTTAACTGGCCGCGCCGCAACTCTGCCCGGAGGAGCGGTTCCACGGCATGCGGGCGATCACGTTGGTCATCGGACAGAGCCCGCTCAGTCCCGAGAAGACCAGGCCGCAGCCCATGAAAAGTGGAACCCAGACAAAGTGCGGACTCACCGCGAGGGTGAGCAGCGCGCCGAGGAAAATGAAAAATCCCGCGGCGGTGCGCATCTGGCGGTCGAGCGGGATGACGTTGCGGCCGAGGCGCTCGACTGGCAGGCCGGCGGACACCCAGGCGTCTGTCCCGCCCTCGACCACGATCGGTCGGGTCAGTCCGGCGGCCTGGAGTTTTTCCGCGGCCTGCGTGGCGCGCACGCCGGATTTGCACAAAATGTAGACGGGGGTTTCCGCCGCACCATGGGCGGCGAGGAACCGCGCGGGGTCCAGATCCTGCAACGGGAACAGCCGGGCACCCTTGGCGTGGACCGATTCGTATTCCCCTGCGGTGCGCACGTCGATGACCGCCAGCGCGGGGTTCTGGCGCCAGAGGGTGGCGAGGTCATCCGCCTTGATGATGCCGATGTCTGTTGTTTTCATAAGCGGTTAACATAGCCACCCCGGGCGGCCCGGGCAAATATTACTTGATGGCAATACTTCTGCCGCGCCGTTGTTTTGGCGTGGCAGGGCCGATGATTGGTGTTAAGCGATGCAGTTCATGGATTTTGCCGCACTGCTTGCCGACGTTTTCACCCTCAACTCGCTCGGGACCCTGGTCTTGCTTATCGGTCTCGAGTTGGTTCTCGGCATCGACAATGTCCTCGTCATCTCAATTGTCGTTTCCCGTCTCCCCGCCGCGCAGCGTGACCAGGCTCGATTACTCGGACTGGGGCTCGCCCTCGTGGCCCGCCTCGGTTTTGTCGCCGGGGCCGTCTGGCTCGTGCAGCTGACCCAGCCGATCGTGCCCGGCTGGTCGGTTTCGTGGCGTGACGTCGCGCTGATCGCCGGCGGACTGTTTCTCTTGTGGAAAGCCGTCCGGGAGATTCACCACGTGGTCGAACTTAAAGACGAGGGCGGCGGCGCGGTGGTTGCCTCCGCCTTCCGCGCCGCCATCGTCCAGATTGTTCTCCTCGACATGGTCTTCTCGCTCGACTCCGTCATCACGGCGGTCGGGCTGACTCCGAACCTGCTGATCATCGGCTTTGCCGTCATCGTCTCCTTCCTCGTCATCCTCGCCTACGCCAAACCGATCGGGGAATTCATCCTCGAGCGTCCGGCCCTGAAAATCCTCGCCCTCGCCTTTCTCGTCACCATTGGTGTGACCATCTTTCTTGAGGGCATGCATCAGCACGTGGCCAAGGCCTACATTTACCTGCCCATGGGTTTTGCCTTGTGTGTCGAACTCCTGCAAATGCGCCACGCGGCCAACAAGCGGCGCCGGGTCGGCGTGCGCGGTGAGGGGATCGAACCCCCGACCAACTCGGTGTAAACGAGCCGCTCTACCGCTGAGCTAACCGCGCGAAACACTCTGTTAAGGGGGCTGAGCAGCTGATCCCAAACATACTTTTTGACCCGCTTTTTTGCCCGGGGCGGTCTTTAGGCCGTGCCGAAACCACAGAACTGAGACCAAGGCGGAGAAATCCGCAAAGTGGCGGAGAACATTTACCAGTATTCGGGGTCACAGACTTCTTTCTACGCACGGTTCAGGCACAAGGGCGAGCGCATTGTCCAGCGCTTGTGCGAGATTTTCCGCACCGGCGCCCACGGCTACGTGCTCAAGTCCGACGCCGGGCGGCAGTTGCTCGAGGCGGTCGAGTGTGTGCTGGACGGACGCCACTATTTCAGCCCGAAAATTTCCGAGGTTGTGTTGACCGCATGCGGGGTGGGGAGTTGCCCCATGCCCCCGGGGAGGACGAGGAAAGGCCAACCACCCGCGAACGGGAGATCATCCAGCTTCTGGCCGAAGGTCATGGCAACAAGGAGGTGGCCGACAAACCGGGCATCAGTGTCAAGACGGTCGAAACCCACCGTGCGGCCATCATGCGCAAGCTCGGCCTTCACTCGATCGGAGAGCTGCTTCGCTACGCCATCCGCAACCACATCATCACCGCCTGACCTGTCAGGTGCGCTTGGCCCCCGCCGTCCGCCCTCCCCGCTGGTTGGGACGGTTCCACCACAGACCGGCGATCAATCCGCCGATGCCATAGGCGGCCACGTCCCACCAATCGCCCGTTGCCCGGAGGAAAAAGTGCGGAGCCACCACCTCGAAAAGCACGGACCAAAGCACGAGGATAAAGACGATTTCTCCGGCCGAAGGTGGTGCGTCGGTTTGACGCAGCCCGCTTCGGCGCTGCAGCCAGAGCAGCACCGGCACCGCGCACGGAACGAGGAGCAGGTCGTTGAACCACCAGGCAAAGAAACCATCCGGGGCCAGCGGTTTGACCACCCAGCGGTTGGTCGCATAGAGCCCGCCGGCGAGGACAAACAAGCCGTCGCGCAGGTAGCCGAATCTGCTCAAAACAGGGCGACGATCACGACACCAAGGCCGGTGGTCATGAGGGCTCTGGCCAGCAGATCAAACATGACGCGGATCATACGGCGCGGCGCGGAAACAACAAGTGCTGAGGCCTTGCCCGGATTCCTGCATTTCGGGTTTGTCAGGGCCGAAGGGGTCGCGCACTTTGCGGGCTGAAATGTTGGGCTCCTGCTCCGCTGGAGATGGGCGCGGTTTTACATCATCGCGATGCTGGCCATCATCATCGTGGCGAATGTGTCGGAGCTGAGCAAGGGGGGCAAGACGACCACGATCCGGACAACCCCGGCCGGAGTCACGACCTCCGAGGATGTGTGGGGCGGTCCCAATTACCACAGCGTGCCGATCATCGTGTTTTGTTCCGCCGTGCTGGTCCTGCTCTTCCTGCCTTTCGTGCGTCGCGAGTTTCATCCGCCGGCGAAAGCGCCCGCCGGCCCTTCCGGTCCGGTTGCGCCGGAGGGTTCGTTGCCGCCACCGGCCCCGGGAGAGCGCGATTGGCGGGTGGGCCACAAGGGGCGCGATCTCATGTATTACGAGGAATGACACCACGGCGCCTGGCAGCGTCTGACCATCGACGGGGAAATGCTCACGGGCCGCGCCCACCATGTGATCTATTTCGATCGGGTATCGAGGTGGCAAAGCCATCCCGAGTGGGCCCGCCATCGCCGCGATGAAATCATGGCCCGGATCAAGAGCCAGTTCCGCGCGCCAGATTATGAATACCAGGACGGTCTCCCGGGCGCTCCCGTCCCGCCTGTGGTTCCTGCGGTGCCGCCGGTGACCACGCCTGCAGCCACGCCCAAGCAGTGGGCGGCGTTTTGGCTCTTCGTGGTGATTTTTTTCGCGCTCGCGATCCGTCTGGGCTGGCTCGTGCAGTCCGGGATCGAAACAGGGACCACCATTTTCCCGTCCAAGCGCCCGAGCTTGCAGCGGCCGGTCTCGCTCAAGGAGGAACCGGTGAATTTCTGGCTGGTCATCGCCGTCTACTCCGCCGGCAGCCTGGGTGCCGGGTGGGCCGCGCTGTGGTTTTTGCGGGAGGGAATCCGCCTCAAGCGGTCCTGAGGCGGGCTGTCCGCTTTGTGCGATGATTGCCGCTCTCAGCGCCGCCTTGTCCGCCAATCCCGGTCTGGTTGCCGCGCTGGCGTTGCTTGGCAGTGGCTGGCTTGTCCTGGCTTTCATGGTCCTCGGCATGCGGCGGTCCGGAGTCTCGCCGCGGCCCATCCTTTTTGTCGCGGGTCTCTACCTGCTCCTTACGCTGCCGTTCCTCGCCGGCCAACTCGTGCAGGCTCGTGCGCCGGCGTTGCCGCCTCCAGCCGGGGCGGCATCCGGGACCCCGGATTTGTTCGACGACCGCGGGAAATTGTTCGGGCCGGGCGTGATGGCGCGCGATGCCATGGGCGGGCTGCCGGGCATCCTCGACGAGGCCGAGCGCGCCGAGGCTGGCGTGGTCATGAACGCGTCAACGGTTCTCGCGGCGCGCTTTGCGGATCAGGCTGCAGCCCGCCGCGCCGCCGCGGCTTATCGCCGCGGTTTCCAAGTCGCCAACACCAGCGGCGATGAGACGCATGGCTGGAGCGGGCGTCGCATGCAGGGCGACTTTGTCGAGATGCTGGTGGCCGGGAGGTATTTTTTTGTCTGGAGCGGGCTGAGCGAGGAAGACTGTGCCGCACGCCGCGCGGCCAGCGATCTTGGCGGGTATCTGGACTCCGCGGAGCTGGCCGCACTTCCGCCCCTCTTCCCCGCGCTGGAACCACTGGCCACGCTTTTCAAGCCACTGCCGGTCAAGCTCGGCGGAGTGCTACTGCTCGTCGGGCTTTACAGCGTCTGGTTTTTCAAGGGCGCGAGCTGGGCCGCCGCGGTGCCCGCAGCCGCCGGCGTCACGGCGGTCTCCGCCGATGATTTGGGCGCGCGGCTTTTGGCCATCAACGACCTCGATGTTCCATTCGACGTTTCCAAAGGCGAAGGACCGGGGGTGCTTTTTGCCGATTGGCGTTACGCCGACGCGAAGTGGGTGGATCTGGCCGGGGCGTCCGGTCTCAAGAGGACTTTTCGCATCCGCCTTGTGCTGGACGAGGCGTCGCACGCGGTCCGGGCCACCGACTACGCGGCCAGCCTCGATTGGAGCACGGGCCGTGGTCGTGCGGGACTCCGCTGGCAAGCCGTCATCGGCGTGGTCTTTTTCCAGCGCGAGCGGCACAGCGTGCTTGGGTTTCAACTCGACCCGTCGGGCCGGCCCCAGCCAACCTTGCATTACACCCACCGGTTCGATCTCAATGAAATGAAATCTCCCCTCGTCAACATCGTGACGCGGTCCGGTTGGAGTTGGCGGCCCACCATTCTGCCGATGCCCTCTTTCGGTCGATCATCCGGCCCCGGGTCGGCCCTCCCGCAGTGAAAATTCTTCTCTCGCTGTGCACGGCGCTCATCACGGCCGTTGCCGGTTTGCTCACCGCAGGGGTCGTCACTGCAGCTTACGTGGATTGGTATAACGTCTCCAGCTTCGAAGGCGCTTCCGGATACATGATCATCGGCTTGGCCCTCGTCGGGGGAGCCGTGTCGCTGGTGGTGGGCCTGGTCGTCGCTCTGGCCATGGCTGCCACCGGTCGGCCGTTTTTTTGGTGGTCCACGCTCGCAACCAGCGGAGCCATCCTCGGATTCGGAGCAGCGGTGGCCTTGGTCCTTTATCTGCTGGCGGACTTTCCTCCGACGATTGACGGCCAGGAGTTGCGGCTCGAGGTGGAAATCCGCCTACCCGCCGGCCAAACGGTCCCGCCGGGCGAGAGTGGTGTTGATTCCGTGTTTTTTCTCGGCTCGATGGTCGACCACACGCAGAGGGCCTCGAGATACGGCACGCTGAAATTGGACCAGGCCCGGATGGAAAACGGACGGTGGATTGTTCCGGCGGAGGTTTTGCTTTTCACCTCGCGCGGCCTGCGCAGCATCGACGCGAGGATTGGCGAAAAGAGCATCGCGGGATTTATCGTTCCGCTGCCTGCGCATCCTGGAAAAGCCGACGAGCAGTGGAGCGGCTGGGGACCGCAACCGCCGCCCGGCAGCCCGTCCTGGCCGGAGACCGAATCGTCCTACCGCTTTCGCGTGCAGCGGATCCCGCCCCCGCCTCCTCCGGAGACCGAGGAGGAATACCAGGCCCGTCAGGACGCCGCGGAGCAGGCGGTCTTCGATGCCATCGCGCCGGACGCGCCGATTTCCGCATGGCTGCCCTACACCATGTCGTGGCAGAAGGAGCCTCTACGGGTTGCGGCCATCCAGCGCATCACGGGCCGCGCCGATTTCGTCGGGGAGCTGGGGGCCTTGATGCTGGATGCCGACATGCGGCAGGCCGAGGCGGCGCTGCATTTTGTTGGCGAGTTGCCTGCCCCGGATCACTCCTTGATCCCGCCGGTCACCGCCGCCGGTCATGATCTCATCGGGCGCATGAAGAAAGTCAACGCCACCTCCGAGGAGCAGGATCCTTCCTACGAGGGGGCGGCCGACGTGATGATCCGCTTCAGCGCCTGGATGAGCGCCGTGCGCGCCCTGCGCGAAAAGGCGGGGGGAGACTTCGTCCCCCAATTGCAGGAGATGCTGCATCTTTCCCGCGTGCGGACCGATAGCCTTGCGATGCAGCAGGAGGTGCGGCGCGTGGCGAGTTACTACCTGCAAGCCTGGGCCGGTGTGGAGCCCTTGCCCGGAGATCCGCCGCCCAAATAGTCTCCGGACCGTGCCACTTTTTCGGGAGGCCAGCCGTCCGGGTGTCAGACCGAGGTTTCCAGGACAAAGTCCACGGTGGCCGCGCAGACCGGGCAAACCGCCGGGGCCAGACCGGGCAGAGCGGGTGCTGTGGTCAGTTGCATGGCCTCCACGGCCTCCTCCACTTCCAGCCAGACTTCCTTATCGGTCCTGACCCGGTCGCACCAACTGCAGACCGGCAGGCGGCGCTCCGTCCGCGGCACCCGGCGGTCAAAGAGTCGCTGGGCGGGGCGCGATTTTGCGCTGAGCAGGATCGTCCTGAACTCGACTTGGCCGTTGGGCCGGCGGGAGACGATCATCTCGACCAGCCGGCGCCGGGCCGGTCCGTCACAGCGGAGCACCATGTCGGCCGATATTCCCGACCGCACGTGAGCCAGCACCCGACGATAGAGATTTTTTGTCTCCTCGTCCGCAATGAACTCCCACATCGGGCGCCCCGTGACTTGCGCGGGCTCGAGATTCCACCCGCCGTTTTGATCCGCGAATTCCTCCCATTCGTTGCTCACGCAAACGATACGGTCGTCGGCATCGACCACATAGACGATTTCGGAAAAATCTTCCGGGTCAACAACCGCTGGGGGGGGGAGTGTTGTGGGGGAACATTCGCAGTGAATGGCCTGGGAAACAAAAATAGCGTGAGGTGGGCTGTTCGGCAACTGCGCAGAGCGCGCGCAGGCCAACTCTGCCAGCCGCGTTCATTGGGGGAACCGATGCGGCCTTGACTTTGGAAGGCCAAACCGGAGTCTCCACGCATGCTCAAGACCATGTCACTCATGCTTGCGGTCGTGCCCGCGTTGCTCGCCACTTTCTCCGCCCAGGCGGCCCAACCCGCCGGGTGGACCACTTTCCAAGGCACCTACTTCGAGGTTGGAGTGCCTCCGGGGTTTGTCGCCAAGCCCGAGACCGATGACGCGGGCAATGTGAACACGGTCAAACTCTGGAACTCCAAACTCAAGGTGGAGTTCGCCGTTTTCTCGCCGCAATGGAGCGGGGAGGCCCCCTTCAAGCAGGCGAACCCGGCCAGCGAGGTGGTCGAGGATAGTGAGACCAAAAAATCGGGCATGAACACGTCCGAGTCTTTGACCATTCACGCCAAGGACAAGAGCTACATCCGTTTTGTGCTCTCGCAAGACTTCAACGACGAGGCCAACTCCTCCCACACCAACAAGACCTTCGGCATCCGCGTGCCCGACATGAAGGTCTACAAGGAGGTGCGGGATCTTTACGTCAAGTGGAAGGGCACGCTCGTGCAGTTGGCCGACTGATCGGCGGTCGTTCCCGGCCTGCCGCGCCTTTGCTCCAACCTACAGGTTGCCGGCCTCGATTTGTTCGAGATAGAGAAGCTCAGGGGACTTCACCCCTGCTTCCTCGCGGATTTTGACCAGCCGCGGTGACTCGAAAAACGTCCGCGCATCATCGAGCGAAGTCCAGGTTTGCAACCGATTCTTGGAACGCGCGCTAGACCCGCAGAGACGCGCGAAAACCCCGCACGGCGTAATACGACTGCGCGCCGTTGTGGCCAATGAAGATGCGGCCGTAGCGGCGTTCGGCATACAGTGCCCCGCCATGTTCGCGCATGTCCGCCGGCGTCGCGATCCAGCTCGACGTCTTCAGGTCGAATTCGCCCAGCTTTTGCAGCGCGGTGTATTCGTCCTCCGTCAAGAGCGCGACTCCCATTTCCGTGGCCAAGTCCATCGCCGCAGTTTTCGGACGCGCATCCTTGCGCGACAACCAGCCCGCACGGTCATAACACACGCTGCGCCGGCCGGCCGGACTTTCCGGCGAGCAATCCATGAAAACATATTCGCCTGACTTCTTGTCCTGCCCCACGACATCCGGCTCGCCGCCGGTGCGCTCCATTTCCGCAAGCGACCACAACCTGTCCGTCCCGCGAAGACGGGGCTCCACCTTGGCCCAATCCAGATTCTTGTGGCGTGCCAGATTCGTCTTAAACCGGGCCTGCAATGCACCCATAAGCTCGTCGCGTTGCGCTGCGGATAGCTTTTTCATGTCGGACTTCAGGTCGGGCGGGAGAGCATTTACCCCATGCGGCTCGTTTCGGACTTTCTCGTCCAAGGCGGCCGGCGGGGTCAGGGGGGTGGGGGAACGCTTCTCCAATTTCGCCCGAGCATCAAGCCGGCAATTTCGGCGCGGTTCCAAGCGCGGATTGGGCGGAATCGGCTCGGGGCGGGCATGGGCGGAGTGGGATAGGGCCTATAGGTCGTATAGGACTTATGGGACCTATGCCTTTTGGTAGAGCTCGGCGCCGCGCTCGGTGAACTCGCGGGACTTCTCGGCCATGCCTTGCTGCAGGGCTTCCTCCTCGGAGATCGCCTGCTCGGCGGCGTATTTGCGGACGTCCTCGGTGATTTTCATCGAGCAGAAATGCGGGCCGCACATCGAGCAGAAATGCGCGGTCTTCGCGCCTTCCTGCGGGAGCGTTTCGTCGTGGAACTCGCGGGCAGTCTCGGGGTCGAGGCCGAGGTTGAATTGATCTTCCCAGCGGAATTCGAAGCGGGCCTTGGAGAGGGCGTTGTCGCGGTATTGCGCCCCGGGGTGGCCTTTGGCCAGGTCGGCGGCGTGGGCGGCGATTTTGTAGGTGATGACGCCTTCCTTCACGTCCTGCTTGTTCGGCAGGCCGAGGTGTTCCTTGGGCGTGACGTAGCAGAGCATGGCGCAGCCATACCAGCCGATCATGGCGGCGCCGATGCCGCTGGTGATGTGGTCGTAGCCGGGGGCGATGTCGGTGGTGAGCGGTCCAAGGGTGTAGAACGGGGCTTCGCCGCACCATTCAAGTTGCTTGGCCATGTTTTCCTCGATCATGTGCATGGGGACGTGGCCGGGGCCTTCATTCATGACCTGCACGCCCTTGGCCCAGGCGCGGCGGGTGAGTTCGCCTTGGGTTTCGAGTTCGCCGAACTGGGCGCGGTCGTTGGCGTCGGCGATCGAGCCGGGGCGCAGACCGTCGCCGATGGAGAAGCTGACATCGTAGGCGGCCATGATGTCGCAGATGTCGTCCCAGTGGGTGTAGAGGAAGTTTTCTTTGTGATGACTGAGGCACCACTTGGCCATGATGCTGCCGCCGCGTGACACGATGCCGGTCATGCGGCTGGCGGTCATGGGCACGAAGCGCAGCAACACGCCGGCGTGGATGGTGAAGTAATCGACGCCCTGCTCGGCCTGCTCGATGAGCGTGTCGCGGAAGAGTTCCCACGTGAGGTCCTCGGCCTTGCCGTTCACTTTTTCGAGGGCCTGGTAGATCGGCACCGTGCCGATGGGCACGGGCGAGTTGCGGAGGATCCATTCGCGCGTGGCGTGGATGTTCTTGCCGGTGGAGAGGTCCATCACGGTGTCCGCACCCCACTTGGTGGCCCAGCGCATCTTCTCGACTTCCTCCTCGATGGATGACGCGACGGCGCTGTTGCCGATGTTGGCGTTGATCTTCACGAGGAAGTTGCGGCCGATGATCATCGGCTCGAGTTCGGGGTGATTGATGTTCGCGGGAATGATCGCCCGGCCGGCGGCGACTTCGTCGCGGACGAATTCGGGAGTGATCTCGCTCGGAATTCGTTGGGGGAAGCGGCGGAACACGCTCGGAATGAATTCCGAGGAGTTTTCAGTGTGCAGTTGGCAGTTTTCAGCGAGCTGGGCGGAGCCAGCGTGTTGTTTGCCGAGGTCGTTGCGGACGATGTCGTCGCGGAGGTCTGAACACTGTTTACTGAAAACTGAACACTTTTCCCGGCCCATGTTTTCGCGGATGGCGATGAATTCCATCTCGGGGGTGATGATGCCGGCGCGGGCGTAAGCGAGTTGGGTCACGACCTGGCCCGGCTTGGCGCGCAGGGTGTGGCGGCGGCGGGCGGTCAGACCGGGGAATTCGAACAGGCGGTTGCGTTCGGCCTTGCTCGCGTATTCGGCATGTTTGCCCGAGAGGTAACCATTGTCCTGCGGCTGGACGGCGCGTCCCTCGATCTCCTGCACATCGCCGCGCTCGCGGATCCAGTCGGCGCGCAGGGCGGGCAGGCCTTCCTCGACCGTGCCGGCAAAGTCCGGATCGCCCCACGGGCCCGAGGTGTCGTAGACGCGGACGGGATCATTCGCGGTCAGCGCTCCGCCGAAGTCGCGGGTGGGGGATTGGTCGATTTCTCGGAACGGAACGGCCACCGCAGAATGAAGGGCCCCGCGGGCGTAAACACGGCGGCTGTTGGGCAGGGAGGAGTTCGAGGCGGAGGCGCCGTTGGAGGACGGGTCGGAGATCATGATCGTGGTGCTGGTTCGCCGGGGAGGGCGCACGGCCAAGATGGTCTCCGCTCCCTGCGCCGGCATGACCCGGATCAGGTTCGAAGGGTCACCTGCCGCCCGTGCGGCAGGACTCTCAGCCTTGCGGCTCCCCTGCTTGGGGTGTTTTTAGGCCGCACCGTGGCAGGCGACAAGCGGCGAATGGCGGAGCACGCTTCCCATCGGGCCGTTTGGTTCGCTAGAATGGAGGGTCTATGGCAAAGCCCGCACTTGGCCGGGGCCTCGGGGCCCTGATCGCACCATCCAAAGCCGCGGCTGCCGCCGTGGCCGCCGTTGAGGCCGCGGGCGAACGTGTTCTGAGCGTCCCGCTGAACAAAGTTGGGCCGAGCCCGCTGCAGCCCCGGACGACTTTCGCGGCCGAGGCCCTCGGCGAAATGGTCGAGTCCATCCGGGCCAACGGCATCATCCAGCCGCTCATCGTTCGCCAGGTCAACGGCCTGCTCGAACTCATTGCCGGCGAGCGCCGCTGGCGTGCGGCCGGTCAGGCCGGGCTGACCGAAGTTCCGGTCATCGTGCGCGAGGCGACCGACCAGGAGGTGCTGGAATTCGCCCTGATCGAGAACCTCCAGCGCGCCGACCTCAACCCCATCGAGGAGGCGCAGGCCTACTTGCGGTTGACCGACGAATTCAAACTCAAGCAGGACGAGATTGCGCGGAAAGTCGGCAAAAGCCGCGCCGCGGTGGCCAACACCATGCGCCTCCTGGATCTTGATCGCGAGGTGCAGACGCACCTGCTGCAGGAGCGGTTGACCGTCGGCCACGCCAAGGCCCTGCTCGGCCTGCGCACGGCCGAGGAGCAGCGCACATTCACGGCGCAGGTCCTGCGCAAGGGGCTCTCCGTGCGGGCGACCGAAGAGTTGGTCAACGCCCACCTGACCAAGGATGGTCGCCGCCGGCCCGGCGGACGCAAGCGGCCCGGGCGCGAGGTTACGCCCGTCATCCGCAATCTGGAGAACCGCCTGCAACAGCACCTCTCCACCCGTGTGGAAATCCGCCATGGCGAGCAGAAAGGTCACGTCGTGATCGAGTATTACGGCAACGACGACTTGCACCGGCTCCTGGGCGAGCTAGGTTTGCGCGAAGATTCTTAAGATGCCCGCTGCTTCCGTCCCGCTCCTTCACCGCCTCCTCCGCTTCATCGACAGCGATCATTTTGTCGGCGATCCGGAGGTCATCCGCAACCAGCCCGAGCGTATGGAGTGGGGACGCCTGATCCCGTTCATCATCCTGCACCTGGGCTGCCTCGGGATCATTTGGGTCGGGTGGAGTTGGGTCGCGGTGGCCACGGCGGTCTTCCTTTACTTTGCGCGCATGTTTCTCATCACCGGGTTTTATCACCGGTATTTCAGCCACAAAACCTTCCAGACCTCGCGGGCGGCGCAGTTCATTTTTGCCTTTCTCGGCATCACCGCGACGCAGCGCGGGCCGTTGTGGTGGGCATGGGTTCACCGGCATCACCACAAGCACTCGGACGAGGAGGACGACTTCCATTCGCCCGGCGTGCAGGGGTTCCTTTGGGCCCACATCGGCTGGATCACCAGCAGTTGCAACTTTCCGACGGACTACTCGAAAATCAAAGACTTGGCCAAATACCCCGAGTTGGTTTTTCTCAACCGCTTCGACCTCATCGGCCCGATCGTCCTCGCCGCGGCCATGCTTGGCTGGGGTTGGATCCTGCAGGCTTATGTCCCCGCCTGGGGCACTTCGCCGGAGCAGATGCTGATCTGGGGATTTTTCATCAGCACGACCTTTCTTTTCCACGGCACGGCCTGCATCAACTCGCTGGCCCACGTGCTGGGGCGGCGGCGCTACGAGACAAGGGACGACAGTCGCAATAGCATGATTCTCTCGCTCATCACGCTGGGTGAGGGTTGGCACAACAACCATCACCGCTACCAGGCGGCGACCCGGCAGGGGTTTTACTGGTGGGAGTTCGACCCGACCTACTACCTGCTCAAAACACTCTCTTGGTTGGGGATCATCTGGGATCTCCGCCCCGTGCCCCCGTCGGTCTACCGCGAGGCGGAGGACGGCTCCGGTCAACCGGCGGCGTGAGGCCGCGGTGAAAACTCTGGCGGTCATCGGCGGCGGCATCGCCGGCCTCGGGGCGGCGTGGTTGCTGCGGAAACGTTACACGGTCACCGTCTTCGAGCGGGAGCCACGGCTCGGCGGCCACAGCAACACGGTCGAGGTCGAGGAGGACGGCCGACGTTTGCCGGTCGACACGGGCTTCATGGTTTTCAACAAGGTGACCTACCCGTATCTGCTGCGCCTTTTCGCCGAGCTGAAGGTGCCGATCAAGCCGACCGAAATGAGCTTCAGTGTGCGGCACGACGGCCTCGGGGTGGAATACAATGGCATGGGCCTGAACCGGGTTTTCGCCCAGCGGCGGAATCTTTTTCGCCCCCGATACCTCGGGCTCCTCGCCCAGATCCTGCGCTTTTTCCGCGCCGCCAATGCGGCCCTCGACGACCCGGACCTCGAGTCGATGACCCTCGGCGAATTCACCCGACGGCATCGGCTGGGGGATGATTTTCTCCGGCTTTACCTCGTGCCGATGAGCGCGTCGATCTGGAGCATCACGCCGGGTGGTGCCCTGGATTTTCCCGCCGCCACCCTCGTGCGCTTTTTTCACAACCACGGATTCCTCGGCGTAAGCACGCATCATCCGTGGTTCACCGTGGATGGCGGTTCGCGGGAATACGTCCGGCGTATGCAGGCGGACCTGCCCGGGGCGCGCGCCGCGACGCCCGTCGTGGCAGTCGAGCCCGGCGAAGCGGGGGTCACGGTGCGGACCGGGGTCGGAACTGCGGCGACGTTCGACCGCGTGATTCTGGCCGCGCACGCCAACGAGTCGCTCGACCTGCTCGCGCGGCCCACGCCGCTGCAGGAGAAATTACTGCCCGCTTTTCGTTATCAGCCGAATGAAACCGTGCTGCACACGGACGAATCCGTCATGCCGCAGCGGAAACTGGCGTGGGCCGCGTGGAATTACCGCATGGACCCGGATGCGGAGGGCGAGCGGCCGTCGACCCACTATTACATGAACCGGCTGCAAGGCGTGTCCGAGCGGCGGAATTATTTCGTCAGCCTCAACTACGCCGACCGCATCGATCCGGCGAAAATCCTCTGGCGCACCGAATACACGCATCCGATTTTCGACCAGGCGGCGCTGGGCGCGCAGCACCATCTCCCCTCGATCAATGCGGAGTCGCCGGGGCAGCGGGTCTTTTTTTGCGGGAGTTATTTCCGCTACGGCTTCCACGAGGATGCGCTGGCCTCGGCCGTGCAGTGCGCCCGCGCGGTGTGCGGGGAGGACCCGTGGAGTTGAATTCGTGCTTCTACGAATGCGAGGTTTTCCACCGGCGTTTTCGACCGAAGTCCCACGAGTTTCTTTATCGCGTTTTCTATTTCTACCTCGATCTCGGCGAGGTGGACGAGGTGACGCGGCGGCTGAAATTTTTCCGCCTCAACCGGCCCGCCGCTTACAGCCTGCGGGACGCGGATCATTTTCAATACGCGGCGGACGGCTCCGGCCAGCCCGCGCCGGAGGGTCAGGCCCCGCGGCCGATCGCGGAGAATGTGCGGGAGTTTTTGCGCCGGGCCGGGGCGCCGTTGGACGATGGGGGCACGATCCGCATGCTCTTCTTCCCGCGCGTGTTCGGCTACGTCTTCAACCCGATCACGATCTACTGGTGTTTCCGGGCCGATGGCTCGCCGCACACCGCGGTCGTCGAGGTCGGTAACACCTTTCACGAACTCAAGCCCTACCTGGTGCCGCGGACGGTCGGGGAGGGGAAGCCGGACTTCGAGGTGCGGGTGCCGAAGGAGTATTACGTTTCGCCGTTCAGTCCGGTGGACCTGGAGTTTCACTTCCGCTTGCACCTGCCGGACGGCCGGCTGCGGGTCTTCATCGACGATTACGACGCGGAGGGGAAGGTGCTGGTCAGCACTTTGACCGGACGGCGCGCCGAGATGACGGCCGGGCGCCTGGCCTGGCTGACCTTGAAGTTTCCCCTGCTGACCCTGCGCGTGATCGCGTTGATCCACTGGCAGGCACTCAAGCTGTGGCTCAAGCGCGTGGCGTTTTTCCGGAAGGAAATGCGGACGAATGACCAGCGCGGGGTTTTTCGCCCCCACCGGTCGTTGGACAAGAATCCCTGAGCCCGTGCCTTACAGGGCGGCGAGCTTGCGGGCGAGGGCGCTCTTGCGGCGGTTGGCCGCGTTGCGGTGGATCGTGCCGCGCTTGACCGCGCGATCGAGCTCCGAGCTGAGCTCGCGGGCTTGGGCGGCGGCGGCGGCCTTGTCCTTGGCCGTCACGGCCGCGGTGGTCTTCTTCGCCAGGGTTTTCAGCGTGTTGAGAGTGCTGCGGTTGCGCGTGGTGCGCACGACGGATTGGCGGGCGCGTTTGGCGGCGGATTTGATATTGGCCATGGGATAAGGTCGGGTCTGAGCCCGGGGTGTTTCCCGCGAGCGAACGGTGAAACTAGCGTTCCGGCGCCCACAAGTCCACCCCGGACTTTGCCCCCGCGCCGGGCCCCGGCTTCTTTTGGGTTTCGATCAGGGCGGGTTGTCGTATTAAGGTGCGTCCGCCAACAAGCAATCTGATGAGCGAAACACCCGCGCCCAACCCGCCGGCGGAGCCACCCAGCCCGCGGGTCTTCATCAGCTATTGCTCGGAGGACAAAAGTGTCGCCGATGCGGTCTGCGCGGGTCTGGAGCGCAATGGCATGGCTTGCTGGATCGCGCCGCGTGACGTGCGCCCCGGGCAGAACTGGGGCGGCACCATCGTCAAATCCATCGCCGCCTCAAAGGTCATGGTCCTCATTTTTTCCAAGCACACGAACAACTCGCGCCACGTGATGAACGAGATCGAGCGGGCCGTCTCCCACCGCGGGACGATCATTCCGTTCCGCATCGACAACGTGAAGCCGTCCGAGGACCTGGAGTTGTTCATCAGCAGCTGCCACTGGCTGGACGCGTTCAAACCGCCTTTGGAGCCGAAAATCGCCGAGTTGGTCGCCGCCGTTAGCGCGGTGCTCGGTCACGAAAGTCCGCCGGTTGCGCCTGTTGCGGCGCCTGCACCGGTGGCCACGGGCGGGTCACGCGGACTGCTCTTCGCGGCCGGCGCTGTGGCGGTTCTGGCCGTGTTGGCGGCCGCGGCATTTTTCTTTTTGCGTGGTGGTGCCACCCCATCACCGGCGCCCGCGGTGACCGCAGACCCGCCCGTCGCCACGACGCCGGCGGCAACCCCGCCGCCCGTGGTCCCCGCGGCGGACCCGCTGGCCGAGGCCAAGGCGCTCGAAGACCGTCAGGATTTTCTCGGCGCGCTGGAAGTTTACGGGCGCATGATGGCCGCCGATCCCGAGCAAACCGGTCTGCGGACCCGCGCGGGCAATGCGATTGCGCGCCTGCTCGAGCACGAGGAGCGCCTGGTCGGCGACCCGCGGGCCATCGCGGCCGTCCGCGCCGTGGCCGAGTCGAACCTCGCCGCCGCGCAAAAACTCCTCGGCCTTCTCCTGCGCCGGGCCGACCCGGCGGAGAGCCTGGCCATGTTCAAAAAAGCGGCCGAGCAGGGCGACGCGCAGTCCATGGCTGAAGTGGGTCTCATGCTTTCCAACGGCGACGGCGCCCCGGCGGATCTGCCCGGGGCGGCCACGTGGCTCAAACGGTCGGCCGACGCCGGTTTCCCCGAGGGCATGCTCCTCTACGCCGAATGTCTGCTCGGGGGGAAGGGGACGCCGGTCGACGAGGCCGCGGCGGCCGCGCTCTATTCCAAGGCGGCGGCACTCGGCAATGTCCCGGCCAAGTCGCATCTTGCCCGCATGTATCAAAAAGGCGTGGGCGTCCCGGCGGCCGACCCGAGGAAGGCTCTGGCGCTTTATCAGGAGGCGGCGGCTCAAGGATTTCTCGAGGCGCAGGGGCGGGTCGGTGCCATGTTCATGTCCGGCGAGGCCGGCGAGGAGAACCCGCAGAAAGCCGTGGAACTGTGGGAGGACGGGGCCGGAAAAGGTGACACGGTATGCATGCTCTTCTACGCCAAATCACTCGAAGCCGGGGCCGTCGCGCCGCCGAACAAGAACGAGGCCGCGTTCTGGTATCGCCAGGCCGCCCAGAAAGGAAATCCGGACGCGGTCAAATGGTGTGTGGAGAACCAGGTGGATTTCTGACTTGACCCTGGGACCGCTTGGTCGCAACGAGAGGCGATGAAAACACCGAGAATTCTCCCCGTCGTGGTTGTGGCGTCCCTCGTGGCGGCTGGCTGCGAAAACATGAACCCCGGCGAGAATGCCGCCGTCTTCGGTGGTCTGGCCGGCGCCGCCACCGGCGTGGCCCTCGGGGCTTCGGGTGTGGACTCGGCCATCGCCATCCCGGCTTCCGCCGGCGCCGCCGTTGTGGCCGGCGGCGCGGCCTACATCATTTCCAAGCAACAAGCCACCGCCCGCCAGCGCCAGATCGCGCTGGCCAATGCGCAGGCCGCCATGGCCAAAATGGAAGCCAAGCAGAAAAAAGCCGCCTCCAGTGGTTCGTCCAAACCGAAGGCCAAGAAGCCCCAGTTCATCGCGGTCGACACGGTCGCCGCGGCCGAAAGCCCGCAGGGCTCGAAGCAGGTCATGGTTTACGACACACGTTCCGAGCAGATCGTGGGCAACAATGTTTACAACGTCGGCAAGACCCCCGGGGTCGGAGCCTCGAGCAGATATGACACCGTGACCGCGCAATACGTCGGCACGGGCCGGAGTTTGTAGGCCGCACAGTCCGACTGACGGGAACCTGCGGCGTATCCGACCCCATGGACGCCGCTGCCCCCGCCCCCGATTGGGTTCCGCCGCCGGACCGCAACGCCGACCGGCCGTTGCCCGCATCTCTCGATCCCCTCATCGAGTTGCTGGCCGAGCGCGTTCATAACTGCTGGGCCGAGCACCGCCTGGCCGAGGGCTGGCGTTACGGGGCGGTCCGCGATGAAGAGCGCAAGACCACGCCGAACCTGGTTCCTTACGCCGCGTTGCCGGAGGCCGAGAAAGCCGTCGACCGCGCCACGGCCATCGCCACCATGCAGACCCTCCACGGCGAGGGCTACCGCGTCGGCCCGGGTCGACTGGACGCCGGCGTGACGGATTCCGCCGTGGCCTCGGTGGAAACCGCGTTGGCCGCGACTCTGACCTTCGAGGCGGCGGATTTTCTGCGCCGCAGTCACGGTGCGGATTTTTGGGCCGCGCATCCGGAGCTTCTTTATCGTCTGGCCCGCCGGGCGTCTGACGCGGGCTGGCCGCTCCTCGTTTACGATCTTGTCTCGCCGGCCCTGGCTCGTCGCGAGGCGGACGAAGACACGACCGTTGGCGAAATCGATGCACGCCTGCGACACCTTGAAGTCCTTTCGCTCGTCGAGGTCGGCGCCTTCGAGCGGGCCGCGCTGGGCTTGGAAAAAATCGGGACGGGCGCCGGGATCGAAGGCGATTTGGCCGGCCTGCGCGGGCGCCTGGCCAAAATGCAGGGTCTCCGCGCCCCCGCGCCCGAGCGCGCGCGCGCTTGGTTCGAACAAGCCGCGCAGATTTATGGCGAGGCCTACGCCGGCGCCCGGGAGCGGTTTCTGCAACGCGGCGAGCACCGCGACGGGGACGACGCCTATTACCTCGGCATCAATGCTGCGACGATGAAGGCATGGGCCGGCGATGAGCAGGCCTCCCGCACCTTGGCCGCCGAGGTTCTGGCCATCTGCGATGCGCTGGCTGAGCGCCGTCCCGCAGCGGCGGCCAGCCCGTGGCTGCAAGCCACCCGGGGCGAGGCGCATCTCCTGCTCGGCAATCAGCGCGGGGCGGGGATCGCCTACCGCGCGGCTGCCGACGCCCTGCCCGGCCAATGGCGTCCGCTCCAATCCATGCGCCGCCAGGCCCTCGAGACCGCCCACCGCATCGGCTTCCCCTCGGCCTTGGTCGAAAGCTGGTTCAATCTGCCCGGCCTGCATGTGCGGGGCTTCGCGGATGGACCCGCAGCGCCGCCACCCGACGGGTCGATGGTGTTTTTCTATTTGCACCATCCCGCGCAGCTGGACGCCGCCGCCGATCTGGCCGCCCGCGCCTCCGAGTTTCACCTCGGCACCGGGGAGTTGCTCGAGGGCTTTCGCACGCGGCTGAGCCCGGCGCAGGCCGCGCGGTTGGACGGATTGCTGGCCACGGCCACCGGTGTGCATGGTCAGAACGAAATTCTTGCCGCCGGCGAGGAAGTCACGCCGGTGTTCACCCGGCTCTTTTTCCGCGGTCTGGCCCTCCTGCGGGCGCGCGAGCTCGACCTCACGCCGCACGGACTGCCCTCGCTCGCGGAGTGCGGCGTGGTCGCGGGGGAACCGCTGCCTTTCCGGGCCATGTTGTGCGCGGATGCCAAGGGCTACAGCCGTCTCGGGGCCGGAATGCTGCGGACCTTTTGCCGCGATTACCTCGGCTGCGTGGCCGCGGTCGTCGAACGATTCCGCGCGCACACCGTGACGGTCAAGACGGCGGGCGACGGTCTGTTCATGGTCTTCCGCGATCTGCCCAGCGCGATCCGATTCAGTCTCGAACTGCTCGACGCCACCACGGCGATCGACTGGACCGCGCGCGGATTCCCCGAGGACCTCGCGCTGCGCACTTCGCTTGATGCCGGTCCCGTCATGGAATTCCTCGACCCGGTGAGCGGACGGCAGGACGTGGCTGGATTGGTCGTCAACCGCGCCGCCCGCATCGAGCCGGTCACCCCGGTGAATCATGTCTACGCCGGCCGCACCATGGCCGCCCTGGCCGCCGCCCTGGAGATTCCGGGAGTGCGGTTCGAATACGCGGGCGAAACGATTCTGCCGAAAGGCTTCGGCACCTTCCAACTCTACCACCTGACCCGCGAATAGGGGGCGCGAAAAACGGGTTTGACATCGGGCCTCCCAGCGAAGAGGCAGATGCCCGAACACTCAACCAACGCGGACCTCCGCACACCACACACCACCATGAAAAATATCTGCACCCTCACGCTCTGCGCCCTGCTTCTGGCTGTTCGTCCGGTGGCCGCGGCGGAAAATGTTTCCCTCGTTTATCCGACCACGGATGAACCGAGTTTTGTCGTCGATGTTCCCTCCGATTGGGAGCTGACCAAAGCCGAGGAGCAGGGGGACTACTTCCACCTCGACGGCCCGACGGGTGCGGTTTTTTCCATGCGCACGATCCCGGGCAGCGAGGATGCCCTGGCCGAGTCGATGAAGAATTGCCTTTCGAACGTGGGTGAAAAGTTTGACGACATTGAACTCGGCGATGCGCAGGACTGGACGCCGTCCGGCATGACCGGCTTCTTCGCCGTGGGCGACGCCAAGGAAAAAAGCAGCGGCAAGAATGTCCGCCTCGCCTTCGCCTGGTGCGCGCTCCCCAACGAGCAGATCGCCGAACTGTGGTTCGTGACCGACGCGGACGACAAACAGGGAATGGACCAGGCCAACAAGATCGTCAACTCGCTCCAGGCGCCCTGAGCCGCCTCTCCGCGTGCGCCTCCACCGGCTCCAACTCGCCGCCTGCGCCCTCCTCCTCGGCGCCGTCTCCGCCCGCGCCGGGCTCGATATCATCGAGGCCAGCGAGGAAGGCGGACAGCCCGTCTACGTCCTCATCGACACCCAGAACAACCGCGTCCTCGGCACGTTTTGGGATCGGGAAAAAGAGACCAGCGATTTCGGTTTTGAGTCGTCAATCGTTCCGGACTTTCTTTGGTCGCCCGACCGCGATTACGTGGCCGTGACCGGGGGCGCCTCGCGCAGTCGCGTGGTCTCGCTCTACAAAGTCGTCGGGCAGTCGCTCAAGGAAATCCGCGTCCCGCAGCTCGACGAGGCGCAAGCCGAGCCGCTGACCGCGATCGCGGACGTCGCAGCGGAGGGGGTGGATCCGGTGCGCTGGGACTCGGACGGCACGCTCTTGCTGCACTTTTGGGCGGCAGAGCATGTGACCGAGGAAGGGCAGGAGCAGAAGCAAGGCAATGTCTGGGCCAACCTCGAGATCAACGGCTTGCAGGCCAAAATTGTCGGCACCAGCACCGCAGAACCCTCGAACTCCCTGCCGGCCGGCTTCCCCTCCGCCCTGGCCCCTCCCTCCGGCCCGACCCTCGCCGACCCCGGCGCTCCGGTCTACGCCCAGGGCGACAGCGGGGAGCAGCCGCCGGACGATTCCGACCCGGTCTTCAGCTTCGATGGGGCAAAGTATTTCCTCCGCGGTGACGAGGCCGGCATCCGCGAGTATCTGACCGCGGGCGAGCGCTTTGAGGATTGGACGACGCTCATTTCAATCCGTCGCTACAAGAACACCGATGACCCGCGCGCCCTCGCGTTCAAGTTGGTCGAGAACGCCAAGGCCAGCAACCCCAAGGCTTCCGGCCAGGTGATGGAAAACGACGGGGCCGAATCCTACATCGCCGACTTCATCGTCTTCTCGGAGGAGGGGAGCGATCAGTATTTCGCCGAGTGGAATCTCTGGCGCATCGAGAAAAAAGGCAGCGGCCTCGAAGCCGTGCAATATGCGCGGCGCTTTTACAAAATCTCGGACTCCACCGCGCAGGACATCATCGACGCGCGGGAAAAAATCGTCCCCGAACTCGCCACCCTTGAAATCCCCGAATAATCCCATGAAACCCCTCCTCCTCCTCCTCGCCGCCGTCCTCACGTCCACCGCCCTCGCCGGGCCGAAGGAAATCCCGCGCGGCTCCGAACTGCGCGACCAGCTTTTCGACCTTGCCCGCCCGGAGGTCGAGGACATCGCCGGACAGCCGGTCAAGTTCGCCGGCTCGCTGAAGCAGCTCAACGGCTGGGCCTTTTTCCAAGGCCGCATCGTCGATGCCGGCGGTGCCGCCATCCTCGTCGGCGACAACCAGAGTGCGGATGTCGCCCTCCTCTGGAGCGACGCCCGCAACGGCTGGGAGCTCGTCCGCTGCGTGGTCGGCATCACCGATGTTGCCTGGGCCTCGTGGCCGGATGAAGTCGGCGCGCCGACCGAACTGCTCTTCCCGGAGTAATAAGACCGTCGTGCCAGAGGGGAGAATCGAACTCCCGACCAAGGGCTTATGAGTCCCCTGCTCTACCGCTGAGCTACCCTGGCGGGTCGACCATCATGGCTCGCGGATGCACCGCGAACGGCCGAGAAATGTGCGATGCCCGTCCCGCAGTGACAAGTGAAATTTGCCGACTCGGGAGCGGGGAGGCGGGTGAGGCAGGAGGAGAGTTTTCAGTTTTCAGTGGGCGGAGCCGGTGGATCGCGATGTCCCCATCGCGATGGCCTTCCCCCGTCCCCTCTGCTAACTGAAAACTGAACACTGCCAACTCTCCTTTCTCCCCGCTCCAAGCTCCCTGCTTCCTAAACGACCGATCCTGCTTCACCCTCCTCTCATGCTCCGGGGATCAAACTTGCTCCGCCCCGAACCCTCCGCCTGGGGTGAGGGGACCGCCGGGCTGCTGCTCAACCCGCGCCTGGGACCCGAACTCACGGCGCATCTGCTCGCTGCGCCATTTCCTGACCTGCCAGATCACCTCTGGCTCGCCTCCTCCGGGACCGGGGGAAAACTCAAGGTTGTCGCGCTCTCCCGCACCGCCGTCGAAGCCAGTGCCCGCGCGGTCAACACGCACCTGGCCGCGACGGCCTCCGACGTATGGATCAATCCCCTCCCGCTGTTCCACGTCGGCGGCCTCGGCATCCTTGTCCGCGCGGCGCTGGCCGACGTCCGCTGCGCGCCGCTGGCCGCCTGGGATCCCGCCGCGTTTGTGCGCGAGGCTTCCGCCGTCGTTGCGACCCTCTCCTCCCTCGTGCCCGCGCAGGTCTATGATTTGGTTGCGAACGGTCTTCGTGCGCCAGCCTCGCTCCGCGCCGTCGTCGTCGGCGGGGGGGCGCTCGACGAAGGCCTGCGGCAGTCCGCCTCGGCTCTCGGGTGGCCGCTTCTTCGCAGCTACGGCCTCACCGAGGCGGCCTCGCAGGTCGCGACCGCCCCGCTGGAACGCCCCGACGCCTCCTGGCTCCCGCTGCTTGATCACGTGGAGGCGCAGGAGCGGGCGGATGGACTCCTCTCTCTCCGGGGACCTTCCTTGCTCACCGGCTGGATGGTCTTCCAGCCGGACGGCACGGCGCAATGGGAGGATCCAAAAATGAATGGCTGGTTGGCCACCGCGGACCGCGTCGAACTTCGCGGTCGCGAGTTGCGCGTGCTCGGCCGTGCGGACGACCTGGTCAAAATTCGCGGCGAGTTGCTCGACCTTGCGGCCCTCGAGCGTGCGCTCCAAAATCGCGTCTCCGCCGGGGCCATCCGCCTCGATGCCGAACCGGACGACCGTAACGGCTGCACCCTGCGCATCGTGGCCGAAAATTCCGCCGCCGCCGCCGAAGCCCTCGCCGCCCTCGATCTTTTTCCGCCCTACGCCCGGCCCGCGTCAGTCGAGGTCGGTCTCATCGCTCGCACCGCTCTGGGCAAAGTCGTCCGCCCCGGCGGGCGGGCGTGACGGGTGACCGGTGACGTGCGACAAGAGCCCTCTTTTTGTCCGCCTTTAACCAAACGCCGCGCGAATCTCCGGGGTGAGGGGAACCGGTCGTCCGGTCGATTTGCTGATCAGCACGTGGACTGTGGTGACCTGCGCCGACGGCGCCCCATCGCCCGCGTAAAGCCCGACCCCGAATGTGACCGATGTCTCCCCCAGTTTTTCCACCACGGCCCGCGCGGTGAAACTCTCCCCCGGCCGCATCGGCTGCGAGAACTCCGCCTCGGCCCGCCGCAGCGGCGCGGCGTGCGTCGCCGAAGCGAACCACCCGGCCCATCCAATGGCCGATTGCCGGATCATGTCCTCGACCACCCCGTGGGCCAGAGCGATGGCCCGCGGATAGAACACCACCCCCGCCGGGTCGGCATCCTCGAACCGGATCGTCACCGTTTTTTCAAAAGTCAGCATCGCTTCGCAGCGTTGAGCCCGCGCCCCCGCGAGAAAAGAAAATTCCGCGAGCCCGCGCCCCGCAGCTCCGGAGGGCGAGCGTCCTCGCGAGCCGTTTGCCCTGCGCGCCCGCAGCCCATCCACGATGCACCTCAGCAGGGCCGGGGATCTCAAATTTTTGCATCTCTGCTTTCAGCTTTTCCGCCTTTCAGTTTGTCAGCGTTTGGCTCTGACCTGTCTCCGCCTTCGGCTCCGGCTCAGTCGTTGCCCTCCACGTCAGCCGCCGCGAATCATTCGAGCGGTGCAATCGGCAGAAGAGGCTGCTGCTGTCTCGCACGGTTCCAATCCTCGCGCAGTTCGTCTATGTGCCTCTCTCGCCAACGGTTGACCAATTCATGGGCCATGGCTGGCAGGTGTCCCTCGTGGATCGCGCCGCTCTCGATCTCGATGAGCGCCTCGTGCTCGCCGTAGATGGCGTGAAAGTTGGTCGGGGGATGGTTCCGGTAATAAAAGCGGACCATGATGCCGTAAAAGCGGCTGACCTCAGGCATGCGCTGGCTCCGTCGCTGCCGCCTGCACAATCTCTTGGTAGGCGGCATCCGGACAGATCTCGATGTCATCGGACCAGGCAATCTGTCCAAATTCTCCGATATGAACCGTGCGAAAAAACGCCTCGTCAGCGAGCGGTGAGAAAACCCCGCGACCAATGTCGCCGGCAAGGTCGATGACCCCGTCCACCCCGTCGGGATAGGTCAGACGAAGGCGATAAGCTGCGAGCGCTTCCACTTGTGTTGGTCTTTTCATCAAGAAAAGAGTGGCCCGAGCACGGCCCAGTGCAAGGCCCGGGTGGTCAGGTGGCGTGGAAAACGTCGGACCAAGGACGAAGAACGCGTCGCGCCAACGAAGATCGCCGCCCCCTCTGCCAACTAAGCCGAACCTGGGAGACAGGCCTGAGCCAAAACTGAACACTGACCACTGCGCCCGTGACACCCGCCACTTTCCCCCTAACCTGCGTTCCGTGGTGGCGAAGTTGCTCATCTGGATCAGTGCCGTCCTGCTTGCCGCCGGGCTGGTCGCCTCGCAGATCCTGCTCGGCGGTTGGTGGTATCCGGCCTTGGCCGGGCCGGGTTACCTGCTCGTCGGTGCGTCGGCCGTGGCGGCCGGGCTGATGTTTTGGCGCGCGGCGGACGCGCCCGGCGCTGTCTGCGCGGGCAGCGTTCTTCTTTTCGCTGCCTATCTTTTGTGGCGTCAGGCCGCGACGCCCGATTGGTATGTGGCCCGCGAGGACGCATGGTTGGTGCTTGGTGCGCTCTCGGTCTACCTCACGGTCGCCTGGCAGTTGCGCGGGGACGGCCCGCGCGGGCTCGTGCTCGGCCTCATCCTTGCCCTTGCCCTCGGCCAGGTTGTTCTCGTGGCGGCGCAGTTCACCGCCGCCTCGCCGTTTCATCCGCTGGCCGACCTGGCCCGCGCTCTCGGACTGCCCCGCGGCGATCAGTCGGTGGCCAACCATGGCTGGGTCAGCGGCACGCTGGCCAATCGCGTCGCTCTTTCCGGCGTCCTCGAGGTCACGACGTTCCTCGCCCTTGGACTCCTCGTCTGGGGACGAGGCAACGTCGCGGTGAAACTGCTGCTTCTCTGGGTCGCTGGGGCCGGCTTTGCGGGCTTGGCCCTGGGCCTCTCGCGTTCGGCCTACCTCGGCGTGCCCGCCGGACTCGGCGTTTTTGCCCTCGTCAGCTTCTTCGTCCTCCGCCGCGGGGCCACCGCCCACGCCACGCTGCTCGGTGCGGGGGCCCTGCTCCTCGTCGCCCTGGCTATCGTCTTCGGTCTCCTCGTCGGCAGCGAGAGCACCACCGTGCTGCTAAGGTTCAGTGCGGTCGGGGGTGACGACTACCGCGAGCGCCTGTGGTTCATCACCGTGCCCCCCATGCTCTCGCTCGATCCGTGGTTCGGCGCCGGGGCGGGCATGTTCGACCAGCTCTCGCAGCGCTACCGCCAGCGGGGCTTCGATGCTTTGCCCATCCATGCGCACAATGATTGGCTCCAGCTCCTCGTCGAATACGGCCGCATCGGCTTCGTCCTCGGGGCCGCGGTCTTTGTGGCGCATTTTGCCGCCGGTTGGCGCAATGCCCTGCGCCTGGCCCGCGAGCTCCCGCCCGCCGGACTCCTGCCCCAGGCCACCCCGCTCGGCCTGGCCACCGGATCTCTCGCCGCCCTCACCGCCCTGGGCGTGCATGCCTTTTTCGACTACAGCCTCCACGTGCCGGCCGTGGCTTTGCTGGCCGCACTTTGCGCCGGATGGCTGGCCGCCACGCGGGCCGAGTTGCCCGGCCTTTGGAGCCACCCGCTGCCGCGTTGGCTGCGTCCGCTCGCGCTGTTGCCCGCCCTGCCCGGCGTGGCCCTTGTCTGGTGGGTCGCCCGCGATCTTCCGGCCGAGCGTCTGGCCCTCGAGGGCGACAACGCGTGGGCGGATGAAGACCCCCGCGTCCCCTGGGATCTGGCCAACCGCGGGCTCGCCCTCAGCCCCGCCAATCCCCGCCTCCTCACCCTCGCCGCCGGATCGGCCGCCCTGCGGGCCAATGCTGCCGCCACTCCGGCCGAGCGTTTGGTTTGGACCAAGGTTTCCGCCGATTACTATGGCGACGCGGTCCGCCAGCGTCCCGACGTTCCCTTCCTCCTGCGCGAGCACGCCCTCGGCTTGGATCGCAGCGGCCGTCCGGACGAAGCCCTCCCAATCTACCTCCGCGCCATCGCCCGCGACCCCGACCACGCCCGCGGCTACGAATATCTCGCCCAGCACTATTGGTCGCTCGGACGCCGGGCCGAAGCCATCCGCCTCTTCCGCCTCGCCCAAAAATTCACCGGATCGCAGACCGCGGCGGAGTATCTGCGCAGGGCGGAGGGAAGTGACGAGTGACATGGGAAAATGCTGAAAGGCTGAAACGCTGAGGGAGACAGGCCAGAGCCAAAAGCTGAAAGCGCGCGTCCGCAGCGCAAAGCCCCAGGTGGATCGCGATGTCCCCATCGCGATGCGTCCCGAGCCCGCCCCAGCGACTGCTTTTGCCCCTTGCTTTCGGAACTCTGGAAATCAGGGGGCATGGGCGTCCCGCCCGTGTCGTCGGCCATGCACAGGCGGGACGCCCAATACCGTTTACTTAAGGAGATTTTATCCGCAGATTCACGCAGATGAGCGCAGATTAAAAAAAGTGCAACAGTCTTTTTATAAGCTAGTTATAGATTATATCTGCGAAAATCTGCGGCCATCTGCGGATCAATCTTTTCTGCTAAAGCAACAGTATTGGGCGGGACGCCTGTGCCCCCTGGCCAAACCAAAACTTGGTGCATTGGGTGCGTGCCATGCAGCACCTCCAGTCTCCGCAGGTCTTGCAGGATGCTGCGGACGAAGTAGCCACCGAGCCCGACGTCTTGGCGCTCGTAAAAACTCCAGGCCGCCTCGATATCTGCAGCCGCTTCGGCGAGAACCGCAACCGGCTTCACTGGCCGTTGGCGTTCAAGCGCGCTTCGAGTTCATTGAGAGTCAGAAACTTTCCCCTGCCCTCCTCAACTTTCGCCACCCGCTCCGCCAGCACCTCGCGGTGCCAAGCTGGGGAGTGGACATCCTGCTCGTCAACCGACAAGTCCTGCCAGATTTGCTCCATCAGTCGGACCTTCTCAGGCCGGCTCATTTGCTTGAGATCCAAACTCATTGGCATGCTCGGAATGTTGCAGTCTCGGGGTTCGAGATTAAGCGGATCTGCCCTCAGCCGTAGCTATGCAGTTGAACAGTCGAGCGGCGGCCGGGGACGGCCGCCCTCCAGCGAGGCGGACGTCTGGAGGGCGCGCGTCCCCGCGCGCCGCGAGCCACAGCTTGCCTGCGCAGGAAACTTCTCACCATTCGGTGGGTCGCTCCCAAAACCGGACTCCAGCCGCGGCAGTCTGCGCCGCGCAGACACCGAGGAAAATCCTACTGCATCGTTCCGGCTCAGGTGGATCGCGATGTCCCCATCGCGATGCGTCCCAAACCCGCTCCCAGCGGCTGCTCCTGTCTTCTCCCGTGGGGGTGAGTGACGAGTGACGGGCGAGGAAAAAGCCGAAAACTGAACATTGCCCCGCGCCCGCAGCGTGGCCACCATGAGCGGAGAACGAAGCCCCCGGCCCCGCTCTCTGCCAATTGAGCCGAGTCTGGGAGACAGGCCTTAGCCAAAACTGAAGACTGAAAACTACCAACTCCCTTCTCCCTTCTTTCTTCTTCCCTCTCCCATGCCTCCCGATGATTCTTCCGAACCCCGCGCCGTCCCGCCGCGGCCGGCCAGCAATCAGATCCCGCACGACCCGGGCGCACCCCGTCCGCTGCGCCGCCGATCCTCCCGCCGGCACGATTCGGAGCAGCGCCCGCGCCGCACGTTGCCCATCGCGCCCGTCGCCCCCGGCGTGGCCCGCGGTGCGCACATGTCCGCCGCCGAGATTGCCCGGCACCGCCAGCGCGAGCGCCAGACGCGCGACCGCCGTGCGGCGCGCGACCGT
>Ga0247836_1001000_pt1 | contig 48737 bp, 41 predicted proteins | sample LaCruzMarch2015__4_FD_187116 | JGI IMG/M metagenome (GOLD analysis project Ga0247836, IMG submission 187116) | Freshwater microbial communities from meromictic Lake La Cruz, Castile-La Mancha, Spain - LaCruzMarch2015_14m | ecosystem: Environmental > Aquatic > Freshwater > Lake | place: Spain... | reverse complement strand
GCCGCCGCACTGACCCCCGCCCGCATCGCCGCCGAGCGGCGAGCAAAGGCAGCGGACGAGGAAGTCGCCTGATCAGCCGCGCCCCGCCCCAGGCGGACAAAGCATAGGACAAATTTAGGACGCTTACGCTGCACAGGCCGGAGGGCACTTGTGACTGCGCGGGTAATGCTGCCGAGGGTATTTCCCGAGGGAACATCAGAGGGAGGGAGGGACCCGCTTGCGGGAGGCACCCGGACCGAGATGCAGCATTACCCCGCGCACGTCACATGTTCCCGCAGGACCAGCAGATCACGTGATCAGCCGCCAGTGGGATGTCTGGCGGTGCGGAGCGACGATCTTTTGGGAAGAATTTGTTAGCGTAGGAAAAGTTGCCGCGTGTTCCAGGATTTTCACAGTCTGATTCTATTCCGAAACTCTTGTTGGATCCCAGTCATTTGATGACAGATTGCGTGAACCGGGCTTGAGATTGAGCCATGATGTCATGTCCAGAGGAGTCGAGTTGGATGAACCGTCGATACTAAAACGAATTCTTCCGTAGCTTCCATCTGAAAACTTCACGAAATATCGACGGTGAACATAACGCTCCCATTGCCCTTGGGGCATAGTAGCTGAGTATTCAATTTTTATAGTTTCCTGATAGCCTTTTTCCGGTGCTTCAAATTTGTAGTCGCTATCGCTTTCAAGAAAACCACCGCCGGGAATACGTGCTTCTAAGCTCCAATCATAACGCTTATTATTAATCTCATTATCCTTTGGTAATCTACTCCAATCACTTTTGAATCGGAATTCTATCTTGTGATCGCCTTGTCCTTTTTCTGAATCTAGGGCGATAGTCCGGACTGTTCCATCCATCGCTAGTTTCCAGCCTTTATCCTTCACATAAAACATCGGATCAACTGGACCAATTTCGTGGAGGGTGAGAACAAGTGGTGTCGCTGGATTGCTATAACGCTTTCCTGTTACGCCATCTCCTCCATAGGAAATCATCGCAGAAGATGAAGGCCCATCGAGAGGAGGTAAAGTCATATAGCCGTCCTTGCTTGTCCTAACGCCCATCGCGAATCCCTGCTTGCCTTTGACAGAAAACTCACCGGCGGCATCACTGATTAGAGTCATCTTTGAATTCGACTGATCTCCAAAGGGGCGATCCACCGGTGACAGCTTAACGGTTGCCCCTGCCACTGGATTGCCATGTTGATCTACAATTTTCCCATAAAGCTCAATGGGAGTTTTGAAAGCATCTAGCAATGCTGCGGCGGGATCTTTAGGCTCAATCACGGCATGCCTGGAGGTCGTAGAGCGAGGATTTTTCATGCTCTGTTCGGTTCCGGAAGAAGATGGCTGCGAGTCTCTACTGTTGCCTCGGACTAGCCAAAACACTAAGCCGATCAGAGCGATCAGAAGCAAAGAATACTTTGTGATTTTAGTCATGGATTTTCCTCCTTGAGTTCTAGCTTTCTAAATAATTCATCCCAAAATAATCGGGTTGAATGGTTGCTCCATCGCCATTGGGCACTGTGAGTATCACCAAACCAATTCTCCATATCCGTAAAGCCTCCAGTTATTGCCCCGCTCGTCCTCAAATCCGCACCTGCCGCTCGTGTTCTAGACTTTGTCACATATCCCATCGCTTCGGGAACGACCGTGACCGAGCGAAATGAACTAATCGGAGTTGCCTGATATACTAGTGGAAACGGCTGAAGAATTGAATTTTCTGTATAGAGATACTGGGGGTTGGGCTTGAAAAATAGATTGTTCGCACTCCAACTGCCAAGTGCAGTGTCATCGGGAAGACCGAAATTAAACACCGTTGGATTTCCCGGAAGATTAAATTTATTCTCAAGTCCGTAGCTTGTCCTGATCGCTGGATCTGGATCGGTGTCTGGTGTGTCTCGAAGCTCTGGGATGGTTCCTGGGATGAATATGTTATCTACATTCCTCAAAACGGGATCGGGATCGTAGCTCATGGCGGATACCGCTGCATTACACATCGCGTATCTTTGAATAGACATTCCCGACCTCAAGGCCGCACCGGAGATTACATTGCCCATGCTGTGGGCAAAGAGGCTTCGATTTCCGGCATTCGGCAGTTGGTTGACAAATGACGCTAGCGTGGGGCCGCAGAGCCATGCGCGGTATTCGCTGGCGTTGTAGGTAGTTCCGCCGGGAGGGAACGCCGTGCCTTCGATGTTTTCGTCAAAGCCGTATGGAAGCCCGTTGTTGTCTCCGCTAAATGTCGCCCAACGGAATGAGTAGAATTTTCCTTTGAAACCTTGATGCCAGAGCCGTTTGTAACTACTGTCCGACCAATTCATGTAATCCATGTATTTCAAGCGCCAGCCATGGACGAAAATCGCTGTCTTTTCGGTGGCCTGTGGGTCTTCTGAATACGGCCAATTCCACGGATCCCAAACCCATGTTTGTGCGGGTGGCGTAGGGTTCGTTGCAGGGGATGGGATTTGTTCCGCCTCATTGGCAATGCGTGCCCGTTGATACATTTCACGAACATCGAGTAGATCCATCCAAATCTCAGAACCTTCACCTATTTTCGCACCAAATTTATCGTGAATCGTGACAACAAGTTCACCTTTGCCTTTTGAGGTTCCCTCGAAGATTAAATGCGCTGTGGAATCGTTTCGAGTTGCCCAGTAATCTTTGGGAATGAGGGTGACTTGAAGAGGTGGAAATTTTTCAAATGCGCCAAGGGCGATTTGGGCGGTTGCCGCGTTGTGATCCTTCAGATAATCGAGATTCCCAACATCTGATTGGTTCTTCCAGATACGAATTCCCGGTGTGGCTCCCGAGCTCCCCCTGAACATCAAACCGATTTGAAAATCGCCGTCTCTGAGAGTCTGATTTGATAATCCGACGTTCAGTTTCAAACGACAGAAGTCTTCGAGATCACGCTTTGTTTGGATGATATCGTTGTCGAATGAATCTGGGGTTTCTACCAGAATGGGTTCATCAGCTTCGACATTATCCCCGTCATTGTTGATCCAAAATCTGAACGGTTTTTCGGCGGTGGTTTTGTCTTTTTGATCGAACGTGATTTCCCCATCCCGGTCCGCATCCACGGCTAACTCCACCGGGAGGAGGCCGACCATCACGGTGCTGGGCAGCGTGCCGTCTCCGATGTTTGTGGCGGAGAGCTCGATCTCGACCTCCAGGTCTGAGTCGGGAGGGGCGGTGAACGACTCGATTTTCTCGGCGTGCGAGGGGTAAAAGTTTTGGAATTCCGTTCCTTCGATCAGCGCCTCGTCGAAATCGCCGTGGCGGGAGTTTACGTCGATGGTTCCGGTGATTGGAGTTTCGTCGTCTGTGGTGACCGTCCAGTGTAGGGTGTCGTTGAACTCGGATTGGTCTGACGTGTAGTATGGGTATTCCTCGGTGTGGAGGGCGATGAGGATGAGGCGGCTCTGCCCGGCAGGGATAGTCACAGTGCGGGTGCGTCTTTTTTCCGCATCCTCATCAAGATCCCCGGTGAGAATGAACCACTCCGCCTCGGGGGTGTCGGTGGGATCGTTGGGGTCGTTTCCCTGGTCGGCTTCGCCGCCGTCGGTGATGCCGTCATCATCGCTGTCGGCATCGTTCGGATTGGTATCGAGCGCGTGCTCGTCCCCGTTGGTGAGGCCGTCGTAGTCGGGATCGCCGGAAGCGCCGTTTGCGGGATTTATGCTGCCATTGTCGTTGGGGTCGAGGCCGTTTGCGGTCTCCCAGCCATCGGGGAGACCGTCCCCGTCCGTATCCGATGAAAAAGGGTTGGTGAATGTGGCTGAGATCTCGGTGAAGTTGGCAATGCCGTCGGTGTCATGGTCGGCGAGTTTTGCGGCTTCGAGATCCGCCAACGTGCCATCGTCATAGTAAGCCAGGCGGACGAAGCCCTTTTCCTCGGAAATGGTTCCTGCCATGCCGTGAAGGGCTTCGCCGAATCTCATGGTGGGAAGATACACCCAATTCTCCAGATCGGGGGACCATTGCGGGAAATAGACGCGATCCGGCACACCCGCCCAGTCCGCATCCCATGACATGGGGGCGGTGTAACGGAGGTCGGGCGGGGCTTGCTGGGCGGCGAGCGTAGCACAGAGCGCGAGGGCGGGGAGGATGCGCTTCATCGTGCGCCCTCCTCCAGGCTGTCGCGGCGGGCTTTTTCGGCATCCGTGAGGGGGCGGCTGGGCTTGTCCCAGAAGCTGAGGACGATGTCACGGGGTGGCACGGGAGGCTGGGCGGCGGCCTTTTTCCCGGCGGCTTCGCGGCTCCGGCGTGCGGCGGCGAGTGATTTCCACTCGGCTGCATAAAGGGCGGAGAATGCTGCAGCGATGTCCGAGGTCCCGGGGGTTTCGCCCTTTTCAAAACGGAAGCCGCCGTGGCGTGCGGGGAACATTGCCTCGCGGGGCATGGATTCGTCGGAGCCGACGCCCATAATCAGGCCGTATTGGCGGTTGCCGTGGATGAAGCTGGAGACGCCGGAGAAATCCATGAAGTCGATGTCCGTCCAGGCGGAAAATTCCTGCCCGGCGGAAGTCCAGCCGCGCACGTGGGTGAGACGGCTTTGGTGGACGGTCGCGGATATGTGGAGGAGCTCGGTTTCGGGGGGGATGTCCGCTTCCGGTTTCGGGTGTACGGCTTCCGCAGTATCCGCCTCCGCAGTATGGAAACCGCCGACCGGCGGGCCAACGCGGCGGATGATGAGCTTGCGGTCCGGAAGTTGCACCGTTCGCGAGGATTCGATTCCGAATGCTTGCTGCGGGATGGGCAATCCGGGCGGCGGGGGGGTTCCATCGGCCAATGGGCTGGTGACGCGGGTATTGGGGGAGGCTGTTTGAGGAATCGGATCAGAGGTCTTGGGAGCGGGGTTTTCCGCGCTCGCGGCAGAGCTGCTCAAGATCAAAAAAAGCAGAAGAAAGGAACGGGTCATATACAATTCAATCTCGGGAAAGCATTGTGCGCGGTCAATGCAAAAAAGACTGACAAGAGCTCGGTGAGCGACAACCGGCCATAATTGCTAGGAATTTGCTTTTGGGGTTGAGGCCGTTAAGGGAGCCGGTGGCCAGACCGGAGGCGGGGAAAAGGGGGTTGACCCGAAGAAGGTGACGATTGTCGAGGATTCGTCTCGTGAGAAGGATCCGGAGATCGATCACTTTCAGCATCTCTGCCCCGGTCTTGGCGGATATGAGGTCATCCATGAAGGCGGAGACCTGCGCAGCTGGATCAACCTCAAGTTCAAGGGCCGCACGACGGACTTGGCGGGCGACACGCTTTCCGCCTGCCGCGGCATGTTTCCGGCCAAGGCCAACGATGTCGTTCAGTGGCGAGGATTTCGCACGTCCCAAGGCTTTGCACCCTATGCCGTCATCTACCGCATGAAATCGGTCGCCGATGATGCCCAGCAGACGCGCCAGGAGAACTTCATCATCATCAAGCTGGACGGTGGAGACTCGAAGGTCGTCGCCAGCATCCCCGCCGGCGATGGGAATGATGCGGCCGAAGCCACGGCTGACAGGCTCTGCAAGCCTTGACTGGCGAGTTGGTATGCGGGCCGGGATGGGAAAAGTCGATCCCAACTTTCTCCTTTTGGCACCGGCGCTTTCGCGTAGCCTTTATCGTTGTGAGGTTGCCCTTATTGACCGCCCTTGTGCTGTGTTTTTCGTGCTGGTGCCTGACGACGGCCCCCGTTTACGGGGATGAAATATCCGGGGTAAGCACCGGCTACTCCTTGTCCATTTCAAAGGATGGCTCGGTGCGACTTTTCTTCAGTTGGCCAGAAAGGTTCGGCCGCAAGATCTCCACGGTGGCGCAGAATGCCCTTGATCTGTCCAAGGCCAGGTTGGAGCCAGACCGCGGCGCGATGGAGGGGTCCTTGGCAGTCAGCATTCCCACGAAGGGCAACGCCAAAGCAGTCAGCGTGCAAGCTTGGGATGTCAGGGTTGATGGAGACTTCCCCTCCGAACCCGATGGCACATATCAGAGTGCTGAACTTGTCTTGCACTGCACTTCGGAAGCCGCCGCCCGCAAGGTTTTGGCGGCCCTGCAGGAAGCCAAGCCGTAAGGTGGGGGCGTCCCGTCTGCATCTCCGCATCTGATGTGGGCCAGATGCCGCGGTCCTTTAGTGAGAAGTTTGGCCGCATGGAGCAAATGGCATCACATGCTCCCACCCCTTACGCATCATTCAGCAGAGGACTCTTTAATTTCGGCCCGAAGCTCTGCTTTCCAAGTGCTGTCCAGTTGTTCCACGAGGACAAGGAAAAGAAACCTCGTGTCGCGCTCTTCTTGAGCCCATTTCTCGAAAAACGCCCGGCTCTTGGCCCCAAGGAGATCCGGAATGGCGTCGTCGTCGATGAGATCCATCCTGAGTTTTGGGTCGATCTCTGAGTTTCCCGAAAGTTTGTCCATGTTGCCCAGCGTCCTCAAAAGGTTGATGTAGTAATCGCCGGCGAGCTCTTTCAATTCCTCGTCCGGGGAGACGAATGCTGGTGTGACCACCGAATCTTCTCCGGCATAACCCACTGACTCCGCTGGCAGATAAAACATCACCGAGAAGTCAAAGTCCTCCCGTCCCGCTGCCGCGGGCACGAAGATCGTCCCGTCCATGCGCTTGAGCCCGCTTCCGTTAGAATACTCAATCAAGGCCAGCGGATCATCCGATGCCGATACCTCGTGCGTGACCGATTTATCGAACCACTTCACCTTGTTATCCAGTTGGTTGTTCATGAGGTATCTACGCATGAAAGCGCGCCGTTCTTTCTCATCCGTGATGTCGAGGCCGGCGGCCTCCATACTAGCCAGCTCATACATTCCGGACTTCTTCGCTATGATATCATCCAAGATGCTCAACCCCACCTTGGAAAACCTGGAGAAAGTGAATGTCCCCGAGCCATCGGGATCAAATTTTCTGTCCCAGTCATCCCACTCCGGTTCCACGACAACCTTCCCCTTGACTTTCAGTCCATATTTTCCTTCCCGCTGCATGATCTGACAACGAGGGGCGTCTGGATTTTCAGCATAAAAATCCGGCTCTGCTTGTGGACGCCAGTCGTTCGAAACGGTATTCTGCGTCACGTAATACCTGACGAATTGCTCGACTTTTTTCGGGTCGGTAATGCCGAGCTTCGAAGCTTCGATGCGCGCGAGGTTTTCTAAGCCCGAACTCCTCGGGTATCCTTCGTTGACCGCAAGAATCAAATCCACTCCCGCGCCGGCTGCCCGAAGCTTCTTGAGGGTTTCGGGATCTTTCGACCCAGAGTAGCCCTCCTCGCGGATTTTTTCGGCAATGTCGGCATCTGAAAAACCAGCCCCGAGCAGAGTCACGATGGTGTCTTCGTCGAGCGGCTTCGCCGATGCGGTCAGGCTTACGAGCATGAGGGCGGACAAACCCGCGCCTATTTTCCGGAGAGCTCGCTTCACGGAGGCGAGTGTGCAATTGAGCGCGGGGCCGAAGCAACTTGATTTCCGCATGATTGCTAGGAATTTGCTTTTGGGGTTGAGGCCGTTAAGGGAGCCGGTGGCCAGACCGGAGGCGGGGAAAAGGGGGTTGCGGGGGAAAAGGGGGATTTGGGTAGAGCTGAAATGCTGAAAACTGAAACGCTGAAAGGAAGAATGCTCCGCTAGACGCCGGGATTTGGCAGGATCGGGATATTTCACGTCGATTTCCATTCGCCGCGAGCGTAGCTCTCCGAACCGCTGTGCCAAGATTTTTTTTGGCGGCGGTTTTTCGGGAGTCTGCCCGGATCTTCAGGTGGATTCGAGAACCAGGATGCGGCCGTCGTCCAAATGGATTTCAGGGGCTTTCCACGCCTGAGTTTGGTTGAACCAGTCTGGGTCAGGCTCATGGGGATTCCGGGGACGGTTGAACCAGTCGAGGTCCGGTTCGTCATCGGGGATCCATTCTTTGATCGCCTGTGGCGGAGACCCAAGACTTGAAGACGCAAGACACAAGACGAAGAGGGCTTCGCGCAGATCACTGGCTGCGACGCTCATAGAGGCGCCGTTACAAGCGATTCATTCGCGTGCCGCCAAAGCCCGCCGATGAAATCGCGGGTTCTTGTCTTGCGTCTTGCGTCTTGCGTCTTGCGTCTTGAGTCTTGAGTCTATCGAGGAATGGTGTAGACAAACTGGCGGTGCGGGACTTCGTGGCAGACGGCGGTGGCGATCCAATCGGCGGTCTGGCGAACGCGGCGTTGGTGGCAGGCGGGACAGAAGTGGCGGCCCTCCTGTCCGCCATAGCCTCTGGCGACGGCGGATGCAGGTGAAGGCGAGCAGGCGTTCGTGGCCGCAGTCGGAGCAGTGGAAGCGGAGGAAGCCGGAGGCGAGATCGCCGCAGCGGAGGAAGTTGCGGACGGTGGTGAAAACGTTGGGGCGGAGCGAGCCGAAGGTGGGTGAAATTCTGCATTGGAGACATTCGGACTCGTAGCGAGACGCTCCGGGGACGGCCTGCGGCGGGACGCCGCAGCCACATCGCGGGAGGTGGCCTCAATGGGGCTTTCGCGCTGGCGGCGGAACGCCGTTTGGTTCGGGGCTCCGCTATTTTGACTCGAAGTGTACCAATTTCTTCGCTTGGGCGAGGAACCGCTCGCGCATGGCGGAGACGCTGTAGTGATTTTCCGCGGCGTGGCGACCCTTTTCCCGGAAGGATTGGAGTGCGTCGGGGCTACTGAGAAGCTCGTGCCAGGCGGTGGCGAGGGCGATGGGGTCGCCGGGCGGGACGAGCACGCCGCCACCGCTGTTCTCGATGATTTCGGGAAACGAGGAGGAGGCGGGTTGGACGACCGGCACGCCGCTGGCCATGGCTTCAATCAGGTAGAGGCCGAAGGCTTCCGGATAGGTGGCGGGGACGGAAAACAGGGTCAACGAGGAGAGCATGGCGGCTTTTTCCTCGCGGGAAATGTTCGGTGACCAAGTGACCTGATCGGCGAGTCCGGCGGCTTCGAGTTGTTGTTTGAGGGAAGCGACCAAGGCTTCGTCGCCGGCGGTGCAGGCTCCTGCGATGTGGAGACGGGCGTCGGGATGATGGAGGTTTTTCCGCAGATGGATGAAGGCGGATACAAGTAGCCCAACGCCTTTTTCCCGGATCATGCGGGCGAGGTAGCCGATGACGGGAGGCGAGGCTGGCTTGGGCGGGAGGTAGCCTTCGAGGTCGATGCCGTTGGGCATGATCTCGATGCGGAGATCGGGCGCATCGAGGCGCTGGCGCATGAGGTCGGCATAAAATTGGCTGGGAGCGACCAGCAGATCCGCGTCCTTGAGGCGGTCGCGCAGCTCGGCCCAGCATTCGGTTTTGAACGGTTCGGGAAGGCCGTCGAGGAAGCTGTCTTCGCCTTGGAAGGAGCAGATGATTTTCACGCCGAGGCGCTGCTTGAGCTGGCGGATCATGCCGGCCTGGAGGGCGGTGCCGAGGCAGAGGACGTCCGGCTTTTCGGTAGCGAGCCAGTCGATGAGTTTATCGAGTTCCTTACCAAAGTGGCTGCCCTCGATGCGGAGCATGGCCAGCGCCATCGCGCCGTGGACGCGGGCGGAGGTCATGTGGCTGCGCTTGGCCGCGAAGCGGAGGAGCTTGGAGTTGTTGAGGAAATGATCAAGCCAGCGGGGCGTGTGCCGGAACAGGGAAAGGTTTTGCTGGAGATAGACATTGATGCCGCCGAAGAAGATCGGGTTTTGCGTTTGCGATAGCGTTTCCTCATCGAGCTGCAGCGGAAGATACATGGGCAACAGGGACACCCGGTGGCCGGCAGCAAGCAGCGACTTCGCGAGCGCGTTGTCGCGCATGCAGGCCCCGCAATAATACGAGCCGGTGCCGGGAGTGAGGAAGGCGAAGTTCATTTCGGAGACTCAAGACTTCAAGACACAAGACGCAAGACTAGAACCTACGGGCTGGATTCCTCTATTCGGGAGAAACCTGTCCGAATACAAAAAAAGAGAACCACGGAGGGGGCACACTACTTTTTCAGACCGCCACAGGAACACGCCCGTAGTCGAGAGGTTCGGGGAGTTCCGCGAAATCGGCGATGGCGCGGGCGAGGTCGGTGTAGTCCTGGCCTTCGATGTTGCCGATGAGGACGTCGGTGAGTTTCGGGCGGAGGTCGGGGTATTTGCGGATGAGTTTGGCGAAGCTGAAGTCCTTGTCGTAAAAGGCGTAAACGATGCGGCGCATGGTCTCGATGTGGCCGCAGAGTGTTTCTCCATAATGGGCGAAGGCGGCGGCGGAGGTATCGCCTTTTTCGAGGGCGGCGTGGGCGGCGGCGGCGGCCATTTCACCGGACTTCAGCGCGAGGAAAACACCGGAGGAGAAAACGGGATCGAGGAAAGCGAAGGCGTCGCCGACGAGGACGAGGCCGTCGTTGGCGCAGTGTTCGGCGCGATAGGAATATTCGCCGGTGACCCAGTATTCGCCGAACTGTGTGCCGACGGCGAGGTGCTCCTTGATCCACGCGTTGTTCTCGATTTCGCGGGCGTAGATTTCGGCGGGATCGCGGGTTTCGCCGGGTTTGAAAAGGTAGTCGCGCTCGGCGACGATGCCGGAGCTGACCACTCCGTTGCGCAGCGGGATGTTCCAGAACCAGCCGCCGCCGGGGAGGTAAGCGATGGTGGTCGCGCCTTCCTCAAGGCCGGTGTCGCGTTTCGCGTCCTGAAAGAGGGTCCAGATGGAAACCTTGTTGAGCTGCGGATCGCGGTGGCGGGTGCCATGTTTCCGCTGATAGAGCGCGTCGCGGCCGGTGCAATCCAGGGTGATGGGCGCGGTGGCTTCGAAGGGATCCTCATCGCCGGTGCGGGCGCGGATGCCGGTGATGCGGTCGCCACTTTTCATGAAATCGAGGGCGGTGGTATTTTCTCGGACTTCGACGCCCTTGGAGCGGGCGTTGTCGAGGAGCATGAGATCGAAGTCCTGGCGCTCGACCTGCCAGGTGGTCGCGGCGGGATGATCAAAGTGCTGGAAAAAGTAGAATGGGGCGGAGACTTTCCCGTCGGTGGTAGCGAACTGGACGCTGTGTTTGCGGGTGAAACCGATTTCCGCCATGCGGTCGAGGACACCGAGGCGGTTCAGAGTGAACCAGCAGAACGGCATGAGCGACTCGCCGACGTGGTAGCGGGGAAAGGTCGTCTTCTCGACGAGTAGGACGCGGTGACCTTTCTCGGCAAGAAGGGTAGCGGAGGTGGTGCCGGCGGGGCCGCCGCCGATGATGATGGCATCGTAGTGCATTGGAGATTGAGTTGGAAGTGATCGGTGATCAGTGATCAGTGATCGGTGATCGGTGATCGGTGATCGGTGATCGGTGATCGGTGATCGGTGATCGGTGATCGGTGGTCAGGAGTCAGGAGTCAGGAGTCAGAGGAAGGATTTCGAGGATACGGGCGAAGATATTGGAATCGTCTCCAACCAGGTGATTGTAGCGTCCAAATAGGATTTTTCCAGAGGGAGAATGTGGGAAAATGGAATCGAGCACTTGGGCTGGTACGGTGAAGAAGCCTTGGGGTTCGCTGCGGAAGGGGAGTCCGGAGCTGGTGAGGATGGCGCCGAGGGGGGTGTCTCCGGCGAGGATGCGGGGGCGGAGTTCGGGCGGGAAAGAACCCAGGAGGATTTCGATCAGGCCGTATTCCACAGTGTTGCCTGAGGTGGCGGCGTGGAGGGTCACTTCGCGGAGGTAGATCAGACCGTCCAGCTGCGAACGGAGGACGGTGAGCGAGATGGAATCGCCATGGAAGGCGGCGAGCTCCGAGGTCATATCGTGGTCATGGACGAGTAGCTTTTGGTAGGGCTGGGGGATTTCCGTTGCAGGAATCCAAGACAGCGGCACCGCACCGAGGTGGGACGTGGCGAGGAGGGGGGACAGCTCGGAAGGGAGGTTCATTGGTTTAAGCGATTGCGAATCCGTCATTGAGATCTTGACGAGCCTCGGGCGTAGTCCTGATTCGAATCACGGCCTTCCGATCGTTTCCTTGATATCATCCCAATCCAGTAGCTCTGTTTCGCCGGATTGGACTCTTGCCCATCTGGCTTCAAGAATTTTCTGGTGATCTTTTGGAATCACGGATTCACCAGCTTTCTGACGCATGTCGTCCCAGAGCGCTTCCATGAGCTGGAGTTTTTCGCGGGTCGATAAACTGGAAATTTCTATGGTAGCCATATCTATGAATCAAGAGGGTTGAGGTTAGTTTGGCGAGTGTGAAAGTGAGAAACCAGGTTCAGACGATCTTGTCGGTGTGGTGGTGGGGGAGGAAGAAGTCGTGGAGGAGGTTGTCGACGCAGAGGAGGCCGTCGCGGGTGAGGTGGATGGTGGCGTCCTCGATGGTGATAAGGCCTTCGGATTGGATTTGGGCGAGCGGGGCGGCGAAGCGTTCGAGGATGTGGACGCCGAATTTGCTTTGGAAATAGTCGGCTTTCACGCGGCCGAGTTTCATCTGGAGGATGAACTCGCGGATCATGCGTTCCTCCTCGGTAGTTTTGAGGGCGCGCTTGATCGGCATGCGGCCGGCGGAGATGGCCGCGTCGTAGTCGTCGATTTCCGTGAGGTTCTGATAGTGGACACCTTTGGCATGGGAGAACGAGGCCACGCCGAGACCTAACAGATCGGCCCCGCCCCAGAGGGAATCGCGGTAGATGAACTTGGTGCGTTCGAGGTTTTTCACGGCGGTGTAGCCGGAGGAGATGGTGTAGCCGTTGGCTTCGAGCTCGGCGAAGGCTTCCTTGACCCAGCGGCGTTTCGTTTCCCAATCGGCGATGGGTGCGACGAGGCTGCCGCTGGCTTTCATGTCCTTGTAGATGCCCGTGTTGTAGGGCACCTCCATTTGATAGATCGTGACGGAATCGGGGGCGAGTTCGAGGGTTTTGGCGATGTTGTTCTGCCAGTTTTCCTCGGTCTCCTCCAGCATCCCGGCGATGAGGTCGATGTTCACCTGGTCGAAATTTTCGGCGCGGGCGCGTTCGTAGGCGCGCCAGACCTCCTTGGTGCGGTGGGCGCGGCCGTTGATTTCGAGGATGCGGTCGTCGAAATTCTCAATGCCGAGAGAGAGGCGGGTGACGCCGATGTCCTTGATGGCGGTGAGCTTGCCGGGGTTGAGAGTTCCGGGTTCGCACTCGAAGGCGACTTCCTCCGCCGCGTCCCATGGGAGCAGGGCCTTCATGCGGTCTGTTAGATCGACGAGCTGTTTTGCGGATAGATAAGACGGTGTGCCGCCGCCGAAGTAGATGAAGTGGGGCTTGCGGCCTGCGATGAGCGGCTTGCGCGCCATCATTTCCAGCTCGCGGACGGTGGAGTCGAGGTAGTGCTTGATTTGGTCGGCGTTCTTGTCGGTGTAAACGCGGAAGTAGCAGAAGTGGCAGCGTTTCCGGCAAAAAGGGATGTGATGGTAGAGGCCGAGCGCGGGCACTTCGCCGGAATGGGGGGCGGCGTAGGCTTCCTCGACGGCGGCGGCGTTTTCCTCGGACCAGAAGGAAAACGGAGGGTAGTTCGAGATGAAATAGTTGCCCGCACGGGTGCCGGTTTTTTGGGGTGGTGTGGAGGTGTCGGGCATGTGGGATGAGGTTCAGGGATTGTTTTCCGATATCACAAAAAGCGTGCCGTCGCCACCTGCGATAATGAGGCGGCCCTGGGCATATACGGGCGAGGCGGTGAGATCTTCGCCTAAATCGAGGCGCCAGAGTTCGGTGCCGTCGCTGGGGTGGGCGGCGTAGAGTCGGCCGTCGCTCGAGCCGAAGACGATGGCGTCGTCGAAGGCGAGGGGCGAGCTTTCGACGCGGCCGCCGGTTTTGAAAGTCCATACGCGGGTGCCGTCGCTGCGTTGGATCGCGTGGAGGGATTTATCGCGGGAGCCGATGTAAACATTCCGATCATCGACGGCGGGTGAGGTGAAAAAGGGGAATTCGTTGGCTTGGTAGATCCAAGTTAGTTTTACGGCATCCGCCTCGGCGGCGACCAGCTGGTTGGCATGGTTGCCGCTGTAAACCGTGGTGCCGATGGTGGCGACGGAATTGGTAATCTGGGCGTCCGTGTCGATTTTGTTCACGAGCGATCCGTCGGCGAGATTCAGGATGTGGATGACCTGGTCGCAACCGCCGAACGCGATGAGACGGCCGTCGATAACGGCGGGGGTGCCGTTGATGAAATCCTTGGTTTCGTATTCCCAGACAATGGAACCGTCTTCTGCGCGAAGGCAGCGGGTGATGCCGTCGTAGCCGTTTACGAGCACCCATTCGGCTTTGCCGTCAGGACTGGTGACGACGGTGGGCGCGGAGGAAAATTTATCGCCACCCTCGATCGACCAGATTTTATCGCCCGTCTTGAGATCGAGCGCGTAGAAATGCTTGTCGCCCGAGCCGATGAAAACTCTTCCGTTAGAAATGGCGGGCGCGGCTTGGATCGTATCGCCGGTTTCCATTTTCCAACGGAGCTTCCGGGTCTGGAAATCGATGCTGTAGAGGATACCCATCGCATCGCCGACGAGGATGGCGCCATCGGCGAAGGCGGCTTCGGCGGTGCCGGGGGATTCGAGCGGGAAAGTCCACTCGATGACCGGGGCTTTGGGGACGGCGGCGTGCACCCGGCCTTGGAGCGAAGGACTGCCTCGGGTGATCGGCCAGTCTGTTAGGGCGGTGGGGGCTGTGGTAGGTGCCAGTTTTGGGGAGCTGGTGTCCTGTTGTTTTTCACAGGATGTTAGGAGGAGACCTGCAAACAAGATTGGGAGCGAGACGCTCCCAATACGGCCTGGAGCGAGACGCTCCAGCCACGATGTAAGGGATAGGTTCATCAGCTGAGGGCGGCTTGGTAAAGGGTGGTGAGGGCGGTGAGGTCGAGCGGGACGGGATTGAAGCGGCCGGTCCATTGGTGGGAGGCGGCTTCGGCGAGTTCCGGGATGGCGGTGAGGGGGATTTCGGGTTTCGAAAAATGGCCAAGGCAGATGGTTTTTTCCAGCCAGTCGATGAGCGGGGCGTCGAGGTCGCGGGCGAGATTCTGATAGATCGTGGCAATCTCCGGGTCGATGTGGTTGAGGCGGATCACGTGCGGCAACATCATCGTCACAGCGAGGCCGTGGGGGATGTTGAAGCGGGCGGTGAGCGGGTTGGCGGTGGCGTGGGCGGCGCCGAGCATGCTGTTCTCGATGGCACAGCCGGCGAGGGCGGCACCATGGAGCATGCGGCCTCGGGTTTCGAGATCGGCGGTGCCGGCGAGAACGTCTTGGATGGCGGTGACGATGAGGTGGAAGGCCTCGGTGGAGAAAGATGAGGAGATGGCGTTGCGCTTAGTGCAAACGGCGGATTCGAGGGCGTGCGACAGTGCATCGAGCGCGGTCAGGGTGGCGACGCTCTGCGGCTGAGAGGCGGTGAGTTCGGGATCCAGGATCGCAATAAGGGCTAGGGCTTTGGGGTCGCCGCAGGCCATTTTCTCATGAGTGCCGTCACGTGAGACAATGGCGTAGGATTGGCATTCGGAGCCGGTGCCGGCCGTGGTCGGTATGGCGAGGAAAGGTAGCATCGCGTTCTTGGCGAGACCGTATCCCATGTAGTCGGCCATGCGTCCGGGGTTGTGGAGGAGAAAGTTACAACCCTTCGCGGTATCCATGCTGGAGCCGCCGCCGAAGCCGATGAGAACGTCGGGATGAACTGATTTCGCGAAGTCGCGGCAGACCTCGATGTCGGTCTCCGTGGGGTTGATGTGTGAACCTTCGAAGACAGTGGCGCGGATGCCAGCGGCTGTCAGGAAAGCGGTAGCGCGCTTGACGTGACCGGCGGCGACGAGGCCCGGGTCGGTGATGATGAGGACGTTGGTGGCGCCGAGGGTGGCGAGGCATTCGGGGAGCTCGGCGAGACGTCCTGGGCCGAAGAGGATCCGGGGGCTGGGGCGGGCGTCGGTGGGGTGCATGGAGAAGAAGATTGGCTTGAACAGAGATAAGAATCCGGTGATTTCAACACATGAAGCTTGCTGAAATCGAGGTTCAGGTGATGAAGCTCAGCGAAGAGGAACTTTTAAGCGAAATCCGTGCATCGCGAATCCGATGATCCTGAAGATTATTTCGAAGTTGTAGAGAAGGTGCGAAAGTCTTGGGGAGCACACGCGCCCTCGCGTGTTGTTTCCGACGCCCTCGGCGGAAACCGCGTGGAATGGTGTGGACGGCCGGTCTTTGGCGAGGGCACCAAAGACAACACGCGAGGGCGCGTGTGCTCCCCGTGGATGCTTCGCTGCGCTCAACCAGATTCATCACTTTATCGATTCTTTCGCACTAGGCGGGTGTGAGTTCGGCTTGGCGGTTGAAAACCGCCGCCACGTTTCCCTGGATGGCGCGGCGGTGGTAGAGGAACTCGAAGAGGTTGCCCTCGTGAGGTTGTTCCCATTGGACGCGGTTGGTGGGGAAGGTGCCGAGGTTCAGGCGCTCGATGTCCGGGCTGAGCAATAGCTGCTCGATGAAATGCGGGTCTTCGGTGAAGGCGGAAACAACGAGGGTCTGGCCGATGTTGGCGAGCATTTCCGCCTGCGGGATTTCCACGATGCTGGCGTAGGGGAACATAAACTCGGTGTTAGCGAGCGCGTGATCCTTGTCCGTGCATGAAATGAGCGTGGGCTGGAGGTAGGTTTGGTCGAAGGCTTCGACCTTACGTGCGGAGTCGCGGTGGAGGGCGGTGACATCGGTGGCGCCGGTGTCCTTGAGGTGGGCGGAGATAAGATCGTCGATGCCATCGGCGAGCGCGGGATTGGCAAAACCGCAGAGCAGGGCGTCCGGATGGTCGCGCGGGTGCGGCTGGATTTTTGCGAGCTCGGCGGCGAGGGCGTGGGCGAGTTCGTCGCGGTGGCTTGGCACGAGGATGGCGGAGGTGTTGATGCAGGAGCGTCCGCCGTTGGCGGAAATGGATTGCACGATCACATCGAGGAACTCGGGCCAGCGTGCGATCATGTCCTCGCCGATGAGGATTTTCGAGCGGCCGGTGCCGTGGACCTGAATGGAGGGGAAGGCGGAGTATTTTTTCACCGTGGCGTCGCTGCCGAACGAAATGCCGCGTCCGCAGCTGGTCAGCAGGGTGTCGCCGCCTTCGTGGGTGGTTGGGTAGTAGCCAAAGGCTTCTTTCGGAAACCCGGCCTGGATCATCGCCTGCACAATGCGGAGAGGCGTGAACGGATCCTCGCGGCCGGGTTTTAAAAGGACGGGAATTTTCATCACCGGAGCGGGGATCCACAGCGAATTGACGGCGGGCGCATTGGAGGGAAGCGATACGCCGAGCGATGAGGTGGCGGGGTAATAATTGATGATGAGGTCGTCGATACGAGTGAGGCCCTTATCAAAAATGTTGAGCGGCATGTGACGGGTGAGTCCGGCGATGATCGTGCGGACCTGTGACATCGCGGCATGGATTTTTCCCATGTTCATGCGGACGAGGGCGTGGGGAAGGCGGGTCAGGGCGGACAGCGACTCGACGTATTGTTGCGGCGATTGAACGGCATCGCCGCAGGGTAGATCGGCGTGGAGAAACAGCTCGGCGGCTTGCTCGCAGTAGGTCGCTAGCGTATCCGCCGGGATCGCGTCGAGGGCGGCCTTCGCCTTGGAAATTTGCAGGAGATCGCGGCGGATGAGACCGGGGTTGGCGGTGTGGGTGGTCAGCGTTTCGGAACCAAGGTCGAGTTCGACCAAGTCATGGGACGAGTATTCGCGGCCGAGGCGGAGGATGGGGATGTTCATGGCACTGATTTCAGTAAACCCCCTCAATCACCGTCTTGGTGCCGGACTGGAAAGGCCTGACATCCCCTACCCCGTCCCACGGGAATTCCTCGCAGGGGGCGCGGCGGATGGCTTCGTCGCGTTCGAGGAAACGGGGCATGAAGAATTCCTTGGTCATGGTGGTGAGTTCGACGCGTCCGTAATCGCCGTAGGGCATGAGTTCGGAGGGAGAGTCGGGATTAACGATGCGCAGCACGGCGCGGGGTTGGGGGGCGTGGTAGGTGAGGGAAAATTCGCCGGGCGCACGCTTTTTGCTGATGGCGAGCCCCATCAGGGTGTTGCCGTAGGTGGGAGCGAAATTGATTTTCCCTTCGAGCACTTCCTCTTCGATGAAGCGGACGTATTGCGGGGTCATGGTGGTGCCGCCGGCGAAGACTCCCTTGATGCCGGCATCAACGAGCGACATGCGTTCGGCGAGGGATTCGAGAAGTTTCGGAGTGGTGAACAGGCAGCCGATGTCGCGGTGGCGGATGATGGTGGCGGCCTGGTCGATGACGTGTTCCTGATAGAGCTTGGCCATGCGCATTTCGCCCATGCCGATGAGGCGTTTCACCCAGCGGGGGTCGAGGTCGATGAAGTAACAGGCACCGCCGCGGATGTTGGCGAGGTGCTCGATGGCGAGGCGCAGGCGGCGCGGGCCGGTGGGGCCGACCATAAGCCAGTTGGCGCCCTGCGGGAAAAAGTCGGGGCCGTAATGTTCGGAGAATTCCGTGTAATCGGTCATGTAATCGTCCCAGCCGATGCGCTGTTTGGGCATGCCAGTGGTGCCACCGGTTTCGAAGACGTTGTAGGGGCGATTGCCGAAGGCTTTCGGGATGAAACGGGCGGGATCTTCCTTGCGCAGAACCTCGTCATCGAAGGGCTCGAATCTCTGGATGTCGGCGAAGCAGGTGATGTCCTTGAGCGGATCGAAGCCGAGGTTCGGCACTTGTTCGAGCCAGTAAGGGCATCCGGTTTCCGGGGAGAAATGCCATTTCACCATTTCGCGGGTGTGGGCGTCGAGGGCTTCGGCGGCAGCTTGCGGGGTTAAAGATGAAGACATGATTGGGGCGAATTTCTGTTATTTTCAGGCTGATTTGGATTTAGACAAGGGAGGATTGCTTCGGGGTCACTATCCGGTTAAAGTGCTTGCCATGAAAGGTAAAGTGAGTCCCGACGAAACGCCCGGCAAGGTCGTGGGCCGGAGACTTGTTGGAGGTGGACTGAATCCGATTTCGCACACGAAAGAGCGGGCGCGGCAGTGGAGTGAGGCAATGAAAACACCGTTTGTGCCGCGCGGTGTTTACCGTTTTAACAGTCATGAGGAGGCAGACGAATGGATGTGGAAAATGATCAGCCGGAAAACGAGCTAGAGTCGCGGGAGCCTTCGGTGGAGGACTTGGTGGCGCTGTGCGGCGAGTTGAATGCACGGCGGGCGCGGTATGTGGTTGTGGGAGGTTTCGCGATCCGCGGGGCGGGCTACATTCGGGCGACGATGGATATCGATCTGGTGATTGATTGTTCTTTGGAGAATGAGGCGAACGTTTTTGACGCGTTGCGGACCTTGCCTGACCGGGCTGTGGATCAACTCGATCCGGGTGATGTGGAGAAATACCCAGTGGTGCGCGTGGCTGATGAGATTGTGGTGGATCTGATGAAATCTGCGAGCGGGATTGACTATGAGGAGGCGAAAGGCGGGGTGGTGATGCGGGAGGTTGGAGGAGTGCTGATTCCCTTTGCATCGCCCGAGTTGCTGTGGCGGATGAAGCGGACTACGCATCGGGAGAAGGACAGGCTGGACCTTTTGTTTTTACGGAAATTGATCGAAGGGGCTGGAGGGAGTGTTCCTGATTGAGGTGGTTGCGGTGATATCGGGGCAGGGAGGCCCTTGGACGGCCTAGAGCATCCTGCTCCAGCTAGGTGGGTCAGGCGAAGAATTTACGCAAAGTGGAGTCTGACGGTTTGGGAGTGAGGAGTGAAACAACGACCAGCGTGATGGCGGACGCCGCGAAGATGAGGGTGACGGGCATCATGCCGGCGATGAGGAGTTCGTCGGATTCGCCGGGTGGTTTTTTGGCGATGATGTCGCGATAGAAAAGGGTGCACCAGGCGATCGTCGTGACGATGATGCAGGAGATCGCGCCGAGGGCGGTGGTGCGTTTCCAGTAGATCGCGGCGACGACGAGGGGGAAAAGCCCCGCGAAGCCGGAAAAGCACCAGACCCCGAGGGCGAAGATCTGGGCGGTATCCATGAGGGCGCAGGACAAGCCGTAGGTGACGGCGACGATGAATAGGATGAAGCCACGCGCGATGAGGACTTTCTGGGAATCCGTGAAACGATCCTCACCGAATTTTTTGATTACTATGTCCCTAGTAAACATCGTGCCGAGGCACATGAACTGGGAATCGAGCGAAGACATGATGGCGGCGAGTACCCCGGCAGCGACGAGGCCGGAAAGGATCGATGAGTGGACGAGGCTCTCGACCATGCGGCCGAGGATGGAATTCGGGGATTGCCCCGGGCCGAGCGGACCGATTTCCGCAGCGGCCCACATGCCGATGAGGATGCAGGGCAGCCAGACAATCATGATGAAGACCGGAAAGGCGGTGACCGTCAGCTTGAAGGATTTGGCGCTTTTCGCGGTGAGCCAGTGTTGGAAAAGATGGGGAAACATTCCGACCGAAAGCGGGATGAGGCAGTAGGTGAAAAACTGGCCGTGCCCGATCATCCCTTCGCGGGCGGCGCGGGGTTTGGCGAAGTCGCTTTCGAGGACAGCCTGGCTGGCGGCGGCGAGTCCGCCGAGTTTCTGGGAGATCATCCAGAAGGCGATGACTCCGGTGAGCATGAAGACGATGGTTTGGAAAACGTTCGCCCACACCGCGCCGCGAAGGCCGCCGAAGAAGACATAGAAAAGGACGATGGCGCAAATCACGCCGCCGCCGAGCTCGGGTGGGATGCCGCCGCTGAGCGGATGGGGCGCTCCGGTGGGAAGCGACAGGGCGAAAGCCTCCGGAAACATTCCCTTGGTAGCCGCCTGAATGAATTTTCCAGCGGCGATGACTCCGACGAGAAGGTATGGGATCAGCAGCAGGATGAGGATGGGAAACAGAAGGTAGCCGACGGCATTGGATTCGAACCGATGGCGGAAAAACTCGCACTGGGTGAGGTAGCCGTGGCGTTTCCCGATGGCCCAAAGACGGATGCCGACGAGAAAGAACACCGCAGAATGAAGCAGGCCGGACCATGATGCCATGAGACCGTAGGTGCCGATGCCGGAAGTGAATGCCTTGCCCGTCGAACCGACGAGCGCGAAGCCGGTCATGGTCGTGCCGAAGACCGACATCAGCATCAGGAAAGAACCGACCGAGCGGTTGACGATGAAGAAGTCCGCGGCGGTTCCCTTGGAAAAACGGTTGCTGACGATGCCAAGGCCGATGAGCAGGCCGAGGTAGCCGATGATGATGAAAAGGGGAGTCATGAAGAAGTGCCGAGTGATCGGTGATCGGTGATCAGTGATCGGTGTCCGTGTTGGGTTCGTCCGCCCATTTTTCGAGGGAATGGGGCCAGGCAAAGCGGCAAACGAGATACCATAGCAACCCCGCGGCGATGGAATAGCCGACGTGATAGGCGAGACCGACCGGCATGAATCCGAAAACCAGCGCCGTGCTTCCCCAGTTCCAGAAATCGTGGTGCAGCATGAAAAGGGCCACGAAGGCGGTGATGGAGATGAGGACGGGGCGTTTCATGTCACTTGGTGCCGATGGCGTAGAGGTGAGTCATGGTGGCGATGTAGAGGACGTTGTTGGCCACGATGGGTGAGCTGTAAACGGGCGCGCCGAAGTTAACGGTGTTGAGGACTTTCTTTTCCTTGGCGGCGGCGAGGATATGGAGGTCGCCGTCCTCAGTGGGGAGGAAGACCTTGCCATCGGCGACGAGGGTGGAGCCCCATATGCGGGATTGCGTTTCGTGAACCCAATGAGCCTTGCCGGTTTTCGCGTCGAGGCAGTGGAGATCGCCATCATATTCCGCGAGGAACAGCAGGCCGTCGATGACGCTGGGTGTGGAAATCGAGCGGCCGATTTCTTGGTAAGTCCAGACCGCTTTGCCGGTGGCGGGATCGATGCAGTTGAGCATGCCCACGCCATCACCGTGTTCCGGATCCTGGCCGATGGCGGCGTAAACGAGGCCGTCGGCGATGACCGTGGTGCCGATGACTTCGCTGGGGCCGCGGAAGGTGGCGTATTTGATCTGTATGCCGTCCCGCTTCCGGTAAAATTCCGGATTGCAATCGAGGCGCCAGAGTTCCTTGAGGACATCGAGTTCCTCCTCCTCGTTGCGGACGGGCTTGGGATCGAAGCCGTAGGCGAAACCATCGCCGCCGCCCCAGATCAGCATTTCCTTGTCGCCGACCTTGCCCAGCGCGGGCGATGACCAGGAAGCGTGGAGAACCCTTTCGGCGACGCCCGACATTTCCTCGCCTAGGAGTTTTCCGGTGGCGGCATCGACGGCGACGAGCGAAGGCGCGAGCGGCGCGGGGATGTTCGTGTGGGACCAGTCCATGCCGTTGGAAGTGGCGGTATAGACGATGCCGTTTACGACCATGGGGGAGCAGGAGGAGACATTGTGGGGGAATACGCCGAGTTCCTCGCGCATATCATAAATCCAGAGGATATCCGCATGCTTGTTGTCGGTGGCGACGGGTTTGGTCGGATCCGCCGTCATGTATTTCGCCTCGTCCTTGAATGTTCCGTCGTTGCCGTTGGCCATGCCATTCATGTCGAGGCAGACGATTTCACCGCGGTTGGTGACGATATAAGCCTTGTCGCCGACGATGGCGGGCGAGGAGCAGAGGCCGACAAATTCCCAGTCGCTGACCTTGCCAGCCCCGAGCTTGGGGACGATCAGTTGCCAGAGGAAATCGCCGGTTTTCTCATCGAAGCACAGCAGGTTCCCGCGGTCGCCGGTTTGGCTGGGATCGCGCGGAGATTCGTTGTTCGTGCCGACGAGGATCTTGCCGTTGGCGACGACAGGGTTGCCGTAGGTCTGGGAGCCGAGCTTGGTAGTCCAGAGGACGTTTTTCGCGCCGGCGAGATCGATGGTTTCCTTTTCCGGATCGATTTTACCGGGGACGATTTCGGTAGGGATGCTCTTGGCCTCGGCGACCATGTTGCGGGAGGCAGTGCCGCCCCACATTGGCCAGTCCTTGGCGGGAACGGTCGGCGCGAGGGCGAGGAGAAGTAGAAAGGAAAGTTTCATGGGTTTTTGGTGAGCTTGATGTTGTCGATGTAAACGCGTTTCTGGGACTGCGGCGAGAAGGCGAAAACGGCGGGGGAGCCTTTGGGGTGGAGGTGCTTGACGGGCGTCTCAATCGTCCACTCGGCGGGCTCGGCGGTGCCGCGCGGCCAGGCTTTGGCGAACACGGTGCCGCTGCCGTCGGGGTTCGATTTCACGGTGGTTTTCAGGCGATACCAGGTGTTCGGCTTGATCGGGAATTTCACGGATTGCTTGAGGCGATCGTGATTGCTGGAAATTTCCAGAATCTGGGCATTTCCCACCAAGGCGACGAGGTAGCGCTGGTTGACAAAGCCTACGCTGGACATAATGCGGCGGGTGCCGTCGGTCATGACATCGCCTTCGAGGGTGTAGCCGCTCATGTCAGATGAGCCGAAGAAATTCGTGGTGCGCTGGAACAGGATGTTGTCGAGGCGGTTGCCGAGGACTTTGGAGCCGTCCTTCTCGAGCACGTGCCACTTCAGTCGCGCGCCGAGCCATGGCAGGGGTGGAAAATTCACGGCCTCGGCGGGGTCGAATTCGTTTTTCATCGAAAGCTCGATGGCTTCGAAATCCGCGCTGTAGCCGTAACCGGCAACGACCCGGCCGCGGGTGGTGGCGGTAAGACCGTTGGCCGTGACTTTAAACGCACCGGCGGAGAGTTTCGCGTCGGGCTTGGCCTTGAGCGTGGAGCCTTCGAAGGTCGCATCGACGGTCGATTGCACCTTCGCCGTGGGCGGGATGAAGGTCGCCCAGGATTCCGCTTTCACCTCTTTCACGCGGCGGCCGTTCGCATCGAGTCCGTAAACCTTGAAATCGACGGATTCGCCCGCCTTGATCGCGAACTCGGCGGGGACGACCTGCAGGCTGGCGATTTCACCGGGTGCAGGTTTCGGCGCAGGATCCACGCCGACATACTTGCCCTCTTTCGAGCCGAAGCAATGCAGCTTGTCCTTGCTGAAAAGATACACCTTGCCGGCCCAGATCGCGGGTGCGCCGAGGAGGTTGTTCTCATATTTCGTTTCAAAAAGCCGCTCGGCTTTGTCCGGCCCGGGCTTGAGGATGTGGAAGGTTCCGTCAAACATCGGGACGTAGAGCTTGCCATCTGCAAAGGTGGGTGAGGCATGAATTTGATCGGGCGCGAGTTTTTCGGACCACAGGGTTTTGCCGGTGGCGGCATCGACGCAGAGCAGGGAGCCGGTGGAAACGGTCGAGTAGATTTTCCCGTCCGCGAGGGTTGGTGAAGAACTGAAGGCGGTGATCTCGTCGTTGCGCCAGAGCTCGGCTTCCTTGCCGAGGGTGATAAGTTCGGCGGGGTATTCGGTCGGCATCTTCAGGCAAACCATGCGCCCGGCCGTCGAGGCGTCGGTGTTTTCGGTGCCGTGGACGGCGACGAGCTTGTCATCCCCGAGTAGGAGGACTTGGGCGTTGACGCCACCTTGGGAAAGGCGGAAGCGCCAGAGCGGCTTGCCGGTGTTCGCATCGATGCAGACCACATGGCCGCAGCCGGTGCCGGCATAGAAGACATCGCGTCCCGCCAGTTTCCCGAAAACAGGAAGGGCGAACGAGCTATCGACCGGGACGATGCCGGGGGTGGAGGCCCAGACGAGCTCGCCGGTGAGTTTATCGAAGGCGTAGAAGCGATCGGCGGCCGGGCCATCGCCGCCCCAGTTGGCGGTGACGCAGTGGAAAATGATGAGATGCTCGTAAATGGCGGGTGCTCCGCTGCGGCCGTTCGGGAAAGTAAGCCGACCGAAATCCTCCATCAACGAGTGTTCCCATAGCAGCTTCCCGTCACCCGTGTAGGCGACGCTGTGGCCGTTGCTGAACTGGAGATAGACGTTTCCCGTCTCAGGATCGATGGCGGGAGCGCCGATGCCGTAGCGGCTGTAAACGACATCGCTGAGGTAGTCGGTGTAGCGCACTTCCCAGAGCTTTTTACCGGTGACGGCGTCTAGGCAAAGCAGCGCCTCGCGGACGTCCTCGCCGACCTCACCGTAAAAGCCGAACGCGTAGAGCTTGCCGTTGGCGATGACCGGGGTGCCGGCGCCGTGGATATCGTAAGTCCAGAGTTCGCTGCCAGGCTCGCATTTTTCCGGCAGGCCGGTTTCCAGCGAGGCTCCGGTGTGGAGCGGGCCGCGCCAGTTCAGCCAGCCAGTGGTTTCGGAGGCGCTGGCCGCGAGTAGCGGCAAGGTGGCAAGAAGCAAGGTGAGTTTCATGGTGGGATGTGGGAAATTCGGGGAAACTTAGGCGCTCGTTTACGGTAAGCACGTGATATTTCGTTCAGAACATCGTACGGAGGCGCAATCCGAACAGTTGCGGATCCCCCGGCGAGCCCGCCACGATCTGCGGATTGATGAACGAGTAGTATCCCTCATCAAGCAGGTTCCGGCCGAAAAGGGCGATCGTGAAACGCTCCGTCGCGTAGCCAATTTCCGCATCCCAGAGCGCATAGGCATCCTGCGTAAAAACGCCTGTATTGGCCGCATCGAAACGGGTCGAGCCCGCGACTCGCACCGAGGTCTGCGCGAAAAAGCCGTTCTCGAAGTCGTAGCGCACGCCGGCGCTACCCGTGTATTCCGGCACGAAGGGAACCTCGTTGCCATTGAAGTTAAGACCGAAAGCCGAATAGGAGTCGAACTCGGCGTTTACGTAGCCCAAGCTGCTGCGGATGGTGAGGCGCTCGACAGGTGTCCAGGCAAGATCCAGCTCAATCCCGCGCGAAGTGACTTCATCGGCATTGACGATGGCGAAGTCGGTGCTGAACGGCACGGACTGGTTGAATTGGTAATCGTCGATCTGATCCCAAAAGCCGCGCAGTCCGATGCGCAGATCCTGATCCGGGTTGTCGTATTGGAGGCCGATTTCGTTCGACCAGTTCGTTTCGCGATCAAATTCGGGGCCGTTTGCCGCATCCACATAGGCCGTGAAGCCGCCCGGCTTATTGCCGATGCTGCTGCGCACGAATCCATCCAACGTGGGTGTGATGGCATAGGTGAGGCCGACGACAGGGGAAACAAACAGCTCCTCATCGGAGCCGCGCACGATATTGGTCGCGGTGGTGATGTCGGTTTTCACCCGGTCGATTTCCGTTTCGTGGTAGTCGATGCGCAGCCCGGCATCGAGGGCGAGCGAGTCGTTCATCTGCCATGTCACGTTTCCGAAGGTGGCCAGATTGAACTGCTCGATGTCGAAGCGGGTGGTGTCGTTCACGATGGGAGTAAAGGGAAAGAACGCAGGAGGGAACGGAACGGCGGTGGTTCTCACGGCGGTTCCTTCGTTGTCGATCCACATCTGGAACAGCCCGGCCTGCCAGCGCAGCGGGCTATCCTCTTTGGAGGAGAAACGGATTTCGTTGGAAACCACATCCTGCGTCTGGGTGATGGCCGACCTCGCGTCGGCCGGTGATCCTGCGAGCGGCGGTCCAGTGAAGCCGGCCCACGGCGTGGTGCCATCGGTCAGATCCAGATCCACGGTCGAGGGATCGAGATCCCAGGTTTGGTAGCTCGTGATGGTTTCCATTTTCCCCCAATCGAAATCCTTGCGCGAGTGCAGGGAAAACTGGTGGCGCTCCAGATCGGTAGCTCCGCGGAAATTCGAGGAATCGTTGAACGGATCGGCCGCGAACAAGGAGCTGAGCCGCTGCGAGCCGTCGTTGACAAACTCGCCGTAGTAGCGGAGCCGGAGTTCGAAATCATCGCTGGGGTTCCAGAACAGGTTGAAGAGCCCGCCGGTGGCCTCGCGGTCGTCGGTTTCGTCGTTCAGGAAGGTGTTGCGGATGTAACCGTCGCGCTGGTCATGGAAAAGCTGGAGGGTGTGCGAGAAATCGCCGCCGAACGGGCCCGAGGTTTGCAAGCCGAGGCCGATGTGATCGTAGGAACCGTATTCCGTGGTGAAACTACCGGCGAACTTCTCGCCCGGCCGCGGGGTGAACATTTCCACCATCCCGGCGGGACCGTTGCGCCCGAAGTTCGGCCCCTGCGGCCCGCGATAAACCCGCACCTCCTCCATTTCCAGCAGCTCCGACGGATAGCTGAAGGCGTGCCCCAGCGGAACGTCGTCGATGGTAAGCCCCAGCGCCGGTGGGCCGAAGAACAGCGTGTTGGTCGATCCCCGCATCGTCACCACCTGGCCGTAGCCGCGTGAATCGGCGGAGACCACATTGAAGCCGGGGACTATCCCCGTAAGTCCGGAAAATGAGCGCGCCTGGAAAAGCTCCAGCGATGGGCGAGAAATCACGCTGACGGCCGCAGGCTCGTCAGCGATCCGCTCCGCTTCGACGATGGTTGGTGCGAGCAAAAACGGATCTTGTGCATGAACGGCGGTGCCCAGGGCGAGGGCGAGGGAAGCGAGGCGCAGGGTTTGGGTCATGGTTGTGAAAAAGTCGATGAACAGCAACAGGGTGGAGTGAGCATAGCCGGACGAAAGCGAAAAAACTCACCGGATTCAGAAAATTTTCCGACATCACGCCATGGACTCGCCGCACATTAGCTCGGCCTTTAGCGCGCGGACTTTTGGCAACCAGTCCAAGCGGCGCGGGTTTCCCACTCAAAACTCGCAATGCCCCGGCGTGCGGGGGAAGGGGATCACATCGCGGATATTATGGACGCCGGTGACGAACATCAGTAGGCGCTCGAAGCCCAGGCCGAAGCCGGCGTGCGGAACGGTGCCGTATTTCCGCAGGTCCGCATACCAGCCGTAGGCTTCCGGATCGATTTGGTGGTGCTTGAAATTTTCTAACAGCACATCGTAGCGCTCCTCCCGCTGTGAGCCGCCGATGATCTCGCCGATGCCCGGGACGAGCAGATCCATCGCGGTCACGGTTTGTCCGTCGTCGTTGAGGCGCATGTAGAAGGGCTTGATCTCCTTGGGGTAGTTGAAAACGGTGGTTGGCTGTTTGAAATACTCTTCCGTGAGCCAGCGCTCGTGCTCGGATTGCAGGTTCAGGCCGTAGGCGACGGGGTATTGGAAATCTTTTCCCGACGCCTCTAACAGCTTCACCGCGTCGGTGTAGGAAATGCGCTGGAAGGGTTTTTCGACGACGTGTTCGAGCCGTGCGCGCAGGGTCTTGTCGATGAACTTCTCGAAGATCGCGAGGTCGGGATCGGCGAGGGCTTCGGCGGCGAGGAAACGGATGAGCTGCTCGGCGCAATCCATATCGCCCGCGAGGTCACAGAAGGCCATTTCCGGCTCGACCATCCAGAATTCGGCGGCGTGGCGGGAGGTGTTGGAGTTCTCCGCGCGGAAGGTGGGGCCGAAGGTGTAGATGTTCGAGAGGGCGCAGGCGAAGGTTTCCCCCTCAAGCTGGCCGGAGACGGTGAGGTAGGCGCGTTTGCCGAAGAAGTCCTCGGTGTGCTTGGAGATTTTGTCATCCGGCAAGGTGGTCACACGGAACATCTCCCCTGCCCCCTCGCAGTCGCTGGCGGTGATGATGGGCGTGTGGACATGGATGAAATCGCGCTCCTGGAAAAAGCGGTGGATCGCGTGGGACATGCGGGAGCGGAGCCGAAAAGTCGCGCCGAAGAGGTTCGTGCGCGGACGCAGGTGGGCGATGGAACGCAGGAATTCCGGCGAGTGGCCTTTTTTCTGCAGCGGGTAATCCTCCGGCGCCGCGCCAAGGAGCCTGATCGACGAGGCCTGCATTTCCCAATCCTGCCCCTGCGCCGGTGAGGGGATGAGTTTCCCCGAAACAGAAACCGATGCGCCGGTGGTCACACTGTGGATCTCCTCGTATCCGGGTATCCCCGCGTCCGCCACGATCTGCAAATTCCCAAGGCACGAGCCGTCGTTGAGCTCGATGAAAGAGAAAGCCTTCGAGTCACGCCGCGTCCGCACCCAGCCGGCGACCTCCAACGAATCGGTTCCCTCTTTGCGGGCCAGGATGTGCTTGATGAGCGTGCGCATGGCGGGATGTTAAATTTCAAAACCCAAACTTCAACCCCCAAGGAAGATGCTTCGCACCGATTCAAACGAACGGGTTGAGCGGAGTAATCCCTTCGATGGCGGTGAAATCCCCGACGTTTTCCGTGAGAATGACCGGTATCGCCTCGCGGAGCATCAGCGCAGCCAACTGGCAGTCGAAGTATCTTTGCCGTGTCACGCTCCCCTCCACACAGAGATCGAGTGCGTGTCGGGTGGTCTCAAGGGTTAAGGGTAGGACGGTCAGCCCGCGCAGCCGGGACAGGGAAAGGATTTTTTCACGCGCCACTGCGGGGCTGTCTGGCGGTTGGTTTTTCGGGCCGGTGAGATTGGGATACATTTCCGCGAGATTCTGCACGGAAACGAATAGCTCCACCTCCGGGCGTTGCCTGAGTGCGAGCACTTGCCGCGCAGCCCCGTGGCGGGGATCGCCAGCCAGCGTGGCGTAGATCAGCACGTTCGTATCCACCAAGACACGGCCCGTCAGCTCCTCAACGCGCATACGTTTCCTCCCTGCTGAAAGTGCCCGTGAACCGCCCGTCAGAAATCACAATCTCATCACCCTCCGCTCCGTGCTTCCGCAGGAATTCTTCCAACGCCATCTCAATGATCTGGCTCCGCGGTCGCCGTTCTTCGCGGCCGAACCGGTTCAGTTCGCCGAGGAGCTTTATATCAATCGTAGCACTGATATGTGTTTTCATGGCATGAATATGTTACGACGTTAGCGTGGTGTCAATGTCCCGCTCGATTCTCATGAAAACTAAGTGCCGATGGAGGGCACAGCCCGTGCTTGCAAAGACCGGGCGGGGGGGCTAAAGTCCGCTAAACCGATGAAGCGCTTCACCTTCCCCACCGCCGTGCTGTTGTGCGGCGCTCTCACCGCCTCCGCGCAGGAGACCGCCAAGGCGGCGGCTCCCGTGAAGGAAACTAATTTCCTGGAAATCGTCGCAGCCGGCGGGGTGATGATGTATCCCCTCGCGCTGATTTCGGTGGTGGGCGTCGTCTTGGTTCTCCTTTACCTGCTCACCATCCGGCGCAACGCGGTGGTCAGCGATCGCTTCATGAACGCCGCTGAGGCGATGATCCGCAAGCGCGACTACCTGGGACTCATCGCCTACTGCCACCGCCAGAACGAATCGATGGCTCGCATCACCCAGAAGACCCTTGATTTCTTCACGAAATACCCCAGCGCCTCCTTCGGCGAAGTGCGCGAGGTGGCCGAGGCGGAGGGCTCGCGCCAAGCCGGGCTGCTCAGCTCCCGCATCACCTACCTGGCGGATATCGGCTCCATCGCTCCCATGGTCGGGCTGCTCGGCACGGTGCTCGGCATGATCAAGTCGTTCATGCAGATCTCCGGCGGTGATGTCCAAGGCGTGCGCCAAATGGGCCTGGCGGAGGGCGTTTCCGAGGCGCTGATCACCACCGCCGCTGGCCTGATGATCGGCATCCCGGCACTGGTTTTTTACTCCCTTTTCCGCGGGCGGGTTCAGAAATACATCGCCGAGCTCGAGGCCGCCGCGACGCATCTCATGGCGCTGCTGCACACCCAAGTGGAGCACCAGTTGCCCGGCGAGCGCGAGTCCTACTCGCCGAACCGCCGCGTCCATGAGGACTACGCAATGCCTGTGCCCTCCCCACTCGGCGGCAATCGCCCCGATCTCCACGGAATCTAAGACAATTTCCCGATGAAATTCTCCAGCAGGCAGCCGGAACCCGCCCAGATGCAGTTGGCACCGATGATCGACATCGTGTTCCTGCTCCTCATCTTTTTCATCGTCACCTGGCAGTTTACGAAATCGGAAACAGAGCTCTCCGTCTCCGTCCCCACCGCCCAAGAAGGCGCGGAGCCCGAGCGCGGCCCCGGTGAAATTGTCGTCAACATCCTCGCCGACGGCACCGTGAAAATCGAGGGCGGCGCGGTTGATCTAGCGCAGCTCCTTGAAAAACTCGCGTCCATCGCGGCGCAATACGAGAACCAGCCAGTCCGCATCCGCGGCGATGGTGCCGTTTCCTACCAGCGCATCGTCGAGGTCATCGATACCTGCCAGAAGGCGGGCATCTGGAACATCTCCTTCGCCACGCAAAAGCCTGCTTCCACGAACTGATTCCCTTGGCAATTCCATTCCCTGTCGTGAACCTCCCTTTACCTTGAAAGCATTCCCGATCCTTTTCCTGTTCCTCTTACTGCCTGCCGCCGCACAGCAGCCGCCCCGCGCCGGCATCGTCCCCGAGGATCTCCGTGCGGATGCAGGGAACGATTTCTTCGCGCGCGGGAAAAATCTCTACGACACCGCGCAGGCCAGCGTCGATTTCGAAACGCGCCGCGATCTCTACCTCCGCTCGGCGGATATTTTTTCCGAATACATCAACCAATTCCCCAACCACGCCAACACCGAGGCCGCATGGTGGTATCTGGGCAGTAGCTTCTACCAGGCCGGCCTGATTGATGATGCAAAGCGCTGCTTCAGCACCCTCCTGAACCGCTACGGCAAGGGTAAATACGCCGCCGCGGCCGCCTACACCCTCGCCGCCGACCACTACAACAAGCGCGAATACGCTTTCGCCGCCCCGCTTTTCGAACGCTTCGCCGCAAACGCCGCCAAACCCAGCGACAGGCCCAAGGGCAACCTCTTCGCCGCCAACTGCTACCGCCTCCTCGGCCTCGACCGCGAGGCCATCGCCGCCTACAAGCGCGTCATCGCCGATCCCGAGGGCGCCCTTTTTAAGGATCAGGCACAGACTGAGGTCGGCAAGCTCACTCTCAAGGCAGGAAAGCTCCAGGAGGCTCTCGAACTTTTCCGCGCCGTCGCCGATTCTACCGCTATTGCCAAGCAACGCGGCGATGCCGCCCTCCACGCGGGCATCGCCGCCACCAAGCTCGGTGAGACAGCTCTGGCCGAAAAATACCTCCGCTTTGTCCTCGATAGCCCTGGCATGGAGGAGTTCCGCCCCGACGCACAAACCGCGCTGATGGAGAATGATTACGCGCAGAAAGACTACAACGCGGTGCTCGATATTTTCCGCAAGAGCACCCTCAAGGGCGAGGGCGAAAAGGAAGCCTTCCGCCTCATGATCGCCGCCCGCGCGATGATGAAACTCAAGCGCCCCGCCGAGGCCAGCGAGCTGTTCCGCGAGGTCGAGCGCCTCGTCAAACCCGAGAACGACCTCGCCTTCCAAGCCTCCTACTACCGCCTCAACTGCTTCTTCCAGATCGAGGGCAAGCACGTCGTCGATCAGGTGGACGCCTTCCTCCAGATCTACGGGAAACTCCATCCCGAGGACACCCGCATCCACACCGCGATGCTGATGAAAGCGGAGACGCTCTTTGCGGAAAATAAAACCGCCGAGGCCGCGAAAACCTACTCGAAAATCGACCCCGCCCGCCTCAGCGATGCGAACCGCCCCGGCTTCCTCTACCAGCGCGGTTGGTGCCTCGCCGAAGCGGGAGACGCTCAGGGTGCCATCCGCTCGCTGACCGATTTCCTTGCAAAATATCCGGATGACAAGCGCATCCATCCCGCCCTCGTGAAGCGCGCCAAGGCCTACGCCGAGACCGGTGAGTCTGCCAAGGCCGTCGCCGACTTCGACCGCCTCACCACCGACAAGGCCGCGCCTGCCGATCTCGTCGCCCTGGCCTGGCTCGAGTCCGCCCGCACCCGCCGCAAGGAAGGCAACATCGAGAACATGCTCGTCCGCTACAGGGGTTTACTGGAAAAGGTCGATGACCTCACCGACAATCTCAAGGCCGAGGCGAACTACTATATCGGCTGGGGCATGGTGAAAACCAACCAACCCAAGGAAGCCGCCCCTTTCCTCAACACCGCCCGCACCCTCCGCCCCGAAGCCTACTCGAAACACGCCGGCCTGCTCCTCGCTCTCTCCCACTTTGCCGCCCAAGACCCAAAAAGCCTCTCCGCGGAGATCGACGTCGCCATCGGGGGGAAATACATCGAGGACGTCCCCCAGCAGGCCGTGCAATGGGCCGGTATGCAGGCCTACAACTCCGGCGACTACGAGGCCGCCGCCCGCTTCCTCGAAGTCATCGCCAACCCCGACGAACCCCGCGCCACCCAGAAGGAAGTCTGGCGCTACCTCGCCAAGGCTCTCATCGAAACCGCCAAATTCACCGAGGCGCTCCCCGCCATCGCCAACCTCCTCGACGTCGAGGACAACCCCGCCTGGAAAGCCGACGCCCTCCTCGATCGCGCCCGTGCCTTCCTCGGCCTCAAGCGCTACGTCGAGTCCCGCAACACCACCGACGAAGCCCTCGCTCTCCGTCCTCAAGGCCGCACCTCCGCCCACCTCCGCGTCGTTTCCGGTGACCTCTACTTCCAAGAAAACAACCTCAGCCAGGCCGCCGCCGATTACCTCTACGTCATTAACTTCTACGAGGACGCCGACCTCAAGCCCCTCGCCATCCACAATTACATCGGCGTGCTCAAGAAACAGGCCAACACCGCCGAAGCCGCGAAGTTCGCCACGAAACTCGCCACCGAGTTCCCCGACTGGAAAGCCCCGTGAGGCGCGGAAAGGCTTGCGAATCAACTGACCGGCGGATCATTTCCCGATGTTATGAACCTTCTTGATCGTATCACCGTGGAGCCGGGGAAATGTGGCGGACGCCCATGCATACGCGGCTACCGACTGCGCGTTAGCGATGTGCTGGATCTCATTGCCTCCGGCGCGACCAATGCGGAGATTCTGGAGGATTATCCTTTCCTGGAAGCGGATGACATCACCGCCGCGCTTCGCTATGCCGCTCAGCAGACAGATCACACCGTCATCGCTGGCGCGGCATGAAATTCCTCGTGGATGCCTAGTTGCCGGGAACACTCGCACGCTGGTTGCGCGGCAGAGGATCCGATGCCGTCCATGTCTTGGAGTGTGAAATGTCGCGTTTGGACGATGCCTCCATCTGGGAAACATCCATCTGTGAGGAGCGGATCCTGATCACCCTAAATACCGCAGTTCAAACGAAGATTTTCACCGCAAGGCGCACCATACTTCGCTACCTCCTTCGCCGAGGCTACGGCGGTCAAGAAAGCTACGAATGGCAGGGAGGTCGCAGAGGGAACGCTGAGAAGAGTTTGTGTTTCGGGATATTGTAGGGCATTTTTCACGGCAATTCCATTTCACCCATTGGGTGAACCAAGCAGTTCCATCGTTTCCCCAAATTTTCTATCTTCCCACATGCAAGGCTCTGCGTTCCTTTGCGACCTCTGCGCCTGCGGTGAAAAATTGATACCCAACTGCGGTATTTAGGTTTAGCGTAGGAGCAAGCTTTAGCGAAGGACGAAGCCTCGGCGAAGTAGGCGGCGAAGTCGGATCCGTGGTTCTATTTCGGTTTTCGGGTTTGAAGATGTTCCCGCATGAGGGGAAACCGTTGCTAGTTCAGGTATAAAAAAGCAAAAGGGTTGTTCACCTTTGCGATGAACAACCTAATGCCGACTCCCCTCACCCGTGTGACCCCTGAGATTACGGGTAATCTCAGGGAGACTGGGTGGGAGATGTCTTGACTCCCGGTGGTCGATTACCTGCGGCGGCGGAGAAGCATCAGCATTCCCAGAGAGCCCAGCAGTGCGGCGCGGGGCTCGGGGATGGCGACAACGAGCTGAAGGCTGCCATCCTGGAAGTAGGCGGTGCGGCCGTCTTCAAGTTCAAAGGCGGTGGCCGCACTGTTGTTGGCGAGCTTGGCGAACACGCCTGTGTCGAGGGTGCCATTGATGAGCGTGTAGGTGCCGGTTGCCACGCTGCCCCAAGTGAGACCCACAAGGTCATTCACGCCGAAACCTTCAAAGAGGTTGATGGTGCCCGTGACAGCCAGTCCATCGTTGAGATTGACTACATGGAAGAACGAGCCACTGGTGAGGCCTAGGTTTCCACCAAGCTCTCCGGTGCCGCCGAATCTGGCTCCTGAGCTGACCGAGACATTGCTGTTACCCAGCGAGCCATTGACCAGCAGGGTGCCCGCACTGACCGTTGTGGCTCCAGTGTAGGTGTTGGCGGCGGTCAGCACTGTGGTGCCAGAGCCCATCTGACTGAAGCTGCCCGCGCCGGAGATAGCAGCACTGCTGAAGTCGGTGCCCTGGGTGACCGTGTCGGACTGATTCACGGCAAAGGTAGCACCCGTAGCTACGGAAATCTGACTGTCGGTGCTGAGTGAGCCGGTGCTGGTGCCACTGCCGAGCTGGAGCCTGCCACCGGTGATGGAAGTCGCGCCGGTGTAGGTGTTGGCAGCGCTGAGCACCCAGGTGCCGGCGCCGGCTTTCGTCAGGCTGATCACTGAGCCGGATCCTTCCGTGATGCTTCCACTGATGGTATTGTTGCCGGTGTTGGTGCCACCGAGGGTCAGAGTCTTGTTGCCCACACCCGTGGGCACTACGCCACCGAAAGTGAGGGTGTTGGCGCTGGAGGAAAGGGTATTGTTATTGTTGATGGTCGCCCCGCCCGTGGTGCCGTTCAACTCGATGGAACGGGAGGACAAGTTCGCAGCTGCAGTTGCGCCTGTTCCGTAACTGAACGTGGTGCTGTTGAGAGCGATGTTATTGGAGCTGTCGGCAAAGCTATTGACGATGATGTTGACGCCCGAGGCAGCCAAGCGCCCGGTAAAGTCATTCGCGGTGGAAGTAAAGCTGAAGTCATTGGCGGTGTTTTGTAACGTCCCATCGCTGTTGAAATTAGTGTTGATTAAGCTCAGCGCACCGGCACCGGTGAGTTTTCCGGAGGTTCTGATGTTGCGGGTGCTCCCCGTCTCCAACCGGCTGCCGAGTCCGTTCACGGTCACGTCGCGTGCCCCGATAAGGTTAGTACCGGTCACCAACAACCGGCCGCCATTGAGAGTGATGCCACCGTCCGCGTCACCCAGCAAGCTGTTTGCGTTGCCGCCTAGAGTACCATTGGTTTGTAAGGTGCCCGAATTGATGACCGTGCCGCCGGTGTAGGCGTTGGGGATGCTGACGCCGACACCGCTGGGGCCGCCGAGAGAAAGGATACCCGCGCCGCTATAGACCAGGCTTCCATTGCCGCCTATCAGCGTATAAATGTTTGTTGTCTGGGTGTTCGAGGTGATGACCAATTCGCCGGACGAGGGCGTCAAGATAGTAGCCGTGGATTGGGATCCGGTGATGGTCAAGGTGCCGGTGCCCGCATTCATCAGGCCGTTGAGCGCGAGGGTGCTGCCGGCGGCGATGGCGGTCGATGTGGCACCACCGGAGTAGCGCAGGGTATTGCCTGTCAAAGCAGTGCTGGTAGGCATGGACGCGACCGCAGCCGAATACTCGTAATTCAACGTCGCGTCGGTGATATTGGCCAGCGTGTTGGCCGTGGCCGTGATTCCGGTGGTAAATGCGGAGATATTGGTTGAAGTGCTGCCATCCGAGGAACCGACGGCATACCTCAGGGAGGTGGTGCTGCCGGTGGTTGCCCAAGGCCCCATGATGCCGTTGGTGATTCCCGTCGTGGTGCTGATCGAGCCGGTCAGGTCAGCGAAATTGACCGTTCCAAAGAGACCAGCTGTCCGGGTGATTGCGCCCAGGGTCAGGGTTTGACCAGTGGCCGTATTGCTGACGGTGGAGTTGCCGGCACCGACGGCGAGACCGGCCACAGTTTGGCCGCCAGCTGTGTTGCCGTAGCTGAAGGTGCCGCCGCTCATTTGCAGGGCGCTGCTGGCGCTGAGGGAGCCACCTGCGCCGAGCGTGAGCGTGCCGGCATTGACGATAGTGGCGCCGGTGTAGGTGTTCGCGCCGCTGAGAGTCTGAGTGCCCGCCCCGATCTTGGTGAGGGACATGGCACCCGTGCCATTGGAAATGACGCCGCTGTAGGTGACGGAAACACCGGTTGCCGGATTGAGAGTCAAGGCACTGACGTTACCGGTGTAGCCAAAGAGCACATCGGCCGAACCAAGGTCGCGGGAGCCGCTGAGGCCGCCGAGAGTCAGGGCGCTGAAGGCTCCCATGGTGGAGGTTCCGGTCGTGGTGACCAGCGCGCTGTTCCGGAGCGCAAGGGCGTTCGTCAGGGATAGCGTGCCCGCACTGACGGTGGTGGTGCCGCTGAAGGTGTTTGCCTTGTCGAGCACCAGCGTGCCCGCGCCGAGCTTCGTGAGGGAAATGGCTCCGCCAGAGGCACCGCTGGAATTGGTGATGACGTTGCCCTGAGTGAAGGTCGCGCCGGTGGCGGTGCCGGTATCGAGACCGAGGATGGCTCCAGACTGCAAACCTTCCGTAGTGCTACTGGCCACGGAGATGTTGCCGAGCAGGGTATTGAGATTGGTGCTGGTAAATCCGGCCGTTCCGGCGGAATCCACATTCAGCGCGAGGGTCGCCCCGCTCTTCACGTTGAGAGTGGCCGCCGTATTGCTTGGAAGGGCGGCTTGCTTGGTAATGGCCAGCGTGCCTGCACTCACGGTGGTCACGCCGGTGTAGGTGTTGGTGCCGGAGAGAATCTGAGTGCCTGCCCCGCTCTTGGTCAGGGTCATGTTGTTGGCCCCGTTGGCGATGGCCGCGCTGTAGGTGCGGGTGACGCCGGTGCCGGGATTCAGGGTCAGGCCGCTGACGCTGGAGTAGCCGCCGGAGGTGGTCGTGAAAAGATCGGCCAGGTTCTTGTTTCCGGTGAGACCGCCCAGAGTGAGGGTCGTTTGGGTGGTCTGAAGACCTGTGGTTGCATTGCCGGTGACGCTGGCGGTTGTATCCAAGGCGCTGTTCTGGAGCGCAAGGGCGTTCGTCAGGGCCAGCGTGCCGCCGCTGACGGTGGTGGTGCCACCGAAAGTGTTCGCGCCGGAGAGGGTCAGCGTGCCAGTGCCGCCGTAGTTCAAGGAACCGCTGGCACCGGAAATGGGCGCGGAGATGGTGACGTTCTGCTGGCCGGCGATGACCAGTTCGTTCGAATTTCCGATCACTACCGTACCCGTGGAGGTGCCCGAGCGCGTAATGGTCAGCGTGCCGCTAGCTCCAACGGCGAGGATGCCGTTCAGGGTGAGTGTGTTCGAGCCACTACTGCCGAGAGAAATGCTGACGCCGGTGCCGGTGTATCGGATGGTATTGGCCGTGCGAGAGGCTGTGAGATTATGGGAGGTGGTGGCGCTGAAAGTGTAATTTGTGGTGGCGCTGGTGAAATTAAGGGCGTTAGTCACCGAAGAGCCGTCTGTGGTGCCGGTGTAGCCAAGGCCAACGATGTTATTACTCACGTTGATGGTGGCGTAGGTCATGGAAGCACCTGTATTAAAGGTCGCCCAAGGCCCGATGATGTTATTCACCAGGGAACCTGAGGCCAAATTCGTCATGGTGGTGGTGACGGTGCCGGTGCTCAGAACATTGAGCGTGGCCCCGGCATTGCGGGTGAAGGTACCGGTGTCCAGGGTAAGGGTCTTACCTGCGGCGACATTGAAAATCTGACGGCCGGAGATGGTCAGGCCGGAGATGATGGTGGCTCCGGTCGCGGCGGAGGAACTCACCGTGATGCCACCACCGCTGCCGAGGCTGAGGGTGCCGTTATTGAGGGTGGCAGTGCCATCCTCGAAAGTGACCAGCCGGGCATTCTGCGTCGCGGAATTCAGGCCGATGGTGTAAGCATTGACTGCATCGGTGCCAGCGGAGAAAAAGACATCGTCCGCAGAAGTGGTGGTTGCCGTGAGGACGGGTGACCCGACATCTGCGCCCGTGGAATCCGTGCTCCAGAATGCGCTGCTGCCCCAAATGCCCGTCGGGGTGGTTCCTGCGCCTGCGGTGCCTGTGCCATTGGAATCCCAATAAAGGTTAGCCGCCTGTGAGGTCTGCGCAGCGAGCAACGCAGCGATGGAGGTTGCGAGGGCGAAATTACGAATGTGTTTTGGTGCTTTCATGGTGTGATATTTTCTGGAGGCTTCGGGTGCTGGAGGTTTTTGGAGGCTTGTTGTTGAAGGAGGAAGGAGGTGATTGGCGGGACTGGAAAGTGGTTAGAAAGGAGATTTTTTTGCTGTCCATTTCATGAATCCATTTTATGAACAGACAGGCGCAAAACGAGTTCTTGTGGGGTAATTAGAAGCAGCGGGCGACACTGGCAAGTGAAAAATGTCTTTTTTGTAAAAATTTTTTTATCCTAGACCGTCTGCAAAAGTCCGTGCGCAGATCCATGCCGCCGGAGGCTTTTGACTGCGGCGGTTCTCATCCGCCGCTTTTTGGGTTCGTGATGGAAAAACGAAGGTACCCGGTAGCAACCCGTCGTCCCGTAAAAAAAAGCCGCCCTTGAGAGCTGTGGATAAAGAATCACAGCAGTCCAGAGCCGGCGGCGCACTCTACTTTGTTGTCGGATTTTAGGGCACGAACTTTTGACAGACGGTCTAACCGTAAAAGCTGGGTTGATGTGGGGCGCGGAGTCCGTAGTCTGGCGGCGGATGATCACGCAGGCTTTCATACTCGGGGCGGGGCTGGGGACTCGGTTGCGGCCGCTGACGGATGCGCTGCCCAAGCCGCTGGTGCCGCTTTTTCACAAGCCCCTTGCGTTGTGGGCGGTGGAGGCCTGCGAGGCGGCGGGGTGCCGAAGGTTTGCGATCAACACTCATCACTTGCCGGAAAAATGGCAGGGCTTCGCCGCGGGAAAGGATGTGACCTTTTTTCACGAACCGATTCTGTTAGAAACCGGCGGGGGGCTGAAAAATATCGAGGATTGGATCGAGGACGGCAGCCTACTGATCCACAATGGCGATATTTTTTCCTCCATGGATCTACGAAAACTCGCTGCCGCACACGAGGCTTCTGGCGATGAGGTGACGCTGGCGGTGAGGTCGGTCGGCGGGGAAAAACGGATCTCGCTCGATGAAAACGGACGCGTGGCCGATGTGCGGAGCGAGGTGCGCGGCTTGCCGGGCACGCATGTTTTCACCGGCATCTACTGCGTGAACCGTAGATTCCTCCAACGCATCCCGGCGGGCAAGGTGATCGCAGTGATCCCCGCTTTCCAAGAACTGGTGCGGGAGGGGAAAATCGGCGCGGTCATCCTTGATGAAGGCGAGTGGATGGATCTCGGCGATGTGGAAAGCTACCTCGCCGCCCACCGCACGCTGGCGCTAGAGCAGCCCGTGCATCCGGAGGCAATCATCGGTAAGGGCGCGGTCATCGAGAGGAGTGTGATCGGGAAAGGGGCGATGATTGCGGCTGGCGCGAAGGTCACCGACAGCGTCGTGTGGCCGGGGGCTTGTGTTTCTGGGGAAATTTGTGGGCAGGTGGCGTCTTGATATCTTGATGCAGTCGTGTGATGCTTTGATTCATGAGAACCATCATATCCATTTCAGATCATTTGCTCAAAGAGGCAAAGAAAATCTCGGTGGAACGCAGATGCTCCTCGCTATTGGGGTCTCGCTATTGGGGTCAGTCCTTTCGGATTGATTTTTTGATCTGCCAGCTTGAAGATATCAATCCGAAAGGACTGACCCTGATAATACTGATAATATGGACAAAGGCTTTGGGCGGTATCCGGGCTTGCGCTGGAGAAGTCCATTTGATCTTAAAACTCAGGGTCATCCAGCTAGGGAAAAGATTGACGTCTTGAACACCGGAGGTGTGTCCAGATCGTAGCCCCGTATGCAGCGCAGCGGAATGCGGGGTACTCTGGTCGTTGGAGAAATACGGCGAGCGGTAAAGTCCGCTCCACACGCGCACCGACGACTTGTCCTCCGTAGCTCGCAGAGCGAAGGGGGAAGCCGGAAACCTACCATGCCCTTGGCGGGCTGCGACGGCAGAGGATTGTGTGGCGGAGTCTCTCCCTTGCCCGTAAATGCATGCGCGATATGTCCGGGGGTTCCCGTTTCACTCCACCCCCGGCTACTCTCGGGTCGTCCCTGCCGGGACTCAAAAGATTCGCACGTTCGACTTTCTCCCTAGCTGGATGGCCCTGTCTTAAAACTTCCGAATAAAAGCTCGTATTTTAGTCATTTTCTGCCATTTTCCCAGAAATGGACAAAATACCAACCTTTAAGTTGCGCAATCCCATGCACCTGATCCGCGAGATCGGGAGCCGGATCCGTAGCCACAGGATGGCGCGAGGCTGGACGCAGGCGGAGCTGGCGGAACGCTCCGGGGTCAGCCTTTCCACACTCAAGCTCTTAGAGCGCGAAGGCAAAGGCTCGCTTCAGCGCCTCGCCAAGATCGCGGTGATCCTGAATCTCGATAGCGAATTGCGCGGACTTTTCGCCGAGCCGAACCGTTACACATCGATGGAATCCGTAGAACGCATTTCGCGTCGCCGCGCTCCGTCCGCAAAAAAGAAACCCTGAAGAAACGCCATGCAAATCACCGTCCACTACCGCGGTCGCGCCGATTTTCCAGTCATAGGCACCCTTGCGGATGACGCCCGGGGGAGGATCTTTTTCGAGTTCGATGCGGACTGGAGAGCGAGTGGATCTGAACTTTCTCCCATCCACCTTCCGGTCGCGACCACGGGTTCCCTCACCACGGGTGATCCGGCGTTTAGTCCGCTGTTCGGACTGTTCGATGATTCGCTGCCGGACTGGTGGGGACAAAAGGTCATGCGTCGGCATTTCGAGGAAATGAAGATCCCGTGGAGCGAGGTGGGCCCACTGCAGAAACTCGCCTGCCAGGGAGCGTTCTCGCTCGGGGCGCTCGCCTATGTGCCGGATCTTTCGCCCAAATCGTTTCGGGATGCTGCTACCACGGAAGTCGCGCAGCTTGTCGATTCTGCACGGCATTTGTATCGCGGAGACAGCGCTGAGATCATTCCGGCGCTGATCCGGGGAGGGCTCTCACCAGGAGGCGCGCAGCCCAAGGCGCTGATCGCCTTCAACCCTGACTTCACGCAGGCGAGTGCGGGCGGTGCGGAAATTTCTGCGGGATTCAACGGTTGGTTAATTAAATTTCAGATCGATCCGGAAGACCACCTCTGCCGCCAGGAGCACGCCCTGAGCCTGATGGCGGCGGCGGCGGGAATCCGTGTTCCGGAAACCCGCTTGTTCCAGACCCCGGAGGGCGCGGCGCATTTCATGACGCGGCGCTTCGATCTCAACGGCAACGCACCCATTCATTTGCACAGCTATGCCGGGCTGACCCATACACCGGTGCGCGACCTCATTGACTACTCAGACTTACTCGATCTCACAAGGGAGCTTACGGCCAGGGAAAGTGAGGTCGATGAAATGTTCCGCCGTGCCGTCTTCAACATCGCGATCGCCAACGATGACGATCACTCGCGGAACCACGCTTTTCTGATGGACGCGTCGGGCGAATGGATGCTCTCCCCCGCCTACGACATCACCCGCAGCGGCTATACGCTCGGCTCCGGTTTTCGCGCGGCGGGCGTGCGCGGAAAATTTTCCGGGATCACACCGGATGACATGAGCGCCCTCGCCGCCGCCCATGGTCTGCGGCGGGTGGAGGAAAAAATCGAAGCCGTGCTGGAAGCGATACGACTCTGGCCGTCGTTCGCGGAACAGGCGGGACTCCGGGACTCGGAAGCGGCCTTGCTCCAGGATGAGTTTCCGGCAGGACGCTGGTGAGAAACCGAAGAGGCGACCGAAGATTGACTTCGTCCATGCTGATAGGCGCTTCGCGATCAGGTGAACTGTTCGCGAAGCTCACACGCGCGTTGCCGCTACAGCGTCGCGATGAGGCGGACGAACTGGCGGCCGTATTCGACGTAGGAGGAGTAGCATTGATCCCAATCGACGGCCGATGGATCGGGGGCGTGGAAGACGGTGGCCACATGCGGCTCGATGGCGATCCAGCCCTTGTAGCCGGACTTGTGGGCGTCGGTTAAAATTTCACGCAGCTTCGCCTGGCCGTGGCCGGGCATGGTGTATTCGGGTTCCACATCGGCGGCGACGGGGTTGATGCAATCCTTGATGTGGATGTGGGCGACGTGGTCTTTCACCTTGAGCCAGAAATCCAGCGGGTCTTGCCACGGGAACGGTTCGGGCTTGGAGCGGTCGAGCTGAAATACGGGGTTTCCCGTATCAAAGACGAGCTTCAGACCGGGGACTTCCTCGACGAGGCGCAGGGAATGCTCGGCGGAGAAGCCGCCCCAATTCATGCAGTTCTCGTGGACGGCGGTAAGGCCCTCATCGGCGAAGCGTTTCACAATCTCGCGCAGACGGCGGAAACGCTCCTGCTCGTTCTGATCCGCGCCCCATGGCTCCTGTGCGTAGGACATGATGCGGATCATCGGCGTGCCGAGCCGTTTCATGCGGGGGATGGCGCGCTCGATCTCGGCGAGGGTGATGGAGAAATCCGAGGAGATTTTTTTTCCCCAGTTCCCGATCGCGGAGCCGAACTCCGGGACGATGATGCCCGCCGCGGCGAGCTTGTCGGCAGCGGCGAGGAAATCCTCCTCCGGCATGTCGTGGATGTTCGCATTGCCGACCATGCGGGTGGAAATCGCAGCCCAGCCGAGGTCTTTGGTGGCGAGAATCTGGATGTCGATGTCGCGGGAGGCTTCGTCCGCGAAGCCGGTGAGTTTTTCGGTAGAAAGCATGCGGCGACGCTAGGCTTAAACCTCAACATTTAAACTTTAAACTTCAAGGAAGAGGAAGAACCCATCCATCCTCGCCGGATGAAGCGCTCACTCCTTGTCCAATTCATCATAAACCGCGTCCTTGTCGGAAAGATCGATCTTCGCACCCATTTGCGCCGAGATCCAGGTATCGCGCTTCTCAAGCTCAACAAGAGAGCATGTTCCCAGCGCTTCCACAAAAGCCGGGAGTTGGTTTTGGAAAAGATCTTTCGTGGCTTTTCAGCTTCAAGGAACGTGTCGCGTAGAGTATGCAGGCTTGGAGATCCTCTTTCTCCAGATCGGGAAACTCGGAAAGGATTTCATCCGTGGTGTCACCAGCTGCAAGATATTCTAACAAGGACTCAACCGGATACCTGAGACCACGGACAGTCGGCTTGCCGTGACAGATCTCGGGGTTGATCGTGATGCGCCGCAGCAATGCGGAATGAGATTCCGTGGATTCCATAGACAACATGATAAGTGCCATGGAGGATTTTGCAATCCGGTTTCACATCACCGACTCACACCATGCCAGCGCCATGAGGCAATAGCCGGTGCCATACGGCTGGTGGTAATCATAGAGCGGGTAGTCCCACCATGATCCGTCCTTTTCCTGTCGGGAAAGGATGAGAGCGGCGAGTTTCTGCGCGTAAGGCTTCTGCTGTTCCGGCGGGAGGAAGCGGACGGATTCGGTGAAATAGAAGATGCCGTAGTAGTAGAAATAGCCGGAGATGCGGAAATGGATGTCGTGGGGCCGCGGGCGTTTGCGGGCGATGGACAACCAGCCTTCGCGGGCGAGGAAACGATCGGCCCATTCGGTCACTACCTGGTCGGTGATCCCCTCGCGACCGAGGGCACGGAGGGCGGCGTTGCAAGCCTGCGAGCGGGAGAGGGAACCGGCCGGGCGGTTGATGTCAGTGCGCGGCCGCATCATGTGGGAGTGAGAATAGGCGTAGGTCATGTCTGGAAATTGTTGGCGCTTGATGGAGTCCAGCGCGGCGGTGACCACCTTTTCGTTGAGTGTAAGACCGAGCTTGTCGCGACCTTCGCGCATGGCGAGCAGGACGGTGGCAGAGCTGAACGAGGTGGTGATGCCCGACGGTTGCTGGGTGGCCAGCCTGTCGAAGAGATCGAGATATCCCCAGCCGCCGTTCACATCCGCATAGCGATTCACCAGCCCCACCTGCTCCTGGGCGAGTTCCTTGTATCGGGCTTTCCTCGCCGGATCCCTTTCCCTTTCATGGAGCCGGATGAGGGCGCGCAGCCCGTAGGCGTGGCCCCAGATGTTGTAGGTGGTGGTGGGATCGGCGCGGCGGAGATCCGGCAAATCCTTCTCCGCCCACTTCGCGGCCTTTTCAATGGCGGCGGCGGTCTCGGGGCGGGTATCGCCCGAATCGATGAGACCGGAAAGAGCAAGACCGGAAGCCCCCGCCCGGAAAGCGTGGTGCGCGCCGGGGACGGGCGCATAGATATTCAGGCCTTTCGTCCGCGTGGGGCCGCCCCACGAGCCGTCCTTGTTCTGGTAGCCGACGAGGAAATCAACCCCGCGGTTGATCGATGCGCGGACTTGAGCTGGAGTCACAGGATCGGGCGCGGTTTCCTGCGACTGGGCGAGGGAGGCAAGAAGAAGAAATCCACCGCAGCGCAGAGAGCGGAAAGGGTCACGGAGGGTTCGTTTCACGGGTGCTAGCCTAGGGGTGGATCGGGAAAGCTCAAGTAGGTGGTGGCGGGAAATCGGATCAATCATCATAGTGGAACCGGCATTGCATGATGAGAAGACTATCGCCTTCGACCCGGTAGATCAGGCGGTGCTCTGCAGTGATCCGCCGCGACCACCAACCCTTGAGGTTGTTCCTGAGCGGCTCGGGTTTGCCGATTCCCGAAAAAGGGTTCCGTAGCGTGTCGCGGATCACCTCGTTGACACGCGTCAGGATTTTCCGGTCGTTTTCCTGCCAATAAAGGTAGTCCTTCCAGCCGTTGGGCAGCCAGCTCAGTCGCATAGCGCGCCCGATTGGATTTTGCCCTCCGAGTAATCGGAGAGGCTTTGCTGGATCTGGTTGGCGTTCGCCCGCGTGGAAAGTAGATGGAGGCTTGTTTCCATGGCCTCATATTCCTCGATGGCCAGAATCACCACTTTCCCGGTGCCGTTCCGAGTGATCGTGATCGGTTCCCTGTCGCGGGAAGCAGCCTCCATCAGTCCGGCCAGTTGGTTCCGAGCGTCGCTGTAATTGATCGTCTGCATGCCTTCCGATAACGCATGGACAGAATTCTGTCAATCTGCCGCATCCTCATTCACAAGGCGTGGATGGTGATCTTGTGGCGCGCGCAGAGGAGGATGACGGTTTCTTTTTCCAGCAGGATGGTGCGCCCGGCCTCGATGCCGATGGCCTGCACGCCCGCCTCGGCACAGGTCTCGATGGTTTGCGGGCCGATGACCGGAACATCGAAGCGGAAATCCTGGCCGGGTTTTGATACTTTCACCAGCACCGCGTCCTTGCGGTTCGCCAGCTCGCCGCCGCGGCGGATGCAGGCATTGGTGCCCTCGAAGGCCTCAACCGCGAGGACGGTGCCGTGCCGGACGACGATCGATTGCCCGATGTCGAGGGCGGAGGTTTTCTTCGCGATCTCGAAGCCGTATTCTAGGTCGGCGAGCGTGCGGGGCTTGAGCACCGGGCCGGTGACGTGGCCGGCGGGCGGGAGGTAGTCATCAAGATAGGTGGTGGCGGGGAGCAGGGTGATGCCGTCTTTCGCGAGCTCATCGGCGATGGCCCCGAACAAGGTCTCTGCGTTGCGCTTTTTCACGCGGGCGAGCATCATCAGGATGCGAAGGTCGGGCCGGAGGTCGAAGAGGTTTCTCGGCGAGATCTGACCCATCATCACCGCCTCGGTGACTCCCTCGTTTTTTAGGAAAGAGATGAGCTTGGAAAGCTGGCCGACGCGAACGGAGCGGAAGGCGTCCACTTTCTTGTCGAGGCCCGGATCTGTTTCGTTTTCAAATCCGACGGCAATGAGGCGTGCGGCAGGTGCGGCTTTGCGGGCGGCATGGACGAAAGTCAGGGGATAGACCCCGCTGCCTGCGATGATGCCGATGCTCCGCGGTGTATCCATTCTGCTTCTCGGAAAAAGGGAAAGTAGCGGCTGTGGGACTCGAACCCACACTCTTTTGGAACTCGATTTTGAGTCGAGCGCGTCTACCATTCCGCCAAGCCGCCGCTAGGAGATGGGTATGGGCAGGCGGGGGCGGGAAATCAAGCGCTATTCGGCAGGCTTTTTCGCACCGGACTCAGCGGGCACGAATTTCAAACCCACCCCGTTGATGCAGTAGCGCTTGTCGGTGGGGGTGTCGAAGCCTTCACCCTCGAAGACGTGGCCGAGGTGGCCGTCGCACTTCGCGCAGTTCACCTCGATGCGAACCATGCCGCCGGAGGTATCGCGCTTCGTGATGACGTTCTCGGCCTTGGCAGGATCATAAAAGGAAGGCCAGCCGCACTGGGAATCGAATTTTTCCTTCGATGAGAAAAGCAGCGCCCCGCAACCCGCGCAGTGATACGCGCCCTCACCCTGTTTCTTGAACTCCTTGTAAACCTCGCCAAAGGCACGCTCGGTGCCCGCCTCGCGGAGGATGCGGTATTGCTCGGGGGTGAGGATTTTTTTCCATTCCTCATCGGTCTTGACGACCTTGCCGTCGGGTTGGGCGGGAGCTTCGCTTACAGTTTCCATGGCTTTGCCTTTCTTCTTATCGTCCGCACACGCCGCAGTGAGAGTAAGCGTGATGGCGGCGAGGAGGTGTGTGATTTTCATTTTCATGTTCCATGCGATGCGCGGGCGGCGTCGGTTATTCCATGGCATTGGCAATTACACAAACTGCTCCGCCAATACGGCCTTGCCGTAATCGCGGTTGAGGCGGGCGATGTGATCCACGGAAATCTCCTTCGGGCAGGCCGCCTCGCACTCGTATTGGTTCGTGCAGTTGCCGAAGCCTTCCTTGTCCATCTGGCGAACCATGGCGAGCGCACGCTTGCGGCGCTCCGGCTGGCCCTGCGGCAGGTGGCCGAGGTGGGACACCTTGGCGGAAACGAAAAGCATCGCGGAAGCATTCTTGCAGGCCGCCACGCAGGCACCGCAGCCGATACAAGCCGCGGCGTCAAAGGCGCTGTCTGCGTCGTCCTTGCGGATAGGGATCGAGTTCGCATCCACGGCGGAGCCGGTGCGGATGTCGATGTAGCCGCCTGCCGCGATGATGCGGTCGAAGGCACGGCGGTCTGTGATGAGATCCTTGACGATGGGAAAAGGCTGCGCCCGGAACGGCTCGATCCAGATCGTGTCACCATCGCGGAATTTCCGCATGTGCACCTGGCAGGTGGTGATGCCTTTTTCCTTGGAATGCGGAACCCCATTGATCGTAAGCGAGCAGGAACCGCAGATGCCCTCGCGGCAATCGTGGTCGAAGTGGATCGGATCCTCACCTTTCTCGATGATGCGCCCGTTGACGATGTCGAGCATTTCGAGGAACGAGGCCTCTGCCGGGATATTGTCCGCAGAGTAGGTTTTGATGGAGCCCTTGGAGAGGGGGCCGGTCTGGCGCCAGACTTTCAGCGTGAGGTTCATGGTGAATGTGATGTGACGCTAAACGCATCCGGCGGTGCCCGAAAGCGGAAATGTTCAGGAAAATAGACCGATCCTCCTCGCATGCCCGAAAATAACTAACAATCCATCAGCGGCAGACAACTTACACAAAATTCCTTACACCTTCGCGTTGGAAGTCTCCCCCCCTCTTTTCTTGTGTCTTGCGTCTCAAAGTCTTCTGTCTTTCTCAAACCCCCACCCGCAGATCACGAATACTCCATAGCAAACCCTTCGCCGCCGCGCCGCTCCCCCGCATTCGTCGCGCTCCGTCCTTCCTCCTCTCCGAAAACCTCTCCCGCGCTCCTGCGAACGCCTCGTTCACGAACTCTTTGCTCCCGATCACCGCTCCGTCCGTAAAATACCTCACCCGCTTCATCAACATCCCGGCCATCCCGAGATCCGGCAAGACGGTTTCGTTGTCCTCCGACTCCAGCATCTCCTCCGTGTTCTTGGTGATCGCATGAGCCTTCTTTCTTGTGTCTTGTGTCTCAAAGTCTTGTGTCTTCCCCGGCTTCCTGCCGAGTGCCATGCCCATCGCACGTCGGTAAATCCGTGAAACCTCCTTCCATTTCTCCGCATCGAAACCGATTCCCTTGTGGCTCATACACGCCCGCACAAGCCCTTCCCGCGCCTTTTTCCCGTTGCCTTTCGCACCGCCACCCACCGCCTCGCCATAGCTGCTCCAGCGGTAATCCGCCGGATCAGAAACCATCCCCGCCCGCACCGGATTCAAATCAATGTAAGCCGCGATCGTCCGCGCCGCCGTTCCGCTCTC
>Ga0247836_1000999_pt1 | contig 48747 bp, 42 predicted proteins | sample LaCruzMarch2015__4_FD_187116 | JGI IMG/M metagenome (GOLD analysis project Ga0247836, IMG submission 187116) | Freshwater microbial communities from meromictic Lake La Cruz, Castile-La Mancha, Spain - LaCruzMarch2015_14m | ecosystem: Environmental > Aquatic > Freshwater > Lake | place: Spain... | reverse complement strand
ATTCTTGCACCGTGAGGTGCGTTAGACAGCATAGCCCGCCGACGTTTTTGGTCTGAACTTGAACAGTTGCATGAACGGCGACGCTGGGTTTGATCCCAATGCCGCCAGTTCGAACAAACCAAGGATAAGTCTACCATGTCTACTTCTATTGTCTATATCGGCGCTGATGTCGCCAAGGATTCCATTGAACTTTTTGCCGAGAACCTTTCTCTGCCGAGTTCCATTCCAAACACCCCTGCCGGATTTCGCCTTCTAATCAAGGCGATCAAAAAGTCCGCCAAAGTCACCCACCTCATCTGTGAAGCCACGGGACCTTACTCCAAGGCTCTGGCTCGCGCATTCCACTGCGCCGAGTTGCAGGTGAGTGTCGTCAATCCCAGGCAAGTGCGGGATTTTGCACGCGCCTCAGGTCGCTTGGCTAAAACCGACAAGCTTGATGCTCAAATCCTCGCTTCCTACGGAGGTAAAATGCAGCCTGCTCCCACCCAGCCCAACGACCCGGCTTACGAGGAACTTGCGGCACTGACCACCCGCCGTCAGCAGCTTATTGAAATGCGCAACGCGGAAACAAAACGCCTTGCCCAGATCGACCATCCCCACATCAAGCGCTCCATTGCTTCATCCATTAAGGAGCTCACCCGCAAAATTGAATCTTTCGAGGTGTTGATTAAAGAAACCATCGAGAACTCCCCGCCTCTCCTGGCCAAGGTCGAGTCCTTTTGCAAAGTCAAAGGTGTCGGCCCGATCACTGCGGCTCTCCTCATCGCGGCCTGCCCAGAGCTCGGAACCTTGAATAAAAACCAAGTGGCCGCACTCGCTGGCTTGGCTCCTGTTTGCCGCGACAGCGGGGCCATGCGTGGTAAACGCTCCATCAAAGGCGGGCGCTTGAACATGCGCACAGCACTCTACATGGCGGCTCTTTCAGCCTCGCGCTCCAACCCCCACCTCAAGCCCTTCTACCAACGTCTCAGAGCCGCTGGTAAACCCTTCAAACTCGCACTCACCGCCGTCATGCGCAAACTCCTTATCCACCTCAACTCCCTCGCCAGATGCCCCATCCCAACTCCGATTTAAACTCTTTCACAAACACAGTTGCTGTCTAAACCTCTTCAATCGCTGGATCCGGGTTAAACTGTCTCTAGGCGAAATCCGATCAGTTGGGCAGCTGCTGACGTTGTATCTGCTGTTGCCTCTGGCGTTGGGCGGCGTTGATGCGTTGCTGCTGTGCGGGGGTGATTTGTTGTGGTCTGGCCGGTTGATTTTGACGCTGGGCGGCGGGTTGTTGGCGCTGCGCTTGGGCGCGCTGTTGGCTCTGCTCTTCTTGACGTGCAGCCTTTTCACGTTCCGCTTGGGCGGCTTCGCGACGGGCCTGCGCTTGACGCGCTTCTTGAACTTGGCGCGCAGCCTGAACCTGCGCGGCGCTCGGCTGGGCTGGAGCCGATGGACGCTGCTGCTGCTGCACGGGGGGTCTTTGGGCCGTTTGTTGCGGGCGCTGCGGCGACTGGTTGACCGAACGGGCTGGCGCGGTCGGCCGTGCGGCTTGCGCCTGGCGCTGATTGATAGCGGCCTGTTGACGGGCGGCGTCTGCGCGTGCTTCTTGCTCCCGCTCCCGCTGCGCCTGATCCCGGCGGGCTTGCGCTTCGCGGGACGCTTGATTTTGTGCAGGATTGGATTTCGGCGGAGCCACGTTTGCCGCTGGCCGGGGTGTCACGGGCTGCTGCTGAGGCTGTGATTGTTGCTGGGCGATCGTGGCCTGTTGTTTGGCGGCAGCGACGTTTGCCAACCGTTCGCGTTCCTTCTGTGCCTGCTCCCGGCGCAACTGCGCCTCCCGCTGCGCTTGATTTTGCGGTGTGTGCACCGTGCGTGGGACCGAAGGTATCGTGGTGCTAGCGGGCGTTGCTGCAGCCGCCTGCGTGCTGGCTATCACACGTTCGCGCTCGTTTTGTGCGGTAATGCGACGTGCCTGTGCTTCCTGCTGGGCACGTTGTTCGATCGGATTCCCTTTCGCCGCAACCGGGGTTTGTGGTGCCGATGGTGCGGCTGCGATGGCTTGATTGCGCGCTTGTTCCCGTTCGTTTTGGCGGGCCAGTTGCTCCCGCAACCGCTGACGTTCCACAGGGCTCTTGACTTGCTCCCATCCGGTCACCGATTCGAGTCGAGTGATCCGGTCTGCCCGTTGCAACGCGGCGCGTTGGGCGGGAGTTGCATTCTTTACAGCTGGTGCCTGCATGGTCAATTGGTTTCCGGACCATGTGGCACCCGGCGTATTACCCGGCGGAACCTGCTGGTTCCGAACAATGCGGGCGGTGCGAATCGGAGTGGTGGCCACGCGATTCAAGGTGGTGTAGTCAGGCCCCTGATTGATCACGATGTAGTCCGCGCGGACGAGATTGGTCACGTTAACGGTGTCCGCGATAATCACCGTGTTCTGCACGTTAGGGACTACATGACGGTAAACCGACGAGGACCCGAAGAATCGGGACGGAACAAAGCAGTAGTTGCCGGGGCCGGAATCGAAATCATTGCCGAATTGTACACTAATCCGGTTTCCGCGGAATCGTGTTTGGGCCGGAAGAGGAGCCCATCCGACATAGTCCGACCCGGTTCGCCACGACACCCACGCGGGGGCCCATTGATTGCCCGGAATCCAGCACCATCCCCGATTTGAGACATTGCTCCATCGCCCGTAATGGTAGGTCGCCCAACCGAACGGCTCAGCAGACACCCAAGTCCATCCCACGTCCGCGTATGTCCACGATCCGCGTGTGTACGGTTGCCATCCGACGGGCGTGTAGCGCGGCGCTGGCTGCCAGATTGCGCCGTATTGCGGGGTATCGATCCACGTCCCGTGCGGCTCCAGTTTTTCATAAAACATCGCGTAGTCTGCACCGGCATCGACTCCCACGTCGGTTGCTGTGGTCCGGGTGACCGGCTGCATCGGCTGCCGGGTTGGCTCCTGCGGCAAATCCTCGGTCGAGACCCATTCCTGCACGGGCGGCAGCAGCGGGTCTTTCGGCAACGACTCGGTGTCTGCGCGACTTTTCTCTGCAAGGAGGATGCGCTGGTCTTCAATTAAACGATTTTTCTCCTCCACCGTCAGCGCCTGCTGCTCCAGTTTCTGCTCAAGATCATCGAGACGCTGCTCCATTTCGATTTGCGCAACCCGGCGTGCGACCTCCGCATCCAACACCGCCCCATCCAACTTCTCCGGGGGATTCGGTGAATCACAGCCAAGCTGAAACAACGCAAACGAAAGCGTAAGCATAAGGGATGGGTTCCATCGTGACATGAACGGCACTTGCATACCTACCATGACGCGGTGCCGAGGCACATATTCACAGCCACGGCGGGAATCTACGATGGTTTACGGACGACTCTATAGCCGCTTTCCTCGGGCCATCTTTCAAAAACGGGACATCTGTTAAAAAAATCGGCGCTTTTACTTAAAAGAGAACTCCCCTATTCCTAACCTCTACCATGGATCTCCAAGAAACCGACCACTACGACACTACTCCCCGATATGTCACGCATTGCGCTCGGCTTCTCAGCCTCGTATGCGTCGCGTCGCTTTTTTGTCTGACCACCCCGCGTGTGAGCGCGGAGGAGGAAATCCCCGCGTCCACTTTGCAGGAAGCCAAAGCGGAGTTCAAGACTCAGGACAAGGAGCTCAACACCGCATGGGAGCAGGTCAAAAACTCCAAGGACCTCACGGCGTCAGATCTAGCTGCACTCAAGGAAGAGCAGAAAGCATGGATCGAATACCGGGATCAGCTGTCGCTTTCCCCTAGCTACTCGGGAGCTCCAGAGGATGAAGCCGCAGCAAAGGAGTCAGCGGAATACTTCGACTGCGCGGCTGCCATTACGGCCGAAAGAACCGCATGGCTGAAGGGGCATTTGGTTGCGACTGCGCCTGAGAGCGTGACTGGGATTTGGAGCGATAGCTACGGGGGAACGCTCCAGATTGTCCAAAAGGAAGACAAACTTTACTTCACCATCGACGTGGTGCGCGGGCCCACGGCGCATATTGGATCGATCAGCGGAATCGCCGCATGGAATGAACCGCTTGCGTGGTTCAGCGACAAAGAGGGCGAAAAAGATAAAACCGACGAGGCCAATGTCTCGTTCGTGCTGAAGCGCAATGTTTTCCAAATCACAACGGCCAATGCCAGCAGCTACGCCGGGGCCCGCGCATATTTCGACGCCGACTATCTGTTCGTGGGACCACTCGACGCCAAAGCGCAGGCACAGGTCATCGCGGATGCGGAGAACTTGGGCGAGGAACAGTAGACTTGCGAGCGACGTGGTGAAGCCTTAAGGGTTACGGGGTTATGTTTACTGGATTGGTTGAGTGCACCGGGACGGTTTTGGATTTTGCTGAGACGGTCGGTGGGCGACGTTTTCGGATTCAAGCACCGGACTATGCAGGTGCGCTTTCAAGTGGTGAAAGCGTTGCGGTGAACGGCTGTTGTTTGACGGCGACGGAGTTTCAGGGGGATACGATTGTTTTCGATCTCTTGCACGAAACCTTGCGGAGGACGAATTTGGGCGGGCTGCGTGCCGGGTCGCGCGTGAACCTTGAGCGGGCGCTGGCAGCGAACGCGCGGCTGGGCGGGCACTTTGTGCAGGGCCACATCGATGGAACCTCCCCGCTCATCCAAAAAGAATCCGAAGGCACCGACGTCGGCTTGACGTTTGCGATACCCGCTGGGAGCTCGCAATATTTTATCTCCAAGGGGTCGGTCGCGATTAATGGCGTGAGCCTCACGGTTTCCGACATCGGCGGGGAGACATTCCGCGTCTGGATTATCCCACACACGCTCGCGCTGACAAATCTCGGCGACCTTGTGATCGGGGATGCCGTGAATCTGGAGTTTGACGTGCTCGCGAAATACGTTGAGCGGATGTGGACGCTGCGTCAGGTCGCGACGCCGATTCCCGGCGAATGTCTTTGAGGAAACCTCGGCGGTGGGGTAGTGTAGCTGCGTATGCCAACCAAATCGAAAAAAACCCCGACATCGAAACCCGCTCCGAAAAAAGTAGCCCCCACTGCAAAAGCGAAGCCTAAGACCACGGCTTCCAAGGTGAACACAGCAGACATCAAAGTGCCTGCTGGACGTGAACAAAAGCTAGCCGAGCAAGCGCTCAAGCTGGTGGATGAAGCCGCTGCGTTGTTGCGCGGGGGCATTCGCACCGGTGCGGCTGAAACCGCAAAATCCCGGATCGCTGCCAAGAAAAAGGCGACGACGCTCCTGGAGAAAGCGACACACTCGCTGACGAAAGCCATCGAGAACAGCACCTCGACCTTGAGCTCGGTCATCAGCAAGTTGTAGTCCGTCGGGTCCGATCGGCGTTCCACCGGAGCGGAGCGTGATGGCACGCGCCGCACGTTCGGCGCGCTAGTTTTTCTTGTTGAGGGCCGCCGTGAACCAATCCACGTGGCCGCCTCCGCCTTTTTGTGATTGGCCGGATTCGGCGCGGCGCGCAGCACGGTTCGGGGCCGGTACGGTATTGCCACGGGGGGCACCACCGTTAGGAGCCTCTGGATTTTGCTTCATGGAAAGTGCAATTCGTTTTCGTGGCAAATCCACCTCGACGACGGTGACCCGCACACGCTGACCAACTTTCACGACGTCCGCGGGCGCTTTGACAAATTGGTCGGACAGTTGGCTGATGTGGACCAATCCGTCTTGGTGAACACCCACATCCACGAACGCACCGAACGCGGTGACATTGGTGACGATTCCGGGGAGCTTCATGCCGACGCGCAGATCGGTGAGCTTTTCCACGCCCTCCTCAAACTGGAAGACCTCAAACTGCTTGCGGGGGTCGCGTCCGGGTTTTGCGAGTTCGGTGAGAATGTCGCGGAGCGTGGGCAGACCGACATCGTCGGTGACATAGTTTTCCAATCGAATCTTATTGGTGAGCGACGCGTCGCGCACCAGCGAAGGGATGTCGCAGCCAAGGTCGGATGCCATTTTCTGGACCAGATCGTAGCGTTCGGGATGGACCGCACTGGCATCCAGCGGATGCTCGCTGTCGCGAATCCGCAAGAACCCGGCCGCCTGCTCAAACGCCTTCGGCCCGAGTCCGGGAATCTGAATGAGCTCGCGGCGGGATTTGAACGGACCATTCTCGTTGCGATACGTGACCAAGCTGGCAGCGGTCCGTGAGTTCAACCCGGACACGTAAGTCAGCAGGTGTTTGGAAGCGGTATTGAGTTCGACACCCACCGAGTTGACGCACGAGATCACGACGTCGTCGAGCGAGTGCTTGAGGGCGGATTGATCCACGTCGTGCTGGTATTGGCCGACGCCGATGCTTTTCGGGTCGAGTTTGACTAATTCCGCGAGCGGATCCATGAGCCTGCGGCCGATGGAAACCGCGCCACGCACCGTGATATCGTGATCAGGGAACTCCTCGCGTGCGACATCCGAGGCGGAATAGATCGAAGCGCCCGATTCGTTGACGGTGACGACGGCGATCGACGCGGGCAACGCGAGCGCGCGGATGAAGCTCTCGGTTTCGCGGGAGGCGGTGCCGTTTCCGATGGCGATGGCTTCGACGCCGAATTTCTCGACGGCAGCGCGGATCAACATGGCAGCCTGTTCCCGCTCGCGTTCGCTTTTTTCGAGATACACCACTTCGTTCCCGAGGAGTTTACCCTGCCGGTCGAGCAACACCACCTTGCAGCCGGTACGGAACCCTGGGTCAATCGCAAGCGTGTTCTTTTGTCCCAGCGGCGATGCGAGCAACAGCTCGCGCAGGTTCTCAGCAAAGACGCGAATCGCCTCCTCGTCCGCACGTTTTTTGAATTGCATCCGCGCTTCGCCTTCCATCGCAAAACAAAGCAAACGTTTGTATGCGTCGTGGGCGGCGGCGCGCACCTCGGCGGCCGCAGCGGTGGCATTTTTTACGAAAAGCCCTTCGAGAATGCCAATCGCTTCGAGTTCAGGCGGGACGATGCGCGAATACAAAAACCCCTCGGTTTCGCCCCGGCGGATGGCTAGAATGCGATGCGATGGCGCATTCGCGGCGAGCTCCGTCCAATCGAAATAATCTTTGTATTTGGCGCCCTCGGTTTCCTTGTCCGGGACCATGCGGGAGCGCAATTCGCCTTTCGTCAAAAACAAATGCCTCAGCGCCGCACGCGCTTGGGCATCGTCACTGATTCGTTCGGCGAGGATATCTCTCACGCCGGCCAAGGCGGCTGCAACATCCGGGACCTCTTTGGCCACATCCACGAAATCTCCTGCGGCTGCGGCGGGGTCCGTCGTGGCAAGTTGCTCCCAGATGATATCGGCCAGCGGCTCCAATCCGCGCTCACGCGCAATCATCGCACGGGTGCGCTTTTTCGGACGGAAGGGAAGGTAGATATCTTCGAGCACGGTGACCGTTGCCGCCGCATGGATTTTTGCTTTCAGGTCGTCCGTGAGCAGATTGCGTTCGGACAATGACGCCGTGATTGCGTCACGCCGTTTATCCAACTCTGCGAGCTGGCTGATTCGGTCGCGGATTGCGGTGATTTGGACTTCGTCGAGTTCGCCCGTTCGTTCCTTACGATACCTCGCGATGAATGGAACAGTAGCGCCCTCCTCCAAAAGCACCGCCGTGGCGGCGACTTGGCGCGGTTGCAGGGAGAGTTCGCGGACAATCTGGGCAATGTGATTTTCGATCATGAAACGTGCTAAAACTGGAAATAGATAAACTCCGAGGGTGCATTGCTGCGAAGGATGAGAATGCCGAAAAACAAAAGGCAAGCAACCGCAAGCTCTGTCCCACGACGAACGACCGGCCGGTTCTGAAACCCGTGAATCACGCGCGAAGGAAGACGACACAACACATCGTAGGCAAACAATGGCAGGGCAAAAATGGCGGCGTGAATGCCTAGAAACAAGGCGACCCGCAATTGGTCGTGGGTGACGGCGAGCGGATCGGTCAAAATGTATTTCCAGAGGTAATCGGGATTGGTCTCCCGGAAGAGGAGCCATCCGAAACAAGTCAAAAGAAACATGACGACAACCTTGAAACTGCCGCTGAAAATGCTGCGCGCATTCGCCGCGAACGGCTGGGTGTCCACGCCTACGAAACGGTATCCGATCGTAAGAAAACTCCAGTAAAGCCCCCACAAGACGAAGTTCCATTGGGCGCCGTGCCAGAGTCCACTCACAGCAAAAGCGCCGATCAAGTTCACCATGTTCCGTCCGGGTCCGCGGCGGGAACCGCCCAGCGGGATGTAAACGTAGTCGCGGATCCACGATGACAGCGAGATGTGCCAACGCCCCCAGAATTCATGCGGCGACTGCGATAAGTACGGCCCGCGGAAGTTCTCCATTAGCTCAAAACCAAGGATCCTCGCCGACCCTCTGGCAATGTCGGTGTAAGCGGAGAAATCGGCAAATATTTGGATCGCAAATGCGAACACGCCGACCCATAGGAGCGCGAAGTTCGGCTCATCCAGTGCGAAGATTTTGTTTGCGGTGACAGCCACTGTGTCCGCGACGACCACCTTTTTGAAAAACCCCCAGAGCATCAACTGCAACCCCGATGTGATCCGGCCCGCATCCACCGATCTTAGCGATGTAATCATCGGAATGAGGTGCGTCGAGCGCTCGATCGGCCCGGCGACCAACTGCGGGAAAAATGAAACGTAGAGCGCGTAGTCGATCAGGCTGCGACACGGCGCAATCTGTTTCCGATAGACATCCACGGTGTAGCCAATCGATTGCAGTGCGTAGAAGGAAATCCCCACCGGCATGACGATCGAGAGTCCCAACTCAAATGTAGTCAGCCCGACCGACGACAGCACGGCATTCATGTTATCGACGAAGAAGCCGAAGTATTTGAAAATCCCGAGCATCCCGAGGTTGACTGCCAGGCTCGCCCAGATCAGGAGCTTAGCCTGCGCCCGATAGCGGGCGATTCCTTTTGCGATGAAAAAGTCAGCGACCGTCGCGACCGCAAGCGGCCCCAAAAACCACGGGCTCACATACCCGTAAAACAGCCAACTCACCGCAAGCAAAAAGGCATTCTGCCGCCGGAACGGAAGCGCCCAGTAAACGGCCACCACGAGAACGAAAAAGACGATAAAATCGAGACTGTGGAAGATCATTGAAACAGCTCCCGGTTCCGTTCAAAAAACTGCTCGGTGTAGCGGGGGCGCATCTCTTCGGACACATGATCGCCGTCGCTGTAGAATTTCATCCCGAGGGTGTCGTCGTTGGTGACATCCACCAAGTCCGCACCATTCGCATTCAGGTATTCCCGCAAGTCCGCGATGTAATCGATCAACTCCGGTTCGTCCGTCCGGATATCCCCCTCTTGCGGGCGCCGCTTAACCCGGTAAAATGTGAGGTGCCACCCGTTTTGTTTCGCCAACTCCACGATGTGCGGGAGGAACGACTTGTCCGGCGAGGGATCGAATGCCGCTTGATTCAGGTTTTCACTCGCGAGCTCGGATGGCATGTCGGAACGCAGCAGATCGATGTCAAATGTCCGGTCCAGCGCAACATCAAAATCCGTCCCATCCGGCGTCACGCTATCGGTGATTTTCTGCGCCCGCAAGACGACGTAGTCCGCGACCCGCTCGCGCAATTGCTGCGACGGATACAGCCACTCGAAAAACTTCGCCAACTTTGCGAACCGCGTGGAGTCCTGCCCCTCCAGCAGCCGATCCACCACCGGTTCATCCGGTTTCATTGCCTGATGCAGCAGCTCTTGATACTGCGCAGACGTCCGGAACACGGGGTCCGTCAGGTAACGGTCCCGGAAAAATACCACCACATGCTTCGGATTCACCCCGGATTCGGCCAAGTAGTTTTTCAAATACAAATACCACCGGGCCGACGCGCTTCCCTCGAGGATATTCACAAAAACCGGCGCGTCCGAAAGGCGATCCAAAACTTCGGGATCAATCCGCGTGCCCAACATGGAATCACCAATCAGAACCACCTCCGGCTTCGGATTCATCGCCTTCAACTCGGAGAGCGGCGTCACATCAAACTCGCCGCGCGACAAACCGGTCCGGCCAAGAATCGCAGGCAACAGCAATACCACCGCCACAAAAACACCGAGCCACAAACGCTCCCTGCTCGCAAACTTTGCCGTCATCAGGTGAAAAAAAGAAACCCGGTCACCCACATCGGGAGATCGCAAATTCCATTCGGCTATCGTTACAGCTCAGACACACAACGTCAAAGAGTCCACCACAGCATGTCGACGATGCAAGTCTCGAATTCCGCAGCGTCGAGCAATCCGGCGAATCCAGAATCCGCTCAAATTTCCCAAATCCGCCGACAACAATCAACGTATCTTGGCACGCCCAGTGCTATGTAAGCACTGGATTCAGAACGCAGCCCGGTTGGAAAAGGGAGATCGTCGCACATGTCCGGGGGGAACATGTTCGAAGAGGGTGCCAACCGGGCTGCCCTTTTTTTTGATCTCCCACGACGCAATCAATTGTTCGGAAATTGTTCCGGCTTTTCGCTGGAATTCTCGTTAGGTCGGGATATGATCGCCGGAAACAGCATGCCGATATCACACAGAGACCCAGACAGTTTGGACTTAGATGAGGATGTGAGCTCCGAAGAACTTACGGCGCAAGTCCAGCGGGCGCAGGCAGAGTTGGGGGAACTGAAGCGTCGATCCGAACAGATCGAACGCGATAAACAAAGACTTGAAGAACTCAGTCGGCGCCAAGACGAACTGGAATCGGGCCGGAGCGAGATGATCGACCGCTTCACGCGGAGTCTGGCAACGATCCAACGCGAGACCGAAGAAACGCAGCGCCGGCTGGAGCAACTGCACGCAATTCATAATTCATTCCTTTCGCACACGCGGGAGCTGGAGGCGATTAACCCGAAGCTTTGGCACGGGTCCGACCTGTCCAAGGAGCTTAGCCGCGCAATGAGTCTGCTCGATGATGCGCGCTCAGATTACTCAAAGTCCCAGGCGAAGCTTGAGGTGGAAGTGCCTGAGGCCGCGTCCGTGGGCGCCGCCGGTGAATACGAGGAATACTACGGATCGAGCGAAAAGGGATTCTCGTATTGGCTTACTGCCGGATTTGCTTTCACGCTTCCACTTTCTGCCGTGCTCCTGCTGATCGCCCTTGTTTTCTGGCTTGCAGGAGCTTCTGGAAACTAACCATCTCTGCATCAAAACGCATTCATGCCAAAAAAACCGACACCGCAAACTGGAAAGTCCGCAGCCGGAAACCCCGTGCTCGCAGAACAGCAGCGGCTGAAGGAGGCCGAGAATGAAATCCTGCGAAAGCAGCGCGAGCTCGAGCGCCTGCTAAAAGAGGCCCCGGCAAAAATTGAAAAACAACGCGTTCGGAATCGCGACTTCGTGCGGATCAATGTCACCGCTCCGGCAACCGCTGCCATCCCGCCGGGCGGACTGCGCGACCGGTTCAGCGGCGAGTCGAACTCGGTGAACCGACGGCGCAAACCGCGCCGGAGCGAGCAGGTTTTGGCAAGGGTTCAGTTTTTGGTGCTTTGCCTTATTTTGCTCACCATCGTTTTCTTAATTTGGCGCACGATTCCCTGAGTTCCGAAAATCATGCGGGTTTCTGCTCAGCGGCTTTGCCTCAATCTGCGTTTGCACCGCACGATGAATTTTCTTAACGTGCGGCGACCATGGCCGAAGCAGTAAGGACGACCCAATTGGATTCCAAAGACAAAAGCACTCAATACATCTCCGCCTATCGGATCATGCTGCTCTCGCGCGTGCTTGAGGAAAAGCTGGCTGCACTCTACCGGGGCGGCAAAATCAAAGGTGGTGTTTTCCTCGGACGCGGCCAAGAGGCGCTCAGCGTTTCAATCGGCAGTAGTTTGCGCCAAGGCGATCTGTTTGCCCCCCTCATTCGCGACCAGGCAGGGCGGATGGCATTTGGTGACTCGGTGCTCGACACGTTGCGCACGTATCTAGGTTCCGCCGAAGGCTCGATGCGGGGCCGCGACGGAAATATCCACCGGGGCCGTCCCCGGGAAGGATACTACGCAATGATCAGCCACCTTGGGGCCATGTTGCCTGTGGTGACCGGCGGCTTGATGGCTCGCCGGTTCCGGGGTGAGACGCGTGTCGTCGGTGCGACATGCATCGGCGATGGCGGCACATCCACGGGTGCGTTTCATGAGGGCATGAATACGGCTGCCGTGGAAAAACTCCCGCTCGTCGTGATTGTGGCAAACAACCAATACGCCTACTCAACTCCAAATAACCGCCAGTTCGCTTGCGCGGATCTAGTGGATCGGGCCATCGGCTATGGAGTCGCTGGACACAAAGTCGATGGAACCGATTTGGAGGCCTGTTTAGCGGTCGTTGGTGGCGCGGTGCAGGCCGCGCGAGCCGGTGGCGGGCCACAATTGATCGTTGCCGATTTGTTGCGGCTCGTCGGCCACGGCGAGCATGACGATGCACAGTATGTGGATAAAAACCTGCGGAACTCGCCGCTCGGCCGCGATTGCTTGGAAGTCAGTAATGCATTTATCGTCGCGTCCGATTGGGCGACTTCCGAAGAATTAGACGCATGGCGGCTTGAGGCGGAGAATGAAGTCGATTCGACCGCCGCCCGCGTCCTGCGCGAGCCCGCCCCCGATCCTGCGGAGGAAGACTGGATGGCAATAAGCACCAGCTCGCTCGCCGACATTTTTGCTGAGTCATGAGTATCACCTATCTCGAAGCCATCCGTGAGGCCCAAGCCCGCGCCCTTACTGAGGACTCCCGCGTTTTTATATACGGGCAGGACGTTGGGGCATTTGGCGGAGCGTTCAAAGCAACCAAAAACCTTGCGAAAGAATTCCCCGGCCGCGTGCTCGACGCTCCGATCAGCGAGGACTCGATCATTGGAGTCGCCATCGGCGCAGCCATCGAGGGAATGCGGCCGATTGTCGAAATGCAATTCGCTGATTTTTCGGCATGCGGGCTGAATCAGATCATCAACCAAGCGGCGACGCTTTACTACCGGACTCAGGTCCCGTGTCCCATCGTCGTGCGATTACCATCCGGCGGCACGCCCGGCGGCGGGCCATTTCACAGCCAGAGCATGGAGGCGCTCTACGCCCACTACCCCGGACTCGTGGTGATGACTCCCGCGACGGTCGAGGACGCATACAGCATGCTTTTGGAGGCGGTGAAAATCGAAGACCCCGTCATTTTCTGCGAACACAAGTTTCTGTATTACCATCTGAAAGCCGACTCGCTTCCAACCGAGGCCATGCCTGCGCACCGGGCTCGCATTGCCCGACCAGGTCGGGATGCCACCATCGTGACCTACAGTGCGATGCTGCATGAATCATTGGCGGCCGCTGAGGAATTGGTGTCCGACGGATACGAGATCGAAGTGGTGGACCTCCGGATGATTAAGCCGTTGGACACCGACACCGTGCTGGCGTCGGTGGCCCGCACCGGGCGGTTATTGTGCGTCGGTGAGGCATTTCCATGGGGTGGGGTTACGGCTGAGGTGATTGCGCGGGTGAGCAGTGAGGCCTTTGGATTATTGGATGCGCCGCCTCAGCGATTGAACGCCAAAGACACGCCCGTGCCGTATCATCCGGACCTCTGGGGAACCCATCGCCCGACCGCAGGTGCCATCGCTTCCGCCCTCCGCCGACTTCTCGAACTTTAACCCACGACTCAAGCCATGCCGCAGGTCCCAATCATCATGCCCCAACTCGGCGAATCGATCGCCGAGGCCACCATCGTGCGAATTGTCATTCCGGAGGGTTCCGACGTGGAAGCCGATGCCGACGTGCTCGAAGTCGAAACGAACAAGGCCGTCATGGGCGTGACCGCTCCGGTCACCGGAAAAATCTGCCAACTCACGGCGGAGGTTGATACCAGCTACGCGGTCGGTTCCGTGCTTGGATACATCGAGATTTCCGATGAGGAAGCCGAGCGCCTTGGCATCGCCGATGTCCCAGCGCCGAAACCTGTCAAAGCGGACGCCAAAAAATCGGCCGCGCGCGCGCCCAAGGAGAACCAGGTGGCACCCACGGTGCGGGGATTGCCAGTGCCCGCATACGCCGGAGGAGCCAGCTTTTTGTCCCCGCGCATGAAAGCGCGCATGCTCGAACTCGGACTCCATGCGTCCGATCTGGCAGGAATCCCGGGCAGCGGTGCGGGCGGTCGCGTGACGATCGACGACCTCGAGAAATTTCTTGGTGATATTGAGCAAAACCGGACCACTCCGGCATCCACGATGCGCGTGGCCGTGGCCGATGCGATGCGTCGCAGCTGGACACGTCCGCTGGCGACTGTCGTGCTTCCGATCCGGTTGGATAAATTGCTGGCGCATCGCAAAAGCCAAACGATCAAGGCCGGCCCGGCACTTTATGCGCTCCGCGCGCTTGCCATTGCACTCGGCGAGAATAGCGCACCCGCAGGACGACTGGTCGGGGACCGCATTGTTCACCCACGTTCGGTGGATATCGGATTTGCTGTGGAAGCCGAGGACGGTGTAATGGTGCCTGTGATCCGCAATGCGGACCAATCAAAGCTGTCGGACTTGGTGGAGCGCTACAACCGGCTCGTGGATTTGGCACGTCAGCGGCGGCTTCCGCCAGGCGAAACGGGCGGGTCCATTGCGACAGTGACGAACTACGGAACCTTCGGGCTCACGCTTGCGACGCCGATCCCACTTCCTGAGCAAACCGTGCTTCTCGGAATGGGCGCGGGATCTGTCGTGCCAAGCTGGGACGCGTCGATCGAGGAATTTCTGCCGGTCACCGAAGCGATGTTCACGCTGAGTTTCGACCATCGTGTGCTCGACGGTGGAGCCGCCGGGCGCTTGCTCAATCGGGTTTCCGACCTGCTCAACGCACCGGAATCGTTGTAAAACGGCTTGATGCGGTGAAACCGATCGCCTTAGCAGCGTTGATGATGAGCGGATCCCTCGCATTTGCAGGAAATTCCGAGCCGTTTCTTGTCGGGACCTACACGACCGGTGCGAATGCGTCTGCATCGCGTGGGATTTATTCGGCGGTTCTGAACACTTCGAATGGAACCATCAGCGACCTGAAAGTCGCGGCAGAGGTGGCAAGCCCGTCGTTTTTGGCGCACCACCCAACACTCGACGTTATCTACGCCGTGGTCGAAGCAGCGGAATTCAACGGCGAGCCGGGCGGTGGCATTGTGGCATTTTCCCGCGACCCCTCCACGAAGGAATGGACGCCACTGGGCGATCAAGCGGTCGGCGGCAAAAGCCCGTGCCACCTCGCACTCGACCCCAGCGGGCAAGTCGTGATCACCGCGAACTACGGGGATGGGAGCGTATCGGTTTTTCCGGTGAAGGCAGATGGTAGCGTCGGCCCTCGCAGTCAGCTCATCCAGCACGTGAAGTCCGGGGCAAATGCATCGCAGCAGCGGGCGCCGCACGCACACGGCATCACATTTTCGCCAGACAGCCGCTTCGTTTTTGTTCCCGATCTTGGACTCGATCAAATCAAAATCTATCAGGTCGATGCGGCGGGGGCTCGCCTGACACATTGCGAACCAGATGCAGCGGACCTCCCGCCAGGCGCTGGTCCGAGGCATTTCGTATTTTCGCCGGATGGTAACCACGCGTATTCAATCAACGAACTGGACAGCACGATCACTGCCTTCGGTTGGGACTCATCCAAGGGTGCGCTCAAAGCATTGGCGTCCGTTTCCACATTGCCGCCGGAATGGACCGGCAAAAACTCGACGGCTGAAATTGCTGTGCACCCGTCCGGTCAATTTGTTGTCGGCTCGAATCGCGGACATAACAGCCTCGCGGTGTTCAAACGCGACCCCGCGACCGGCCTGCTCAGCCCGCTCAGCGTGGTCCCATGCGGAGGGGAAAAACCGCGAAGCTTTTCGTTCAGCCGCAACGGCAATTGGATTGTCGTGGCGAATCAAACATCGAACACGCTGACGACGTTCGCATTCGATCCCACGACAGGCGCCCTCACCCCATCCGGACACTCCGTAAATGTCGGGATGCCGGTGTGTGTCTTATTCGAGGACTGATCGCCGACTACGGCGCTATGCGCCTTCGGCGCGCGATTCCGCGCGGTCCTCAAAGCGCGTGAATTCTTTGAGAAACGAAAGCGGGATGTCGCCGATTGGGCCGTTTCGCTGCTTTGCAATGATGAGCTCCGCCTCGCCAGCCTTCTCCTGTTTTGCCTCGTCGTCGTCTTCGTAAACTTCGGAGCGCACCAACAACCCGACGATATCGGCATCTTGCTCGATGGAGCCCGACTCACGAAGATCGCTCAGCTTCGGTCGGCCTTTGCTCGCGCCGGATCGGCTTTCCGGATTCCGATTCAGCTGAGCGAGAACGATCACAGGAATATTCAGCTCCTTTGCAAGCGCCTTCACGCCACTGGAAATTTCTGCGATTTCGATCTGCCGGTTATCCTGCGCACGACGCGAATGCGACTTCAAGAGCTGGAGGTAATCGATGACCACCAGCTCGATGCCATTGCGTTGGCGCATCCGGCGCGCCTTGGCACGAAGCTCCAGAATGCTGATGCCCGGCGTGTCGTCGATGTAGATATGACTGTCCACCAGCGACTTGGCTGCGCGGTAGATTTTATCACTATCCGTGCGGCTCAGAAACCCGTCCCGAATCCGTTGCAAGTTCACGCGCGCGTTGGAGCAAAGCAATCGCTGAACGAGCTGGCTGCTGCTCATTTCCAGGCTGAAGACTCCGACGGGTTTTTTGAGGTCGATGGCTACATGCTCAGCAATGTTCATTGCCAGCGCGGTTTTTCCCATCGACGGTCGGGCCGCGATCACGAACATCTCCGCGCCGCGCATGCCGCCAGTCATTTGGTCCAGAACCTTGAATCCAGTAGAGAGCCCCGTCAGGCCGCCCTTGTTTTTATAGAGGTTTTCAATTTCCGCGATGGCTGCCAGCACGTGTTGCTTCATCTCCGGCAGCTCGCCTTTGAAGCGCTCCTCGCCGATCTGCAAAACGCGGGCCTCGACCTCGTCGAGAAGCATTTTTACGTCTCCTTGCTCTTCATAGCAGCGCCCGGAGAACTCCGAGCACGTTGAAATCATCTCACGAAGAAGGAACTTCTCGTGTAGGATATCCAAATAGTATCCGGCATTACCAGCGGTCGGGACAAACGTGAAGAGCTCCGAAATAGCCGCCGCGCCACCCGCCTGATCCAAGAGGTTTTTGTCCTCCAAAGCCTGCGTGAGCGTGATAAAGTCAACCGGCTTATTCTCTTTCCAGACCTCAATGAGCATCAGGAAGAGGACCTGATGGGGAGGATGATAGAAATGTTTCTCGGTGAGCCGCTCAACACACTCACCCATCACCTCATTCGGGGATAACAACGCGGAGCAAAGCACGCCCTTCTCAGCGTCCATCGCCTGCGGCAGCGCGCGGTGGACGTCTGACAAATAGGCAGCCCGGCTGGCATCCGCAGCGGGCTTTTTTGACCGTTTACCGTCCCGCCCATCCGGCGATTTCGGTCTCAGGTCCCCGTCTGGGAATGTGGGCATGCGAGCAGGAAGCCGAAATGGCAGGGCAGCCTAAAGACTGCTTAAGCCGGGCGTTTCGCCGATGACTCTTCCTTGTCGGATGCTTCCGAGACGTCGGATGAAGCCGAAACTTTGATTTTCAGCTTCGCCGTCACATCTGCGTGGAGCTTGACCAGCACTTCGTGCTCGCCGCTTTCCTTGATCCCCTTGTCTAGCGTGATGGCATGACGCGGGAGTTCGACGTTTTTCAATTCGGCGTTCACACGCTCGGAGATGTCTTTTGCGGTGATCGATCCAAATGCTTTGCCAGTCTCGCCAGTTTCAAGCGTGAAGGCTAGCTTGAGCTTCTGGATGCGTGACGCGAGTTCTTCCGCCGCAGTGATCTCACGAGCTTCGCGTTCCGCGCGCTTCATCTTCAGATGGTTGATGGATCGCAGCGTGCCGGGATTGACCTCAAGTGCCTTGCCGGTCGGGAAAAGAAAATTGCGTGCGTAGCCGCGGCGAACGCGGACGATGTCCGCCTCTGCTCCGAGGGGCGAAAGATTTTGCGTAAGGATAACTTCGGTGTGTGCCATATTCCCAGGTCGGTTGAATTGAAATAAACGGGAGGTGAGAGATTAGAAGGATAGCGGATGATGTCAAGCGTTCACCAAGCCGAAGAGTGGAAATTCTCGACTACTCCGAAGAAGCCCCGAAAAACCCAAACCGCAGTGGGGGAGACATTGAGCAAAACGCTATCCCCCCCTTCGCACGGTCATGTGCGGATCAGACCTGCGTTTAATGAAAATCCGAGCTGAAGCTCTCGCTCCAGCCCGGATTGCGTAATTGACTGACTTTTTGGTTATGCCGAGCGACGCATGCGGCACTTCAGGAGCGCAAACGCAAGTCCGAGACCAATTAGCATCCAAGTCCCGGGTTCAGGGATGGCCGAGATCCGACCGCCTTGAAATGTCTGCTGAACACTATACTCCGGCTTGAATCCAGAGACATCGACCGCGTTGTTTCCACCGTTGATGAATCCAACGTAGCCTTGGAGTGCGTTCCGGTCACTCACTCCGACGTTGGTGAAGCTGTAGATTTGCGACAGATAGGTGGATGTGCCGCCGGTTGGAGGGCGTTTCCCGCGAGCGCTTGTTTGGCGAATATCCGGTTTTGCGCGCGGTATCCGCTTAACGACCGGCTCTTACGATGCGTGAAGGAACTGGTTGATGATGCCTTCGAGTATTTCCTGTTTTCCGGGACGCAGCATTGGGGCTGGGGCGTCGATGGCGAGCGCGTGGAGTTCGGTAAAGGATGCTTTGCCGGATTCGATTTTTTTGCCGAGGTCGGAGTCCCAGCTCGAGTACCGTTCGCGAATTGCATCCTCGATTCGCCCGTCGGCGCGGATCGCGGCGGCGACCTTCAATCCGACTGCAAAAGCGTCCATCCCGACGATGTGCGAATGAAAGAGGTCGAGTGGCTCGAACGAATCTCTGCGCCGCTTGGCGTCGAAGTTTAATCCCCCGGTGGTGAGTCCACCCATGGCGAGCACCTCCAGCATGACGCCGGTGGTGAGATACAGGTCTGTTGGAAACTCATCGGTATCCCAGCCGCAATTCGACGTTCCTTGGTTGGCGTCCACGGACCCGAGTGCGCCAGCCTCGCGCGCGACCCGCATTTCGTGGACCATGGTGTGACCTGCGAGCGTGGCGTGATTGGTTTCCAGATTGAGTTTAAAATGTTCGAGCAGGTCGAATTCGCGCAGGAAGTTCAGGCACGCGGACGAGTCGGAGTCGTATTGGTGAGTGGTCGGTTCCTGGGGTTTGGGTTCGATGTAGAACTGGCCTGTGAATCCGATGCTTTTCTTATAGTCCACGGCCATGTGGAGGAATGCCCCGAGGTGATCGCGTTCCCGCTTGAGATCGGTGTTGATGATAGTGCTGTATCCTTCGCGCCCGCCCCAGAACGTGTATCCTTCGCCGCCCAGCGCGTGGGTCACGTCGATCGCCTTTTTCACCTGGGCCGCCGCGTGCGTATACACTCCGAGGTCCGGCGATGTGGCGCCGCCTTGTGCGTAGCGCGGATGCGCAAACAGACAGGCCGTTCCCCAGAGGAGTTTGCAGCCAGTCTCGGCTTGCTTTTCCTTAAGGCGGGCTGTGATCTGGTCGAAAACCTGCTCGGTTTCGCGAATCGTATCCCGCTCAGGCGAGACGTCACGGTCGTGGAAGCAATAGTATTGGATCCCGATCTTCGTTAGGAATTCAAAGAATACATCGATCCGCTTCAGGGCATTTTCGGTGGACTCGCTACCGTCGTCCCATGGCATGAGCGCAGTCCCTGCGCCAAATGGATCGGCGAGCGGATTGCGCATGCAATGCCAATACGCCGCGCCAAACCGGAGATGGTCAGCCATGGATTTGCCCTCAACCAATTGAGCGGCGTCGTATTGCTTGAAGGCAAGAGGGTTCTTGGAGAGACGGCCTTCGAAAGGGATAGCGGCTGTGGGAAAATAGTCGTACATACGGAGGATGGGTTGGGTTTCGGGGGTTTTTCGTGAAGTTTGTAGCGTATCGATCCAGCCAAAACCTGAAACCGCATATTGCGGGTTTTTCTTGTGGATTTGCGACACGTGATCTTCGAGAGTGACGGCTGATGATTGCGCGGATTCTGTTGGTGGCCTCCGATGTTTTTGTGCGGCGATTGACGCCCGCGCTGGCCTCGTTCGTGCGGATGCAGGCGGATTTTCGGATTCTTGATATCTCGAGATCACCCAGTGATTTGCGGCGTGAGATCCGGATGTTAAATCCCCGGGGATTGATCATCGAGGCGCTGCCCAAGCGCACGGATATGCTCGTTGGGCTCGGGTTGCCGACGGTGATCGCTGACTCCGACGCCGTGTTTCCGGGCGCGGTCAGCATGGATGTGAACGATGATGCTGTGGGCAGTGAAGCGGCCCGGTTTTTTATCAATTCCGGGTATGCGCACTTCGGGTGCGTGCGGAATTCGAGCCCGTATTCGGATCAGCGGTTTAATGGATTTGCGGCGGCGGTGGCCGGACGCGCCGGGACGTTCAGTGCGTTTCAGCAGTCGGGCCGGATGCGGCCTTACATGGAGACATGGAACGAGGATACCGCTGCCCTGACGCGCTGGCTGAAGCAGTTGCCCAAACCGGTGGCTGTCTTTGCGGTCCACGATCCGCTGGGGCGGCTGGTCTGCGAGGCAGCGGTCGCAGCAGGCATGCATGTGCCGGAGGAGGTCGCTGTCGTTGGCGCAAACAACGACGAACTGGTTTGCGGCCTGAGTTACCCGCCGCTTTCAAGCATGATCATCCCATGGAACCGGCTCGGCAACCTCGCCGGGGATTGGGTGCTTCGGTTGATTGCCGGCGAGCAGGCGCCACAGCACGCGCTGATGGTGGAACCGGGCCCGGTCAACGCACGGCAATCCACCACTCTGGTCGCAGTGGACGATACGGATTTGCGGCGCGTGATCCAATTCATGCGAGAGCATTTCAGCGAAAACGTCGGTATCGGTGATCTCTGTGACCGCTTGCGGATATCGCGGCGTGCTGTGGAACGCAAATGCGGCCTTTACTTGCACGCGAGCCCGTGGGAGGTGCTGAGCCGGATGCGGGTGGACGCCGCTCGGGAGCACCTCGCGCGGACCGACCGGCCGATGGGTGACATTGCAGAGCGCTGCGGGTTCGCTAACGCCGAGCAATTTTCTGTGATCTTCCGGAAATTCACCGGGCAAACCCCCAGTGGGTTTCGCAAATCATCCCGAGGATGACGGCCCGTCAATGAACGAAAGCGGGAGCGCTGGCTGCGCATCGGCGACATCCAAACGCTCATCGTCCGTCCGGAATCGAACCCCGACACCGATCAAGCGCACGGGCTTTGGGTTGCGCGTAAATGCCGTACCGAGAAGCTCCATGAACGTGTCGAGGTCGGGGGCGGTGGTCGCGCGTTGACACGTGGTGGAGGTGAAGTCAGCGAATTTCACTTTCACAAATGCCTCCCGGATCACACGCTCCCCGGCCTTTTGCTGAATCTCCGAAATCAACTCGGGGAGCATTTCATTGAGCACACCACGACAGGCCGCCAGCGAGGGTAAATTTTCCGGGAGTGTGTTTTCGATGCTCAGGGATTTCCGGATGCGGTGCGGCTGGACTGCGCGGTCGTCCTCACCACGGCAGAGGTGAAACATTTCATCGCCCCACGACCCGAATCGCTGAACAAGGTCGGCCTTCGGAATGGCTTGGAGGTCACCGCACGTTTGGATGCCCGCCACGATCAGCTTTTCGGCGGTTTTTGGCCCGACGCCCCAGAGTTTACGCACCGGAAGCACACGCATAAAATCCGCGACTTGGTCCGGCGTAATCGCAAACTGCCCATTGGGTTTGCGCCAGTCGCTTGCAATTTTGGCGAGCATTTTGTTCGACGCCACGCCCGCACTGGCAGTCAGGCCCGTCTCGTCAAAGATGCGCTGCCGCAGGTCCTTTGCGATGTCCCATGCGTAGCGAGCAGAGCTCACATCGGTGACATCCAAGTATGCCTCATCTAGAGAAAGCGGCTCAACCAGCGGCGTGACATCGTTCAAAATCTTCCGCACATGAACCGACACCGCGCGGTATAAATCAAACCGGACCGGCAGGAAAATCAACTGCGGGCAAAGCTCCCGCGCTTGAAATCCGGGCATCGCCGACCGGACTCCGTATTCTCGCGCTTCGTAGTTGCACGTGGTGACCACACCCCGTCTCCCACCGCCACCGACGGCGATCGGTCGGTTGGCTAGCGACGGATTTTCCCGCATTTCCACGGCTGCATAAAAGCAGTCCATGTCGACGTGAATGATCTTCCGCACAGACTTCTACGACGTGGGCGATGCGGACAAATCCTATTCCGCCTCGTCTCCGAATGGTTCGCCGCGAGCCGCCGCGGTCATTCTCCATCGGTGCAACAAAATGATGCCTACCATGATTTTGGCGGCCATGAGGCTGATCGCTACTGCGAGGATGAGTGTCTCTTTCTGTGCTTTGGATGCTGTCATAGCGCCCTGACACTTCACCCGCCAAACCGCAATTGCAAGCCACTGTCTGCAAGAAATCCAGCTTGTCGTTCGGGAAGCGGAAAACGTATGGTCGGAGCTGATGTCGCACGAACCACCCGAAATGGATTTTTTCGCCAACCTCTACCGCTTTGCGTGGATACTTTTGCTCCGCGAGGACATGGCACGAAAAGTGGTAATCGACGCACTCGGGGAGGTGCACATTCGGACGACCCACTCACATGACGAAGCGGAGCGGATTCAAGCCAGACTGTATCAGGTCGTTCGGCAGCGGGCGCTTAAGGTGTCCGTGGAGCCGTTCACTCCGGTGGTTCCGGGTTCGGCTGGTTGGCCGGATGCCGTCGGTCCGCGTCTTTCCGTCATGGACCCGCACGCAGTAGCGTCGGCCTTGCACCGGGCCGAGGAACCCGGACGCAGCGCATTGGCGCTCGTTTTATTGGATGCCGTTGAGGTTGAGTCTATGGAAAAAATCCTAGGATTATCTGTTGTCCAGCTTGCGGTCGCAACGGACCGGGCGCGCGCCGCAGTGGCGCACGCTCTGAAACTCACTCCCGAGGTTCAGCGATGAATCTTAAAAACGCCTGCGCCATTCTGAAGTGCTCGGGACCTGAACAGCTCGACGATCCCGATCGACCGACCCGGGCCGCTCTGAAGGTGGCGGCTAAATCCAAAGAGTTTTGCGTCGCCCTCGAGAATCAAAAATCCATCGACGCGATCGCAGCTGGCAAGATTTCCGTTTCCGTTCCCGACGACGTGATTGCATCGATGCAAGACCTGAGCGAAAAGTTAGCGGAACCGGCCGCGAGATCGTCGGCCACCGTCCGGAACCCGGCGTTTTTGATGGTAGCGTTGGCGTTTCTCGCATTGGTTGCCTTGGGCGTTTGGCTCGCACTCTCGCAAGTCGATAGTTTCCCCGGTATGGAGGAGGCTATCCTTCTGGCCGAAGCGGGAGATATTTCGCAGCCATCACAATTTGAACCTCTCAGCGCGACGGCGGGATCGCTCAGCGACTGGTTTGCCATGCAAGGGTTCGATGGATTTCAAGTTCCTGCTGCGTTCGCAAAACATGCGGTTGTCGGCGTTCGGGTGTTCGATTTCGAAGGCGTGACCGTGGCCATGGCTGTGGTTCCGGAGAATCGATCGTTTTTCTACGTCTTCCCATCGCTTCCGCTCGGAATCGCTCCCGGTGAATCCGGCTCGTGGCGCATTGTCGAGTATGGTCCAGAGTCCGCCAGCCGAGTCCTTGGAATTTCGCAAATCGGCGACTTTTGCTTCATGATCACGTTCGAGGGGAGCCGCAGCATGATGGAGCAATTTGTCCGCACTTCGGAAGCGCGATGATCTCGCAGCGGCTCGTCCAGGCATTGTATACAATCAGGGGTTGCAACGCAGCCGACCGAAGGTCATAAGATCAACCGCGAAAGCCATGACCAAACCAAGTCATTTCCAATATCGAATGTGGTGGGCCGCGCTGACCGCGGTGGCTTTTGGTGTCATTGGCGCGAGCATCACTGGCGTTGGTTGGCTTGCCGCTCAGTTCATTGGGTTTTTGCAGCCGGTTTTGCTGCCGATGGCCGTGGCCGGCATCCTCACCTATCTGTTGGACCCAGTGGTCACGTGGTTGGCCGCGCGAGGCGTTCGGCGCACTTTGGGGGTCGTGATTGTTTTCGCCGCATTTCTGTTAGTAGTGGCTGGTATTGCGCTGTGGATTGTTCCGTCGATTCACCGCCAAGGGGTTTCGTTTGCTGAGAGCCTGCCGGAATACACACAGCGGGCGCAGGCGCTTCTCACAAAAACCACGGACAACATCAAAGAATGGTCAGAGATGCGCCTTCTGAAAAAAGATCCAGCCGAGGAGGAGATCAACGACGTGTTTCAGGGATACGTGATCACAGGGATCCGCGACGGCACAGAGTGGCTTAAACAAAAAGTGCCAGACCTCGCGATCGGGGCGGGAAACTGGATCCTGCGCGGCATCGGGGGTGCCTTCGGAGTCTTCGGGTTGCTCATAAGCATGGTTCTCGTGCCGATCTTTTTGTTTTTCTTTCTCAAGGAAGGGCCAAAAATCTCATCCTCGTGGAGCAACTATTTGCCGCTGCGAGCCTCCCCGTTGAAGAGTGAAATCGTTTCACTTCTAAGCGAAATCAACAGCTATCTCATCAGCTTTTTCCGTGGGCAACTCGTGGTAAGCATGATCGATGGATTTCTGATCGCGGTCGCCCTGTTAATCATGGGGATGGATTTCGCCGTTCTCATCGGCCTCATGGTTGGAGTGCTAGGCCTGATCCCCTACGCAGGTGTGATCATCTGTTGGATTCCCGCAGTGATTATCGCGATCGCTCAATGGGGGGATTGGACTCATCCGATCATAGTGACGGTCATCTTTCTCGTCGTAAATAACCTCGACGGGATCGTGATTGCACCCCGGATCGTCGGTGAGTCAGTGGGACTGCACCCGCTCACGGTGATCGTCTCGGTTCTGGTTTGGAGCATTGTTCTCGGGGGGCTCCTCGGGGCGCTGCTCGCGGTGCCGCTCACTGCGACACTCAAAGTTCTGCTCAAGCGTTACTTCTGGGACAAACCTTCAACGCAAACGGTTGTCTTCGAGCCGTCAGGATAGACCGGGTCGCCTAAAATTTCCGGGCCAACTGCAGGAACATCGGCAGTGTTTTTGAGCCGAATTGAAGCCACCGGCTCAGTTTTTTCGCTCTGTTTGTCGCGAACGCACGACTCTCATCCGGCAGGCGCTCGGCCGCATGTGAAATCCGCTCTATGTAACCCGGCCCTCGCGCCACATGCGGTTCCACATTCTCACGCAAAAAACCAAGTATCAAACTCCGGAGCTCGGTTTCCGCTTCGTAATGGTCACGCCGATCACCATCCACATACACCGAACGAACCGCGCCAACATCCCTCAGCCACCGCAACCCCTGGCTGGCTGATCCTTTGCTGATACCAAGTAGCGCGACGACCTGATCGAGTGACAGCGGAGATTCCGTGCTGAATAGTAACCCAAAGATCTCCCCGATCGACCTCGGAATCGACAGCACTTTCGATGCGTTTACAAATAAGAGGATGTTCTCACGCTGAAAATCATTCAATGAAGAAGCCGACGCTGGTGAGTCCATGGATCAAAGCCGACAGCAAATAGAGAGAATTCAATGCGTTCAAGAAAAAATGAATTCACTCACGAGGAACGCGATCGGCATGTGCGGGCAACATCTTGCCAAGTATCGCAGTCAGCGCCTCACGTCGGATTGGTTTGGTAAGATATTCATCCATACCCGCCTCAAGGCACCGCTCACGGTCGCCTCGCATTGCGCCAGCCGTGAGCGCAACGATTGGCGTTCTGGAGATACCCTTTTCGTTTTCTAAGACTCGAATCCGCCGAGTCGCCTCATGGCCGTCCATTCCGGGCATCTGAACATCCATCAGGATGATGTCAAATGAGCGCTCGGCTAACGTTTCGAGGCACTCTTGGCCACCGTCTGCTGTTTCGACGCGAGCTCCGAATTGTTCGAGGATGCGTTGGGTGAGGCGCCTGTTGATCGGGTTGTCATCCACGACCAGAACTTTAGGCCCGGGAAACGGAAACCAGAACGCCTGACTCGACGTGCCAGCCACCAATGGAGCTTCCGCCAAAACGAGAGGAAGCTCGGCAACAAACACCGTGCCGCGCTCCGATGTGCTTTCGAGGATTAGGTCACCCCCCATTAAACGGGCCAGCCGACGGCTAATTGCCAAACCGAGACCGGTGCCGCCAAACTGGCGATTGATGGACGAATCGGCTTGCGAGAACGGTTTGAACAGGCGGTCAAGTTGCTCGGCCCGAATTCCGATGCCGGAATCCTCAATATAAATCTGGATGCATCCTGCCCGCGGCCCATCCGGCGACAAGGGCTCATTGGTGGTGGTCACGCGGATTGTAACCTTCCCCTCCCCGGTGAACTTCACAGCATTTGCAATCAGATTGAGCAGGATTTGCTTCAATCGCACGGGGTCTAGTGCAACCCAATCCGGGACATCCTCATCCACGTGCAGGTCGACTTCCAACTGCTTTGATTCGGCGCGTAGCCGCAGAAGCTCGATAGAATCCGTGACACAGGCACGGACACTAGTCGGCTGCAACTCGATCTCCATGTTGTCGGATTCGATTTTGGAAAAGTCGAGGATATCGTTCAACAGGTGCAGGAGTGCATCCCCGCTAGTGCGGATCGTGTGCAGGGAGTCTCGTTGTGAAGCTGTCAGCGGTGAATCCAGAAGGATGTCCGTGAACCCGAGGACACTATTGAGAGGTGTCCGGATCTCGTGGCTCATCATTGCAAGAAAGCTGCTCTTAGCCCGGTCCGCAGCCTCTGCCGCTTCTTTTCTTAGGAGCAGCTCGTTTTCGTATTCCCACTGTTGGGTGATATCGAGTGTGATGCCGCGGTAGCCCATGAGTTTACCATCAGGATCAAACCGGGGCACGCCGCTCACGCGAATCCACCGGACCGCTCCGTCGCTACGACGGATGCGATGCACAAAATCGCGAAATCCCTGTTGGCTTGCCGAGATTTCAGCAGATTGCTTCAGCACGGTTTCGCGATCCTCTTCGTAGGTCCATTCCAACGGACAGTGGCCAATCGCATCTTCCGGCGACACGCCGAGAATATCTTTCACGCGGGGAGATGCGTAGGTGTAGCCTCCCTCCCGCCCTACTTCCCAAACAAACTCACCCACCGACTCAGTGACGTCGCGGAATCGCCGTTCGCTTTCCTCCAACCGGGATTGGGTTTGCTTGGCTTCGGTGAGGTCGTGGCACGACATCAGGATGACTTGCCGCGATTCCAGAATCGCGCTCTTCAAAAATACATCCACGGCCAATAGCCGCCCGTCCAAACGGCGGAACAACCATTCGAAATGCTGAGTGCCACACTCAATAGCCGAGACCACATACCGCGACCATGCCTCCGCTGAGATGTTACCATCCGCCTGGAATTGGGGCCAAAAAGCTCCATAGCTGGCGTTTGGAAAGTTCTATAGCTGACTCTGCCACCACCATCTCCACCGCGGCCGGGTTCACGCTCAGGATTTCGTCCCCGTCAAAAACGAACTGCGCCGTTGGCGTTTGATCAATAAACTCGCGCAACTGGCTGTCTGATGACTTGCGTAGCGAGATGTCAACGATTGCACCGACTGCGACCGAGTTACCCTCGGCGTCCTCGATGATTGTGGAACGGTCGATCACCCAAATCATCCGGTTCCCCAACGCGGGAAGGAACAGGCGATACTCTATCGTATTCTTCCCGCCCTCTGCGGCACGGGCGCGCATCTGCTCGGTGAAATTTTACGATCGTCCGGATGAATGTATTGCGTCCAACCTTCGATGGTATCGGGTGGGGTGAAGTGCTTACCACCGAAGAACCCGTCTGATGTTACCCGCCAGTTGATTCGGCCGGAGCTGACATCCATCGAGTAGAGCAACTCGCCGAGTGCCTGGATGCTCAACATTTCCAACTGCCGCGCCTGCCCGAGTTCTTTTGCTGTGGCGGCGGCGAGTCGTCGTGAGACGAGGACGCGCAGCATTACCAGGAACGAGAAGATGAGCGAAATGATAGCGACCGCGAGGGCGCCCAATTTAAGGAAAAGCAGTCGTGCCCTGAGCGCGACAGGCTCCAGATCGACTGCCACCGCACCGTGCATCTGGCCAGTGCTTGCGTAGACGGGTGCGAATGCTGTGATTTCCCCGGGAATCGAAAACCACGGTTCACTGCGATTAGTCACAAACTGGACGCCAGCAAGGAGGCGATCGACGACATCCCTGCCGAGCGGAACGGTATCAACCTTCGTCTCAACTCGCGGGTCGTGAACCTGAACGGGCAAGTCCCCAACAAAGTCAAACCGCCGAATTCGCACGATGTGTGGCTGGCCTTGGATCGCGTCGTCGATGCGTTTGAAAATCGAAGCCACACCGACTGACGCGTCCGGCAATTCCGGCTCCGGATCGGCATGGAGTCCTGCCGTGACTGCTTGAGCTGCCACCGAGGCAATTCGCTTCGCACGGTCGTTGGCATCGTTGATCGCTAGCAGTCGCGCAACCCACACTCCCAAAACAATAATGAAAAGGCAGGCTGCAAGCGACGCCGCTCCGGCAACCAGCGCTTCAAAATAGAAGCGCGGATTCAAGCTCTTGTTTGAACTGCTGGCTCGAAATGGAACATTGCCTTTCATTAGCCGTTGGATTTTTCGAGGAGAGGGTGGCGATTCGCCCCGCATGCGTCAATCTCCCAGCAGGAGAATTTGCGACCTATGCGGACGGACCGTTTGGAAATTCGGCACAAGTCTTTGAGTGCGCGGCGCGGACCCGGAAACCTAGTATTTAAAGGATTGCACGCAATGCGGCCACCGATTCCTCCAGCGAGGCGACATTCGATATCCCATGGACCGGCGTGCCCTTACGGATCCTGTTCATCAGCCCTGAGAGAATGCCGCCAGGCCCAATTTCGATGAAGAGGTCGCATCCGAGGTGATCGATCAAATACTCGATGCTTTCCGTCCAGCGCACGCTGCCGGTTACTTGATCCGCGAGTGTCCTCCGGATTTCATCGGGCGTGTGCACCGGGATGGCATCGACATTGCATACCACAGTTACGGCGGGCGGCACGATTGGTGTGTCAGCGAGGACCTCGGAGAGTTTTTCGAAAGCGGACTCCATCAGGCGCGAGTGAAATGCGCCGGCCACGTTAAGCTCCATCGCCTTGCGAGCCCCGTATTCCTTGGCCAGCGAGACCGCCAAGGCAACCTTGGATGACTCACCAGAGATTACGACCTGCCCCGGACAATTCAGATTTGCGATGTCCACGTCGGCGGCAGCGGCGAGGTCTCGCACTGAATTTTCCTCCGCACCTATGACGGCCGCCATTCCACCCTCGGTGGACTCGCAGGCCTCCTGCATCGCTCTGCCACGTCTCGCGACGAGGTCCAAAGCCGTGGAAAAATCAAATGTCCCGGCGGCAGCGTGGGCGGTAAATTCCCCCAGCGAAAGCCCTGCCGCCGCCGTCACATTCAACTCGGGCAACATCTCACGCAACGCTGTCAAACAGGCGATGCCATGCACAAAGAGCGCCGGCTGGCAGACGGATGTTTTTGTCAATTCCTCGACCGGCCCCTCAAAGATCACCCTGCTAAGCGGAAATCCCAGCTGGGCATCCGCTTGATCAAAGATCGCCTTCGCAGCGGGTGAGGATTCATACAGGTCTTTTCCCATGCCCACGGATTGAGCACCTTGACCGGCGAATAGAAGAGCGACTTTGTGATTCATATTTTCTCGACCTCAAGCATAGCCACTCTTCGGGTCGCGATGCCAAGCAATTCAGCAGCACGGGCGATGGATTCCCCGAGAGAAATCGGTGCCTCGGATAGCGGCACAAGGCGATGAAAAACCTCCTGCAGCAACACCCGATCCTCGATGCGGCCCGCGATCACAACCACACGCTTGCGATGCCTCCGGGCGAGTCGTGCAAGCGCACCGGGTCCCTTTCCGCTCAACGTCTGACAATCCACACCCCCTTCCGCCGTGATGACCAAATCACACGCTGCCACGCGACTCTCCAAGCTGGTCAATTCCGAAATCACATCAAACCCCGACCGGACCTGCCCGCTGCAAAACGCCATGAATCCAAAGCCTGCGCCACCCGCAGCGCCTGCTCCTGCAACATCATTCGCTCGCACATCGAGGTCGCGCTCCACGACCTCAGCAAAACCGGACACCGCAGCGTCCATACGATCCACATCGGCCGGCACGACGCCCTTCTGCGGCCCGAAAACCCGCGTTGCACCCAAAGGACCAAAAAGAGGATTTGTCACGTCACACAACACATCGAACGAAATCGATGAAAAACCGGATGGTCGAATCACGCGGTGGATTTTTGAAAAATTCTCCGGTATCGGGTCTACCGTTGCGCCATCGCGATCGAGAAACCGGAATCCAAGAGCTGCCGCCATTCCCGCGCCTGCGTCGTTGGTTGCGCTCCCGCCGAGGCCCACCATGATGCGCTCAGCTCCGTAGCTGATCGCAGCGCTGATTACCTCTCCCGTGCCAAACGTGGAAGCTCGCCACGGATCTCTTTCATTCGCAGCGATTCTCCAAAGCCCCGATGCCTCCGAGATTTCTATCACAGCCAACTTCGTCGCTTTCACCCATCCGAACATTGCCGAAACGGGCCGGCCCATCGCATCATGCGCAGCGCAATCGACAATCTCGCCCCCTAGAGCTTCCGTGATCACCGAAATCGTCCCCTCACCCCCATCGGCCAGCGGTTGGACATCCACCTCAGTGTGTGGAGCGACCTCCAATATCCCGTTTGCAATGATCCGGGCCGTGTCCCCGGCGGATAGTGAGGATTTGAATTTGTCGGGGGCTACAAGAATTCGCATTGGCAAGACGATGACACATGCGTATCAGTAATTCACGCATCGGTTTAGCAGCCTGATTCCTTGGAGGGGTGGTAGAGTGGTCGATTGCGCCGGTCTTGAAAACCGGAGAACCGAAAGGTTCCGTGGGTTCGAATCCCACCCCCTCCGAGTCTTTGCGAGGAGGGTATCGTCAAAAGCGAAGCCTCGAATGGAAAGCCTGCGCAGCAGGCAATCCCACCCCCTCCGCCAAATGTCTTTGAGTGGGATTTGAAACCACGGTTGCGACAAGACGGTCGGGGTCGGTGCGAAGCGGAGAGAGGCGCAAGCCGTGAGTTACCTTACGGACGGCAGTCTGTCCGGGGTTGGGTCGGGGGTCGCTCCGGCATCTGTGGGCAGGGCAACCGGCCGGTCGGCGATTGACGGCAATGGAACATCGGTCTCGCCCGGGGCCGCGTTGGGGTCGATCGGAATCCCTCCCAAAACAGAAACGGATCCGTCCTCGGCTTTCCGGAGTTTTGGACGACGATCGGTGGCGGTGAATTGTTTACGTTCGAGCACTTCGCCACCGAGTCCGAGGCGCGAATACATGAATGTCTTGGGTGATGTGGCTTGGAATACGTGGACGTTGTTCTGGGCGTCCAATTCCACCTCAGGCTTGCCGACCGAAACGAATCGGCCGAGTTGATGCGTGCAATAGACGACGCCACTGGCCTCATCCTCGATCCGGAGATAGAGTTGGTTGTTTGCTGGCAAGCGGTGTGCGAGAAGTGAAACCTTCCTAGTGCCGGGTCCTCCACGCACGCTTGCAGGGACCCCTACGTTTTCCTGCCAGAGCAAACGCCCTTCGGTGATTTCTAAGTTTAGTGGCGCTGAGCTGAAATAGTCCTTTTCCTCGGCCAGATAGATGGTCGCCCGAACGCGGTACATCCCATAATCACTGATCGGGTAAATCGGTGTCAGGTTGATCGCCCGCCGAACCGTCGAGCCCGCCGCAATGGAAATCGGGTCGATATTATAATCGGTGTTGTAGGCCGGAATGAGCCGTCCATCGCCGGTTTCGATCTGAAAGCTGAACCACTTGTGGTTTCCATCGTCAACGAGATCTACGTCCCTTCCGGTGAGGTTGGTTATATTGACGAATGCAATAACCGGTTCGTGCCGGATGTATAGGCTTCGCTTTAGTTCGAGGTCGACGCGCAACTGCGCGTGCGCGAGTGGCGCGCCGACAAAAAGTGCGAGCAACGCACCAATGGCCAGCCACGGTCGCATGCGAAAACGTCGCACGTTCCGGACGCGCAGTTTTTCGCCGGTCATGGCTTAGGCGGTTCCGATGGCCGGGTGTCGGATACCGTCCGGAACCCAAGTGAGAGGTCCTGTTGTAGCGGCATCAGCTTTAACAACCGTCGGCGTGTGTCGACGTCGGGATTGGACCAATTTCCGCCACGGATCACGGGCACTTTGTCACCGGAAAGCTCCGGACTCTCGGCGTAGGTCGCGGTCCATTCGGAGACGTTGCCACCCATTCCCATGACGTCGAAGGGGCTGCGGTCTTTGCTCATGGCATCCACGGGGGACCAGCGTGGATAGCCGTCGATTTCACCGCCGGCATCGGGGTTCCGGTTTGCGTCGGCGCCGCTGTTTACGATTTTCGTATTGTTTTCGTTCCCCCACGGGAACACCAAGCCGTCTTTACCGCGGGCTGCCTTTTCCCACTCCTGCTCGGTCGGCAGGCGGCGGCCTTTCCATGCGGCGTAGGCGTAGGCGTCATACCAATCCATCCCAAAAACCGGTGAGTCGACATTCAGCGGCGCACCCTTGTATTTTCCCCAGCGTTTTGCGCGGGTGTAGTATCCCATCATTGGTCCGGTGGCGAGCTCCTGATCCGCCCAGTCGAGCGGCTCAAATGATTTGCCTTTTGGCATTTCCGGATGTGCGATTTTTGCGGCCTCTTCCGGGTTGGCTTTCGCCCATTCGAGAAATTGCGCGTATTGGGAGATCGTCACTTCGTATTGGTCGATCCAAAATGCAGGCAGCGTGATCGTTTCACCATCCTGGTAAACAAACGGACCTGCGGGGATCTCGATCATTTTGTCGAATGTCTTGCCCGAACTCCCCGAGAATAGAACAAAATACGCTACGACAAGAATGATCGCTAGCAAACCGAGCGAGAAGAGACTGCTCATAATGAGGGTCTTTTTCTGATTCTTCTTCGCTGCTTCGAGCGCCTGAATCGCAGCGCGTTCGCGGGCGTCGAGTTTGTATGCGTCGGTCGGCGCGGATTTCGGCACCAGCGCGTGCGCTTGTTGTCCGAGGACCGGCCATGACGGTGGTGCGGTCTCCGGGGCAAGCATCGTTTGGAGTAGCGATTCGACAGCAGGAGTGAGCGGTCCTAGCGCGAGGAGAGGCAATAGCATGGCTGCGAGGGATGCCATTTCCTCGGATGGCTCTATTTCCACCTCTGCACGCTCGACCGCGATGTTTGCGAGGCGCGGATTGCCTTTGCCATCCAATAAGACGGATGAACTCCGGAGCGGATTGTGTTTGACCTTATCTCTTCCAAAATAGGCCATCACGTCGGCTGTCATTTCGAGGATTTTTACCGCGGTCAGAGCCGGAATTTTGAGTCCCCCGGATTCGACCTGATCGAGGGCGGTTCCGTCTACATGTTCGCAGGCAAAAAAGCTTACTCCGCCCGATTGATTGGCTTCGTAAACGGCTAACATTGCGGGATGACGGACATTTGCTTTCACCCGGGCATTCGAAATAAAATGCTCTAACCGCTCTGGAACAGCGGCATTTTCGGCCGAAAGCGTGTGGAGGCGAACGGCACGCTTCACGCTGGTCTGCGTCGCGCGGTAAATGCTCCCGTTGCGATCTTCACCAATTTTTGACTCAATGTGATAATCGCCGATTTGAGTTCCGACATACGCGTCGGCGGGCAATTCAGCGACCACCGCTGGCACCGCTGCCGCCGCACGGGCTGCGACGGCCGGCTTGGCAGCAGCGACTTTTGGTTTGGCGACAGGAACCGCGCTTGGTCTTGCGACGGCTCTTGGAGCATTCGTCACAACCTGCGCGGGCTTTGGAACGGGGCTTGCAACCGCTTTGGGCTGCGAGACCGCAACCGCCCTCGGGGAAATCCCCGATGCCGCAACCACGGCACGGGGCGTAGCGACCGGCTCCTGCACGGACCGAACGGGCAAAATGCCGGAGACGTCCTTGATCGTTTCCATCAGCAACGGCATCTCAACCGGTTTGAGCAGAAGTGGAGTGCTGCCAACCCGCTCGGCGTAAGCACTTAAATCATACCCTGAAATGAAGATGAACTTGAGGTGCGGAAAGCTCTCGGCAAGGCTATCTCGGAGAGTAAACCCGTCTGTTTCCGCCATGACCACGTCGGTGATGACGAGGCCGATCTCGGGATTTTCCATGATGGCATCCAGTCCCGCTGAAGCACCGACTGAGTAGGAGCAATCGGGAATTCCGAGAGTTTCCAGTTGCTGCGCGAGGACGGAAGCCAGGGTCGGCTCATCGTCAATAATAAGTATTTTCATTCTTCCGGTTGCGACGAGGTGAGTTCGAGCGGGAACTGCTCAAGCAGACTCACAGGTTCCGCGCGGGAATCCTGAAGTTCGCCTTTGAAATAAATCCCGATGACATAGCCAAAGTATTGGCGATCTCCTGAGTCGGCTGATGGCATCGGATACCGCAGTTCGAGCAACTCGGGGTCGCCGTCGGACCAGTTGATTGGAGGGCTCATCCATTCCGACATAAGAGTCGATTCCGTTTCCAGAATACTTCCGTCATCTACCTGTTCGTAAAAATAGACGACGACCTTGAAATCCGCGGCATCCACCTTTTCCGTGGGTGATGCCTTCGTCGCAACCCGCAGAATTTTTTTGTCCGCGTCTCCATCAGTCAACCGCGCCTCCACGATCCCGAATACCGAACCAATAGGAATCCCGGCATCATCGCGGAGCAAACTGGATTCGCGTGGCGCGCCGGGAGTCTCCGCTTTGGCTGGGGCGGCTGAGCCGGGTGCGGCCGGGGCGGACATCCCCGGGAGTGGCTCACCGGTGGATGATAAACCTTGAGCGGGAGCACCGAGCTCGCTGAGCAAGAGGGTGAGCTGTTGATAGACTCCGGCGTAATTCGGATCTGACCGCAGAGACGGCATGCTGATGGCGCGGGAGGCCAGTTCGCGCGATTGGGTCAGGCGACCCATTTCGAATGCGACCACGGCCATTTGGTAGAGAATTCCCGGTTCCTGAGGGACGAGGCGATCTGCCTCGGTCAATGCTTCAAATGCAGATTGTAGGTCTCCCTGTGCTCGCAGAGTATCGGCTTCCTCAAGCACTTGGTTTGCACGCTCGATGGTTTCGATTGGAGCTGCGATAGGGAGCGAAGCCTCACCGCTGAAAGCAGCGGCAGGATTTTCGGGATAGGCCGGGGCGGGTGGCGCCTGTGTCACCGGCAACTCCCTGGCTTGGGTGAAGTCTTTGATTCGGAGAGCTGGCGCCAAGGCGATGAGCGCGGCGATCGCCTGCACAACCGCGATCGCAACCACACAGAGAACGCCAATCCGCAGAGTGGGGTCCGAGTAAATCGACGGACTGGAAGCCTGAGAGGGAGTGGTCATGAATGCGGGAGATTAAAATTTCACGCGTTGGCTGTCAAACTGCAACGGATTCGGGAGAGGCCTATTTCTCCTCTGGTTGGTCGGGTGATGCATTCCAGAACCGCTCGAATGCCTCCTGCCAATCTCTCGTTTCAACCTTGCGCCGACCGGCTGCACCCATGCGAGCCCGGGACTCCGCGGATGTCGCGAGCGCGGCCATCCGGTTGGAAAGTTCGTCCACATCCATCGCACGCGTCACAAACCCATCTTCTCCGCTCGAAACCAAATCCCGAGGACCGCCCACGTCGCTAACAATCACTGGCAGTGCGCTCGCATGGGCCTCAAGGATCACATTTCCGAATGTGTCGGTCGTGCTTGGGAAGGCAAAGAAGTCGGCCGAAGCATACGCGACCGCCAGATCATCGCCTCGGAGGTATCCGGTGAAAATCGCATCCGGCAATTGCCGCTGCATTTCTTCGCGGTATGGTCCATCGCCGACAAAAATTGGCCGAATGCGCGCCTCCGATGGCACTTTTTTCCACGCGCTGACGATGAGATCGAGGTTTTTTTCTTTGGAAACCCGTCCCACGTAAAGCATAGCGACCTCACCGGCACGGAGTCCACGGGCCGACCAAAAGCAGGCATCCCGCCGGCTCGGACGGAAAAACTCGATGTCCAGCCCGCGCGGCAGGATTTTGACGCGCTCTGAGGCGATCCCACGCTGAATCCACGTTTTCCGGTAATCCTCCGAGTTCACCCAGAGCACATCCAGCTGGCTGTAAAACCAATGCATGAAATTCCATGTCAGCGTCTCCATGAACGAATCTTCCGTGAGAATTCGAACATACTGCGGAAAATCCGTGTGATAAATCCCGGAGGTCCGGAGGCCGAGCATCTTGGCGGCCGCGAGTGCGGCAAGCCCCACCGGGCCCGGAGTACTGATGATTACTTCGCCGAAATTTCCGCGCGAGATGTAGTCCATGATGGCAAGCACCGGAGGAAAGCTCAGCCGCTGGAGTTCGTATTCAGGAAGCTCAAATTCTCCGACCGGCTCAAAGTTTTTCAACGGAATCCCTTGGTCTGCGATTTCGGATCGCGAGACCACGACGATGATATCATGCCCGGTCGCAACGCCGGCTGAAGTCATTCGGCGGATCGTTGTAGCCACCCCATTGACGTCCTCCAGTGTGTCCGTGAACCACGCGCGTCGCCGATTAAGGAGGACCTCTGGAACTTCCTCACAGAGTGCCTTGCTGTAGCTCGCGAGCCGCCCGCGCGACGGCGCCCGGAACGCGTGCAAATACGGACTCAACAGCGCCACGATCGGAATGAGCGGGCTTATCGTCTGAATGCTTTCGATGAATTTCCCAGTCGTGATCTGGCCGATAAATTGGTTGAAAAACCGGAACCCGAGTTGGTTCGCAATCATGTTGGCCATTAAGAACGCCCGGCGCTCAGGTTCGCTGACGCCCTCGGTCGCATGGGCCAGTGCCGCCTTGACTTTTGGCTCAGAAAAATACCCGGCAAGCTCTTTCCAAAGCGACGCGTTGCCCGGTTTGACCATGTCGAAAATTTTCCCACTGATAATCCCCTGGGCGAGGAATCCCATTTTTTCAGCGAACGTGAACTCCGTGGGGGCCTTGCCCTCCATGAACCTGGAGAACATCTTTTCGACCAGTCCGACGCCGGGGTCGTCCGCTTTGACCGCGAACTTCGCCTTCGCAAATTGAAACGCTACGTTGTAGGTCCCATGCGCCATGGTGAGCGCGGTTCCGGGTTCGCCCAGCGCGGCACAATCACCGGCCCGGACATTTGCCAAAAACTCAATCACCGAGGAGGACGCCGGAGTTTCGGTGAATGCGCGAGCCGGGTAGATTCCACCATGGTCGTCAGATCCCCCGATGAAAACCTTCTTCCACGGTTCGTCGTGGGTTGGCTCCAATCCGGTCAACGAAACAAACCGCTCGATGTCGTGCGGAGTGAGCCGTTCGAGGGCAAAACGCGTCGATTCGCTCAGCACCGACGGATACCGCCCGTTGAGTGTCTCAAAATGTCGAAATAGCAGCGCCAGTTTTTGGAGGTGGGTCGGCGTGAGGTCTTCGTTGATTGCGTGGAGCGGATGCGCGACCGCATGGGTGATGCCGGATGCCACGAGGAATTTCTGAAGCTCGTAGATATTTGTCCGCAGCGGTTGGATTTCGCGGTGTTGCGCCTCGGTGATCCCATAGACCAGCACGTGAACCTTGCATCCGTCCTCAGGAAAAACCACGGACACTTCCTCGCTGATGAATACCCCGGGCAGGGCGCCGATTTCCAGGCATCCGGCAATGGAATCCTGGTCGGTGAAAGTGACAAAATTCATGCCGCGCTGCTTCAGCACCCGATACAATTCCTCGGGATCGCTGTAGCTAGCAGGAAAATCCAGCCGCCGGAGCACCCAATCGGCTGCCCTGTCGCTGAACTTGGTGTAAATATGTAAGTCTGCGCGTGATTTCATGAACCAATTGAAACAGCCCTCTGGCCGCACAGCCACTGGTCATACGTCATTGGCACCCGCGCGGCAAGCGCGCGTGTGACGCACCGCAGGGCATGAGCCCGAATGGCCGGAAATCTCCAATCCGGGGGGTGCAGCCCGAGGCGGACGAGCGGATTTGATTCCAGTGCGAACGAAAGCGATTCGTTCCACGCAAGGCTCATACCTCGACGCCAACCGGCTCGGACGCTGTAAACCAAACTTTGCGAATGGTATGCAACCCCGGCTTTCCAATCTTCCACGCTCCCCAGCCGCGTCGTGTAATCGTATCCCACACGTCGAACTCCTTCGCCCGCCTCCTCTCCCAGCAACCAAGCAGGCGCAATAAATCCAGTCGGAGCCAATCCCATGTTACGGAAAATTTGATTTCCCTCGCGGGTTCTGATTTCGGATTCCTCCGCCGAAAGGTCGTAGTATTCCCCCTCACCCGCCGTATAGGTGCTTGTGATCCACCGGTCGAGCAGCCGCTCGGATGTCACCCGCGGTCTCTCATGATAAAATCCATGGGCGACGATTTCATTTCCGGAAGCCGATTCCTTTCGCAGCCAATCGCAAAAGTCCGGGTAATCGGAAATGCAGCCCCGGTAATGGTGATTCGGCACCACTAAGTGAGAAACCCTCGTTACACCCCACCCCACCAAGTCGTCGCGAATCTCCTGCACCGCCTCCCAAGTATGGGGGCTAACATCATGAATCGACACAACCAGACCGTGAACACACGGCGAAACAGAGCGGAGCAGCATTTGCATTTGATCCTTCCGTATGTTAACGATGCTGTCTACCTTCTAAAGTAATGTCCGATAACGAATCAGGTGGACCGAAAGAAAATCGGCCCCGCAATAGCAATAATAACGACCCTCAATTCAACTGGCGCGGCCTTGTGCTGCTTGCCGTGGCATTTGCCCTGATCGGGGGGGCGTTCCTCTTCCGGGGCGGCTCGTTCATGCAGCCAGACGTCCTGCTTTTCCCACAGTTCGAAGAGCTGATCGCAAAAAACAAGGTCGTCGCCACCGCCGAAAAACCACTCGAACTCGTGGTCGAGCGCGGCAGCAACACGCAATACCTAGCCGGGACCTACAAGAAAATCTCCCCGACGAGCGGTGATGAAATCGAAGCCCCATTCCGAGTGGATATCTTCGTGCCGTTCAATGGACAGTCGCTCTACGACCAGTTGACCGCCGCAAAACTGCCGTTCTCGTTCCGTCCGGAAGCAAACGTGCTCTCGGATGTCCTCATCGGGTTTCTTCCGATTTTGCTCTTCCTCGTGATCCTATACTTCTTCTTCCGGTCGCAGATAAAGATGGCCGGCAAGGGAGCCATGAACTTCGGGAAAAGCAAGGCCCGCATGCTTTCGCGCGACAAAAATAAGATCACGTTCAAGGACGTGGCCGGCGTCGAAGAGGCAAAAGAAGAGGTGTCCGAGTTGGTCGAATTCCTCAAAGACCCGAAAAAGTTCCAGAAACTCGGCGGCCGTATTCCCAAGGGCGTGCTCATGGTGGGCTCTCCGGGAACCGGCAAGACGCTCCTGGCGCGCGCCATCGCTGGCGAGGCAGATGTCCCATTTTTCAGTATCAGCGGCTCAGACTTCGTCGAAATGTTCGTCGGTGTGGGCGCCTCCCGCGTGCGTGACATGTTCGAACAAGGCAAAAAGTCCGCACCCTGCCTCATCTTCATTGACGAGATCGATGCCGTCGGACGCCACCGCGGCCACGGTCTCGGCGGCGGTCACGACGAACGCGAACAAACCCTGAACCAGCTCCTCGTCGAGATGGACGGGTTCGATACGCAGGACGGCGTCATCATCATTGCGGCGACCAATCGACCCGATGTGTTAGACCCAGCTCTGCTCCGTCCAGGCCGCTTTGACCGCCAAGTGACCGTCGGACTTCCCGATGTCAAAGGACGCGAGGAAATCCTCCACGTTCACGTCAAGAAAGTGAAAATCGCTGACGGCGTGGATCTTTCCGTGCTCGCTCGCGGCACACCCGGATACTCCGGCGCGGAGCTTGCCAACGTGATCAATGAAGCCGCGCTGCTGGCTGCCCGCCGAGGATTAAAAGCAATCACCCAAGCCGAACTCGAAGAATCCCGCGACAAGGTGCGCTGGGGCAAAGAGCGCCGGAGCCTCGCCATGAGCGAAAGCGAAAAAATCGCTACCGCATGGCACGAAGCCGGGCACGCGCTCATCAACGTCGTCAAAGATGGCACGCATCCGCTTCACAAGGTTACTATCATTCCTCGCGGCCCAGCACTCGGCGCGACGATGTATTTGCCGGAAGGTGATAAGTATTCCACGCAATCCAAGGAGGCGCGCGCATTGCTCACCGTGACCATGGGCGGACGCATCGCGGAGCAGATGTTTACAGGCGATATTTCAAATGGTGCATCCGGCGACATCGCGCAAGCCACCAAACTCGCACGCCGAATGGTCTGCGAATGGGGGATGAGCAACCTCGGCATGATTCGCTTCTCCGAGGAAAGCGACTACGTATTCCTGGGCCGTGACATGTCCCGCAACCGCGAATACAGCGAATCCACCGCCCAACAAATCGACGCGGAAGTCAAAAGCATCATCGACGGCGCCTACGCGGAAGCCACCGAAATCCTCGAAGCCCACAAGGACAAGGTTGCACTCATCGCCAATGCGTTACTCGAGTTTGAAACACTCGACGGTGCTCAGGTAAAAGACCTCATCGATCTCGGATACATGCGGAAAATGCCAGTCATGGCACCCAAGCCACCACCGCTTCCGCCGGCACCAATGGCCACTCCTGCGTCGGAACCCCGAAGCGAGGATCGCCCGGAACTCCCGCCCGGCGGGATGCCCGCACCGGCCCCGGCGTAGGATCAAACACAAAAATCTCCCACCGCCGCAACTTCAGTCTTCCCGCTGGTTGCGGCGGAACTTTTTTAGGGTTCGAGGAGGTTTAGATAGAATTAACAGAATTAACGGAATGGGTGACGCGAAATACAGACTGTCCTGAATTTTTCCCGCGCTGTTGTTCCAAGTCCAGTATCCTCAATTCCGTCTATTCTTTTAATTCTGTCAAAACTCCACAGCCGTGCCGTGCGTCGCTATTCCACGAGGCGCGCCAGAATTTCGGCAACCATGTCTTCCGGTGATTGTGCGATCGACACGCGGATGGCATCCTCCGGTTCTTCCAGCATGGCAAACTGGCTGTCGAGTAGCTTTGCCGGCATGAAGTGGCCGGAGCGTGCTTCCAAGCGGGATTGGATCTCCTGTTTCGAGCCGGCAAGGTAAATAAAAACTATGCGCTCGAAACCCCGGGCGAGAACCTCGCGATAGGCCTGCCGCAGCGCGGAGCAGGCCAGCACGACCGGCCGTCCTTCGTCGTTCCGCTCACGCAGAGTGTGGTTGAGCGACTTGAGCCATGGCCAGCGGTCCTCGTCGTTGAGTGGAATACCAGCTGCCATTTTTTGGATGTTGGCGGTCGGATGAAAATCGTCGGCGTCTAAAAACTCAGCGCCGAGCGATCCGGCAAGTTGGCTGGCAATGGTGGATTTGCCGCATCCGGAAACTCCCATGACGATGAACGGACCGGTGTGGTTTTTCATTGGGCTACGCCTCCGGACCATGCAGGCCGATTGGTCAAATGAAACAATCGCTCGCCCGCTTTGGGAACATACAAAATCCCCTCGTCTTCGCGGTTGGCATAGTCATCCGGGTTGATATCGTCCGGGTTTCGATATCCGAGGTTAATCTCCTTGCAGATCTCAGGTGGGATTCCCGTTGCAAGGGTGACGCGGACCCGTGGAGTTTCGATGCCGTTTTCGTACGTCCCGATTCCGTGCACATGCGTGGAATGCGCCAACACGCCGGTCGGATAGTGCGAAAACTTATCCCATTGCTTGATGAAATAATCCCGGCAGTGATATCCGATTTCGCGGATCAATCGGCCGTGGACTTCCGAGACTTCGTGCAGGTGCGGGGCGTAGATGATGAGCTCGCCGCCGTCCGCGACGACCGGCTCCAGTTTATACATGCACTTCCCGGCCACCCATAGCTCGTCATACATTTTCGGCGCGCAGGATAGCACGGTGTGAAATGGGCGGGGTTTGGTGATGATATGTATTTGCGACGAGAGGTCGCTGGCTTCGTCCCACGCGCCCTCGGGTGTGCCAGCGAATAGCCCAGCAAACCGCTTATCATCGACCACCGCCGCGAGGCACAGACGATCTTGTTTGATGAACTGGGCGGCCCGATCGACCACTTTGCGGACAGGTGTCCATTTGTTTCCGATGATCATCGGATTGGTGACTACCGCGCCGAGCCAATGGAAAAAATTCAGGATTTCCGGGCCTGCGATGCCGGGGAAAAAGTATTTATTCCCGCCTGAGAACCCAACGACTTCGTGCGGGAAAACCGGACCGATGACGAGCAGCGTGTCGTAATTGTTTACCAGACGATTGAGTTGCACGGGGACCTCCTCGGCAAACAATCCTGCCGACAGCTCACTGATTTCCGAGGTCGGGATGCAGCCGATTTCTTCGAGTGTTGCGGGCTGGTCCCACGTGTGGTTGAACACCCGGACATTTTTGTAGGTGGTCGCACGCTCGTCCGATGAAATTTCCAGGCGGGCGTTGATGGCATCATCGCCCATGGCTGGGTGGGTCCCGAGCGCGATCACGACATCCAGATTTGCCACGAGGTGGCCGATGCGTTGATAAAGAGACTTGAAGAGCAGGCCGATGGGAGCGGTGCGCGTTCCATCAGGGACAATCAAAAGCACCCGCTTCCCCGGAAACGGATAGCCCGCCACAAAGACATCCAGCACGGAATCCACTGCTTCGACGGAAAGCGATTCGCCGTCGGCGGCTTTAACACTGCAAGTTTTCATAGGGGCTAAATTGTTTGAGAAAGAAAGCCGCCGTCCACGCGGATGTCGGTCGCCGTGACAAAACTGCTAGCCGCGTCGGAGGCTAGAAATATCACAGCTCCCCGAAGCTCAGATGCCGTGCCAAAGCGGGCCATCGGCGTGTGACCAAGGATCGATTGCGCCCGCGCCGTGGGTGATCCGTCTTCCTGATAGAGCAGCTTGCGGTTTTGCTCCGCTGGAAAAAACCCGGGCGTGATCGAATTCACGCGCACTCCGGAGCCGGCCCATTCGCGTCCTAGAAACTGGGTGAGGTTGAGCACGGCGGCCTTGGCGGCGGAATATGCGACCACGCGGGAGAGTGGCAAATGCGCCGAAACACTCGCGATGTTGATGATGCTGCCCGATCCGCGCCGCACCATCGCTGGCCCAAACTCTTGGCATGGCAGCAAGATGCCACCTACCAAATTCATATCAAACGCAGCCTGCCAATCCGCGACGTCGATAGACTCCACCGGATGGTCCGGCGTGACCGTTACCTTCGGGTCATTACCACCCGCCGCGTTGACCAAGACGTCTGGTGCGCCAAACGCCGCTTCGATCTGCTGGTGCGCATCGCGCAAACTCGATTTGGAAGCGGAGTCGATGGTAAAAAATGCCGCCGTGCCGCCCGCCTCAGCAATCCGTGACACGCAAGCATCGCCACGTTCCTGCGAGCGCCCGCAGACGGCGACGCGCGCTCCAGCGAGCGCAAGCGCCTCAGCCATCACCCCTCCGAGCACACCCGTGGCACCAATGACAACTGCGGTTTTGTTTTCAAGCGAGAAGAGGGAATTGGACATAACTTTCGAATATTTTCGTTACGCAGTCGCGGGAGGGAGCAACTGGTATTGAACAAATCAATCAAACGTGCCCTCCCGCGTCCAAGATAATCGCGAGTTCACGGCAATCCGAAACGCGGAATCGGATGGTGGCAATCGAGCGACGATTATGATTCGCTCAGGCATGGCCATTCCCCATTCGACCGATCAGACTTTCCGTCCTTTCATTCACGCCGATTGGCTGCTGCATTCGGACGCCGCCCGCGAATTGTATCACCGGTTTGCGGCCCCTTGCCCGGTGATTGATTACCACAACCACCTTCCGCCCGCTCAGATCGCATCGAATCACACGTTCGCCGACCTTTACGAAATCTGGCTTGCCGGTGACCACTACAAGTGGCGGGCCATGCGCTCGAACGGAGTCGCCGAGCGATTTTGCACCGGGGATGCGTCGGCTCGGGAAAAGTTTGATGCGTTCGTCGCAACCGTCCCATACACGCTCCGGAATCCGCTTTACCACTGGTCCCATCTCGAACTGAGCCGGTATTTCGGACTGGAGCTCATGATCTCACCCTCAACTGCCGAGACCATCTGGCACGAGGGCAATGCGAAACTTCCAGACCTCGGGGTGCATGCGATTTTGGAGAAGTTCGATGTCGCCGCGTTAGGGACGACCGACGATCCCGCAGACTCGCTTGCCACGCACCAGCAAATTGCCGCATCCGGCATTCGCACCAAAGTTTACCCGACATTCCGCCCGGATAAGGCATTCGGTGTGACTCAACCGGAAACATTTAACCCGTGGATTGAAAAGCTGTCCGGCACGGCATCGGTGTCGATCACGACATTCGACGACCTGCTGGAGGCGCTGAAAACCCGTCACGATGCATTCCACGCCGCCGGCGCAAGGCTCTCCGATCATGGCATGGAGTCGTGCTATTTTTCGCCATGCACGCACAGCGAGGCGTCATCGATTTTTTCCAAAGCGCAATCCGGTGTCGCCGCATCAAGCCACGAACACGCGCAATTCGTGACGTATCTCATGCTGGAGTTTGGCCGGTGGGATGCGGCAAAGAATTGGACCAAACAACTCCACCTCGGGGCCATGCGGAATGTGAACTCGCGGGCGGCCGCCGCGCTCGGCCCAGACATCGGGTGCGACTCGATCGGGGACTTTTCCCAGGCCCGAAACCTCGGGGCGTATCTCGACGCATTGGACCGCGAGGGTATGCTGCCAAAGGTCATCATCTACAACCTGAATCCCGCCGACAACTACGTGATCGGCACCATGATCGGAAACTTCCAGGACGGGAGCGTGGCGGGGAAAATCCAATTCGGCAGCGGCTGGTGGTTCATGGATCAAAAAGAGGGGATGGAATGGCAGATGAACGCACTTTCCAATCTCGGTCTGCTCCGACGCTTCGTCGGCATGCTCACTGACTCGCGGAGCTTCCTGTCATTTCCGCGACACGAGTATTTTCGCCGGATTTTGTGTAACCTGATCGGGAGAGATGTTGAAAACGGGGAACTCCCGCACGACATGAATCTCCTAGGCTCAATGGTCCGCGAGATTTGTTTTGAAAATGCGAGGGACTATTTTGGATTCGAACTCGATCCCGCGTTCACCGCTGCAAAACGCCCCGAAACCAACGCGGCGACGAAGTTGTGAGCTATTGCCCCGCCGCTCAATTCCCTGCGGCGCTGAGGAGAATTTGCGTGCCGTCGAGCTGCGAATCGTCGATTTTTTCCAGCGGGACTTTGACCACACTTTTGATCGGCTCGAGTTTGTCGATCTCGAACTTGGCGAAGTTCAAGGCGTCGATCGTGCGCAGGAAATAGAGATTACGCACCTTGTCGTTCATCCATGTGAAGAGCGTCACTTCGCTCGAGGTGCTGCCTGGCGTTCCTCCTTCGGCCGAGTAACCATTGTCGATAGAGAGGTCATACGGCCGGTCGAAGTTGTTCATTATGTGCCCGAGCGTGATCACTGCGTCCTCGGGAGAATCGGCCTTGCGCACAAATTGGGTGTAGAAGGCTGCTTTGACGAAACGGCCTGCCGAGATTTGCGAGGAGGGCAGGTTGGCCAGCGCGTTGCCGCTGTCGGGAGCGCTCACCATCAGTTGGCCGAATTGTCCGCTGTTCTTGTCCACATTGGTCAGCTGCGCGTAGTTGTTCAGATTCTTCAAATGCCACGGAAAATCCGGGGCATTGGTCACCACGCCCACCGGATTGTCGTGGACATTCATCTTGCCATCCAAGAATTCGATGACGATGCCGGCGCCGGTTTTGTCGAAAAGGATGTAGTGGAACGGAGCCTCGATATCTCCCACGAGCGGAATTTTCGGAACCCAGACACTGACCGCGCTTCCTTGCAGGGCCCCCTTGACCTCCGCGACGGATTTGAAGTTCCCGAGAAGATAGAGCCCGAGGTCCGTGACAGCCAAAGCCTTCGCGGCATCGGATCCGGCACCAGCCGGCGATTGCGACCCGGGCAATTCGTTGGTGCTGAGCGACAACCCTTGGTTGTTGGCCGATTCCACCATCATATTGATGCCATTGCCTACGCCGACATCCGCACTCACTCCCAACACGGGATACTTCGTCTCGAAGGACAGGCCGGGCTTGTTACCCGGCGCCACGGAAACGACCTTGGTTCCTGCCGGGACATACGACATCTCGAACGGCATCGGCACCGCGTATTCCATCGTTTTCGCGCTGTAGGCATTGCCCTTTTTGTCGGTGATCATCAACGCCGTGCAGGCCGAGGCAGCGGGAACGGACAGTGCCGTGGTCAAGGCGGCGAGAAGCAAAACAATGGGATAATTTTTCATGGGGGGCTCCCCTTCTCATGACAGCTGACCTGGAAAAACAAAGGAAAAACTGAAGAAAAAAAAGGGCTATTCGGTAAATCGTGTGGGAAGAAGTTAGGGAAATGGGAAGATGGAGGGATGAAAAATACGGAGTTTTTCGAGCGGGTGTTGGGTTTGAGGGAGCTTTGGTCGGTGAAGGACATTGAGTCTCAGATCCAGCCAGTGGTTCGCACAGCCGTAGCTTACCCCCGGGCAACCGCCAACCTTCCATTGAGCGCTTTGATCGCGTGCTTGCGCTCGTCTGAACACAGTTCCCACACCTCGCCAATCAACTTACACCGTCCTTCGAGGCCTCGTCCCGCATATCGCTCTCGCATTCTCAAGCGCACTTCACGTTTGCTGTTTTAACTCATTGTTGATGGCATTCCCCGGTGTCATTTCATTTGAGTCAATTCGCGGCGCTCCGCATTACAACTATGAGCTTTTCATTCCCTACGGGCGAACTCAACATTGCGGACGCTTCACCAGACGTTCGTAAGCCCCTTATGTCATTATGAATGACCGACTCCTGTTTTGATTTCGAAAGATCGTCAGTTTTTGTTCGTGCACATTCCGAAGACTGCGGGGAGCAGCCTGAAGGAGGCTATGGGAGGGGGCTGGTCAAATCACAAAGATATTGCGCGGTATCGGAAGGAGTTGGGCGAAGAGCTGTTTGCTCAGTATTTTAAATTCACCGTGGTGCGGAATCCTTGGGATCGCATGGTGTCAGATTACCGGTATCAGACGCGTGTGGGGGGGCATCGCGCCGGCAAGATGCATGTTTTTGACGAGCGGGGGCGGCGGCGAAATTTTGCCGAGTGGGTCGACGCAGTTTTTGCAGACCCTGGCGCCTACCCGCCCAAGCAATGGGGTGGAGAGGTTTCTGCGGGAATTCATCGCTGGAGCCCGCAGGCGGATTGGGTGGCACCGGGTGGTGAGCTTGCCGTGGATCTCGTGATTCGGTTTGAGGAGTTTAGCGAATCGATTAGGGCGCTGGAGACGCGATTGGGGATCTCGATTGCGGAGCCGGAGCAGAAAAAGCGGATGTTGCGGCGGCCATATCCCGAGTATTATTCTGCAGAGTTGCGAGACCGGGTTGCGGAATACTATGCGGATGATCTACGGCTTTTCGGCTATAAGTTTGACGAATCTGCGTCGAGGACCGGGTCTTGGATCGAGCGGTTGTTGGTAAAGTTGGGACGGGTTTAGTGAAATCGGGCGCAGACTGTTTTGGATTCGAACTCCGCCCCCCTTTTTTTTCAAACTTGAGCCGCGATTCTCAGCTACCTAGTTTCGCGGCACCATGAGCGAAGATAACCTCACTATTGTCTGGATTGTTGCTGCGGCGGCGGCCGCTGTGGCCCTGATTTTCTTCGCCCGTTGGATGGCGAAGAAACGAATCGCCGCGCTGGCGGCGGCGGCCAATGGGTTGGGGTTTTCTTTCTCCCCCGAGCGCAAGACCGAACTCGCCGCGCGGATGCAGAACCTTTACGGAATTTCCCCCGGCAGCGATGACTATGCTGAGAACCTGCTCACGGGCACCCACCGGGGCCATGCCGTGACGGTTTTTGAGTTCAATAACACCACGAGATCGACTGATTCGGACAACCAGACAAAAACGGAGCACCATTCTTGGCATATCGTCCTTGTCGACCTCGGGCGGTCCTTTCCCGGACTGGTGATCGAGCCGGAGAATTTGCTCACAAAACTCGGCAAGGTTGTCGGCCTAGAGGATATCGAGGTCGAATCGCGCGAGTTTTCGAAAAAGTTCTCGATCCGCTCTAAAGACCCGGCTTTCGCAAACGAAGTTTGCCACGCACGGCTGACGGATTTTCTACTTGGCCGGCCGGCGGTGATCTTTGAGATTTCGGACCGATTTCTCGCGTTCGTTCACCGCAACAAAATCATCCCCAGCCGCCTGCAGGAGGAACTGGACTTGGCCCTCGACGTGCGGGAGCGCTTACCGGATCATCTGTTCGTTGCGTGACCCCTCTTTTCACCGAAAGCCTCGCCGAACTCCGTCGCATCCTCCGCGAGCACCTCGGGCTGCCCGAAGAAGAACCCTAGACGCCTTAGAGCCTGTTTGAAAACGCGATTTGTGTGGAGTGAGAGAAGGTGAAGTCTGGCTGTAGAAAAGACTTGAAATTGGGCGGGGAGCGAATTTGCGTTCCTTACGCGAAGCGGATTTGGAGCGATG
>Ga0247836_1000997_pt1 | contig 48793 bp, 49 predicted proteins | sample LaCruzMarch2015__4_FD_187116 | JGI IMG/M metagenome (GOLD analysis project Ga0247836, IMG submission 187116) | Freshwater microbial communities from meromictic Lake La Cruz, Castile-La Mancha, Spain - LaCruzMarch2015_14m | ecosystem: Environmental > Aquatic > Freshwater > Lake | place: Spain... | reverse complement strand
TGAACGCCCACGTTCACTAAATGCCTATGACGCTTGCCGCCGGTATGGAGATTAGGGCGCATTGTCAACAGCTTCATGTTAGGCTACTTACGACAGATAAGTTTGATCCGAGATCCCGCCTGATGCGCCACATCGCCACTTGGCCAGGTATGAACTTTCAAGACCTGGGCCTCTCGCCGCGGTCGCAGAGCCCGTGCGAACTGCTTGGCGCACACCTTCTGCTGCTTACTGGCCCCTGAGCCGCTGCCGCCGCGCGCCACTGATGGACGCGGCGCCTGCTCAGGGGAGGGTTCAAGGCTTCACCCAGTCAATTCATTGCCCAGGCGTGCCAAAAGCGGCCGGGGCTGCATCGGGAATACCGGCATGACTACATCTCCTCCCACGCCCGAACCGGCGAAAACCAGCACCGACCGTGTTGTAATTTTTGATACAACTCTGCGCGACGGCGAACAGTGCCCTGGCGCCACCATGACATATGAAGAAAAGCTCGAGGTCGCCGATTGCCTGGATACCATGGGCGTCGACATCATCGAAGCTGGATTTCCGATTGCGTCGGAAGGCGATTTCGATGCGGTGTCGGAAATCTCCCGGCGAATGAAGAACGCCACTGTCGCGGGCTTGGCCCGGGCCATCAACGCCGATATCGACCGGGCAGGCGAGGCCGTGCGCCATGCGCGCCGCGGCCGTATTCATACGTTCGTGTCGACATCGCCTATCCATCTCGCCTACCAGATGCGCAAGAGCGAAGCCGAAGTTCTGGAGATCATCTCGGCGACGGTCGCGCGGGCCCGCAATCTCGTCGAAGACGTTGAGTGGTCGGCGATGGACGCGACGCGCACGCCCATCGACTATCTGTGTCAGGCGGTCGATGCCGCAATCAAGGCCGGTGCCACGACGATCAATCTGCCCGATACTGTCGGCTACGCGACGCCCGAGGAATACTTTGAAATGTTCCGCGCGGTGCGCGAGCGCGTGGCCAACGCCGATAGAGCGGTTTTCTCGACCCACTGCCACAACGATCTGGGGCTTGCCGTTGCCAACTCGCTCGCCGTTTTGAAAGCGGGCGCGCGGCAGATCGAATGCACCATCAACGGCATCGGAGAGCGGGCCGGCAATGCCGCGCTCGAAGAAATCGTGATGGCCATCAAAACCCGTCAAGATGTGCTGCCCTACCGCACGGGTATCGAGAGCACCATGCTGGCGCGGGCGTCAAAGCTGGTCTCGGCGGTGACGAATTTCCCCGTTCAGTACAACAAGGCGATCGTTGGCCGTAATGCGTTCGCGCACGAGAGTGGTATCCATCAGGATGGTTTGCTGAAGTATCAGCAAACCTACGAAATCATGATGCCGGAGAGCGTCGGAGTCGCCAAGACGTCGCTCGTGATGGGCAAACACTCGGGCCGCAATGCGTTCCGCGCCAAACTGAAGGAACTGGGTTTCGAGTTGGGCGACAATGCTTTCGAGGATGCGTTCAATCGCTTCAAAGCGCTCGCCGACCGCAAGAAGCACGTCTATGACGAGGATCTCGAAGCGCTGGTCGACCAAGAGCTGGCGCACATGCATGACCGCATGAAAGTCGTCGATCTCACCGTTATCGCCGGTACCGTTGGTCCACAGTCGGCGACCTTGAAGCTCGAGATCGATGGCATAGCGCATACCGTGCAATCGGCCGGAAATGGCCCTGTCGATGCCACTTTCAACGCCATCAAAATGCTGGTGCCGCACGAGGCGCGACTTGAGCTCTACCAAGTGCAAGCCGTGACCGAGGGAACGGATGCGCAGGCCGAGGTATCGGTGCGGCTCGAAGAGGGCGGCCGGGTCGTCACCGGCCGTGGTGCGGATACCGACACCATGGTGGCTTCGGCTCGCGCCTACGTCGCAGCCCTCAACAAGCTGATGGTCAAGCGGCAGAAGACCGCTCAAGCCCAATCCATGGGCCCCTGAGCGGGCGTGGTGGTGTGCTCCAACCTGTAAAAGGTGGATACAACGCCTCCAGGGCATCACACCGTGGCCGAGACAGGCGGCATGCGTTTTAAGCGCGCGAGGTCCGGAAATCGGATGAGCCGAGCTTAATTTCGCAACCTTTGCCCGGCACACAAGTTGCTGTGGTTTGAGGGCTAGACGGGGCGCTTGTCGCGCAGGCCCGCCGGAAAGGCGGTGGCCGCATCTTAACGGGACGTTTACTATGTCATTTGCGGGGGTAAGCGGGGCGTTAGGAATGCGATTGGACGTGGGCGGCGCATTTTCGGACGATATCGCGATCGACCTTGGCACGGCTAACACCCTTGTCCATGTCGCTGGCCGGGGCATCATCATCGATGAGCCATCGGTCGTGGCTATCCGTAACGGCGGGGCTGGCCGCGAAGTGCTGGCCGTGGGCCAGAAGGCCAAGATGATGCTCGGCCGCACCCCAGAAAACATCCAGACCATTCGCCCGATGCGCGATGGTGTGATCGCTGATTTCATCGCCACCGAAGAGATGCTGCGCCAGTTCATTGGCCGCACCAAGACCATGCTCGGCTTCCGCCGCCCGCGTATTCTGATTTCTGTGCCCGCTGGCGCCACGCCCGTCGAACGCCGGGCGGTTTACGAGACGGCGGTGTCGGCTGGCGCACGCCGTGTGTTTCTCATTGAAGAGCCTGTCGCCGCTGCAATCGGCGCGGGGCTTGCGGTTGAAGATGCCGAGGCCTGCATGGTGGTCGACATTGGTGGCGGCACCACAGACATTGCCGTGCTATCGCTTGGCGGCGTTATTGACGCCCGCTCGATCCGGTGTGCCGGCAACGTCATGGATGAAGCCATCGTCCGGCATGTACGCCGCGAGCATCAGTTGCTGATCGGCGAGGCCAACGCCGAACGCATCAAGATCGAGGCCGGATCGGCCTGGGCGGGCGACGATGGACGCGGCAGCGAAATTCATATCCGGGGCCGCGACCTGCGCCTTGGCCGCCCCAAGAGCATTCCAAGAGCATTGTTTTGGGCTCGCATGACATCGCCGAAGCGCTCAACAAGCCGCTCGAAGATTTGAGTGAATTCCTGCAGCGCACGCTGGAGGAACTGCCACCGGAAGTGGCGAGCGACATTTGCGAGCGTGGCATCTGCCTTACCGGTGGCGGGGCGCTGCTCGACAAGCTCGACGAGGAACTGGAGCGGCGTGTCGGCGTCAAGTTCATCTGCCCGGAAAACCCGCTGCACTGTGTCGTCAAGGGGTCGGCGGCCGTGCTGGCCGGACTGCCGGCACGCGAACATCTTCTTATCCGGCCCTAACGATAGACTTTATGACTGATTTAGGATCAGTCTCCCCTATGTCTGCCAGCTTAAGTTGCCGCCCTAGAAGGCTCGGCCGCCAAGAGACCAGAGAATGAGACTGCGCGTTTCAAGAGTAAATCAAATGGGGTTTCGCGGAATGCCGCCCTCGCGCGCGCCGCGGTTCCGCGTAGCGCTACCGGTTCTGGTACTTGTCTCGCTCGGCCTGCTGGTGCTCAGCCGGATAGATCATGTCTCGACCCATGCCGTGCGCTGGCGCATCACCGAATTCATGACGCCGGTGCTCTCGGCGTTGTTTGCGCCGCTAGAGCCGGTGCGCTGGGCAGCCCGGCAACTTCCCGGCATTTTCGAAGCCAGCCGCGAACTCGAGAAAGTCCGCGACGAAAATCAAAAACTGAAGGGCTGGGAGTGGCGTGCCAAGGAACTGGAGCGGAAGCTTCAAGATGTGACAGAGTTGGCGCGTACCGTGCGCGAGACTGGGTTCGAATTCGTGACGGCGCGCGTGATCGCAAACTCGTCGGGTGCTTTCGTGCGCAGCGCCATGATCAACGCCGGACGCGATCAGAACGTCAGGATCGGCCACCCTGTCTTGTCCGGTGATGGGATCGTTGGGCGCGTCGTGGATACGGGCAGTGCGGCCGCGCGCGTGCTCCTGTTGACAGACCTTAACAGCCGCATCCCCGTTCTGGTCGGGCGCAACGATGTGCGGGCCGTTTTGTCGGGGGACAACGGCGCCAATCCGAAGCTGGCCTATCTTCCCGCCGGGGCGGCGGTGGCTGCTGGTGACTATGTCGTCACGTCGGGTATTGGCGGGCTTTTTCCGCGCGGACTGAAGATTGGCGTCGTTATCGAAACGGCGCGCGGCTTGCGCGTCAAGCCCGACTCCAATCTCGACGCGTTGGAGTACGTAAGTGTGCTGCTCTATCAGTCGCCGGCACTCGATGTGACCGATGCACCTGTGTCGAACAAGGCTGCCGCAGCGCAAACAGCGGCCAATCCAAGGTCAAAGTGAGCGCACACACATGACGTGCAAGGTCCGGTATCAAAGGTTTGATTGGTGGATGCACGCATGAACCTTGTGAGCAAATTCGCAGCGCCATTTTCAATGCTGGTGTTGGCTGTGCTTTCGGCTTTGCCCTGGGGCGTTCCGGCTGAAAGCCGTTTTGTACTGCCACTGTTGCCGGCGGTTGCCATTCACTATTGGGTGTTGCGCGAGCGTGCTGAAATGCTGCCAGAGTGGAGCGTTTTTGCCTGCGGCCTGTTGCTCGATGTTCTGACCAACGGGCCGTTGGGTTTCTGGTCGTTGATTTATCTGTTTGCCTATTTCCTGGCGACGGTATCGATCGACTGGTCGCGCAACGGGCCGATTGCACGCTGGCTGCTGTTGCTGGCCGCGGTGGTCCTGCTGTCGCTGGCCGCGTGGTTCATCTCCTCGCTCTATGCCGTTGAACTTGCCGACTGGCGGCCCTTCGCGTGGGGAGCTGTCGCTGCGGGCCTCTTGCATCCCGTGCTGGCCTTCATTTTCCGCAGCACGCGGCCGCGCCTCGGGCGCGGCAACAACGTGCTCTTCGAACGCGGGGTCTGAGGCGATGGCTGGAATGTCCGAAGGACCGCCGGGCAGTCAGACGCGCGAGCAGTTCACGCGGCGTGCGCTGGTGCTCGGGCTCGTTCAAGCGGCTGGCTTTGCAGCGCTCGGCACGCGGCTGTACCAGTTGCAGGTGATGGACGGCGGGCGCTATGCGCCTATGGCCGAAAACAACCGCATTGACATCAAAGTGCTGCCGCCTGTCCGGGGGCGCATTCTCGACCGCGCCGGCGAAATGCTCGCTGCTAACGACGAGAGTTTCATTCTCTCGGCCCGCACCGTAAGCGGCACCGATCTGCCGCGGATGCTGGATGTAATTTCGCGCGTTGTCGTGCTCACACCAGAGGACCGCGAGGCACTTTTGGCGAAGGCGCAGAAGCAAGGCCAGCGTACGACGCTTCTCATTGCCAACGATCTCACATTCGATCAGATCGCTGCCATCAATCTATTGGCCCCGCAGTTGCCGGGCGTCGAGACCGAAATCGCTTACAAGCGCCGCTATGATCATGGCACCGCCACGGGGCATATCACCGGGTATCTCGGCCGCGTCGAGCGCCATGCGATAGACGACGATCCGCTGTTGCGGCTTGCGGGCAGCAAGGTTGGCAAGTCAGGTATCGAACGCGGGCTCGAATTGGATTTGCGCGGAAAGGGTGGCGCGCGCAAGGTAGAGGTCGACGCCCGCGGGCGCATTGTCCGCAACCTCGATGAGACCGAGCCGGTCAACGGCGCCGATGTTGTTTTGTCGCTCGATCTCAAACTGCAAAGCAAAGTCGAAGCGCGTTTGCGGCAGGAGCGGCGCGCGGCGCTGGTGGTCATCGATACCGCCAATGGCGAGGTCATGGCGATGAGTTCGACGCCGGGTTACGATCCGGCTACGCTCGCAGGCCGCATCGATGAGGATGCTTGGAAGGCTTTGTCCTCTGGTGCGGATCAGCCGCTTCTCAACCGCGCTATCGGCGGGCTTTATCCACCCGGTTCGACATTCAAAATGGTGACGGCGCTCGCCGCACTCGATGCAGGAGTCATCGACGACAAGGAAAGGTGCAATTGCCAAGGCCAGTATGAATTGGCTGGCCAAACCTATCGCTGTTGGAAGCGGCAGGGGCACGGTTCCGTCGATCTCAATCGCGCACTGACCGAATCGTGCGACGTCTACTTCTACGAAATCGCAAACCGCACCGGCATTATCGCCATCGCACAGATGGCGCGTCGCTTGGGGCTTGGTCAGATTTTTGCGTGTGGCCTGCCTCAGCAAAAGCGCGGCGTGATCCCCGATCCTGATTGGAAGCGGGCGCAATTCCGCACGAGTTGGTTGGGTGGTGAAACAGTTCTTGCCGGCATCGGCCAGGGCTATGTCAGCACTACACCGCTGCAGCTCGCCGTCATGACGGCGCGGCTGGCGACAGGCCGGGCGGTCGAGCCGCGCATGGAGCGGGCGCGTCCGGGATCAGCTTCCGTGGAGTTTCCCAGCCTTGGTATTTCGCCCGAACTTCTCAGTTCTGTGCGCGCGGGCATGATCGCCTCTGTCAACGATCAGGGTGGTACGGGGGGTAACGCGCAACTGCGCAGTGGTGGCCCCGTGATTGCAGGCAAGACGGGCACTTCACAGGTGCGTGCCAACCCAGCCGCAGGTGAAGAGCGCGGCGATAGTCTTTGGGAGCACAACGATCACGCGCTGTTCGTTGCTTACTTTCCCGCTAATGCTCCACGCTATGCCCTTGCTGCCGTCGTCGAACACGGCGGCGGCGGCGGCGCCACTGCGGCCCCTCTGGTGCGCGATGTCATCGAGTATCTCGTGGCGGATGATCCGGCTCAGCGGCCCGATCCTTGGGCAACGGGTGCAGCGCGCCCTCTGCCACTGGGCGGCGGCCTCGCAGATCCGGCAGCGCGGCCCAGCGATGGGTATCGCAACACGCTTCCTGTCAGCGAAACCGACGAAGACAAGGTGGGATAGGAACGCGCCATGTCCGATATGTTCCACATCCCCAGAAGCCGGCCGGCCGCGGAGAAGCTGTGGCGGGTGCCGTGGCTGCTGCTCGCCGTTGTCGCTCTGTTGTCGGCAGTTGGCGCCACCACGCTTTATTCGGTTGCCGGTGGCCAAACGCAACCATGGGCGGAAACCCATGTCATCCGCTTTCTACTCGCCGCGGCTTTGGTTCTGTGTATGGCCATGGTGCCGATGCGGGTGTGGTCAAGCATTGCCTACCCCGCCTACGCGATCGCTCTGGTGCTTCTGGTGCTCGTTCCATTCTTTGGGTTACAGGCGCTGGGCGCGCGCCGCTGGCTCAATCTCGGCGGGCTCGTGGTGCAACCGTCCGAACTGATGAAGGTGGGCTTGGTGCTGGCGCTGGCGCGTTACTACCAAATGGTACCACAGCGTGAATTGTCCTGGCCAAGCCGTGTGGCGGTGCCAGTGCTGCTCATTGCCGTGCCGATGTTCTTCGTGCTGCGCCAGCCCGATCTTGGCACTGCAACCTTGTTTTGCGGGCTCGGCCTCGCTCTGATGTTTCTCTCAGGCGTTTCGTGGCTCTACTTTGCCGCCGGGGGGATCGGCCTTGCCGCCGCCTTGCCTCTCGTATGGGAGCACCTTCACGACTATCAGCGCCGCCGTGTCGAGATCTTTCTTGATCCGGACAAGGACCCGCTCGGCTCGGGCTATCACATCACGCAGTCGAAGATCGCGCTCGGGTCAGGGGGGATTGGCGGAAAGGGCTTCATGCAGGGAACGCAAAGCCAGCTCGATTTTCTGCCCGAGAAGCAAACCGACTTCATCTTCACGATGTTTTCCGAGGAATGGGGCTTTGCCGGAGCGCTCGGTCTGCTGGCGCTCTACGCCCTTCTGTTATCGATGCTGCTGGCCATGGCGCTGCGCGCAAAGTCGCCGTTCGGGCGTCTGGTGATTGCGGGCTCGGCGGTGACGATTTTTCTCTACATCTTTATCAACGTCGCCATGGTGACCGGGCTCGTGCCGGTGGTTGGCGTGTCGTTGCCGTTCGTGTCGTATGGCGGCACCGCCTTGATGACGCTGATGGTGGGTCTTGGGCTCGCCATGTCGGCCGATGTCCATCGTCATGAGGAGCTACCTCAGGCCCCGGGGCAATTCGAGAGCTTCTTCAAATCGCGGCTGCGCTCCGGTCTTGCGCGCTGGGGCGACAAGCCGCTGGACAGGCTGCGGCGGCGGTGATAGAGACCGCCGATGCCGTCTGGGTGGCTGGACGGTAAACGCTTTTGGCGTGCCTTTTTCGTTGACGATTTTCAATGAGGAATGGCTGTCGTGGGCGGTACGGGCGAGTAGCTCAGTTGGTAGAGCAGCTGACTCTTAATCAGCGGGTCCACGGTTCAAGCCCGTGCTCGCCCACCACTCTCAAACCCCTGAAAACCATCGTAAAAACATCTCCTTTTGGCGCTGCGGTTGCGGCGGGTGTTAGCACTCTTGCGTGTAGTGTTAGCGGTTTTCGTCTTTGTTCTTTGCCGCGCGCTTGGTTCGCCACACCGGCTGACCACGGCCTAACCGGCCCGTATCACAGCGCACGCAGCGCGCGCATGTTGTTGTAAAGGAGCCGAGCCGTCGCCTTGAACTGCGGCAGAGCCTCGGCAACATCCGCACCGATATGCCGCACTGTTCCTTTGCCCATCGTTTCTTCCAGAGAGGTCGAATATGCTGGGAGGGACGCCCAGTCGGCGACGGTTTCGTGCGTCGCTTCGACATGACACTGCAAACCATAAGCATGCTTGCCATAGCGAAACGCCTGGATTTCGCAGGCATCGGAACGCGCGAGCACGGTCGCGTCGTGTGGGAGTTCTGTCACCTCCGCTCCATGCCACTGCAAGACCTTGAGCGGGTCGGGCACACCTTGCAGCAAGGCATCGCTATGCCCTGACTCGGTCTTTGAAACCGTCATCACGCCGATCTCGGCACTTTTGCCCTTCGCGACACGCCCGCCGATGGCTTCGGCCAGCAATTGGTGGCCGAGGCAGATCCCCACATACGGCCGCTTCAGGTCTGCAACGAAGCGGCGGATAGCGGCTTTCTCAAGTTTGAGCCACGGATAATCCTGTTCTTCCCACACGTCCTGCGGCCCGCCCATGACAAGCATCATGTCGTAGGCATCGACTGCCGGGATGGGTTGGCCTTCGTTGAGCAGGACCGTGTCCCAATCGACCCCGTCTTCCCGCAAGAAATCGCGGAAGATGCCGGGGTGTTCAACGGCGGCATGTTGCAGAACGAGAAGTTTCATGAGGCAGTGCCTGCGCGTGCGAATGGGCAGGGATCGAGAAAGCGGCGCAGTACATTCTCTGTGATGCGCGATACATTGTTCGTGTAGTTGTTTTCAAAGAAGCTGCCGGCCCAGGCAATCGAGCCGACTGTAAAGACCGCGCCGTTGTTGGGTGCTTCGAAGAACACGATGTCTGCGCGGACGATAGGATTTTCGTCGCCGCCAAGGGCCGGGCCTGTTTCGAGAAATTCTTCGGGAACCAAGAAGTAAGCGTTCGTGTGCTTTTCGGAGGAGGCGAGGATATAGGCGTTGGGCGGCGTTCCCAACTCGAACCCGGCGCGATCCAATTCCAAACCAGCCGCGCCGCCGCCGATGAGGCCGAAGTTGCCGATCAATTCGTCTTTTCCCACACCTTCGAAAACCCACGCCATTTCGGGTTTGAAGCTATCGGGATTGCGGCGGTAGTAAGAGGACAAATCAAACCCCTGCGCCGAAAAGCCAACGCCCATCAGCTTTTGCGGAGAGCGGCCCTGACGCAGCCACAACCCGCCGTAGCGGCCATCGAAGCTCTGGTAATATTCCCCCGCATCGGCCGCCCATGCACGAACGCCCGATTCTGCGCGGCGCAATTCGATGATGCCGGGGCATGTTGGATGATACGCGATCTTCCAATAGAATCCATCTCCGCCCAGATACATGATGCGGCCGCCGCTGTTCTTGTAGGTGTCGTAGGCCTCCCACATTTCGGTCGACGTGTATTCGGGGTGTGAGCCGGTCATGACCGCCGCATAAGGCGCAAACAGCGCGGCACCCGTGAGATGCAGCTCTTCATCGGTCAAGATGTCGTACTCGAACCCCTTAGCCTCCAGCCAATCGATGATGTGCGTATCGGCATTGAATTGCCAGAGCTTGGATTGGCCAAAGCCGCCGAGGCCCGCTTGCGTCTTAGGCCGCATTTGCACGATGGGCCGCAAGCGCGAGGAATAGCAAATGCCACTGCCATCCGAGTGCGCGTCATAGAGCGACCCGCCATACTCCCAATGTGCATTGAGGAACAGATCGGGTGGTGTCAGCACGTTGAGGATATTGTTCAAGAGTTCGGCATTGGCGCCATCGGTGTTGAGATGGTCGTTGCCGTAGGCCATGTAGCTCGCTGTCGGGAGCACCAGAGCGACCCGCTTTTCCTTCCCGGGTGCGGGGCTGACGGTGAAAGGAATATACTCTTCCGATCCGGCCGCGCGCAGCCGGGCGGCATAAAGACCGCTCTTCATGCTTTCGGGAATTGTCAGAGCAAAGTCGGTTTCCCAACCCGCATCATAGATATCGTCGTCGTGAAAGTGGATGGCGCCCCATTGGTGGGGCGCTTGTTTCCAATCCATGAACTCGCCCGACCAATTCCACCCGGCCATGGCGCGCGCCGGAAAGTTTACAACTCGGCCATCGAGCCGATGAGGCGATCGATCTGTGGCGGCCTGGGTGTTCATTCGGTCGCTGAAGTCCCACGCGCCAACAACTGCCGGATCGCCGGGCGCGATGGTGAGCGGGCCAGCAAGGCCGCACTCTGCGCCCGTCATGGCACGGTTCAAAAGCCGGGGGCTGTCGATCTTGCCGTTAAACACCGCCGTTGGGCCTTTGACGGTCCCAGGCTTCAGGCCCGTGAACGATGCAAAGATGAGGGACGTGGGGGACTGCTTGATCCGGGTTTTGAGGGAGCGTTCCGTCGTCCCGCTGTCGTCAAGTCCTGGAACCGGTTCGATGGCGGTTTGAAACACCTGAACTGTGCCCGTGGCTGCATTGACGCTGGCGCCGGCACGGTACCAGCGCCGCGCGTGCAAGACGCGGCCAACCGAGATCGTTTGAACAGCATTCGGGCCTGCCCCCACCCGCAAGGCGATGGACCCTTGATCGTCGATCATCAACGCAAAACCACAGCTCGTCTCGGATGACCACTTGGTGATGATCCCTTGCTCGCCTTTGCCTGGCGTCGTCGGCCAGATAAAGGCGTCGATTGAAAAGCTGTCCAGCGTTTCAAGATGAGGGGTGCTTGCGACTTCAACGAACGAACCCGCCTGGATGTATTGCGGGCGTCCTTTGTGGCGGCCGTTGACGGGAGTGTCGATGACGGCTTCTTTGATGCCTGGGCCTTTGGGATTGGTATCGCCGCAAATGATCCGCACGATTTCGACATCGTATTCGGGCGCCGCTTCACAGTTCACTTTGAATGCGATGGTGTTGCCTGGGCGGCCGTAGATGCGGTCGCTGTAGCCAGTAATTTTCAGCATGAGGCGTTCAATCCTTGCGCATTACGACACCAACAAGTCTTGGCCCGTGTGCTCTTTCCAGCGCAGCTTAAAAACCGCGCGCTCGGCGTCTACGAGATCGGTAAAGAAATGGTCGAGCAGTGGGATGGGTGCGCCGCGCCGTCCGCTCAGTTGTGCCAGCTGCCATTTTACGTGCGGTTGCACTTCGACCAGCACATACTTGCCCGCCAGCGGTTCGCCTCGAAAGACGTTGAGGATGCGCTGCAGCCCGGCGCTATGGATACCGACCGGCGTCTCCATGAATTCCCGAGCGAAAGGCAGATCTTTGTCTGGATCGATGCGATAAATGGACCGCGTCATGGGCGTCGTCCTCGGGCTGCTGTGCTTCCGGCCGGTATCGAGCGCAAACTATGCCCACGGCCCGCACCCCTGGAAAGCACATATTTTAGTCAACGCCCCCACTGCGCGTCGCCTGATCGAGCAGACGCGCGTTCGTTAATATCCCACCACTACTGGCTATTGAACCGCTCGACGAAGCCGCGATCGATCCAATCCTTCCAGCGCCAAACCCATCGGCCCTGCGCCGCGAAACGGCCTTTGGCGGCAATCGCCGTTTCATCGCCCAGCGACAACAGCGTCAGGAACTGTTTTTGCGGCACATAGGGCTGTGCCAGCTCACCGTCCAGAACCCGGCGAATGTTGGCGGCCAATACCGGCCCCTGCCGCACAGCGAACACGCCGGCCTTGGGGCGCGGATGTTCGATCATCGTCGCACAGTCGCCGGCCGCAAAGACGCAGGTTTGCCCGACGATCTGAAGTGTTGGCTGAATTGCCAAATAGCCGTTGCCATCAACAGCCAAGCTGATGTTGGCGAGGTTTTGCGGGGCAGAAGATCCCGTGGCGATCAATATGGCATCGGCTGGAACTTCGCGTCCGCTCATCAGTTGCACTGCTACCGGGGTGAGAGCACATGCGCCGTCGTTCTCGATCAACTGAACAGCACGCGCCGCCAGCGCCGCGCGGGCAAGGCTTTGCGCTTTGGCGTTGAAGCTGTCGAGCAGACGGCCCGAGCCGATTAAAGTAATGGCGGGCGGGTCTCGCCGGTGCGCGGCCGCGAGTTTGTTCAATTTGGCTCGTATAGCCAGAGCCAGCTCAAAGCCCGCTGCCCCAGTGCCCACGACCGCGATAGTCTTGAGGCCCGGGTTTTGCGTGGCTTTGGCGGCCAGCGCTTGCCACTTCGGGACGAAAACGGAAATGGGTTTGACGGCGATGGCCGTCTCCGGCGCGTCCACCAGCAATCCCGGCGAGGGCGTACTGCCGATGTCGATCGAAAGCACATCGTAGGAGAGAGGGGGATGTCCCGTGACCGACACGGTGCGGTTGGCCGCGTCGATGCCGTTGGCTGCGGCGTGGATCAGCGTCACGCCAGCGCGTTGACAGAGGCGTGCGAGGTCAATGTGGCATTGTGCATGCGTGTAGAGCCCGGCGACGTAGCCAGGCAGCATGCCGGAATAGGGTGCGAGGATTTCCTTGGCGATTAGAGTAATGCGCAGGCCCGGTTTCGGGCTCTTGGCGAAAGCTTCAAGTACGAAGACGTGGGCGTGGCCGCCGCCGGCGAGAACAAGGTGCTGGGAGGCAGGCCGCATGAGTGAGGTCACTTTTTATGAAGGTGAGACCACGGCTGCAACACTACCGCCGGGAGAAGATGGTACTGAAAGCTTGCAATATGCCGGATCGCACGAAACCGGAAGGCTTCTGCGACCGTAGCCGACCCAACACAAGCGTCCAACCCGGAGACGGCCGCAATGCAGGTTTTTAGGTTTACGCGCTCACATCGGCAAAGTTTCCATGTGGGCGCGCGGCTCGTGGCCCTGGTGGCGTTGTGTGCGGGGATGGCGATGCGGCCAGCGGCTGCCAAGACCAATTGGTCTGCCGAAGAGTTGAGTATACTGCGCGGCGGCACGGCAATTGTCAGCGTCACCCCAGCCGACGGCCCGGCCGACGGTCATGTGCGTGCCGCCATCGACGTTCCCGCGCCGAAATCGGCTGTGTGGGCGGTGCTTTTCGACTGTGCCGGTGCACCCGCGTTCATGCCAAGCCTCCAAAGCTGCACCGTCATGCAGCAAGGACCGGGCGGGGCATGGGATGTGCGCGAGCATCAAGTTCAATGGACATCGTTCCTGCCCAACGTGCGGTCCGTGTTCCGCTCAGAGTATGTGACCGAGGAAAGCATTGTGTTTTCGCGCGTTGAGGGCGATCTCTCGTATCTCGAAGGCGCGTGGCGGCTTGAGCCGCTGGCAGGCGGCAAGGCAACCCGAATACATTATGATGCCCGCGTCGGCTTCAGCAGCTTGGTGCCGGGGTTTCTCGTGCGCAATGCGCTGTTAAAGGATATTCCGCAGTTCCTCGGCGTCATCCGGCAAGAAGTGCTGCGGCGCGGGCCGGGTACGGCCGGACGCTAGCTTTTTTGCATCCATTTGATCAGGATGCCCGCGGGTATCACCCAAATGGTGCCGGCGATCACGAAATACAAAAGCTCGGCAAACTTGTTGCCATTGATGGGTGCGGCAGTCGCAGCCACCATTGCCAGCAGGGAATAGATCGCCAGAAAGATTAGCAGGGCTATGGTGCCGACGAGTTTTCGTGTTCTGCCAGTCATGAAAATGCCTTCAATGATCGGGGTGCGCTGATTGGTGCGGTTGGCCTGGATTGATCCCTGACCGGCACCTGCCTATCACATTCCCAAACGTGTCAATTATGGGCATCCGATCTCTGGGTGCGGCGAGTTGGGCCACAGCGCCCTCTAACGGCAACAGCAGGTGACCCCCTTGAGCGCCTCTTCGACCCTTCGCATCGAGACAGACGCCGCCGCCGCGTGGGACGGGGCTGTGCGCGCGTGGCTGTGGGCGGTCGCGGCGCTCGTGTTGGTGATGATTGGGGTCGGCGGGGCGACCCGGCTGACGGATTCTGGGCTCTCGATAACCGAATGGAAACCGATTCTTGGTGCCATTCCACCACTGTCAGACGCCGACTGGCAGGTTGCTTTCGAGAAATACCGGCAATCCAGCGAATACCATCTGGTCAACAAAGGCATGACGCTCGAAGCCTTCAAGCCGATTTTCTGGTGGGAATGGGGGCACCGCTTTCTGGGCCGCTTTATCGGGCTGGCGTTCGCGCTGCCGTTGGCGTTCTTTTGGGCGAAGGGCGCCCTGCGGCCGGGCATGGGCCGTAGATTTCTCGCCGTATTGGCACTTGGAGGGCTGCAAGGCGCCATTGGTTGGTACATGGTGCAATCGGGCCTCGTCGACCGCGTCGACGTCAGCCAGTACCGGCTGGCGCTGCACTTGTCGGTTGCGTTTGTGCTGCTGGCCGCACTCGTCTGGCTCGCACTGGATCATGGAGGGTTGTCGCGATCGTTGCGCACGGCCTCAATCACAGCCTGGCAATGGCGAGTGGCTGCCGTCATCGTGGCGCTGGTGTTCTTGCAGGTGGCGCTGGGCGCGTTCGTTGCCGGGCTCAAGGCTGGGTTACACTACAACACATGGCCGTTGATGAACGGCATGATCATTCCCGATGACATCGCCACCCTATCGCCGCTCATCCTTAATGTGTTTGAAAACCCAACAACGACGCAGTTCAACCACCGGCTCGTCGCCTATGTGGTTCTGGCGGTGGCACTGTGGCACGCCTTTAGCCTGTGGCGCCGGTCAAAGCACCGCATCATTGCGCGTTCTGGGGGGCTCGTTGCGGCCGCAATCACCGCTCAGGCCGCGCTCGGTATCGTGACCCTGTTGTGGGCCGTGCCGCTGGGCCTTGGCATTGCCCATCAGGTGGGGGGGGCCATCGTTTTGGCCCTCGCCGTGCGCCACCTCTACATCATGCAGCAAGCACGATAGTGCGAACTGCAACTTGATATTCCCCTCGCCACGCGCGATGAACGTCTGATGACGGCAGGAAAATTCATCACCTTCGAAGGCGGCGAGGGCTCGGGCAAGTCGACCCAGGCGCGGTTGCTCGCCGAACGCTTGCGGCACCGCGGCCTCGACGTTGCAGTAACGCGCGAGCCCGGCGGCTCGCCTTTTGCGGAGCGCCTGCGCAACGTGCTGCTCGACCCGAAAACGCCAGAGCACTCCGCCTTGTCGGAAGCGCTGTTGTTTTACGCGGCGCGCGCCGATCATCTCGAAACCGTTATCCGGCCAGCGTTGACGGCTGGAACGTGGGTCGTGTGCGACCGCTTCTCGGATTCAACGCGCGTCTATCAAGGCACTGCCGGCACGCTCAATGTAAAAATATTGGAAGCGCTCGAACTCATCGTCATCGGTGCTTCGCGGCCAGATCTGACGCTCGTCATCGATGTGCCGGTGGAGACCGGGCTGGCGCGGGCTCAGGTGCGCCTTGCCGACCAGCAGCGGCAGCTTCAGCGCGCGGCGTCTGGTCCGCGCGATATCAGTCCGCTGATGTCCGATCGCTACGAGTCGCGCGGTGCTGCCTATCATGCCCGCTTGCGGCAGGGCTTTCTCGACATCGCAAAATCGGAGCCTCAGCGCTGCGCCGTCATCGATGGCCAGCACGATGCCGCAACGGTGGCCGAAAGCGTTTGGACCCACGTGCGAACACGCCTTCTCGGTGAGGCCGTCTGAGATGGCCCGCGCGGTATCCGTCGCCGAAATGGAGGAAAGCCCTGAGTCCGACCGGCTGGAGGGTTTTCCACATCCGCGGCTGACAGCACGGGTCTATGGACACGAAGACAAAGAAGCGGCGTTCGCCGAGGGCTTTCAATCCGGGCGCTTGCATCACGGTTGGCTGGTGACGGGCCCTGAGGGCGTTGGCAAGGCGACGCTCGCATACCGCATGACGCGCTTTCTCCTGGCCGATGAGCGCGACCGCGACCCGTTCGGGCAATCGCTCGATGTGCCGGCCGACAGCCCTTCGAGCCGTCAGGTGAATGTGCTGGCGCACCCAGGGCTGCTGCTTCTGCGCCGCCCGTGGGATGTGAAAGCCAAGCGCTTCAAGACGGAAATCCCCGTCGATGAAGTACGCCGCCTGCGCTCGTTCTTGAACTTAACGGCCGCCGAGGGGCAGTACCGGGTGGTGCTGATTGACACCGCCGACGACCTCAATGCCAACGCGGCCAACGCGGTTTTGAAATCGCTCGAAGAGCCACCCGCACGCACGGTCTTCATTCTCTTGACGTCGCAGCCTGGCCGTCTGCTGCCGACGGTACGCTCGCGCTGCCGCACGCTCGATCTTGCCCCGCTTTCGCCGGATGTTTTGAAGCGCGCTGTGGCGCAGGCAATTTCTGCAAGCGGCGAGAATGTGACCGCAGCGGTGCCGGCGGGCGATGACTGGGCCCTGCTCGAACGGCTGGCGGGGGGCAGTGTGCGCCGTGTGCTCAGCCTGCAGACTGGCGGCGGGCTCGATCTTGAACGACGGCTCGAAGCGTTCGTTGCTGCCCTGCCCTCTGTCGATTGGCTGGCCGTTCATTCGTTGGCTGATGAAGTGTCGAGTGCTGCCGCCGAAACAAAATTCAACTTAGTGCGGGGTTTGCTTTCGAGCCTGATTGCACGCCTCATCCGGGCGCAGGCAACCGGCGCCGGCGCTGCCAGCGACTTGGCACTGGCGCGGCGCTTGATCGGCGAGGGGAGGCTTGCGGCCTGGGCCAGCTTATGGGAGACACTGGCGGCAGAAGCCGCCACAGTCGAAGCGCTCAATCTCGATAAGAAATCATTGATTTTGCAGACGTTCGCGCATCTGGAAATGGCCTCTCGTTCCTGACTGCGGCGCCCAACCGGAATACTCCGTCCATGACGAAATCGTTCTACATCACCACCGCCATTTCCTATCCCAACGGCGCTCCGCACATTGGGCACGCTTACGAGGCCATTGCTACAGACGCAATTGCACGCTTCGAGCGCCTCGATGGCAAGGACGTATTTTTTTTAACGGGTACGGACGAGCACGGCCTGAAGATGAAGCAGACAGCGGTCAAGGAGGGCATCTCACCGCGCGCACTGGCCGACCGCAACGCCGCCCGGTTCATCGAGATGGCAAAGTTGCTCAATCTGTCGAACGACGATTTCATTCGCACCACCGAGGCGCGTCACTATGAGAGTTGCGCCGAGATTTGGCGGCGGATGGAAAAATCTGGCGACATCTTTCTCAAGAAGTATGGCGGCTGGTATTCGGTGCGCGACGAGGTTTATTATAAAGAAGACGAGACCGAAGTGCGCGAGGATGGCGCGCGCTATGCCATCCCCACCGGCACTGCCGTCGAGTGGACCGAGGAAGAAACCTACTTTTTCCGTCTTTCGGCCTATCAGGACAAGCTGCTCGCGCACTACGAAGACAATCCCGATTTCATTTTGCCGCCGGAGCGGCGCAACGAAGTGGCGAGCTTCGTGCGCATGGGTCTTGAAGATCTGTCGATATCGCGATCAACCCTCGACTGGGGCATTCCGGTGCCTGGCAACGACCGGCATGTCATGTACGTGTGGGTCGATGCGCTGACGAATTATCTGACGGGCACAGGTTTTCCCGATGCCAGCGCACCGCGGGCACACTATTGGCCCGCCGACGTGCATGTGATCGGCAAGGATATCACGCGCTTTCATGCCGTGTTCTGGCCGGCGTTTCTGATGAGTGCCGGGGTGCAGCTGCCCAAACGGATTTTTGCTCATGGCTTCGTTCTCAACAAGGGTGAGAAGATGTCGAAGTCGGTCGGCAATGTGCTCGACCCGTTCGATCTCGTGGCAGCCTATGGCATCGATGCCGTTCGCTATTTCTTCTTGCGCGAAGTGATGTTCGGCCAGGATGGCGCCTACAGCCAGGAAGCGATCGTCAACCGCATCAACGCCGACTTGTCGAACAACCTCGGCAACCTCGCGCAACGCTCGTTGTCGATGATCTACAAGAACTGCGAAGGTGCTCTTCCAACGCCAGTGGCGTTCACCGCCGAAGACAGTGAGATCCTTGCCGCCGCTGATGGCCTGCATTCTGCTGTGCGCGGAGAGATGGACCGGCAGGCGATCACGCGCTACCTCGATGCCGTGTGGGCCGTGATTGCCGATGCCAACCGCTATTTCGCTGCACAGGAGCCGTGGGCCAAGAAGAAGACCGACCCGGAACGGATGAACACCATCCTCTACGTGACAGCGGAACTGGTCCGTCAGTTCGCCATCCTCGTGCAGCCCGTTATGCCGCTGTCCGCTGCGAAGTTGCTCGACGCATTAGTCGTCCCCGAAAGTGCTCGCGGATTTGCAAGCTTGGGTCCTTCCGGCCGGTTACAAGCGGGCATCGCCATTCCCGAGCCACAGGGTGTGTTTCCGCGCTACGAGACGGCCGCCGAGCCGCCGCCTCCGCCTGTGCCCAAGCCGCCGAAACAGCCAAAGCAGCCCAAGAAGGATGCGGCGAAGCCCGAGTGAAAAAAAATGGGTGCTGAGCGTGGGGTGCCGGCAGCTCCGGTCAGCCACGGTTGCAGTGCAAAAAGACCGTCGCAGCAACTTGGATGCCTTCGAATTTGCATGTGTAGATGCTAAGAGGCAATTGCCGCCCAGGCTTTGGGGCTTTCAAACCGCCAAGGAGACCCTGATATGACCGCTGCCACCATCTTCAAAATTCCGGCTTCAGGCACGAGCCCGATCACCGAGTTCCTCCCCGGCTGGACCGTTGTCGACGGTGCCCCGACTATGAAAACCTATGTGCTGCATACATCGGCCGATGGCACGATGATTTCCGGCATCTGGGAAGCAACGGTGGGCACATTCCACGCCACGTACGCTGGCTTTGAGTTTGTGCATCTTCTTGCGGGCCGGATCACAATTGCACCCGATGGCGGGATACCGGTCGAGGTGAAGACTGGCGATGCGTTTGTGGTCGAACCCACATTCAAGGGCACCTGGAAGATCGAAGAAGCCGTGCGCAAGCATTTCACGGCGCGGATCAAATAAGGCCGCCAATTGGAGCCGGGGCAGGTGCTGCTGCTGGCTTCACTTCCGCCATCTCATTGTTGGAGCAGAACCATGATCAAGAGAATTCTGATTGCTGTCATCGCTCTCGTGCTTGGATTTGCGGGCTACATCGCCATGCAACCGGCCCAGTTCAAAGTCTCGCGCTCGGCGACAATCGCCGCCACACCCGCAACGGTGTTCGAAAACGTCAACGACCTCAGGAAGTGGCAAGCCTGGTCGCCGTGGGCCAAAAAGGACCCCAACGCAAAGCCCGTATTCTCGGGGCCATCTGCGGGCAAGGATGCCGCCATGGCTTGGTCGGGCAATGATGAAGTTGGCGAAGGCAAAATGACCATCGTCGAGAGCAAGCCAGCCGAGCTCATCCGCATCAAGCTTGATTTCTTGAAGCCATTCGAGGGCACCAGTAATTCTGAGTTTGCATTTAAGCCAGAGGGCAACGGAACGGCTGTCACCTGGAGTTTGACGGGTGAGCAGGGCTTCGTTGAACGCGCCATTTGTGCGCTGATGGGCTTGAACATGGACAAGATGATCGGCGGCGATTACGAGGCCGGGCTTGCAGCATTGCAGAAAGTCGCGGAAGGTAAAGGCTGACCGGCCGTTGGCCGGTTATGCGGCTGTTCCGGGCGCTTCCTTCCTTGGGCAGCGGCGCTCCAAGCGTAAATCGCGCGCTGGCTCTTCGCGGTCGGTAAAGAATATGATCTAGGCTGTCCGTGACTGGCCGCTGCCGCCCCGCATGAGCGATAACAGAACGGCGGTTCCCAATCCCCAGGTGCCGTTGATCAGGGCTGCAATGGGGAAGCGGGCCATGAAATCTGGTGGCGGCAGGCCCTTCAGCGCTGGCACGACCAACAGGGCGACGAGCGACAAAGCGACCGCGCCAAGCACGGTCCAGCCGAACCAGTATGCCGCACCACGACGGCCAGCCAGCACGGCCGCAATCACGATTCCCCAAGCCCCGCCCCAGAACGCCTTCGAAATGAGAGAGGGAACGCCAAAGGGCGGCACGGGATCGAAGGACCATGGTGTCATGCCGGGGGGAATAAGGCCGCCCGCGTTCAGTGCAGCGATCAACCCCTGGTGGGCTACAATAACGGCAATGAAACCGGCGGCAAACGCCTTCAGAGCAAAGCCGAAAGAGGTGCTGATGCTGTTCGGGGTGGTCATGGTGATCTTTCGCAGGTGTCGCTTGGTTTTATGGGGATTGAGTATTTGTCCACTGGCGTTGCCGTGTGATTGCCATGGTCCTGCCTTGAGACTCGGCGGTTGATTACAACAGCGAAAGCCGTTCGCATAGCGGGGCAAAACCGCTTGCGCGGCGAAGCCCGTTGGTTCTAAGGCAAAAGGAATGAGTGACACCAGCATAGAGCCGGCTGAAAGCCCCGGCCATGAGGCGCTCGAGCGCTGGAGCGTGGCTGCGCGCTCGGCCGATACCAAATTCCGCCTTGGTCTCGCCGCGGCCGTGCTGCTGCACGCGCTGCTATTGATTTCGGTCAACACGTCAGAGCCGCGCCGCATCGGGGATCCGAGTGGCGCCGATGACGCGATCAGCGTCGAGATGATCACCGAGGCCGATTTGCAGCGGCGCTCTGATGTATCCGAGAAGGCTGGCGGCGCACCGGCGGCTGCGTCCGTCGCGTCACCACCCACGCCACCTGTTCCAGAAACACCCGCCGAAGCCAAAGCCGAGCCGCCGCCACCAGAGCCGGAGCCAGTGCCCGAGCCGGAGACAAAAGCAGAAGCGGTGCCCGAGCCGGCCCCCAAGCCTGAAGATGCCATCAAGCCGGCACTCGCCGAAGAAGTGGCTGAGCCGCTCCCTTTGCCTGGCCTGGAGCCAGCGAAGAAAACGGCAGATGCTGAGGCTGCGGCCAAGCCGCCGCCCAAGCCACAGCCCAAGCCCGCGCCGAAACCGCCGCAGAAGAAAACCGCAGCGCTCGACTTCACGCCACCGTCGCAAAACTCCGTCCAGACGTTTACGGGAGGGGGCGGCAGTGCCGGGTTCGAGAGGCCACCGGGCATCACGCGCTCAGGTGCCAACGATGCGTTCGCCCGCGACGTCATCCGGGCTTTGAAGAAAACCATGCCGCAATTGTCCAACACGTTCGGACGCGTGACGGTGCGCATTATTCTCAATCAGAACGGCAACATGACGGACGTAAAAGTGCTGAAGCCCTCAGATGTCGCGGGGCTCGATCAGAACGTCATTTTTGCAACCCAGCAAACGAGCTATCCGTTTCCTCCGCCCGCTTCCAAAGATGTCGATCGCGTCTTTGTGGTGACGTATATTTACCGGTGAGCGGACGTTCGATACAACGGTCACGGCGCATTGACCAAGCTTTCCGCCACCCTTTTTATCATCCTGAGTGACGGGCATTGCACGTCTGCGGTCAACGTACTAGCAACGGCGCAGGAAACGGCACGCAAAGGAGTGAGACGCGATGACTGACATGAAGGACACCAACGAGACCATCGCAGCGCTGCGCCGCGAGAACGCGGAATTGTCGGGCCTGGCTTTGGCGACGGGCGTCATTCTCACGCAGCTGTTGCAGTCGATTTGTCAGCGCGAGTTGAACCCGCAGCGCGCCGCCACCAAGATCATGACCAATGCGCGCGATGCCATCGAAGGGTTCTCGGTAGCGACCAACGTCGATCCCGTTACCAAGTCGCGCGCACTCGAAGCGGTGCAACAGTACGAAGATCAGATCCGCTCTGTGCTGGCAGTTTAGCGTTTAGGGTAGCGGGCCGGTCTGGAACAGCGTCACCCGCAGCCCGCCATGCGAGACAGGTGCGGACGGCTCTAAAAAGGGCAGCCCGCTCGCTCGCGCGAGCGCCGCATCGCTGGTGATGATGCCAACACGCCAGCCGCGAAAGCGCTTCAGCAACGTGTCGCCCAAGGTGCGATAAAGTATGCGCAACTGGGTCTTGTCGCCGATACGCTCGCCATACGGAGGATTGGCAATGACAAGGCCCGGGGGACCGGCGGGGGCTGCCAGATCAGAAACGTCGAGCTGACGGAATTCGGTGATGGCCGAGACGCCCGCGCGTGCCGCATTTGCGCGGCTCATGGCGATGGCTCCGGCATCGCGGTCGCTGCCGTAAAACCGCAAGCTGGGCATCGGGACGCCGCCATCTCTCGAGGCAGCCCGCAAGGCGTCCCACGCGGGCGCGTCGAATGTGGCAAGGTGCTCAAATGCAAAATGCCGTGAACGGCCCGGGTTGAGGCGGCTCGCTATTTCTGCCGCCTCGATGACGAACGTGCCCGATCCGCACATCGGATCGACCACCGGTTCCTGGCCGTCGTAGCCGCATTGGCGCAGGAACAGCGCCGCCATGGTCTCGCGCATTGGCGCCTTGGCGACGGCTTCCTTGTGGCCGCGCTTGTGCAGCAATTCACCCGACGTATCGATGCCCAGCGTGCAGACATTGTCTTCTAAGCGCACGCGGATCAAGACGCCGGCTTCCTCCGACAGCGGCGCGCCAAGTTCTTGGGCAATCGCCCGCTCCACGCGCTCGGCCGCCGCGCCGGAATGATAGATGCGCGACTGCTTGCAGGTGGCTTCAACGCGGAATGGCACATCGGCACGCAAAAAGCGGCGCCATGGAAAGCGGCGTGCCCGCTTGTCAAGCTCGGAAAGCTGCTCGGCGTGGAACGATCCCAGCGTTGCCATCACCCGGCCGGCACCGCGGATCTCGAGGTTCGCGCGCCAGACATCGGGCCAGCCGCCTTTCATCGTCACGCCGCCAGGAACATATTGCGCGGTTTTGAAGCCACATGCGCGCGCTTCCGCCCATAGCGCCTTTTCGAGGCCCGGCGCACACATGAGGAAAATCTCGAATGTGTCTTTGGTGGTCATGTCCAGTGCATAGAGCGAAGTGCCGCGCGCCGCGACCGGTATCTCGGCGCGCCTCGCAATAAGCCGCACAGCAGACTGTTAATGCCCCTGCAAAACGAGAGTTTTGATCGGCAGCAGAAGGGCCTGCACACGCAAGATAGCGGCGTGAACGACGCTGACCGTATCGACGACGTGGAGGTAGATCCACGTGCCCAGACCCATCTTTTCATGATGCAGCCGCTCGTGGTTGCTCGTGTACGCATTGGCGACGCAGCTGCTGCCGGGCGTCACGCCCTCCAAGCCGCCCTCGTAAAGAGGCTCCAGGAAAACCGTGATGGTTCCCGGCCGTGTCACCTGTTGCGCGTCGATCAGTTGTTCGCCAGCGCGCACTTGACCGGACGCGATGTAGTCTTGGACGCCGGTGACAACCATGGGAATGATGGTCAGCGGCTTCGAGGCGCATGTTGCTTCAGCCGCCATGCCAACTTTCATCACTTGGGCTTCGATTTGCCCGAAACCGGCCACCAAGGACTTGCGTCCAGCGGATGAGGGGATGAGCAACCCGGCGGGCCGTGCAAACGGGTTGACGATATCGCCCACCTGCAAAACGAACTGTTCCACCCGGCCCGACACGCCCGCATAAATCACGGTCTTGTCGAGATCGACCTGAGCTTGTTTAAGCGCAGCCTCGGCCGTGGCCTTCTCGGCCGGCAGCAACTTTGTGATGCGCGCCTCGATGGCCTGTTTGGCTGCTTCCGCAGATGAGACCCCACCTTTGCGCTGATCGACGGCTGTCTGCAGTTTTTCAATGTCGCGAGCAGCCACAATTCCAGGATTGCGCGTTTGCAGTTCTTTGCGCGTTCTCAACTCGTCGAGCGCCTGTTGCAAAGCACCCTTGGCTTGCTGGATTTGACCATCGGCGGCCGCGAGGTCCGTTTCAGCAATGGCCGCCTGCGCGTCAACTTCTGTGATGCGCCGCTTTGCGATGTCGAATGCGGCTTCCTGCTTGGCGCTGTCGAGTTTGAAAATCGGCTGGCCTTTCTCAACGGCGCCGCTGAGCTTGACGTAGATCTCGCTGACGCGCCCGTTGACTTCACTGACGATCGGGATTGTGCGGAAATACGAGGTGACGTTTGTGCTCGTGGGGTGGTGATAGAAGATGATCGCAATCAGCAGCACGGTCAGCATCAGGCAGCCCGTGATGCCCCATCTCAACTCGAACCAGACCGAGTAGAGCGTGATTTCATGGCCGATGCGCTTGCCCTGCTGGTAGTGGCGATAGAGATAGTCGGGCAGGATTGTGAACAGCGAGCAGATGAGAATTTCAATCATGACTCACACTCCCGGAGCAGTTTGAGGCAGGCCACTGGCGGGGCTGGCAGGCGCTTGCGGCACTTCCGGCTTGTGAGCGGCCTCCACGGCGGGTTCGGTCTCGGGCGGCGATTCGATGCCCGCGAGCTTTTCCAGCGCGCGCGACATGCGGCGCAGAGGCGTGACGAAATCGGGGAAGTCGATCAGGGCCAGCAGCAGCCCCGCGACCCAGAACAAATGCACGTGGGTGAACAGCGACAACAGCGTCAGCACCGCGACGATTTCAAATTGGAACTTCTTGTGTCCCATGCGTTCGGGCAGCGAGTGCAACCGGAAGAACAAAACGCCGATGGTCATGATGCCAACGATGACCAGGACTGTGGCAAAGACCATCAGCGTGTCGGTCTCGCCCGGCGCGGTGATGAAATGGGGCAGATGATGGGGTGCTGCCGGATGCATCGTTGCTGCCACAGGGAAGTTCCAATGAAATTGACGTTTCTGGCAATTCAATTGGAACGGACAGTAAAATAAAGAGATTAGAAGTCAGTTACGATTGGGCATCAAATGCCTAACAACCGTTAGCATTTCGGTCGAAGCGGGCGCGGCAGCCACGGGTTTGGGAGAAGATGAGGCCCCGGACCGGCGGGCTTATTTCGCCTTGATGGACTTCAAACTCGTGGGGTCGAAGATTTGGATCTCACTGCCGGCGTTGACGAACACGACTGTCGACGGGTCGCCCGGCAATTCCTGGAAATAAAGATCTCCAACGAATTGCTCGCCGAGGTCGCCGCACGGCGGATCGATTTCCCCGCCGCTATCCTGTGCGGCCGCCCAGGCCGCTTTGCTGTCGCCCGTTGGAGCGAAAACGTATCGCTTGGGTTCCGCCGTGTCTTCTGCGTCTAAGGGCTCGAAGGTGCACTCTGCGCTATGGGGGCCGGGAGAAGCGGCACGGACCGCCGGCAGCACGGCATCGATAGGCTCGCCCGGTTCTTTCTTGAAAGCGCGCACACGTACGGTTTTGGATTCGCCGTCGGGACCGCTGGTGACTTCAACGAAGCCCGGCAATGCCTCATCGGCCACCAGTTGAATGTTGCCGCGCTCCGGGCCGCAGGCATAGCTGCTGATCGTCATCCCCGCGCCGGTGACATCACCCAATTTGCAATCCGCAAACTCTGGCGGCGCTTCTGCTGGGGTCTGTGTCGAGGCCGCAAGCACCATCAATGCAGCAAGGGCGGTCGTTGCAAGTGGCTGCATCATGATGGGGCTCCGGCGCGTCTGCGGGGTGAAACTGGGCGTCTTATAGCTGCGAATTTGTCAGCAGGCGTTAGGTCTGATCAAAGAGATGACACGCCGTTGCGACTTTATCAACTGGCGAGCGGTGAGGGTGTGGGATGCAGGGAGCGTTACTCCGCCGCAAATAAGAGTGGGCGCGGATACGCGTCCCATGTACGCCCGTTCAGTTTGCGGCCTGACTTCTTCTTGTTCACGCCGCCCCATTGCTTGAAGAAGAATGCGGTTCGATGTTTTTCGCAATTTTCTTGAATGGCCGTTACCCAAGCTGGCTCCATTGGTCTGGCCGAAGGGCCCGATTCGCCACCTACAATGGCCCAATGAATTCCACTTAGGCTCGGCCGGCCTACTGCACCCAAGAGGGGCTCGAATGAAACGAACCGCACGGCCGCGGGAATGGTTCTCAGCACCTTGATGCGTTCAATGTAATCGGCGCTCTCGACTGACGTTCCGAGCCAGACGTTTTCCAAAGGTTGGAGGTTGGCTGCTTTCAGCACATCCCGCATGTTGTCGGGGCGCTTGGTTAGAACTTGGAACGAGTGCCAGTGGGCGCGCTCCATAACGCCCCATACCTTCTTGATGAAGTTGGCCGGCACCCCATCCTGAAACAGGTCAGACATCGAGTTGACGAATACCCGGCGTGGCTGACGCCAGCGCAGCGGGATTTCCAGTGCACTTACATTGAAGTGCAGTTTACCAGTCCAGATTTGCCGGGTGCCGCTCTTGCGCGTGACACCCTCGTAGGACCGATGTTCCATCGCTTGCAGTCGGCCCGCCATGCGCATCGCGTAGCAATTTGTGCATCCAGGCGAGATCATCAAGCAACCTGAAATTGGATTCCAGGTGGCGTCGGTCCATTCTATGTCAGAGATGCCTGCCATTCAGGGTCATGCCGACCTAATTATATTGTCAACAAAAATCGGAAGTCCAGTGTCGTTGGATTCTTAATTCTTCACGCCCCCCAACTACACAAATACTTCGAACCACTATTTCCAGCCAACAACCAAAATTGAAAATAAATAGCGCGAAGCGACACCAGCCACAGTAGAAGATATAGCCATGCCGACAAAATATCGCCAGCTCCATATTCGCTCTTTAAGCGCTGTATCTCGGGTCTTTGCCGCCTGCTCCGACAGAATCAAAAAAATCTTTGGCGGGTTATCTGCCAAGTTTGCGACAATAACTGCAACTATAATGCTTCCAATGAGAGAAATAAAGGGAATTAATGTCGAATACACGATAGTATGAGCTCTTGATGGGTTGTCTGTTAGGGCCTTCAATAGAAAGTCAAGTTTAGTCTCGCTAGTTCCCAAGAGGGCGTTGTCGACGGCGGCTTTGAATGTGGCATCAAGTGAAGACAGAGTGTTGATGCCTCCCCACAGCGTGAAGACGAAAAACAACACTCCAAATACAAGGCCTATCCATCCTGAATTGCTGTAAATGAACTTTGTTATCCCTGTGTCGGATTTCTGCCAGGATTTTACAACTCCGGACATCAAATTCTCGATGTCTGTTCCCCATGTGCGCTCTGTGTGGCTTATTCGAAGGAAGAATGCGGCATTTTGATAAAGCATGCGGCGAAGAAGGATGTGACGAGCCGGGTAAAAAATACGAGAGCCAACATTGTTATCTGATGAGATTGAAAGGTCAATAGTTTGTTTTTCTGGAATGGAACTCTCTTTAAATTTTATTAAATATATCCAAGATAAATGCGCCGCTACTGACGTGACTGGGCGGACTTCGCGATATGCCAAAAATTCACTGAGGCTGTTTAAAGTAACAGCAGAATTATCGTCATAGTCGATGCGGATGATGAATTGGACGAGTGTTGCATTATTTTGTTTTTTTACTCTATGGTCAACAATATGAAAGCAATTTTCTATGTCTTTTGCTGCAAGGTCGAAGGGCCCTTGAAAAAGCGCTTCGATTGTTTGGGGCTTGCCCAGTAGTTTGGTAACAAATTCGGCAAAGGCGCCGTCTGGTACCGATAGTACTAACTCTTGGTTGGTGTTAATTCGAGGTGCAGGATCATTCGACATGGGTTTTTCCAAGTTAAGGTCTAATTCTATCCGAAACTGGCATGCAAAGTCGCAAATCAGACGATCTCGCCAATGTTGTGGTATAAACTGCTAGCCCCGTCGAGCAAAATCGCAAAAGCCTCCCCACTACAAAACTTGCAAGCACTGTCGCCTTTGTCTCGCCGTCACTATCGCCACTCCCTCTCGTCTTCCGCCGTGCGGTGGCTGACCGCATCGGTTCTGGTTCGCAAACGCGAGGGCCGGCCACGATCTCAAGTTCGTGAGACGCATCATGGCGGAGTACCAGAATTGCGAACAATGCAATTGGCGAGATGCGCATCAGCGGACAACGGTGCCGGGTCGCAACGTCGCCCCCTCACTCCGCCGCCTTGCCCGCCTTTTTCGCGCTGCTCGCCGCCCGCCGTCCGATCATTTCCTTGAGGTAGCGGCCCGTGTAACTGGCCTCGACTTTTGCCACGTCTTCCGGTGTTCCCGCCGCAACGATCTTGCCGCCGCCGTCGCCGCCTTCGGGGCCGATGTCGATAATCCAATCGGCGGTTTTGATGACTTCCAGATTGTGCTCGATGACGGCCACGGTGTTGCCCGCATCGGCCAACTCGTGCAGCACCTCAAGCAGCTTGGCGACGTCGTGGAAATGCAGCCCCGTCGTCGGCTCGTCGAGGATGTAGAGCGTGCGGCCCGTGGCACGGCGCGATAACTCCTTAGACAGTTTGATGCGTTGCGCTTCGCCGCCCGAAAGCGTCGTCGCCTGCTGGCCGATCTTGATGTAGGTGAGGCCAACGCGCGCCAGCGTATCGAGCTTGTCGCGGATCGACGGCACCGCCTTGAAGAACTGGGCGCCTTCTTCGACCGTCATATCCAAGACATCGGCGATCGACTTTTCCTTGAAGGTGACGTCGAGCGTTTCGCGATTGTAGCGTTTGCCTTTGCACTCTTCGCAGGTCACGTAGACGTCGGGCAGGAAGTGCATCTCGATTTTGATGACGCCATCGCCCTGGCACTTCTCGCAGCGCCCGCCCTTGACGTTGAAGGAAAATCGCCCCGGCCCGTAGCCGCGCGCCTTGCTTTCGGGCAGGCCCGCGAACCAATCACGGATCGGCGTGAAGGCGCCGGTGTACGTGGCGGGGTTGGAGCGCGGCGTGCGCCCGATGGGGCTCTGGTCGATGTCGATGACTTTGTCGAGAAATTCCAGACCCTCGATCTTGTCATGCGGCGCGGGGTGTTCGCGCGCGTTGTTGAGGCGCCGCGACACGGCCTTGAACAGCGTGTCGATGAGCAAGGTCGACTTTCCACCACCCGATACGCCTGTGATGCAGGTGAACAACCCGAGCGGAATATCGGCCGTCACGTTCTGCAAGTTGTTGCCGCGTGCACCGATGACGCGCAGCACTTTGCCCTTTTCCGCCTTGCGCCGCGCCTTCGGGATCGAGACTTGGCGCATGCCCGTCAGATACTGGCCGGTGAGGCTGTTGGGGTTGGCCATGATGTCGGCGGGCGTTCCCTGAGCGACGATTTCGCCGCCATGCACGCCTGCGCCTGGGCCGATGTCGACCACATAGTCTGCGGCCATGATCGCGTCTTCGTCGTGCTCGACCACGATCACCGTGTTGCCGATGTCGCGCAGGTGCTTGAGCGTGATGAGCAGGCGGTCATTGTCGCGTTGATGCAACCCAATTGAGGGTTCGTCGAGAACATAGAGAACACCCGTCAAGCCCGAGCCGATTTGCGAGGCGAGCCGGATGCGCTGGCTCTCGCCGCCAGACAAGGTGCCGGCTGCGCGCGACAGCGTGAGATAGTCCAAGCCCACATCGTTCAAGAACTTCAAGCGGTCGCGGATTTCTTTCAAAATGCGCGTTGCAATTTCGGTTTGCTGCTTGGTGAAGGTGTTGGGAACATCCGCGAACCACTGATTGGCAAGGCGGATCGAGAGGTCGCCCACTTCGCCAATGTGTTTGCCGCCAATTTTCACGGCGAGCGCTTGCGGTTTCAAGCGATAGCCGTTGCACGCTTCGCACGGGTGCGCATCTTGATAGCGCGAGAGTTCTTCGCGCACCCACTCGCTATCGGTTTCCTTCCAGCGCCGCTGGATGTTGCCGATGACGCCCTCGAACGGCTTTTCGGTGGTGTAGTTGCGCGAGCCGTCGAAATAGACAAACGCCACGTCCTCATCGCCCGATCCATAGAGAATGGCGAGCTGCACGTGTTTGGGCAGCTTTTCCCACGGCGTCTTCATCGACACTTTGTAGTGCTTGGCGAGGGCCTCTAACGTCTGTTCGTAATAGGGCGAAGTGGCCCCGGTCTTGGCCCACGGATAAACCGCGCCGGCGGCCAGCGACAGCGTGCCATCGGGCACTACGAGATCAGGCTCGAACCGCAACTCGGTGCCCAGGCCGTCGCACGAGGGGCAGGCGCCAGCGGGCGCATTGAATGAAAATAGCCGCGGCTCGATTTCCTCGATGGTGAAGCCTGAGACGGGGCAGGCAAAGCGCTGCGAGAAAATGATGCGCTCGTGGGTATCGTTCTTATTTTTGAATGCGCCCGGCGACTCCCCTGCGGGGAGCCGGCCGCCGGACGCGGTCGTCAACGGCTTATCAACGAACTCGGCCATGGCAATGCCGTCGGCAAGTTTCAGCGCTTGCTCGAAGCTGTCGGCCAGCCGTGTCTTGATTTCGCCTTTTACGACGATGCGGTCGACCACCACGTCGATGTCGTGCTTGAACTTTTTATCGAGCTTGGGTGCGTCGGCGATTTCCATCACATCGCCGTTGATCTTGACGCGCTGGTAGCCCTTCTTCTGCCACTCGGCGAGTTCCTTCTTGTATTCGCCTTTGCGCCCGCGCACGACCGGCGCGAGGATCAAGAGGCGCGTGCCCTCGGGCAGCGCCATGACCTTGTCGACCATTTGCGTGATGGTCTGGCTTTCAATCGGCAGGCCTGTGGCCGGCGAGTACGGCACGCCGACGCGCGCAAACAGAAGGCGCAGGTAGTCGTAGATCTCCGTCACGGTGCCGACGGTCGAGCGCGGGTTTTTGCTCGTCGTTTTCTGCTCGATGGAAATGGCCGGCGACAGCCCGTCGATGTGATCGACATCGGGCTTTTGCATCATCTCCAGGAACTGCCGCGCGTACGCCGATAAACTCTCGACGTAGCGGCGCTGGCCTTCGGCGTAGATCGTATCGAAGGCGAGCGAGGATTTCCCCGACCCCGATAGCCCCGTGAAGACAACCAGCGCATCGCGGGGGATCTCGAGGTCGACGTTTTTGAGGTTGTGCTCGCGCGCGCCGCGCACGTGGATCGAGCGCATGGGATCAGTTGCGGAACGGGCGCCTTGTGAGGGGCGGGAAACAGGGGGGGATTTGGGTGATTTGGCCATGGCTCACACGTCTAGCCGAGGCGGGGGAAACGGGCAATGCGGCGGGGTGGGGCTCTCCGTGCCCTCTTGGTCATTCCTTAATCCTAGAGTAGGTTCCCGCCAGTACGGCTGGCTGCTGAAAGCGGGCACTGGTGAACAGCAGATGAACCGGCCGTTGGCTCGCAGTTCAAAATGATTGTGGCACATCGGCTCCTGTCATTTTCCTGCCAACCCCAGCGAGCCATACAGATGCTGTCAGCAAGCCTGAACACCGAGGAGAGATCAATGTCGAATTCACCCACAGCCGATGATGGCATTCACTTGGGGCCCCTCCAACGCTATATGCCAGCCCTGAAAACGGCGGCCTTCGTGGTGACGATCCTGGGCGCCATCCCGACCGCGATTACCGCATACAACGCATGGTCGTTTGGCGTGCCGTTCAGCAAGGTTCCGCACCGACTGGCGCAGTATGATCTTTGGATCAAGAACCTCGACTGCAAGATCGACTACAAAGCGCTGAATACCGCCCAGGGCACCAAGGTCGACGTCGGCGCGTGCTCGAAGTCGGGCGACATTGCCATCAAGATTTCATCGGCCGACGGCAAGACCACCTACGAGTGGATTGCTTACAACCAGCTCCAAAAGCCAGGTGAGCCGGCATCGGGCCTTGGCCTGCTCGGCATGCTGGTTGGCAATGCAGTTGCTGCAGAAGCCGCGGACAAGTCGGTGAGGCTGGCTCAGTCGGGTATGCAGGTTGTGTGTCAGGCGCTGGATGGCAAGAAGATCGTGCGCATCGTCAGCGAAGGCGGCAAGTGCTACCGCGAGATTGTCTCGCCGCTCGCAGGCACCGTTGAAAAACGCGAAGATGTGCCGTGCAACACCCAGTGCCCAGGCGCCGGCTGATGCCGGTGAGAGCATAGGTTGGGCCGGGCGTGCCGCATGGCTCAACTTACGATTCAGAACCCGTAGTGCGTTTCGGCCAGAGGCCGCAAGATTAAATCCTTGCCCGACAGCACCGGTGTCAGGCCTTCGAGCTGCCAGTCGATGGCCAGCGCCGGGTCGTTCCAAAGAATGCCGCCCTCTGCTGCGGGGGCATACCCGTGCGTTACCTTGTAGGCGACCTCCGTGTCCGGCTCGAGCGTGACGTAGCCGTGGGCAAAGCCGGTCGGAACCCAGATCTGCTTTTTGTTGTTCGCAGAAAGAATGGCCGAGACATAGCGCCCATAGGTAGCAGACCCGCGCCGGATATCGACGGCAACATCGAGTATAGAGCCACGCAGCGTGCGCACCAGCTTGCCCTGCGCATGCGGCGGGTTTTGGAAATGCAGGCCGCGCACCGTGCCCGGCTTTCTCGAAAAGACCTGGTTGTCCTGCACAAAGTGATCTGAAATACCGGACCGCGTAAAGGCGGCCTCGCTCCAAGCTTCGAAAAAGTAGCCGCGCTCGTCTGAGAAAATGCGCGGCGTGAAAAGCTTCACATCGTGAATGGCGAGAACGTCAATTTGCATGGGGCAGAGCTCTGCTTAGCGTTTGGGTTCACCGGGCTTGAAGCCGATCACTTGACCATTGCCGGTGCCCGGAGGCGCCGTATCGGCGGCGGCGGGGTTGGTCTCAGCGTTTGCAGGCGCAACATCCTTTGGCAGGTCTGCCTGAGAGGCTTCGAGATGCCGGTAGCGCCTGACGCTCAAAGGGATAGTGACGAGATAGGCGAGCGTGGCCAGCGTCAATGTTTCATAAGGGTAGGTGACGAGACAGGCCACGAACGCGATCGCCATCACGAAGATCGGCAACACCCATTCGCGGCCAATACGCTCGCCCATCAGTTTTCCCGAATAGGTCGGCACCGACGACACCATCAGCAAGGCAATGGCCAGCGTATAGGCTAACATGATGAACATCGCAGGCTTGCTGCCGTGCAGGTTGATGCCCAGGTGAAACAGGTAAAGCGGCAGCAGCACAACAATGGCCGCAGCCGGGGTTGGCATGCCGGTGAAGTAATTGGATTGCCACTTGGGACGCACTTCGTCGCTTGCAACATTGAAGCGGGCCAGCCGCAAAGCCGAAGCCAAGGCGAACAGCATGACGCATATCCAACCCAGGCTCTTGAGGTCTTGGAACCCCCAGGTGAACAGAAGGATGGCGGGCGCGACGCCGAAATTCACAAAGTCAGCAAGGCTGTCCAATTCGGCACCAAAGCGCGACGATGCCTTGAGATAACGCGCCACGCGGCCGTCGATGCCGTCGAGCAGGGCCGCCAATACGATGCCGCCAAGTGCCAGCTCCCAGCGTTGCTCGATCGACATGCGGATCGAGGTCAGTCCCCAGCACAAGCCGAGCAACGTCACGAAATTCGGCACCAGCATGCGCACGGGAATTCGAGCGTGATTGAACAACCGGCCGCGGCGGCGGCGGCGCGTTGCATTTTCAAGTCTCGGTACGACGGGGTCCAATGCGCGGCTCCCAAATTTTCAAAGACGATGTGCGGCGATACGCGAGAAGACCGAAGACGACGCGGATTAGTGAGCCGTCAAGGCCCACAGGAATGCGACAGTCGCCAATGAACCAAGGGTGGTGCGAACGGCATGGTATCCACCCCACGTCACGATCAGAGCACGCGTTTCCGGCGATCCATCCGTTGCCGCCATCAGCTTCAAGTTTGTCGGCATCATCACGAACAACGTCCAGGGCCAGTTAGCAATCATCAGAATGGCGCCGGCAATAAAGCCCGGATGATTAAACTGCCAAAAGGCAACAAGCCCGAGCAAGCAGCCAAGTATGGCGAGCGAAGCCTGCATGGCAAAGCCGCGCTTGTAGGCGGGCTTCCATTCAGCGAGCAGCGGGCCATCGTCGAGCAGCAAGCGGGCTGGCTGTTCAGCCACATTGATGTAAAGAGCCGCCCCTGTGAATACGGCCGCTGTGATTAAGGCGAGTAGAGCCGATAGCATTTAACCTCCTATTCGATGCGCCACCCGCTGCCGTACTCACACGCGGCGGGCCTCGCGTTCGGGTTCATCCGATTTGAGATCGGCGAGCACTGTTTCGCCGCCGATCGCCACCTGCCCAACAGACACCAGCGCCGTGCGGCCGGGCGGCAAGTATGTGTCGACGCGCGATCCGAAACGAATGAGACCGAAGCGCTGGCCTGAACCGACGCTGTCGCCCTCTTGCGAGAACGTCACGATGCGGCGCGCAATGAGACCGGCAATCTGCACGACGCCGATTTGAACGCCAGCGGGCGTTTCGATCACCAGCGCGCGGCGTTCGTTTTCCTCGCTCGCCTTGTCGAGGGCGGCGTTGAGGAAGGCACCGGGAATGTAAACCGAGCGGATGATGCGGCCAGCAAGAGGCGCGCGATTGATGTGAACATTTAGAACCGACAGAAAAATAGAGACGCGCACGCGCTCTTCTGGTCCGAGGTTGAGTTCAGCGGGCGGGACAACCTTTTCAATCGACGAGACGATGCCGTCGGCGGGCGAGACGACAAGCCCCTCGCGCATGGGCACCACGCGGTCGGGATCGCGAAAGAAATAGGCGACGTAGGCGGTGACGAGGGCACAAATCCAGCCCAGCGGCGGCCACAACCAGAAGAAGATCAAGGTCGCGAGCGCGGCGACGGCCACGAACTTATGGCCATCGGGGTGCACGGGCACAAAGCTGTCAAAGATGGTGTCGAGGAGGCTGTGGCGTTCGGACAAAGTATCAAGCTCCAAGAGACCGCGAGCCGCGGTAGGGGGCGCCGCGCCAAGGGCGGGGAGCCAGGATGGTCCCGGTTTAGCCGGTCATGGCTTTAAAAACCAGGGGCTGTGCCCCCGGTCCCCATGATCGCTGGCCCAAAAGCAGGGTTGGCAGCGAGACTTAGAGCGGCACGCCGACGAAGCGGGTGTCGCCTTTTGAATCTTCTACCAGAAGAATGATCGTCTTAGCGCCGGTTTTCTTGACCTTCTCGACGGTTGCGGTGAGGCCAACAGCGGTTCTAACTTCCTCTTGCTGAGCCTCGACGATGACATCGCCCACGCGCAGGTTCTTGCTGGCGGCCGGGCTTTCGGGATCGATTTCAGTGACAATCAAGCCGTTGAGCTTTTGATCAAAGCCGAACTGTGTACGCAACTCTTCGGTCAACGGTGTCACCTTCAGTCCGAGAACCGAGGTGACGTCGGGCTTGGGCTCATCTGGTTTTTCCTTCGGCATGCCGCCGAGCTGGATCTTGTCATCTTCTTCATCGAGGCGGCCAACAACCACCGAGAAGGTCTTCTTCTCGCGCTGACGCATGACTTCGATGTCGACGCTCTTGCCAATCGGAGCCTGTGCCACGAGCTTGGGCAGCCCACGCATGGTGGTCACGTCCTTGCCGTCGAACTTCAAGATCACATCGCCCGTCTCCAGGCCTGACTTGGCGGCCGGGCTGTCGGGGGTGATGCCCGCAACCAGTGCGCCGGTGTTTTCCGGCACGCCAAAACTTTCGGCGATGTCTTCGCCGATGGTCTGTATCTTGACGCCAAGCCAGCCGCGCCGCACTTCACCGAACTCTTTCAGTTGAGCGATGACGTTGGTGACGGTGTCGGCGGGAACTGCAAAGCCGATGCCGATGGAGCCACCCGTGGGCGATATGATGGCGGTATTGATGCCGATGACTTCGCCAGCCATGTTGAACAGTGGTCCACCCGAGTTGCCTTTGTTGATCGAGGCATCGGTCTGCAAGAAGTCGTCGTAAGGGCCGGAGTTGATGTCGCGTTGCTTGGCCGAAATGATGCCCGCCGTAACGGTGCCGCCGAGCCCGAACGGGTTGCCAATGGCCATCACCCAGTCTCCCACCTTCATGACGCTGGACGAGCCGAATTTCACGTCGGCTAGGGGCTTTACGGGCGTCACTTTCAAAAGCGCGATGTCGGCCTTTGTATCGCGGCCGATGACTTTATCGACCTTCAGCTTCGAGCCATCGTGGAAGTTGATGATGATTTCGTCGGCGCCATCAATGACGTGATTGTTGGTGGCAACGAGGCCTTCCTTGCCATCGATGACGAAGCCCGAGCCGAGCGAGGAAACCTTGCGGTCGGCTGGCGGCGTGCGCCCGCCGCCTTTGCGGTTGAAAAAGTCTTCGAAGAATTCATCGAACGGCGAGCCCTTCGGCACCTTAGGCAGCGGCACGCCATCGGCGGCCTTAGCGGTCTGGCTGGTGGAGATATTGACCACAGCATCGATCAGCTTGTCGGCAAGAGGGGCGAGCGATTCCGGTCCGCGCTGGGCCGATGCCGGGGGCGCCGCCACAGCCACCAGTGCGAACATCGCCGCAACGGCGCTAATGGCCCGGGCATAACCACTGAGAACGGGCATTTTCAACCGTGAAGCGATCATAGGCTGTCCTTTTGTGACGGCGGCCTGTCTGGCGTTCAGCACGAGCGAGGTGCGGCAGGCGCATGTTTTGAAGCCAAGCATACCGCGCCCCTGAGGCAAAGCACCAGGGGGGCGTGTCAATGTCATGGCAGATGGGGTTGAAGCGGCGGCGAGCAGCGTGTGTTGCCGCCATTAACCGCGTGCCAGCCAGACGATCAGAACGCCGGCGGCCACGGCCACAACGCCCGAGATTTTGATCTGGGCGAGGGGCATTTTCGCCACCAACTCCAGCATGCGAAGGGCCGTTGCAGGCGCTAACGCCCACAACAGCCCTTCAAAGACCAGTACCAGTCCGAACCCTACGGCGAGATCTGTCATGGTTTAGGCGATGCAACCCCATCGGGATTATTGAAGTAACGGAAGAAATCAGACGACGGCGAGAGCACCATGCGGGTATCGCCAGCTTTCAGGCCGCGCTCGTAGGCTTGCATGGTACGGTAGAACTCGAAGAAGCCTTGATCCTTGTTAAACGCGTCGGCAAAGATGCGGTTTCGTTCCGCATCGCCTTCGCCTCGTACCGTTTCGGATTCCCGTGTCGCCTCGGCCTTGAGAATCGTCACCTGACGGTCAGCATCGGCCTTGATCCGGCGTGATTGTTCTTCGCCTTCGCCGCGGAATTGAGCGGCTTCTTGCTGGCGCTCGGTCTGCATGCGCTTGTAGATCGATTCCGAGATGGCCGTCGGAAGGTCTGCACGCTTGATTCGTACATCGACGATCTCGATACCGAACTCCTTGGCATCCGCGTTCACGCGGCGCTGGATCTCGTCCATGAGGTCGCCGCGCTTGTCGCGCACCACGTCTTCGATGGACGCCGAACCGAGAACGAGGCGGAGCGAAGATTCCAACACCACTCCGAGGCGCGAGCGGGCGCCCTGCTCGTTGCGCAATTTCTGATAGTACTTGAGTGGATCGGTGATTTTGTAGCGCGCGAAGCTGTCGACGACCAGCTGCTTCTTGTCGGCCACCAGCACCGTCTGCTGTTCGGTGTCGAGATCGAGGATACGCTTGTCGAAGTATTCGACTGTTTCGACAAACGGCAGCTTCCAATGCAGACCAGGACGGGTGATGGGCGCATCACGCGCGGTCGGGTCGCCGAAGCGCAACACGATGGCCTGCTCGTACTGGTGCACGATGAAGGCAGACGCATAAACGCCAGCTGCTGCAAGGCCCAGAACGGCGAGAAGAAACCCTAGAAAATAGCGCATATTAGTTGGCTCCTTCGCTGGGCTTGTTCTTGCCGGTCAACTGGTCGAGCGGCAAATATGGCACCACGCCTTGGCCTGCCTTGCCGTCGATGATGATCTTGTCGGCCCCGCCCATCACGCCTTCCATGGTTTCCAAATACATGCGCTTTCGCGTCACCTCAGGTGCCTTTTTGTATTGCTCATAGACACTGATGAAGCGTGCGGTTTGACCCGTCGCATCAGCGATTGACTGCTCCTTGTAGCCTTGTGCGCCCTGCAAAATGCGTTGCGCCTCACCGCGCGCCTCCGGGATGATCTTGTTGGCATAGCCGCGGGCTTCGTTTTGCGCACGGTCACGGTCTTGCAACGCCGAGATCACATCTTCGAAGGCGGCACGCACTTGGGCCGGTGCTTGCGCTTGCTGGATCTTGACCTGTGTGATCTTCACGCCAGCCTTATATGTATCGAGTGTCTGCTGCATCAGCCCCTTGACGGCAATTTCGATGGGCTCGCGGCCAGGTGCCAGTACGTCGCCGATCTTGCTCTTGCCGATGATCTCGCGCATGGCGCTTTCCGCCACGTCTTTCACGGTCTGATCGGCATTGGCGATATTGAACAGATACTGTTCGGCGTTGTCGATAAACCAGAGCACGACGAAATCGATATCGACGATGTTTTCATCGGCCGTCAGCATCAAGCTTTCTTCGGGCATATCTGTCGGCTTGCCCGTGGTCGAGAAGCGGCTCTCGCGCTGGCTTGACTGCGAGCGCATGCCGACTTCGACGATGTTTTCTTTTGTCACCTTGGGCAACAGAACTTCTTCAACCGGATAGGGCAGGCGGAAGTGGAGGCCGGCGCCTTCCTGGCGCACGAATTGGCCAAAGCGCATGACGATGCCTTGCTCGCCCGGATTGACCTGGAATGTGAACGCATAAAACCCAACGACCGCCGCGCCGATGGCGGCTGCCAAAAACAGCAGCCAACCGGGAATGCCGCCGCCGCCGCCCATCACCTGTTTCATGCGGTCCTGGCTGCGTCTCAACATTTCTTCGATGTCGGGGGGCTGACCGCCGCCGCCGCCGCCGCCTGGGCCCTGACCCCACGGGCCACCACCACCGCCGCCGCCCTTCCAGCCACCGCCACCGCCGCCGCCACCGTTTTGGTTGTTACTCCAGGGCATCTTGTCTTCAGCCTTTCAATCGCATTGGCAGAGAAGGACAGCGCGAACGGACGTGGAGCCAACATTGCGGGCTCTGGCCAGAACGGCTGCATCGGAATTCATTGGCCCAGCTTATAGGGCACGGGGAGGGGAGACGCAAACGCATGGCCCGCACATTGGGGTGCGGACCGTGATCGTCAAGGTTTGCGCTCGAAAATCACAAGCTGAGCGTTGTGGTCGTCTTTCGGGCCACGCGGCAGCACTTCTGAAGACACTTGCGCCCACTCGCTTGTGGCCAAAGGTGGAAATACAACATCCCCCTCCGGCTCCGCATCGACCGCCGTCCAGTAAATGCGGTTGGCGAGCGGCAGTGCGGCTTGGTAAATCTCAGCGCCGCCGATGATCATGACTTCATCTGAGCCATTGGTGCGGGCCAGCGCCCGGGCGAGAACCAGCGCCTCAGTGAGCGTGTTAAAGACGCTGACGCCTTCGGCCTCGAAGTAAGGGTCGCGCGTGACGACGATGTTGTCGCGTCCGTCGAGCGGCTTGCCAAGACTCGCAAACGTCTTGCGGCCCATGACGATGGGCTTGCCCAGGGTGAGGCGGCGGAATGTTTTGAGGTCGGACGACAGCCGCCAAGGCAGGCCGCCGTTGGCGCCGATGACGCCGTTTTTAGCAACGGCGACGATGAGGGAGATAAGAACCGTCATGATCCTTTGAACGTGTGGCGCTACAGCGCCGCCTTGCAACCCGCGACCGGCACCATAGCAATTTGGTTGTCGGGATTGTACTTGTTCATGGCGCCGCTGGCCGCGTCAATACCGAGCCCCACGACACCACCTGCGATGATATTGCCCGCGGCCATGCCTTCGGTGCTCGACGATATGATGCCAACGCCATCTTGGAAGCACTGCTTTTTGCAAGTAACCGCGACGTTGTGCTGACTTTTATCAAGGACGAGCGTGGCCGGTGTGGTCACCGTTTTTGTGCCAATACCTTCCGACACGAGTGTGCATTGAGCGCCCGGTGCGCCAGGCGTGTTAAGCGAAATTTGCTGCGTCGTGCCTTTGACGATGGTTGCGCACCCAGAGGCTGCTGCGGCCACCACGAGAGCCGTCATGAGCTTGCAATTCATACTGGAACCCCGCCTGCACAACCGCCCGGAAAAATAATGCGTAGGGTGCGGATCAATGACTGTCTAGCCATGACCGCGAAGAGGGCCCTAGCCCATGGTGGAAAAGTCACACGTGCTCTAGCTTTGCCACGGCTCCCGCGGCCTCACTTGGCGCGCTCTTGCCGGCGCGCGTTGATCTCTTTTTTCACGAGCGCCAGGTTGTCTTCGACGAGCGGGGCATATTTTTCGCGCAACTTGTGAAATTCTGCATGGATATGATCGAGTTCCTCATCGGACATCCAGTCGAGTTGCACAAGGCCCGTGCGTGCGCCTTCGACCCCGCGCAGCAGTTCATCGAGTTTCAAATTGACGATGCGCGTCTCCCGGTTCTGGGTATTCTGGATGAGAAACACCATGAGGAACGTCACGACGGTGGTGCCGGTATTGATGAACAGCTGCCACGTGTCGGAATATTCAAAATAAGGGCCTGTGATCAGCCAGATTGTGACAATCGAAACGGCAATCAAAAACGCCCAATAGGTGCCAACGGCGAGCGCGGTCGCCTCTGCGTAATGGCGGAAAAATTCATTCACGGCCTGCCTCCCTTACGGTGATTGAAGTCCGGCGCGCGAGGCGAGGCCCGTTACACCGCCACGGGCGCCGCAATGTGGGGATGCGGATCGTATCCGGTCAGAGTGAAGTCATCGAAGCGGAAGGCGAAGATGTCTTGAGCCAGCGGGTTGATGGCAAGAGTCGGCAAAGCGCGGGGCTCCCGGCTTAATTGCAGATCGGCTTGCTCAAGGTGATTGAGATAGAGATGCGCATCACCGAACGTATGCACGAAGTCTCCGGGCTTGAGGCCGGTCACTTGCGCCATCATCAGGGTGAGCAGCGCGTAGCTCGCGATATTGAACGGCACGCCCAGGAAAACGTCTGCCGAGCGCTGGTAGAGCTGACAGGAGAGTTTTCCGTCGGCCACGTAAAACTGAAACAGGCAGTGGCACGGCGCCAGCGCCATATCCGGAAGATCAGCCGGGTTCCACGCCGACACGATCATGCGGCGGCTGTCGGGATTTGTTTTCAGCGTGTGGACGACGTCTGAGATTTGATCAATGGTGGTGCCATCCGGCTTTGCCCACGAGCGCCATTGTTTGCCGTACACGGGGCCCAGACTGCCATCAGTGCGCGCCCACTCGTCCCAAATGCGCACGCCGTTGTCTTGCAAGTACCGGACGTTGGTGTCGCCCGCCAAGAACCAGATCAGCTCATGGATGATCGACTTGACATGCAGCTTCTTGGTCGTGACGAGCGGGAAGCCTTCGTTCAAATCAAAACGCATTTGATGCCCGAACACGGAGAGCGTGCCGGTACCTGTGCGATCGGTCTTTGTGACGCCTTCGGTTCTGACACGGCGCAGGAGGTCAAGGTATTGCTGCATGGCTCTATGTTAAGCTTGATTCCATGGCGCGGCTACGGCCTGCCCGGTTTCGCCCCCATGGCACACCGCCCCTTACACCGGCACATTCTGCATCGCGGGGTTGAACGCATAGGCGACGGCAACGGCTGCCAGATTAGCGATGCCGTGCGCCACGATCGGCGCCTTGATCGAGCCTGTTCTCCACAAAAGCCACGTCAGCACCATGCCAGCCGTAAAGACGCTGCCGATGCCGGCCCAACCATATTGAGCGTGCAGCCCCGTCCAGACGACGTTGCAGATAAGTGCTGCCCCCCAGAACCCGAGCCGCGTTTGCGCTAATGCCGACAACAGGAAGCCCCGGAATGTGAGCTCTTCCCATAGGGGTGCCAGCACCACGGCCATGAAAATGGTTCCCCACCACAGCGGAGACTTTAACCCTTCGGCGATGAACTTGGTGTCGGCATGCATGCTTTCGTTGAACAGCTGATAAAGAGCAAGCTCGATAAGTCCGGTGAGGCCGATGACCAACAATCCGCCCGCGATGTAGGTTGCGGCTGATGGCGAAGGGGCTGCGAGCGCGAGCGTGTCAGTGCGGCGCCGTTGACGGCCAGCGAGCCACCACACGATCGCGATTGAGGCAATCTGCGACCCGATCATCGTGGCAAGGCCCAACGGTGAGGCCAGCGAAAACAACACTTCCGGGTCGACGCCGTCTTCAAGTCACCCGGCGCCATGCTGGAAACTGTAGACGGCCACCACAACGGCAACGCCGATCAACTGCCCCAGGAAAACCAGGAATGTGCCGCCGAGCGCGCCCCATGGACCCCACGGCGTTGATGCCACATAACGGGCAGGGCCGGAAAAAAGCGAGCCGCTGGCGGCAGCAGTTCGGGGCGAAACAACCGTCATTTTTTACCTCGAATTGGAGTGTGCGAAAGGCCCGGCGCAGGATCGCCTCCCAGCTCATCCGTGTCTTAGGCTGGACGAGGCGAAACGATTGTCTCTAGCCAGTGCTTTGGCCTGCTTAAAGCTTGAGCAACTTGCGTTGATGTTCTTCACCAAAGCGCACTGATTTCGACCTTCTTTGCAAATCCTCTATACAAGGAGTGTGGTGCGCTATAGCTACTAGCGCCTTCAATTTCAATCACCTACCAACGCGAGCGGGAGTCCCACGTCGTGGCCACGATCAAAGGTACGAGCAAGAAGAATACGCTCAAAGGCACCAGTTCAGCCGACAAGATCATCGGGCTCGGCGGCAACGACCGGCTGTTGGGCAATGCCGGTGACGACTTTCTCAACGGCGGCGACGGCAACGACACGCTGTTGGGGGGCAAGGGCAACGACAGGCTGATCGGCGAAGCCGGCAGGGATACACTGCAGGGTGATTCCGGCAATGACCTCCTCGAAGGCGGCGCGAGCGCCGACACGTACAACGGCGGCTCCGGCATCGATACCGTAAGCTACGCCAACGACAAGAGCGGGTTGTCTGTGCGCGTCGATCTGAACGGCGTCCTCGCACAGCAGGGTGCCGCGGCCGGCGAAAAATTCTCATTGATCGAGAACCTCACCGGCACAAGGACCGGTGCCGATACGCTCGTGGGCAACGCCAGCGCCAACCTTCTCTCCGGCCTTGGCGGCGATGATGTTTTGCTGGGCGGCGGCGGTCTCGACACGCTCCTCGGCGGGACTGGCGACGACTTTTTTGCTGGCGGCGCGCTGGGGACCGGAACCGATGTCTACGATGGCGGCAGCGGTGACGATATCGTCTCGTATGCGGGGGCGACAACCGCCGGCGTGTTTGTTTCGCTTGAGTTTGCCAACACGATCAATGGCACGACGGGCGGGTTTAATAACGACATCTTCAGGTTCATTGAAGGTGTGGTCGGCAGTTCAGGCGGCGACACGTTGATCGGTAACTCTGAGGATAACCTTCTGTTCGGTCAGGAAGGTGCTGATTTCCTGTCCGGCGAGGGCGGCAATGACACACTCAGTCCCGGTGAAGATGGCGCCGCTGCTGACGTGCTCGATGGCGGCGCGGGCTATGATACGGTTTCCTTCGTAGGCTTCAGCGCGGGGATTACCGCCACGATCGTCGCCGGTCTAACGACCAAAGCCGGGCCCGGTGGCTTCAACGCAAATACTGATTCATTGACCAATATTGAAAACGTCATTGGCTCAGATTTCGACGATTCCATCGTGGTGCAAGCCTCGGCCTTGAACAATGTCGCAGCTGACGCCAACGGTGGCGCAGGCAATGATACCCTGATCGCTGGCCCGGGCTTTGTTGGCGGCGTTGAAAATCTGACCGGCGGCGCGGGTAGCGACAAGTTCCAACTGCTGCGCGACACCGGAAATGGCCAAGTGGCTGAGGCCAATATCACCGACTTCGAATCGGGCACCGACAAGATTCTGCTCAAGAGCAGCGAGTATCTCGGCATCACTAGCAACACCCTCGTCATCGTCAATACGAACTTTGTCCTGGCCACGGCTGGCGCGCCGCAGCTCCTCTACGACTTCGGTGCGAACGCGCTGTATTTCGACGTCGATGGCCAGCCGGGCGGAGAAGTCCAGATCGCCACGTTCAGCAATAATCCCGGTGGCCTCTCGGGAAGCGATTTCTTGTTTATCTGACGTGCCGAGGATCATAGCCGCACGTGCTCATGCCGTTCCAGTTCAGGAGTTGATTTTTTATGGCGACCATCAAAGGCACCGCTAAGAAGAACACGCTGAAGGGTACCAGTTCAGCCGACAAGATCTCTGGTCTCGGTGGCGACGACATCCTGCGTGGCGGAAATGGCGCGGACGTGCTGCGCGGCGGTGACGGCAAAGACCAGCTCTTCGGCGATGCTGGAGCCGATCAACTGTTCGGTGATGCGGGGGATGACACTCTGGACGGCGGCACAGGTGCCGACAAGTTGAACGGTGGCAGCGGCATCGATACCATATCGTATGCCGGCACGGCCGGCGCGGTCAGCATCTTCCTGAACAACTCCCAATCTGCCAGTGGCGCCGCGAGCGGTGACACGTTTATCTCTGTAGAAAACGCCATCGGAACAGCCCTTGGAGATATCATCTCGGGAACCGGCGGCGTCAATCGGCTGACTGGCGGCTCCGGCGATGACGTCCTGTTCGGGCTTCAGGGTCTCGACACACTGCTGGGCGGAGACGGCGACGATTTCCTTCTCCCAGGCGCCGATCAAGCGGCGGATATCGTCAACGGCGGCGACGGCAACGATACCGTCAGCTATCAGGACGCGACGCAGGGCGTTGGCATTTCTTTACAAGATAGTCTCACCGATCTTGGTGCCGACAACGACGTGCTGATCTCGATCGAAAACGTGGTGGGCAGCAGCCTCAACGATACCATCCAGGTTTTTCGCGGCGGTGCCGCGCTCGGCCTCGACGGCGTCGACATTGTGGAAGGAAGCCGCAGCACCGGCCTGGATAACCAGACAACCGAGTTTTTGTCAGGCGGCGATGGGAACGACTTTTTTCTCCTCCATCTGGGCACCGGGGCCGACGTGCTGTCGGACTTCAATGCCGCCGAAGTCGACAAAATCCTGATTAGAGCGGCAGAGTTCGCCGCCATCCCTACGGTTTTGAACGTGAACGGCCAGGTCGTCGCAAACTCCGGTGGTCCGCAGTTCATCTACGACCGGCTATCGGACGTGCTCTACTATGATGCGGAAGGCACGGCGGGCTTCGTGGGCCCCGTCGCAGTCGCCTATCTCAATGATCTCGGACCCGCGTTCAGTTTCACCATCGTCGATCATTTCGCCATCATTTGAGGTCCTCCGCGCGGGCGTGCCAAAGGGTGGCTTTGCACCCCGGACTCGAACGGCACTCCATGCCGCCCTTTCAATTCCCGGCTGACACGCCTATATGTAGAGTGCCGGATTCGTCCGGCTATGGTGATAAACGCGGTCGTAATAAGCCATTCGGACCCGGGGGCGGTACCCGGCGCCTCCACCACTCTTCGCTGCGCCTTGCGACTCCCCTACGGGGAGCCGGCCGCAAGGCGGGGCAATATCGAGGGGGCGAAATAGGATCGACGAGGGTGTAAAGGGTTTAGCTTTTGCCCGGCATGATTCCGCCGTTATCGGGTCATCCAGAATAGTTGCCAATGACAACTATGCTGAGGCCGCTCTCGCTGCTTAATGCAGTGCGAAAAGCCTGAACTTAAGCCCTTGCCCCTAGCCGGGTAAGGCGCGGTCCGGAGGGCACCGGGCAACAGAAAGCCCTCCACTTTACTCAAGTGACGCGTTTGCGTGTGTGACGTTCGTGTGCGACAAGCCAAAGAGAGACGGGTCAAGGGCGCAAGCTCATTTTGACGTTTGAGACGGGACGCGCATGACGGCAGGGCCGACGATCGATTATGAAACGCTGGCGCAGGAAGCGATGCGCGGTGTCGTGCGGACGGTGTTGCAGCGGGCGGCGAAGTCTGGCCTGCCCGGCGATCACCATTTCTATATCTCGTTCGATACCGAGGCGCCCGGAGCCTCGATCTCCAAGCGCTTGAAGGAAAAATACCCCAACGAGATGACGATTGTGCTGCAGCACAGGTTCTGGGATCTCTTGGTCAGTGAAGACCGCTTCGAAGTGAAGCTGACGTTCGACGGCATCCCTGAGCGTCTCGTGGTGCCGTTTGCTTCGATCAAAGTGTTCTTTGATCCCTCGGTCCGGTATGGGCTTCAATTCGAAGACCCGGAAACCGGCGAGCCGCACGGATTATCTCCAAGCATGGGAACTGATTCGCGCACGCCGCGTGCGGTTGCCGCCCGCAAGCCTCGCGCTACCAAGAAGCCGCGGCCGATGGAGCGCGATCCTGGTGACGGGGTCAGAAGCCCGATCTCGATGACGCCTGGATCCGCAGCCGATTCCCCGTTGCGGCCCGCAGCCGTGCCGCCGGGACCGGGATTGAGCGCGGTGGAAACAACGCAAAGGCCGCCAGCCGATGCGCAGGTAACGGCCGTTAAAGCCGTCGAGGATAAACCGGCCAACGGCGGCGGCGCAGAGATCGTCAGCCTCGATCAATTCCGCAAAAAGTAAATCTCGATTGTCACGCTGATGTGCGTAGTGCGCTTTACACTGCGTTGGTGGTTGCGTGTCTCGCTTACGTGGCGTGTTGCGTCTCAGTAAACCACTTAACCATGCCTCTGTCGCGATAGGCCATAAGGTTTGCATGATGCTCGCCCGCTTTCCGGATCGGACTTTCAAAGAACGGGCACAGCGCACTCGTCACAATCGACCAGACAGTGGCATCGGCTCCGCACGGCTCATGCCCCATCAACCACGGCTTGTCTCCCATAAAATCGGAAATGGCGGCCAGATCGCGCACCGCGAGTTGCGTTATCTCGGCGTCCGTATGCCGGCCAAGGCCATGCCCCTTCAAATTGCGCCGGAACTGGCGATGAACCATGGCGATGATGAGAGGCCGGATGACCGCCGGCGTCTCATCGAAAAAGTGGCGCGGACCCTTGTTGAAATTGTCGCGATCCATCCAGCGATTATGCACCACCGCCCAATAAAGATGGTCCTCGCAGAGCCGCTCGATGGCAAGCGCCACGCCCCTTTCTGCGGCACTCAAAGTGCCGTCAAAATTCGCACCGTATTTGGTCTCCAGATGCTGACGGATGAAGCTGGAATCGCCTAGCAGCGGTCCATCGCCATCCTTGATGTAGGGGATCTTGCCTTTTGGTGCCTTGTTGAAGTCGGCCTTTGCCGTCTCGTACGGCACGCCCGCCATCTTCAACAGGATGATGACTTTGGTGACAAACGGACTTGCGTCCGGAAGGCCAAAATGCTGACCTCCAACAAAGACTGTCAGCATGGAAATTGCCCTCTCGCGTGTGCTTGCTTGAAGACGCCCGAGAGGCCGCTCAGCCCGCGTTTGTTGTGACAGCCACCCACGTCTTGTCATTCTGCGCGCGGCGCTCGAACGTCAGAAAATCATAGTACCCGCAGCGGCCCTCACCTGGAAACGAGCGGCACACCGCGGGCCGCGCCGTATAGATCGTGCAGCGGCGTTTTTCTGTGTCGAAGAAGCGGCAGATCTTGCCGAAATGCACGTCCTTCTTGCGCCGCATCGTGAACAGCCTGCCGTGCGCGGGTTTGGTGAACTTCTTCTTGGCCTCTTCGAACGGCAGGTCGTGGTGTTTGGCGAGCCGCTGCACATCTCGTTTGGTGAGTTCGATGACGGGATAGGAGCAGCAGTAACCGGGGCACTTCTGGCAATTGTACGCGGGCATTGAAAACCTGAGCGAGAGGGGTTGCGTCGCGGCCATTGGGGCAGCCGGGCATGTTGCGACCGTCTGGTAACGGGCTGGGTTACGTTGCCGGAACAGATGTGAATTTTCAACGTCTGCAAGGTGCGAACGGCTAAGGAAAAGACGAGACGTAAGGGGCCAGCGGCCCACCCTGTGAACCATTTGCTCCGTTGAGTGGCCCTGCTGCCACACTTTTTCCGATATGGTCTGCTCCAAGCCATCAAGGGCGCTATGAGTTTGTTAGGGCTGTAGAAAATTCCGTTGTCGTCGTTTGAGTGGTGAGAAATCCTGCGCTTCGCGCTGGACCACGCCGAATGCCGCTAAATGTTTGTGTGAGGGTGTATGACGGATCTGGGGCGCGGTACGGCGGACGTTGAAACTCCCGTCAATCCATACAGCCTGCTTGAGGCGGTCAATCACTCATCGGACACAGCCCATACAGCGTGGCTGATCTTTCTCTTCATCATGACCTATCTGATGATCGCGGTTGCGGGGGTCACGCACAAAGACCTGTTGCTGGAAACGCCGGTCGAGTTGCCGATCTTGCAGGTCAAGATCCAACTCACCCAATTCTTCCAGTTCGCGACAGTCATTCTCGTCCTGATGCACCTCGGGCTCGTATCGCAACTCGTGCTGCTGGCGAAAGAAACCCTTGAGTTCGATCACGCCGTACGCCTGCTCGAAGTTACGGACCAGCGCACGCATCCTTTGCGGCTCGAACTCAACAACTTCTTTTTTGTTCAAGCTATAGCCGGGCCGCAGCGCAGCATGGTGATGAGCGTGTTTCTGCATGGCATGTCGTGGCTGACGCTGGTGGCTTTGCCGGTCGTTTTGCTGCTCTACGTGCAAGTGGTGTTTCTGCCGTATCACGATGTCAACATCACTTGGACGCACCGGTGCGCACTGCTCGTTGATATCGCCATGCTGATTGCCATCGGTGTGTTTTTGATGCGCGCTGAAACCTCATTCGTCCAAGCGTTCATGCGCACCACATCGGCGCATCCGTTCAGCTTTGTGGCGACCACGATCGTGCTGTCGCTGGTGGCGCTGTTCTCGTTCTTTGTCGCCACCATTCCTGGTGAAGCGCTCGACCGCATTGTCCGCTCGATCAGCGGTACAGAGCGCGATAGCGAAACCGGG